>WNFM01313916.1_pt3 | contig 11376 bp, 7 predicted proteins | sample 5400271 | NCBI WGS metagenome assembly WNFM01 (sample SAMN13153352, study PRJNA577476) | soil metagenome | isolation source: 60 cm saprolite on Douglas fir-dominated hillslope | place: USA:California | collected 2013-09-17 | reverse complement strand
GGGCGGCGCGGCCTGCGATCGCGGCCTGGACGAGCCGGTCGGCGGCCTTCGGGACGCCTGCCCAGTGCAGGTGCAGGTAGGAGGCGAGCAGGCTGGGACCCGCCCAGCCGGCCCGGGTGCCGTCGGCCAGGCGCCAGGCCGGATTGCCGCCGTGCGCGGGCTCGCTGAGGGTGTGGTGGAACTCGTGGGCCCGCACGCGGGTGCCGGCCGACAGGAGCGGGGTGTCGCACAGCGCGGTGGCTTCCCGGTAGCCGAGGGTCAGCGACCCGGTCATGCGCGCCCGGGCGGGAACCACGCCGCACTGCGGCCGGGTGTCCAGGGAAGCGCCGAGCCACAGCAGGCCTGCGCATTCCGCCACGATGGGGATGCCCGCTGCGGCCAGCCGCCTGACCTGTTCGCGAAGGGCCGTGTTGGCGGCCAGCCGGCCGGCGTGGATCTCGGGGAAACCGCCGCCGACCACCAGGGCGTCGGTATTCTCTGGCAGCCGCTCTGCGGCCAGCGGGTCGAAGGTCACCACATCCGCCCCCGCGGCGGCCAGCAGCTCGTCGTGCTCGGCGTAGCCGAAGGTGAACGCCGGCCCTGCGGCGACCGCCACCCGCGGCCGCGCGATACGCAGCCTGGGGCCTTCCTCGGCGCGTGCGGGCGCCGGGGACCAGGGCTGGGCGGCCAGGCCGGGTGCGCTGCGGGCGATGCTCACCAGCAGGTCCAGGTCAAGGCTGCGCCCGGCCAGTTCCCGCAGGGCGGGGAGCCAGGCGCCGACCGATGCCGGACGCTCGCCGGCCGGGACGAGCCCGAGGTGCCGCGACGGCGTGTGCAGCGTCGCCTCCCGCCGCAGCGCGCCGATAACCGGAATGCCTGACGGGGCGAGCGCCTCCCGCAGCACCGCCTCGTGCCGGTCGGACGAAACCTGGTTGAGCACGACTCCGGCGAGCCGGACCCGCGGGTCCCACCCGGCGAAGCCGTGCAGCGTCGCGGCGATGGACCGGGACGTCCCCGCGGCGCCGACGACCAGCACGACGGGGGAACCGGTCAGCCGCGCGACGTGCGCGGTGCTGGCAAAGTCGCCGCGTCCGGCTGCCCCGTCGAACAGGCCCATGACGCCCTCGATGACAGCGACGTCGGCGCCCTGAGCGCCGTGCCGCAGCAGCGGCGCCACCAGATCCTCGCCGACCAGCCAGGGGTCCAGGTTGCGACCGGGCACCCCGCAGGCGGCGGCATGGTAGCCCGGGTCGATGTAATCGGGCCCGACCTTGTGCGGGGATACCCGCAGGCCCCGGGCCCGCAGCGCCGCCATGATGCCGGTCGCCACGGTGGTCTTGCCGTCCCCCGACCTGGTGGCGGCGATGACGACGCGCGGCAGGTTCACCATTCGATGCCGCGCTGGCCCTTGCGCCCGGCATCCATCGGGTGCCTGACCTTGGTCATCTCGGTGACCAGGTCGGCTGCCTCGACCAGGGCGGGGCTGGCCCGGCGGCCGGTGATGACCACGTGCTGGACGCCCGGGCGCGCGGCCAGGGTGGCCAGGACCTCGTCGACGTCGAGGGTGCCGTTCGCGAGCGGGTAGGTGAACTCGTCCAGGATGAGCAGCCGGTACGTCTCGGCGGCCAGGTCGCGCCGGACCTGCTGCCATCCCTCGATGGCGGCGCGCGCGTGGTCTTCTGGCTGGGTCCGCAGCCAGGACCAGCCCGCGCCCATTCTGTGCCAGGTTACGGGTGCTCCCCGGCCGGTTGCCGCGTGCAGGTCGCCCAGTGCCAGCAGCGCGCCCTCCTCGCCGACGCGCCATTTGGGGCTCTTGGTGAACTGGAAGACGCCGATGGGCCATCCCGCGGACCAGGCCCGCAGGGCGAGCCCGAAGGCGGCGGTGGATTTTCCCTTGCCGTCGCCGGTGTGCACGGCGAGCAGCGGCTGAGCGCGCCGTTCGCGGGTGCTGAGCCCGTCGTCGGGGACTGCGCTGACCTTGCCCTGCGGCATCAGGCTACGGCCTCCTTCGCGCGGATGATGCGGGCGAGCATCTGGCCGGCGTGCTCGCGGAGCGGAGCGGCCCGGGCGGCGAGACCGGGAATGGTCACGAGCTCCGCCGCCAGGTGGCGGGCGATCTCGCCGGCCAGGCCGAGGCGCACGGGTCCCTCCTCGGCGTCCACGACGATGCTCGTGGCCGGCGTCCGGGCGAGAGCGGCGGCGGCTCGCCTGGCCTGCGCCATGGCGTCGCCGTCCCCGGTCGCGCGGCCGTCGGTGACGAGCACGAGTATCGGGCGGCGGGCGGGGTCCCGCCAGCCTTCGCGGCGGATCAGCTGGCGGACGGCCTCGAGGCCGGCCGCGAGCGGGGTGCGCCCGCCGACCGGGAGATCGCGCAGGCGGCGGGCGGCGAGTTCCACCGATCCCGTGGGGGGCACGACGACATCGGCGCCGGCGCCCCGGAACGTGAGCAGCGCTACCCGGTCCCGGCGCCGGTAGGCGTCACTGAGCAGGGAGAGCGCGGTGGTGGCCACGGCAGCGCTGCGCCGCCGTGCGGCCATCGAGCCCGAGGTGTCCAGCAGCAGCACCACCAGGTTGGACTCGGGGCCCCGGCGTACGCTGGCGCGCAGGTCGCCGACGGTGACGGTGAACGGGGCGCCGGGCCTGGCCGCCGCGGCCGCGCGCATCGTGGGCAGCAGCTCAGGCCGCCGCGATGACCGGATGCTGGCTATCGGCCGGCCGTGCGGGCCGCGGGAGCCCGACCGGCGTCCCTGGTGCCCCGATCCGAGCCCGCTGGCCTGGAAGTGCCGGACCCGAAATGCGGCCCCCGGCGGTGCGGAGGTGCCAGCGGGCGCGGGCAGGGCCCCGGCCCGCTGGTCCGCGGATTCCCCCGGCGCGCGCGGCGGAGCCGGCGGCGGCCTCGGGGCCGGCGGCGGCCTCGGGGCCGGCGGCGGCCTCGGGCGGGCCAGGACGCTCGCCGCCCCCGCCGCCGTCATCGGGGGGCGGGCCGTCCTCGCCGGCCGCGCCGTTCCGGTCATCGGGGCCGAGCGCCTCATCGAGCTGGGCGGCGTCGGCGCCGGGGTCGTCGAACGGGCCCCGCCGCTGCCGGTGCAGCAGGGCCAGCCGCGCGGCCACTCGCACGTCCGCGCCGGTGACGGCGCCACGATGCTGCCATGCGGCGTGGGCGATCGCCGCCCGGCAGGTGACGAGGTCTCCGCGCATGCCGTCCACGCCGATCCTCGCGCAGGCCGTGGTGACCCGGAGGAGCTCTGCGTCGGGGAGCTCGACGCCGGCGAGGCGGGCCCGGGCCGCGGCGATCCGGCTGGTGAGCTCGCGTTCTACTGCCGCGTGGGCCTCGGTGCTTGCCGCCGGGAAGCGGTCGTGGTCCAGCCGGGCCCGGACTACGGCGGCCCGGCGGGCCGGGTCGTCGCTGGCCATGACGGGAACGCACAGGCCGAACCGGTCCAGCAGCTGCGGCCGCAGCTCGCCTTCCTCGGGGTTCATGGTCCCGACGAGCAGGAATCGGCAGGCGTGCCGCAGCGAGATCCCCTCCCGCTCGACGCTCGCGCGGCCGGTGGCTGCGGCGTCGAGGAGGACATCGACGATATGGTCGGGCAGCAGGTTGATCTCGTCGACGTAGAGGATTCCGCGGTTGGCCAGCGCGAGCAGGCCAGGCGCGAAGGCCTCGGCAGTTCCGGCCCCGGCCAGGACGCGGGGGACGTCGAGGCTGCCGGTGACATTGTCGTCGGTGGCGCCGAGCGGCAGCTCGACCAGGCGGGCGGCCCGGGGCCCGGCAGCGCAGCAGCGGGGTCGCAGGAGAAACGGCACTTGGCCACGACGCTGAGGCCGGGCAGGATGCCGGCCAGGGCCCGGACCAGCGTCGTCTTCGCGGTGCCCTTCTCGCCGGTGAGCAGCACGCCGCCGATGCCCGGATCGACGGCGCCCAGCAGCAGCGCGAGCCGGGCGTCATCCTGGCCGACGACGGCGGAGAACGGCAGGCCGTTACTCACGCGGTGTTCCCCGCTCGCCTCCGGGGCGCCCTGAGGCGCCGCCTTCCCTCGTCGCTCGTCCCTCGCTCCTCAGCTCGCGGAGCTTGCTCCGCGGCGGGGGGTTGAAGGGGGGTCGTCCCCCTAGGGTTAGCACAGTCCAGGCGGCGCCGCGCCCCTGCGGCTCGCTCATGCCTGCGCCTCCTCAAGCTGCCCCTCGTCGGCCGCCTCGAGCAGCCGCTCGGTGATCCCGCGCAGCGCCCACGGGTTGCTGGCCTCCAGGAACTCCCTGGTCTCCGGGTCGAGTACGTAGCAGGCGGCGAGCTGCTCGTACATCCAGTCCGCCACCACGCCGGTCGTGGCGTCCCAGCCGAAGAGATAGTCGACGGTCGCGGCGAGCTCGAAGGCGCCCTTGTAGCCGTGCCTGCGCATCGCCTGGATCCAGCGCGGGTTCACCACCCGGGAGCGGAACACGCGGGCCGATTCCTCGGTCAGCGACCTGGTCCGGACGTTGTGGGGCCGCGTGCTGTCGCCGACGTAGGCCAGCGGGGCCGTGCCCGTCAGCGACCGGACGGTGGCGATCATGCCGCCGTGGTACTGGTAGTAGTCGTCGGAGTCGGCGATGTCATGCTCGCGGCTGTCGGTGTTCTTGACGGCCAGAGCGATCCGCCGGTAGGAGGACTCCATGTCCTCGCGGGCGGCCCGGCCGTCGAGCCCCTGCCCGTAGGCGTGCCCGCCCCAGGCCGCGTAGACCTCGGCCAGGTCGGCGTCGTCCCGCCAGGACCGGCTTTCCATCAGCGGGAGCAGGCCGGCGCCGTAGGAGCCGGGCGGGGAGCCGAAGATGCGCGTGGTGGCCCGGCGAAGATCGCCCAGGCGCTCGGTGTCCGCGAGCACGTGCGCCCGGACGAAGTTACCGGCCGGATCCTCGTCCAGGCCGGCGACGAGCCGGACGGCCTCGTCCAGCAGCGCCACGACATGCGGGAAGGCGTCGCGGAAGAATCCGCTGATCCGCACCACCACGTCGATGCGCGGCCGCCGGAGCTCCGCGGCCGGGACGATGTCCAGGCCGGTGACCCGGCGGCTGGCGTCGTCCCATACCGGCCGCACCCCGAGCAGCGCCAGCACCTCCGCTACGTCGTCACCGGAGGTGCGCATGGCGGCCGTGCCCCAGACCGACAGCCCCACCGTGGACGGCCAGTCGCCGGTGTCCTCCCGGTAGCGCTCCAGCAGGGAGTCGGCAAGCTGCTGGCCGGTGTCCCAGGCGAGCCGCGACGGCACCGCCTTGGGATCCACGGCATAGAAGTTCCGGCCCGTCGGCAGGGTGTTGACGAGGCCGCGCAGCGGAGACCCGCTCGGACCGGCGGGCACGTGGCCGCCGTCGAGGGCGTGCAGCACCGCGTCGATCTCGCCGGCCGTAGCGGCGAGCCGCGGGATGAGCTCCTCGGCCGCGAAGCGGAGCAGCCGCTCGACCGCCTCATCACGCCTGCCAAGCACCTCTGCCGTCACCGCCGCGGCCGCGCCGGCCTGCCAGCCGGCCAGTTCCATGCCCTCGGCCAGTGCCCTGGCCAGCTCCTCCGCCCGGTCCACCGCGCCGCGGGAGGCCGTTCCGTCCTCGGCGAGGCCAAGTGCCTCGCGCAGGCCGGGCATGCCGCCGCTCCCCCTCCCGCCGCCACTGCCTGCCCAGATCTGGCGTGCCTGCAGCATCGCGAGGACGAGGCCGACTCGCTGCGCGCCTTCGGGGGCCACCCCGAGCACGTGCAGGCCGTCGCGGATCTGGGCGTCCTTCACCTCGCACAGCCAGCCGTCCACGTGCAGCACGAAGTCGTCGAACTCCGCGTCGCGCGGCCGGGAGTCCAGGCCGAGGTCGTGGTCGAGCCGGGCGGCCTGGATCAGGGTCCAGATCTGGGCGCGGATGGCCGGGAGCTTGGCCGGGTCCAGTGCGGCCACGGCCGCGTGCTCGTCGAGCAGTTGCTCCAGACGGGCCAGGTCGCCGTAGGTCTCCGCGCGGGTCATCGGCGGCACGAGATGATCCACGATCGTGGCGTGCGCCCGGCGCTTGGCCTGCGTGCCCTCGCCCGGGTCGTTGACCAGGAACGGGTAGATGAGCGGCAGGTTCCCGAGCGCCGCGTCCGGTCCGCACGCCGCCGACATCCCGAGGTTCTTGCCCGGCAGCCATTCGAGGTTGCCGTGCTTGCCCAGGTGGACGACGGCGTGCGCGCCGAAGTCCTCCTCCAGCCAGCGGTACGCCGCCAGGTAGTGGTGGCTCGGCGGCAGGTCCGGGTCATGGTAGATCGCTACCGGGCTCTCCCCGAAGCCGCGCGGCGGCTGGACGAGCAGGACCACGTTGCCTGCCCGCAGGGCGGCCAGCACGATGTCGCCGTCGGCGCTCGACTTCCGGTCGACGTAGAGCTCGCCCGGCGGCGGCCCCCACGCATTCTCCATGGACGCGCGAAGCTCGGGCGGCAGCCGGTCAAACCACCTCCGGTACCGTGCGGCCGGGATGCGCACGGCCGCGCTGGCCAGCTGAAGGTCGGTCAGCCATTCGGGATCCTGGCCGCCGGCCGCGATGACCGCGTGGATCAGGGCATCGCCGTCCGGCGGCTCGACGCCGGGCAGCGCATCCGGGCCGGCCACGGGACCGACGTCGTAGCCGCGCTCGCGCATGGCCCGGAGCAGGCGAACCGTGCTGGCCGGGGTGTCGAGCCCGACCGCGTTGCCGATCCTGGAGTGCTTGGTGGGATAGGCCGACAGCACGATCGCCACTCGTCGCTGCGACGGGGGGATGTGCCGCAGCCGGGCCAGCGCGACGGCCGTCCCCGCCACCCGCGCGGCCCGCTCAGGATCAGCGACATAACGCGACAGGCCGTCCTCCCCCGCTTCCTTGAACGAGAACGGCACGCTGATCAGCCGGCCGTCGAACTCAGGGATCGCCACCTGCGTGGCGGCGTCGAGCGGGCTGAGCCCGGCGCTGGCGCCGGACCACTGCGCTCTGGGCGCGGTCAGGCACAGAGCCTGGACGACGGGGACGTCCAGGGCCGCGATCGCACCCGTGTCCCACGCCTCGTCGTCGCCGCCGGCCTGCGACAGGGCAGGCACCGTGCCGCCGGCCGCGAGCACGGTCACCACCAGGACGTCCGCCCGGCTCAGCGCCTCCAGGAGGCCGGGGTCGGCCGCCCTGAGGCTGGCGCACCAGACCGGCATGGCGCTCCCGCCGCAGGACTCGATCGCGGCGGCGAGAGAGTCCACGAAGCTGGTGTTGCCCGCCAGTTCGTGCGCGCGATAGTAGAGAACCGCGATGACCGGCCGCCCGGCGCGGGAGGGCCGCTCTGCCCCGGACGGCACAGGGCGCAGGCCCCAGGCCGGCATCGGCTCGGGCGGGGCGAAGCCGTTGCCGGTCATCAGGACGGTGTCGGCCAGGAAATGCGCCAGCTCGCGAAGATTGGCGGGTCCCCCCTGGGCCAGGTACTCGTGCGCCTGCGCGGCGATGCCCGCGGGCACACTGGACAGGGCCATCAGCGCCGCGTCCGGGACCATCTCGCCGCCCAGGACGATCAGCGGGCGGTCCTCGCGCCGCAGCGCCGCCAGACCGTCGCGCCACACCTGCTCGCCGCCCAGCAGGCGCACGATGACCAGGCCGGCGCCCTCGAGCAGCGGCGCCAGGTCAGCCACGGCGAGGCGCGCGGGGTTTGCCAGCCGGTAGTCCGCGCCGCTGGCCTTCGCGGCCAGCAGATCCGTGTCCGAGGTGGAGAGCAGCAGGATGCTGCGCTGATGGTCGTCTGGCACGGCGCGCCCTCCTCGGGATCCTCGCCCCGAATCGTGGTTGCGGCGGCCGGAGTGTCCTGGCTCCCGGATCGGTGCGCGCCCCGGCCTTCCCGCCCGCAAGGGCCGTGACCATGCTGGGGTCTGCTCCCCGGTGACAGTGGCGGGACCGCGCCGGATTCACACCGGCTTCCTCCACTGACCGTCGCGTACTTCTGCTGACTCTCGCGCACATCGCGCACGCACGTCAACCACGACGCACCGTCGCATCGTTGACCGCGGCCGTGGCCGGCGGCTACTGTCGGCCTGCTCTCGCGAGTTTGACAGGAGCATGCACGCATGATCGCTGCGGACGCATGTCCGGGGATCCTCGACCTGCACGAGGCGCGCGATGGCCACGTTGCCCGGATACGGCTGCCGGGCGGCTATGCCAGCGCCCGCAGGCTGAGCGCCCTGGCCGCCCTGGCCGCCCGGTTTGGTGACGGGTGTGTCGACCTGACCGCGCGCAGCAATGTGCAGCTCCGCGGGATACGGCCCGGTGCGGCGCGGGAACTGGCGCAGCGGGCCGCCTCGGCCGGGCTCCTGCCGTCGCCAGCCCACGACCGGGCGCGCAACATCACCGCGAGCCCCCTCTCCGGGCTCGCCGGCCACCCGGACCTGCGCCCTCTGGTGCTCTCCTTGGACCGTGCCATCCGGGCCCACCCCGCCCTGGCCGCACTGCCCGGCCGGTTCCTGTTCTGCCTGGACGACGGAACCGGACGGGCCGGGCTCGGCGCCTGTGACGTCGGCCTGCGCTGGCATTCCGGCGCGGCCGACCTCATCGTGGCCGGCCGCCACACCGGGCTGCGCGGGCCGGCGGCCCGGGGGATCAGCCGCGCGATCGCGGCGGCACGTGCCTTTCTCGACCAGCGGGCGGCCGCCGGTGGCCAGCGGCCGGCGGCAGCGGACCAGCCCGGCTGGCGGCAGGCGGCAGCGGACCAGCCCGGCTGGCGGCAGGCGGCGGCGGACCAGCCCGGCTGGCGGCAGGCGGCGGCGGACCAGCCCGGCTGGCGGCCGGCCGCGCCGGGCAGCGCGCGCGTGACCGGCCTGCCTGACGGAGGGGCCGCGGTCGCCGCGGCAGTCGGGGGCGTGCTCGGTGACCGGGTGACGGACACCGTGGGCCGGCTGCCGCTGGGCCCCGTGCCGGATACCTCGCCGCTCGCGGTGGTAGCCGCGCCGCTGGCCCGGCTCACCGCGCCGCAGCTCCGGCTGATCGCCCGCATGGTGCGCTCCGGCGAGGCGGCCCGGCTGACGGCGGCGGGACGGGTCGTCCTGCCGCTCGCCGGGCCCGTGGATGCCGCGCTGGCGCGGCTGGCCGGGGCTGGCCTGCTCGTCTGCGATGACCACGTGCTCTCGGCCGTCACGGCGTGCAGCGGGATGGCCTGCGCCAGTTCGCTCGCTGACGTGCGCTCGCTGGCCACCCGCGTCCCGGGGCTGGCGGCGGTGCACTGGGCAGGCTGCAGCCGCCGTTGCGGCCTGCCCGCCGACGCCACTGCCGTGGTCGCGACGTCCGCCGCCCGGTTCACGTCCGGCGATGGCGCCGCGCGCCACGTCCTGACCGTTGCCGCGAGGCCTTGATGATGACCGGATACGAGCGTGACGGCGCAGCCATCTACCGCGCCTCCTTTGCCGCGATCCGCCGCGAAGCCGACCTGTCGGGCGTCCCGGCCGCGCTGGAGCGCGTGGCTGTGCGCATGATCCACGCCTGCGGCATGACCGACCTCGTCAGCGACCTGGCGTGGTCGGCGGATTTCGCTGCGGAAGCCGAGGCGGCGCTGGCCGCCGGGGCTCCGGTGCTGTGTGACTCGTCCATGGTGGCGGCGGGAATCACCCGGTCCCGGCTGCCTGCCCGCAACGACGTGCTGTGCGTGCTGCACGATCCGCGAGCGGCCGACCTGGCCGCGCGGCTGGGGACCACCAGGACGGCGGCCGCGGTCGAACTCTGGCGTGACCGCCTGGAGGGCGCCCTGGTGGCGATCGGCAATGCGCCCACCGCGCTGTTCCACTTGCTGGAGATGGTGACGGCCGGAGCGCCCAGGCCCGCGGCCGTGGTGGGCGTGCCGGTCGGCTTCGTCGGCGCGGCCGAGTCCAAGGCCGCGCTGGCCGCGAGCCCGCTGCAGATCCCGTTCCTGGTGGTCCACGGCCGGCGCGGCGGATCAGCGATCGCGTGCGCGGCCGTCAACGCGCTCGCGAGCAAGGCAGAGTGACTTTCGATGACATCAGGCCGCCTCACCGGCGTCGGGGTCGGTCCCGGCGACCCCGACCTGGTGACCGTGCGGGCCGCGCGCCTGATCGCCGGCGCCGACGTGGTCGCCTATCACTGCGCCCGGCACGGCCGCAGCATCGCGCGCGCGGCGGCCGCCCCCTACCTCCGCGACGGGCAGATCGAGGAGGAACTGCGCTATCCGGTGACCACCGAGGGAACCGACCACCCCGGCGGCTACGCGGGCGCGCTCGCGGACTTCTACGACGACGCGGCGGGCCGCCTGGCCGCGCACCTGGGACAGGGCCGGAACGTGGTCGTGCTGTGCGAGGGGGATCCCGGCTTCTACGGCTCTTACCAGCACCTGCACGCTCGCCTGCGCGGGCGGTTCAGCGCGGAGATCGTGCCGGGAGTGTCCTCGGTCGCCGCGGCCGCCGCCGCGGTCGGCGAGCCCCTGGTCCAGCATGAGGAATCGCTGACGATCCTGGCCGGCACCCTCCCCGAGGACGTGCTGCGCGCCCGCCTGGCCGCCGCGGACGGGGACGCGGTGGCGATCCTCAAGCTCGGCCGCGCCTTCGACAAGGTGCGCGCCGCGCTGGAGCAGACGGGCCTGCTGGACCGGGCGCGCTATGTCGAGCGGGCCGGCACCGGCGCGCAGCGCGTCGCGCCGCTCGCCGCCGTGGATCCCGCCACCGTGCCGTACATGTCGCTCGCCCTGCTGCCCGGTCGGGGCGAGCGACCCGAGGCAGCGCCGGGCGTTACGGTCGTCGGGCTCGGCCCCGGCGACCCGGCGTGGCTCACTCCCGAGTCGGCGGCCGCGATCGCCGCCGCCACGGACCTGGTCGGCTACCGGCCCTACCTGGCCCGGGTGCCGGCCCGGCCCGGGCAGCACCGGCACGCATCAGGAAACACGGTCGAGGCCGACCGGGCGGCGCTCGCCCTGGACCTGGCGGCCAAGGGCAGCCGCGTGGTCGTCGTCTCCTCGGGCGACCCCGGCGTGTTCGCGATGGCGTCCGCCGTGCTGGAGCAAGCCGCAGCCGACCGTGAGCGGTGGCGCGACGTCGACGTCGACGTCCTGCCGGGCGTCACCGCCGCCCAGGCGGTGGCGAGCCGGGCCGGGGCACCGCTGGGTCACGACTACTGCGTGATCAGCCTGTCGGACCGGCTGAAGCCGTGGGACGTCATCGCCGACCGGATCGACAAGGCCGCCGCGGCCGACCTGGTCCTGGCCCTGTACAACCCGGCGTCACGCACCCGCACCTGGCAGGTGGGCGCCGTCCGCGACCTGGTGCTGCGGCACCGCCCGCCGGCCACCCCCGTGGTCATCGGGCGCAGCGTGGGCCAGGCCGGCGAGCAGGTGACCATCACGTCGCTGGCGGAGCTCGACCCCGCGGGCGTCGACATGAGCACGCTGCTCATCATCGGCTCCAGCAC
>WNFM01001846.1_pt1 | contig 11376 bp, 12 predicted proteins | sample 5400271 | NCBI WGS metagenome assembly WNFM01 (sample SAMN13153352, study PRJNA577476) | soil metagenome | isolation source: 60 cm saprolite on Douglas fir-dominated hillslope | place: USA:California | collected 2013-09-17 | reverse complement strand
GAGTGGCTTGCTCGGAAGTTATGTACAGACTGAGTCGTTTAGTGGGCTTGCCGGAATGACCGTTGTTGGCACCTTTGAGACATGCCGGCAACCACCGAGCACATCCGCTTGTCGGGGAAGACCTGAAGTAATTGGCGCTCGGACAAAACGTCGCTTTTGACCCAACTCGGACATGGGCCTAGCCCGATAGCTGTCCGACATGCTTTGATAGGCCGGGGTGAATTTTCGGCTTCAGGGGCTTATTTTGACGAACGATCGGGTGGAACGGCGGCTGGTGGCCGTGCTGGCGGCAGATGTGGCGGGCTATAGCCGCCTCATGGGTCTCGACGAGGAAGGCGCCCTGGCCCGGCTGAAGGCGGCGAGAAAGACCCTTGTCGATCCCACAATCGCCGCCCATCGCGGACGGATCGTCAAGACTACCGGCGACGGCATGCTTGTTGAGTTCGCCAGCGCCGTCGATGCGGTCCGCAGTGCGGTTGAAATCCAGCACAGCATGGCCAAGCAGAATGCGACCGTGCCGCAGGATCAAAGGATCGAATTCCGCATCGGAATTCACGTCGGAGATATCATTTTTGATGATAACGACATCTTTGGCGATGGCGTCAATATCGCCGCTCGGCTGGAGGGCATTGCTGAGTCCGGCGGAGTTTGCATGTCGGACGATACCTATCGGCAAGTCCGAGGTAAGGTTGAGATAGCCTGTGATGACCTTGGGCCGCAGACGCTCAAGAACATTGCTGAGGCGATGCGAACTTGGCGGGTTCAGTTTGGTGAACGAAGCGCTGCCAAGGCGCAACCGGGTTCGCTCGAGGTTCAAGCTCCGGCGCTTGTGCTTCCCGACAAGCCTTCTATCGCCGTCCTGCCGTTCCAAAACATGAGCGGCGATCCCGAGCAGGAGTATTTTGCCGACGGCATGGTGGAGGACATCATCACAGCGTTGTCGCGCTTTAAATCGCTGTTCGTGATCGCGCGCAATTCCAGCTTCACCTACAAGAGCAAAGCGATCGATATTAAGCAAGTTGGGCGTGAACTCGGTGTGCGTTACGTTCTGGAAGGTAGCGTCCGAAAAGCGGCGGGGCGAGTTCGTATCACGGGACAATTGATTGAAGCGGCCAGTGGAGCGCACCTTTGGGCGGACAAGTTCGATGGTTCTCTTGACGATATTTTTGAGCTGCAAGACAGCGTGACGAGCAGCGTGGTCGGAGCAATCGCTCCCGCGCTGGATCGGGCAGAGATCGAACGCGCAACACGAAGGCCGATTGATAATCTTGACGCTTACGACTGTTACCTTCGCGGCCTTGCAAAGTCCTACGCGGCGAAAAAGGAGGCCGTGGAAGATTCTCTTAGCTTTTTCTATCGCGCGATAGAACTTGATAGTGACCTTTCCGCAGCCTACGGCATGGCAGCTTGGTGTTACGCCTATCAGACAATACAAGGCTGGATTCTTGACAGGAGGGATGTCGAGGCGGAAGTAAAACGCCTCGCTTTTCTCGCTTCAGACACTGCTCAAGACGACGGGCTTACCCTCTGCCGAGCCGGCTTTGCCCTTGTGCAAGTGTGCCAGGATATCGATACTGGCGCGGCGATGATCGACAAGGGGCTTTCGCTGAATGAGAATCTGGCGTTGGGCTGGCGTTGGCGCGCAGCAAACAGCCTTTTTCTGGGCGAGCACGAAGACGCGATCAATTATGCGAGCCGCTCAATGCGATTGAGCCCGTTGGACCCAACACGGTATGCGACAGAGTCGACCCTAGCCGCTGGGCTTCTCTTTCTCCAAAGATACGATGAAGCTCTCCACTGGGCCGGGAGATCCCTCGCCACTCATCCGACCTCGATGTTGGCTTTGCGTACGGTCGTGATTGCGAACGCCCTCACGGGTAACCTGGAGAAGGCCCGCGAAGCACTGGCGCGACTGCGACACGTACACCCCGATCTCCGCCTGTCCGGCATCAAGAATTGGCTGCCTTATCGCCGTTCGGAAGATATCGAGATAATGATTCAAGGCTTCAGGCTCGCAGGTCTGCCAGAATAATGATGATGGTTCGGCCACCGACCGCATGGCCACGCTTGCACTGGGCGCTGGGGTACTTGAGTCCGCTCTTGATGCTGTGGCGGCTCCTCGACCCGGCACGCGAGTGCCATGAATTTGGGGCTGTTAGGGCTCCCGTAGTCTCGCAGGCGCTGAAGAGATGGAGGAAGTTGTTTGTTGCGGTGCATGAGTCCGTTTGTGGGACCCTGAACGGGCATCTGATCTGAACGGGATAATGTGAGGTGCCCCGTCACCTTCCTGAGATGATCTATGTGCACAAATCTCTTCTAGGAGTTTCGCCACTTAGGGCAGCCGTATGGTCTATGACGTGACCGTCCAAACCCTCGAGGACGAGCGAGTGGGAGTAACAGCTTCCTAGACCTCACCAAGGCTGCATTCGAACTCTGTACCGTCAAATGATATCGGGTTGCGGCGTGCCCTGATTTCTTTGACAATACGTTGCGCCGCCTTCCTTGCATTGCTATCGCGAAGCCCTTCGGCACGTGGGCTATTTTTCATTGCTCGTTGCCAAAGATCATCGCGGGCTTTGGCCGACACCCTCGACATATCGGCGACTCGCTTGGCGTCCAGGCCGGAGGTCGGCTTCGCCGGGTCTTCGCGGCGCGCCACAGTGTCCATTTCATGCATCACTTTTCTCCTTCTTCCAGCGACTGGTGCCTGCTGGCCCTCAGTGGCCGGCTTGCCGCCACCAGGCGGACCAGCGCCGCGGCGACGTTAGCGAGAAATAGAAATATGAGAGGTTGGCCACAATAACGGGAAGCCAACGATTCCGGCCAAAGCCACAGCACATATGGCCATGCAGGCGAGCTCCAGGGCAGCGTGGTTGAGCGCGTGAATTCGGGTAGCCGCATAAGATTGTTCCGCCGAAGAATTACGGACTGGTGATAGCTCGTGCCGCCGGTCGGCGGTACGGCTTCAGAAATCGAACGTTGACCAGGGCTGATGCCGGGCGCGCCATTTCGGGCCGGGGCCACGCATGTAGTGCAGCTCGGGCCGGTAGCCGCTGAACAGGTCCTTCACCAGGCAGCGAACGACATTGGCGAAGCTGGAGGTCGAACCCGCTGTATCGCGAGCAGAACCTGACAACGTGTATGCGTCTATGGTTCTCATTGATGAACTCCTCGCATTGTCTTGCCGCCCCCGAACATCGGCGGTTACATCCCAAAGCGTAATCGTAGAGAGAAGGACCGGCCATTGAACGGAGGTTGATCGGTACGTTACATTTGGCTGAGAAGAGCATACCTAGGTTTAAGATCGGCCACCCGGGCCATGCGACTGACCGGCACCGCCTTGGTCCGTTGTTCGCACCTTTGAGACATGCCGGCAACCACCGCCATGGTTTTAGAGAGGCTGTTGCTGAAGGTGGATTGATAAGTCTTGGTCCGGACCTGCGAATTTTGGCACGCCAAAGCGCACGCCTGGTCGACAAAATCCTGAAGGGCGCGCGCCCCGGTGATCTGCCGGTGGAACAGCCCGACCGTTATGTACTGAGCGTCAACCTCAAGACAGCCAAGGCGCTTGGGCTCAACCTGCCAACATCGATGATTGCTGCCGCTGAAGAGGTCATCGAATAGATGTCCAACTTGTTGCAGTGCATGAGTCTGGAATTGACCCGAATGGACATTTTAGCCGCTTCCACGACGGCGATCTGATGGGTTACGATGCGGCCGTAGGTCTGGGGAAAATAATGAAGCGGCGGGATTTCATCGCGGGCACAGCCCTGGCGCTTGGTCTGGCTAAGGCGCGCGCCCAATCTTCTGCCTCACTACCGCGGCTGGCGTGGCTGATACCAACTAGTCCCGACCGCCCTCCACCGACGGTGGGTGCCTTTATAGACGCTTTAATGAAGCTTGGATGGAGTGAGGGAAAAACCATTCAGATTGAACGCCGTTATGCAGGCGACGAGGCTGATCGGGCCGCGACCCTGGAGGCGCGAGCAAAGGAGATCGTCGCACTCAAGCCAGACGTCATCTATACCGGCACTAGTCCGGCTGTTGATGCGATCCGCCGCGAGACCAAGACCATTCCGATCGTATTTGTCGGCGTTAACAACCCGCTGGCCGCCGGTTTTGTATCGTCGCTTGCGCACCCAGGCGGCAACATTACTGGCTTCGCCAATTTTGAGCCATCGGCTATCGGCAAGATGATCGCATTGTTGAAGGAGATCGTTCCGCGCATACGGACTATCGCGTTTATGTACAGTAATAAATTTATCAGCGGCAATTTCACGCGCGACTGGATCATACCTCGAGAAACAACGGATGCAGCGGCAAAGGCTCATTCAGTTGAGCTCATAGACACCCCGGCTGGGAATGAACAGGAGATCGAGCATACATTTGAGAAATTTGGAGAAGATCCGACGGCTGCAGTAATTATCCTGGCTGACGGCTTTTTCGTAGGATGGCGTAACTTGATCGTCACCTCTGCAGCCCGATACCGCGTTCCGACGATCTATCCATTCTCGCTATTTGCATCGGCAGGTGGCCTGATGTCTTACGGCAACAACCTCGAAGAGCAGGCCTGTCAAGCGGCGGGTTATGTCGACCGTATCCTGAGGGGCGCCAATGCCGCCGATCTTCCTGTGCAAATGCCGACCAAGTATGAGTTCGTCATCAACTTAAAAGCTGCGAATGCGCTCGGGATCAACTTTCCTCCATCGCTATTGGCGAGCGCGGACGAGGTGATTGAATAAGTGATGTTGACTTCCGGTTCTGGCACAAATGCGAACTGCCGACAGGCTCTAAACGTGTCTGCTTTCCGGGGGAAACCGGAAGTGATCGGCGCGCGGTCGCTCGCGCCGACGAGGTGATCGAATGAAGCGGCGAGAGTTCATTGCGGGACTTGTCGGAGCGGCCGCGTTGCCGATCGTTGCGCGAGCGCAGAGCTTTCCAACTCACCCGGTGAGAATCATCGTTCCTTTCGCGCCAGCTGGCGGAACTGACATTCTTGCGCGTCTAGTAGGCCAATGGCTTTCGGAGGACCTTGGTCAGCCGTTCATTATTGAGAATCGGCCCGGAGCCAACACTAATGTAGGCACCGAGGCTGTCGTAAGGGCCCCACCGGACGGATATACGCTTCTGGTTGTGGATCCTTCGCCCGCGACCAATGCGACTTTATACGACAAGCTCAATTATAATTTCGTCCGCGACATTGCTCCGGTGACGGGCCTCATTCGTCAGGCCCTTGTAATGGTGGTCAACTCATCATTTCCGGCCAAGACGGTCCCAGAGTTCATCGCCTATGCCAAAGCCAATCCAGATAAGATCAATATGGCGTCTGCCGGCAATGGAAACGTGACCCAACTGGCTGGCGAGCTGTTCAAGATGATGACCGGCGTTAACATGGCTAACGTGCCTTATCGCGGCTCGGGCCCTGCGCTGAACGACCTGCTCGCTGGTCAGGTGCAGGTAATGTTTAGCACCATACCTGCGTCGATCGAGCAGATCAAAGCCGGTAGTTTACGCGCATTGGCAGTAACTACCGCGACGCGCTCGGAAGCATTGCCTGACGTCTCGACGGTGAGCGAATTCGTGGCGGGTTACGAGGCGAGCACTTGGTGGGGTGTTTGCGTACCCAAAGCACACCCGCAGAGATAGTCGAAAAGCTCAACAAAGAGATCAACGCCGCCCTTGCCGATCCCAAGATGCAGGTGCGGCTTGCCGTTATGGGCGGAGGCATAGTGCTTCACGGTTCGCCCGCTGACTTCGGCAAACTCATCGCCGATGAGACGGAGAAGTGGGGTAAAGTGATCCGAGCGGCTAACGTCAAGGTGGAGTAAGGCCGATATCGGCCCCGCCCGCAAACCGAAGTGCGTGGTCTGCGTGGCACGTTTGCGACATGCCAACGGCTTCGAGCAGGGTCCGAGTTCGGGAGCAAAGCGAAAAACATCTGCTCGCAGCGAACATTTCGCATTTTGACCCAAGGCGACCATAGTGTCAGCCGGACATCGGCCCACAGGTCTGCTATATGAGCATTCAATTTCCCCGAGCTTGGGGGTGCGTCTTGAGCAGCGAGCAGGTAGAGCGGCGACTCGCGGCCATTCCGGCGGCGGATGTTGTGGGCTCTTGCTGCTTGATGGGGATAGATGAAGAAGTGAAAGCTCTCAGAAAGACGCTTTTGATCCATCGTCAAGAATACCGGTCCTCCCGTCTCGCGCTGACGTGGCCGTCGGACGAGCGCGTCGGCTTTTCGAGCCATCTGTGATGTGTTTAGTTCTTACCGTCATTGCGAACAAGAACAGCGCTGAAGGAGACGACACATGGGCCGCCATCCCGATTTCGTGCCTCAAGGTGTAATTCCGGCGGTGCTGCTGCCGTTCCACGAGGATTTGTCGATCGACGAGCCGAGCTTCCGAGCTCACCTGCGCGACGTCGGGGCGGTGCAGGGGCTGTCTGCGATCACGATCAACGCCCACTCTACTGAGGTCGCCTCCTGCACCGAGGACGAGCAGCGTCGCGTCATGGAGATCGCCGGCGAGGAAGTCGGTGGCGCGCTGCCGATCATTCACGGTGTCTGGGCGGACGGCAGCCTAGAGGCGGCGCGGATCGCTCGGCAGGCTGAGGTCGGCGGGGCTTCGGCGCTGCTGGTGTTTCCGCCGGCTCCCTTCACGCTCGGCCAGTCGGCCGGGATGGCGTTGGTCCATTTCAAGACCATCGCCGATGCCACCGATCTGCCGCTGATCGTTTTTCAGTATCCGCTAGCTACGGGGCAGGGCTATCCGGCAGCGACGCTGGAGCGGCTATTCGACGAGGTGCCGACCATCCGCGCAATCAAGGACTGGACGCCACTGGTGCCGCAGCACGAGCGCCAGATTCGCGCGTTGCAGGGGCGCAAGCGTCCCGTCAACGTGCTGTCCACCAACAGCGCATGGCTTTTGAGTTCGCTGGTGCTCGGCTGCAATGGCCTGCTCTCCGGCAGCGGAAGCGTCATCGCCGATCTTCAGGCCCGGCTCTATCGCGCCGTCAGGGCCAACGATCTCGCCGAAGCCCGCCGGCTAAACGACCGGATTTATCCGATGGCGCGGGTATTCTACGCCGATCCCTTCATCGACATGCACAACCGCATGAAGGAAGCGCTGGTGCTGCCTGGCAAACTGCCGCGCGCGGTGGTGCGCCCGCCACTGGTCAAGATCGCGGACGCGGAAATCGCGCTGATCAAGGACGCGCTGATGGAGGCGGAGCTACTCGGCACTCGAACGGCGAAGGCGCGCAACGCCGCATAACGGTCGGCTTCTTCTTCGGCTAATATATAAAGAACTTCGGAATTTCCGCTTCACCGAGCTCGCGCGGCACCGCGACCGCGCGGCTAAGAGTAAGCGCCAGGAGCCGAGAAGTAAGAATCCCGACCGGCTTTACGGCTACCACCCGTGCGCGCCTTGCCGACGTGGGTTATCTCGCGCGAAATATTCCCCACGACATCAGGCTCCGCGAAATGCGGGAACCGTTCGCTACGTTTTCAAGATGTCCGCGTCAGGAAATAGTTCCTCGGGCAAAAAAAACCTCGAGATCAGGCCATCCTCGGCCATGTAGCGAATTATCACCTCTAGCGTAGCGCGGTTCTTCGCAAATCCGACCGGCCAGTAATCCTTGCCAAGCCGCTGCTCCGTAAAAATCAGGCTTTCGAGCTGCCACGGCAACATCGTGCACAACGCGGCGGAATCGAACAGTTTTTCTCTGGCAATTTTCTGGGCCTGCGCGAAAGCATTGAAGATGGCCATGATCAAGCCGGGGTTGGATTGCGCAAGCTTCCGCTTGACCGCAACGACGTGCATGGGCGGAAAAATCCCGGTCTTCGAAAAGTAATCGAGTTCCGCCTGCATCGGGTCCTCGAATAATCGGCTTACCGAAGCTGACGGCCAGGTGCTGGGTGTCCGCGCGGTGTACAACGCGTCGATTTCGCCCTCTGCCAAGAGGATGGCCAGGCTCTTGTCGTTTCTCTCCTCGTGCCTGAACCGGTCGGGATGGAGTTGCGGATGCTCGTCGCCGGTGCGTGCCGCCTCCAAACCTCCTGCGACATAAATCGGCGAGGTACGTGAAAGTCCAAAATGATCTTGAAAGATGCCGCGAAGCCAGACTGCAGCGGCCATGTCGAACACGGGAACGCCGATCCGTTTGCCGGCAAGGTCGGCAGGCTTCCTGATTCCCTTTGCGGCATTGACGAAAACGCTTGAGAAGCGGAAGTGCCGCGAAGGAAATACCGGCACCGCGACATACGGCCTGTCCGGACGTTCCAGCGATCGCAGATAGGATGAGAGCGGAAATTCGCAGCAGTCGAAAGTGTGTTCGGTCAGTTGCTGGTTGAACAGTGCCTGTACACCCATCAGCTTCACGTCGGCAGCGACACCGGCGATCGGAACCTCGCCGCTCGCGATCGGCCTGGTCCGATCGGAGTCGCTAACGCCTATTTTCAGTGACAACGCTGCCATGACTTCTCATTCCTTCGACGCTGAGATTGTTGTGGGCCAGCTGCTTGACCAGGACATCCAGAAGCTCCGGCAGAGCGAGCGGGGTCGCGTTGGCGCCGCCACGCGCGTAGATCGCGGTTGCGCGGGGTAGGTCGATCTTGAGACGGCGCGAAAGACGTGCAATTGCGTTCTTGCAGTCGTCGGGGAGCGGAAGGCAGGCGATCTTGAGTTCTGCGGCGAGATGATCGTTGGCGCCGATCAGCTCGATGCGCTTGGCGCCCACTTTCCGCGAGTTAAGGACGTGGTGCAAGGAGCGCTCGCCCCGCGCCAGCACAAAGCTTCGATGGGTAAGCCCCGGGGCAACCCAGGAAATCAATTCGGTATAGTTCCGCCCGATCCGCGAGACGACGTTTGCCAATATTCGCGCCATCTCATTATGCATCGCGACGTACTGCCGACGCTCTTCATCGCCCCATTTCCAGCGCGTTGGCGACATGCGCACCGCGGTCGAGTCCGCTCGCCAGGGCGACACGGCATTGCCCCTGTTCTCAAAGAGCCCGGGATCGTCATAGGCGACGGCCGGAGAAGGCTTGCCGCGAAATTCGACGATATGCTCATAGGGAACGACCGCCATGGGCTCCGAAATGACCATCCGGTGCACAACTGTCCCGCGGTTGTCGACGAGTGGCGACAAGTTCAGAACCTCGGGCGAAAATGACGGCTCAAGCCGCGCCAGGAGTTCTTGAGGCAGATAGTCGCGGCGGGACGGCCGGTATCCTTCGTCCAACAGCCGCTGATTGATCGCCATATGCTCGGAGGAAAAAGGATAGGGTTTTGTTTTGGTACAAGGCATGAACAGCAGTACGCGACGTTCCGCGTCAGGAAGCTCAGGTTCGTACTCGCTCTCGATGAAGTCCAGCCACTCGGCGATGCGCGAATGTTTGAGGGAATCGACATTGTCCTGGGGGGAATAGAGGCACAAGGTCTCATCGAGCTGAAACGGGCTCTCTATCTTGAGCGCCGATTCGCGGAGTCGCTTGGATCGATTTTCAACGCTCACCATGTCCGGTCATTCCCCGAAAGTTTCTGTGGTTCGCTACCAGCGGTGACATCAAGCTCCTGCTCATCATAGTCGCGAAGCGATTGAAGATGGGCGTCGGCGTCTTCGATGAACAGTCCGCGGCTAATCCCGGTGGCGATCCGATCCAGTCCGAATTTGAGCGCCGAAATGCCCGCAGAACAGGCAAGGCTCGGCATCGCCGCAAATGTGTAGCTGAAAATGTTCGCGAGATACGGCGCCGATCCCCTGGTCTTTTCGGTGAATTGAAAATGGGGCGAAAGATAAGGGTAGGCGCCGAGCAGCGGATGCTCCTCGCCCTCTGGCGGACGATAGCGATCGGACCAGCACGCGATCGTGTCATGGAAGCGCGCCAATTCAGGTCGCGCAGCGAGATCGACAGCGAAGCCGGTGCCCGTAATCAAGAAATCAAAGGCTTTTGTCCCCTGCGAATGGGTCAGCCAAATCTTGTCATCCTCGAAACGGACGCGCTCGATTGGACAGCCGAGCCGCATGGAGAAGTTTTTGTAGCGCGCGCACCTGTCGAAGGTTTCCTGCGGAGGAGGCTGGTTCATGTCGAAAATGAGTTTCATGAAGCGCCATTTTCGTTCGTCGTCCAGATCGCCGAAATGGCGAAGAAAGCCGGCAAACTCCATCCACCGGTTCGGATTGACGGTTGGAAGCTGTTTCCTACGGACAAACAGCTCGACCGACGCCGCGTCGCCTTCAAGGGCCATCGCGGCATTGTCAAACGCCGAAGCTCCGGCGCCTACCACTGCAACCGTCTTTCCTGCAAGCGAAGCGAAATCGATCTGATCCGAGGTGTGGGCATATCGGCCTCGAGGTAGTGCCCCGGCGATCCCTGCAGGGACCACCCAGCGGCCGGACCCTTCAATTCCCGTCGCAAGCACGACTTTGCGGGCAAAAAGCTTTTGCGCGACACCGCCGACTTTCGCGTGGACCGCGAGCAGGCCGTCGTCCAGCGGCTCAATGTCGGTGACCTCGGTGTCGTTGCTGACATCTATGCCGACGGTCTTGCGGACCCACAAAAGATAGGCCTGCCACAACTCGCGCGGTATCTTGTCCAATCCTTCCCAGGAGTGTTCGCCAAATTGCGCTTGCCACCAGGCGCGTGCGGAAAGGCTAGGGATACCGAGATCGGGTCCTGTCACGATCTTCGGCGTCCGCAGCTGACGCATGCGGGCGAATGTCAGCCATGGTCCCTCAAAACCTTCCGGATTGCGGTCGAGCACGCGCAGGTTGGTTATTCGTTCGCGCAACAGCCGAAAGGCAATCGATATTCCGCTTTGGCCGCCGCCAACAATGACGACATCGTGCACGGGCATGCCGTTTCGGCGGCGAGGTACCATCCATTGCCGTGTCGGGTATCCGAGACAGTCGAGCTCAAAACGAACGCGGCGCTCCAGCTCGGCGAGATCAGAATCTTTGTCAGTCGTCGCAACCATCAGGTCACCTCGGCTCCGGTCTGATCCGCCGCTCGATCGACAGCGGCTCCTGCAACATCGATTGGGCAAAGGCAACGACGTGCGGTTCAAGCCGGCTGGCCAGTGCACGTGCCTGGCTCGTGGTTGCGGCAAGCCTTGCAACGCAATCGTCGATGCGGCTGCGCAGATCGGCCACGTCGACCGAAATGACGTTCCGATTGCGGACTTTGAACATGCCACCCACCATCACATCGGTCACGGACGCGGAATCGGCGCACGTCACCAATTGGTTGATCGGATCGGTGTTGGGAATGAAATCGACGTGGTTGAGATCGAACAGGGCGAGGTCGGCGCAAGCGCCTTGCTCGATCCGGCCGCATGAGTTGAGCCCCAGCAGTTTCGCGCCGCCCTGCGTCGCGAG
>WNFM01346167.1_pt1 | contig 11377 bp, 11 predicted proteins | sample 5400271 | NCBI WGS metagenome assembly WNFM01 (sample SAMN13153352, study PRJNA577476) | soil metagenome | isolation source: 60 cm saprolite on Douglas fir-dominated hillslope | place: USA:California | collected 2013-09-17 | reverse complement strand
ATGAAAGTGCTTGTCCGCATGAACAGGTCAAAGCCTGTTCTGATGATCAATGTACCTGTCAAGGATGTCTTCTATGCTAAAAGATATATGCGGATAATGTTTTTAGATCGGCCTGAAGGAGGATATAAAGCCAGTGGCTATAAATGTAGATACACGACCAAGCGAAGAAAATATGCTTATCGACCTTACCAAGGATGCCGTGGTTATTGAAGATGTAACCAAGGTCTTCAAAAAATCTCGTCCCTTGTTAGGCTGGCGCAAAAAGGAAGGAAAGCGCGAGGTGCGGGCCGTCGAAGATGTGAATATAACCATCAAGCGCCGTGAGATTGTGGGTATTCTTGGTTCGAATGGCTCTGGTAAATCGACGTTAATCCGCATGCTCTCGACGCTGTTGATTCCTGATACCGGGCATGTGAAAATCTTTGGCTATGATGTGGTCAAAGATGAACGCATGGTGCAGCGGCTGATTAACCGCGTAAGCGTGGAAGCCTCATTCTTCAAAAAGCTCTCACCCATGGAGAATCTCATCTACGCAGCTCGTCTTTACAACATGCCTGCCGCCGAAGCACGTGCAAAGATTCGCGCGATCCTGAGCCGCCTGGGTATCAAACCAGACCGGATCAATGCACCCCTGGAAAATATGTCGCGTGGTATGCAGCAGAAGGTTGCTATTGCGCGCGCCTTCCTAACCTCTCCGATTGTGCTGCTGCTGGATGAGCCGACCACAGGTCTAGATCCACGCTCAAAACTGGATGTGCAGACCTTTGTTCGTGAACTGCGCGACGAGCACGATGCCACTATCCTCTTAACGACCCATGATATGGACGAGGCGGAAGCTTTGTGTGATCGTGTCGCCATCATTGATGCGGGACGCATTGTGGCCCTGGGAGATGCGTTGGAACTGAAGCGCACCGTAGCCGGACTGATGGGGCGTACAGAGCTAGTGAGTATGCATGAAGTGTTTATGCATTATACCGCTTCACACCTGATTACCGAGGATGATATCAAACGTTATGGCAGCTGGGAAAAAGCCTTTGAGGCCTTCGAGGCCCAGCGCGAAGATGACGAAGAAAGAGAGTAATACAACAATGTCTGCAATGATGCATCAAGGACGAGCGATATACGCCTTCTTTGAGCGCAACTGGAATATAACCAAACGTTACTGGGCCTGGGAACTCGTATGGCTGGTGTACTTAATCGTCAACGCTTTGTCGGTTATGTATATCGGTGTCAATGCCCAGCGGTTCAGCACAGGTAAGGTTGATACAAATTTTTTCATTCTTTACCTGTTGATTGGGACCGCGGTCTGGTCATACCTAAGCGTAACCTTTGATGGTGTGACGGATGTCATCAATATGGAGCGCTGGGAAGGTACGATCGAATACACGTTTATGGCCCCCATCTCGCGTTTTACGCACCTGATCGGCAGTTGTTGGTATGCCGTGGTGCACGGCTTACTCTTCACTTTCATCCAGTTGGTTGTCGTAGGGGCTTTCTTTCATGTAGATCTGAGCCATGCTAACTACCTGACGGTAGTATTCATGTTGTTGATAGGCAGTGTCTCCTTTATCGGTTTCGGTATTGGCGCGGCTATCTTGCCGCTGCTCTACACAGAGAAGGGTATGCAGATGTCCTTCATTGTGCGTGCTGTGCTCTTACTGGTATCCGGTGTCTATTATCAGATCGAAGTCCTGCCGGGGTGGATGCAGCCCTTAGCACGTATTTCTCCAGCTACCTATGTGTTGCAGGGTTTACGTGCGGGTTTGATGGAGAACAAGCCCATTTGGTCACCAGAGGTCTGGAGCAACACGTGGCCTTTGATTCTGACAGGTGTGATCAGTGTCCCGCTTGGCATCTACGTCTTCAGTATTGCTGAACGTTATGCCAAGAAAACAGGACGCTTGAAGAGAAACGGTTAGTGGTAAGGTAGGAGACTGCGCGAAGAGCGCAGCTCCTGCTCGCAATCACAGAAAGGATAGATAGATGATAAAGATGAATGCTCTGCCAGCTCTAGGTAATGCGGAGAGGTATGCGCTAGTGATATGCAGCGTTTACTTCTATCTAAGAACATGGAGAACACTTTCATGGCTATACTTCTGCACAATCTTGTGGCGCGCGCACCTAAGTTAAGTGACGCCGATGCCGTGACTAGCTTGCTTAAAACGTGTGACATCGTCGAGGACGGTGTTTCTCACTACACAGAGGAGGATTTACTTGTAGAATGGCAAGGGCCGGATTTCAATCTGGCAACAGATGCCTGGGCAATTATCACGAATAAAGGCCAGTTTGTAGGCTATGCCAGTACATTGTGGAACAATGAACTTATGCATGTCAACATGCAGGCATGCGTTCATCCCAGTTATCGCGGTCGAGGTATTGGTACACTGTTACTGCGTTTAGCGGAAGTGCGAGCACGCCAATTTGCTAAATATGCGCGTCCCGGTGTGCGGGTCGCCTTACATAACATGGTGAGTCATACCAATCAGCGGGCTAAAGACCTGCTAGAGCATGAAGGCTACACACTTGTGAGCCATTCCTGGCGTATCATCATCGAGACGGAAGATATTGTGTTGCCAGCTTCTGCAACTTCTACCGGTTACCAACAACTGCGCAAACACACGCTGACTCTTGATGTTTCTTTCCCATGTGTCACAGGTACGACACGTATTTACGAGCCGTCTGGCTGGTATGCCGTGCGTCAGTACGATGTGTATGAGAAGGAACTGCGTGCAGGTGAAGTGCTCTATACCGATGAACTTCTGGGTGTGGGTCTGGTTGCATGTCAATAGTTAGTCGTAAGTGGGGAGCATGAATCATCCCAAATGTTATATCATTGGCGAATGAAACGAGCCATGCAAGACGATGGAAACGACATGAGAGTACTCCTTTCTGGCTCATTCAAGCATTTCTACTTCAGTATGCCAGATTGAGTGTACTCTTGTCTTCTTATTTGAACGGTATTGACCGCAAGGGTCGCCCCTACTATACACGGTGTGGCTTGAGAGGTTCATTTATTGGTAGCCATTACATTTGGGATGATTCAAGTTCCTTCTGTAAAAGGAACTGCGAACTGGCGAAGAATTGAGCACCCAGTCACTCAATATAATAGGAGGGAGAGAATATGAGCCCAAAGACGTACCGGACCTTTATGCCAATGTTTGAAGAACTACGTGGTGAGCGTGTTGTGGTGCGACCATATTGTGAGAGTGATGCTCAGTCTGTCTATGAGGCTATAGGCGAATCACGCGATCATTTACGCCCGTGGATGCCTTTTGCCGACGCGCACCAGACTGTTGAAGAGAGTCGTGATTGGCTTATTCATGTGATGGCAAAGTGGTTGCTGCGCGAGGATTTTGTTGTAGGGATCTGGGACGCAGTCTCTGATCGCTATCTTGGTAGCAGCGGGCTGCATCCGCACGACTGGGAGATACGCCACTTTGAGATCGGCTACTGGGTACGTTCCTCGGCCAAGGGTCATGGCTGTGTAACTGAGACCGTACAACTGTTGACCGATTATGCTTTTAACACCCTCCAGGCTAATCGCGTACAGATTCGCTGTGACGAGAAGAATGCGCGCAGCGCCGCCGTGGCCCGAAGACTTGGTTTTGTCCAGGAGGCGTTGTTGCGTAACGATGCTACAGCGCCGGATGGTTCACTGCGCAATACGCTGGTCTTTTCCCTTATTCCAGCTGATCGAAGGTAAACATAACTGAGAAAGTGATGATCAAGGAGATGCTTCAGGCTATGATCCATAAAACTGCTGCTAAAGGACTTGCGTAATAAGGAACAGTTGTGGGAGCAGATTGTAATTTTTCTGTAATTTTCCCATGGTATCCTCCCACTTACGTTACCTTCTGCATATATTTGCCGTCATGTATCATGAAAGTAACACGGATTAGATGTATCAATATCAACAGTAGGGCGAAGAGAGAAGGTATATATGGATAGGCTAGCATTGGTAGTATTAAGCACAGCGGATAGCGGAAGCACCCGGATCATCTTGCTATTGTTGGTGCTGTTGGCGGTTGTGCTTATTCTGGCAGGATGTACTATTGCCCTGCTCACATTGCGCAAACGGCGCAAGGACTACAATGCTTATCTTCACTCGACTTCTCTGGAGAGCGAGAGGACATAGAGTATGTGGCGCAGGTCGGTGGCACCTCTCCTGGTCGGTACATTTATCTTACGCTTAAGCGGAGGGGCGAGCACCGTTGTCTATGGTCTCTTTCTCGCAAAGCTGTCACCGTATGCAGGTAGTGCGATTACAAGCTTGCAGATTGGTCTGCTTTCTGTTGTCTACTTCGCGACAGAACTCACTTTTGCTCCTTTGATGGGCGCTTTGAGTGATCGCTGGGGACGACGGCGTTTTCTTATCATCGGGCCTTTCCTGGGCTTGCTGCAACAGTCATTGATTCTTTTTACCCCTCTGCAACGGCCTTTACCTTACCTTCTGAGTTTGCAGGTGATTGCCGGCATTTCATCGGCTATGCAGGTGCCTGCAGTCCTTGGTTACCTGGCTGATTATACAGCGCAAGATCCAGCGCATCGCCTGCGAGTGATGAGTCTGTATGAACTGGTGACCAGTGGTGGTATCGCGGCAGGGGTCGTCTTAGGTGGTCTAGCCTGGGATCGTCTTGGTCGTTCAGCCTTTATACTGCTGGCGTCATTCTACTTGTTGGCGGCAGTCTGTATGGGACTTGCTCCCAAGGTGAGCCAGGTAATTGAACATGGCACTGTGCCAGCGTTGTTCGCACGCTACAGGCGTATCGTGCGTACGCCCCGCCTGTTCATTTTTATTCCCGCGTGGATCTGCGTCAATGCCCTGGTTGGTGTATGGTTTGGCCCGCAACTAACGTTTATTCTGGCTAAAGCTGGTCATGGTACACACCAAAGCTTGATGGGTAGTCTAAGTGGTCCTGGCGGTGGACATAAGTTGAGCTTGATTTTAGGGGCCTTTGTTCTCTTCTTTGGACTGTGTTTGCTTTTCTGGGCATTCTTTCTTGGTCATGTGCCTCGTTTAAGGTTGATGTTGATCTCGCTGGTGGGTGTCTACATAGCTTGTATTGCCCTGGTAGGTATTAACCATCGAGGTGATGGCAATGACGGGACTTTGCTGCTGTGGGTGCCACTGCTTATGCTGGGTGTCTTCGCCGAGAGTGGTTTCGCGCCAGCCGCCCTGGCCTACCTCGCCGATATCTCGGAGGCGGCGTCCAAAGATCGCGGTCTGTTGATGGGTCTTTACTCTATATTCCTGGGAGCGGGCCAGCTATTGGGTAATGGGCTGGGAGGCGTGTTTGCCCATCAATTAGGTTTTGATGGGTTAGTTTTATTGACGGTGCTGCTGGCCTGTGTGGCGCTTGGATCGCTATTGCTCCTCTATCGCCAGGATAAATCCGCTTTTTATAGGCAAGAGCCAGCAAGTCGCTATTCTTCCAGGCTTTGAATGAACTCGATGCGATTACCAAAGGGATCACGGATCTCAAAACGAGCATAGCCGGGTATGGATACGCCATCGAGGATTGCAATACCCTGGGCATGGAAGAGGGTCTGCCATGCGTGGATGTCGTCTACCGCATAGGCGAGGTGAGCTTTGCTTGCCTTGTGGTCCACACCTTCTTCGGTGCCAACATGTACTTGCCGATCTCCCACTTGCAGCCAGAAGCCGCCGCGTCCCTGGAGGGACTGTGGCTTTGCTATTGCAGGTAAACCTAACAAATCGCAGTAGAATTGCCGCCCTTGTGCCTCCGCTCCTCTGGGGATGGTAATTTGTGCATGGTGTAATCCTATAATTGGCATCTATGGGTCCTTTCTAGATTACGCTTAGCTTTATTTATGGTTATTTTGCGGGTTTGGGAGGCGCTATATGAAATGTGCCCAGGATACGAGCTATAGCTTTGCGCTCATTTTCCTGTACGTTGCAGACATTTGCTTCCAGGACGGCAATTGAACGGCCTTGCTGTACAATGATGGCCTCGGCTAACAGTTCACCCGCGCGTACCGGCAGCAAGTAGTTGATCTTGGCTTCAATTGTACTGATGCGCGTCCCAACTGGAAGGAGGGAAAGCAGGGCCATGGACATGGCAGTATCCGCCAGGGTAAAGATTACTCCTCCATGAACGATCATCTGAGGGTGCATCAACCGTTCATCAACCGTGATATGCACCTTACCTGTGCCCGGCTCGGTGATCTCAATATGCATACCAAGTAATTGAAAGAAACCCGATTGATGCGTTCCCTCTATCAACTGTTCCATGGAGACGCGGGATTGTTCTGGTTGTATCATCTATTATTCTACCTTGCCTTGTTACTTTGTTATCTCGTGCGTATTGCTCGTTCAATTTCGCGTTTCATATCGCGCTCCGCAATGGCATCGCGTTTGTCATAGAGTTTTTTACCACGGCATAGACCCAACTCGATCTTGGCTTTGCCACCTTTGAGATAGAGCTTGAGAGGAATGAGTGTCAGACCTTTGGTTTCTACTTTGCTGAGTAGCTGATTGATTTCGCGGCGGTGCAGGAGCAACTTGCGGTTACGCGTTGGTTCATGGTTGTAGCGGTTGCCGTGTTCATAGACGGCGATATGCGCGTTCTCCAGCCATAATTCGCCTTTCCTAGCTATGGCATACGAGCCGCGCAGGTTGACTTTGCCTTCACGGATGGATTTGATCTCGGTGCCCATCAAGGCAATGCCAGCCTCAATCGTGCGCTCAACAAAATAATCGTGATACGCCTGGCGATTGACTGTAATAACCTTGACAGGGAGATTGTTAGATGCAGCTTTAGCCGCTGCTTGTTTCTGTGCTGCTTGTTTTGCCATACACACCTACCTTTGGGAATGCTTATAGTTGCCCCATCATTGCGGGTCTCATTGTTTATGGATATAGAGACCATGTGCTCTCGTGTCTTGACACTTGTATTGCTGAGAGCTACTAGTATTAGTATGAGTGTGTTTATGATACAACACCAGGCGTTAAGCGTCGAGAGTAAACAGAGGAATTACCCCTCGCCGTATATATAAACGTCACTTTATTGTTTTGAAAGAAAAAATAATACAAATCCTCTACAGAAAGGCTCTGACATGTTCTACCATCTAGGCAGGATAGCCGCCCGCTATCGCTGGTTGATCGTGGGCTTGTGGATGGTTGCTATCGCAGTTGGGTTGCCCTTTGCACCGCAGGCGAGCCAGGTCCTGCATTCGGGTGGCTTCGTCAGCCCCGATGCTCAATCGCAGCGGACAATTGACCTGCTGGCTAACAAGCTGCACCTCAATTTGACGATTGTACAGGTGATCTTTACCAGCCAGTCCGAGAGCGCGGATAGCCCACAATTTGTCCAGGAGACTGAACAGGCTCTTGCTCATGTGCGCAACTGGTCGGAAGTCTCGGGGATTGTCAGTTTTACTGACAATCTTCGACAGATATCGTTGGATCGACATGCAGCCTATGTCAATGTTCTGTTTAAACCTGACCCGGACAGCGCGTCCAAACTCTTACCGGAGTTGGAAAATCGCTTGCAGCATGTACCCGACTTGCATTCCAGCATTGGGGGCGGCCCGGTCTTTTATGAAGATATTCAGTCTGTCAGCGAACGTGACCTGCGCCGGGCAGAGTTACTGGCTATTCCTTTTGCGATCATTGCCCTGCTTTTTGTGTTTCGCTCAGTCGTAGCAGCGATTTTGCCTGCGCTGGTTGGTGGTGGAGCCGTAGTAGTGTCGCTGGCCCTGATCTTTGCTTTGGGACATGTTACTACGCTCTCCATTTTTGTGCTGAACATCACGACGTTGTTTGGCCTTGGCCTGGGCGTGGACTACTCATTGTTTATCGTGAGTCGCTTCCGTGAGGAACTGGCGCATGGGCGCAGTGTGGATGATGCGGTGGCTATCTCAATTGCCACGGCCGGGCGAGCCGTCATCTTCTCTGGTTTGACTGTCTCGATTGGCCTGCTGGGACTGGTCTTCTTCCGTATCAACATGCTGCGGTCGGTGGGTATGGGTGGAGTGCTGGTTGTGCTGCTAGCCGTGCTGGCGGCTATCACGCTGCTGCCTGCTGCCCTGGCTATTATCGGGACGCGTATCAATGCTTTGCCGGTGCGAGTGCAGCGTCTATGGAAGCGCAAAAGGCAAGAGCCAGTCGGAACAACATGCTTAGCAGAGCAGCATGGTTTCTGGTACCAGCTCTCACAGATCGTGATGCGCTATCCAGTACGCGTCTTTTTACCTGTCTTTCTGCTGCTGGTGGTGTTTGGCTTGCCCTTTTTAGGCGTGCGTTTTTCGGCACCGGATGCTTCGATACTGCCGCCTGATGTGCCTTCGCGGGCTGCGTTCGACCTGCTGAACCAGCGTTTCAATAGCCGTGAGACCACACCCATTTTGCTGGCGGTGCAGACACGGGGCGACGTCATGACTCCTGCTAATATTCGCAATCTTTACAATTATGTGCGGCGCATTGAGGCGGACCCACGGGTGGCTCGCGTCGATAGTATTGTCAGTGCTGATCCTCGTTTTACCCTGGATCAGTATGAATTGCTCTATACACATCCCAAGTTGATTACTGATCCCTACCTGGCGGCTTTCATTAAATCGTCGGTGGCGGGAGATACAACTATGATCCAGGTCATCAGTAAGTATGAGATGCTGGATGCGCGTTCACAAGCGCTGGTACAGACGATTCGCAATACGTCCCCTGGCAGCGGTATGACTACGCTGGTGGATGGAAGTACTGCCGGTGATATGGATTATGTGACGTCCCTTTACACTGATTTTCCCATCGCAATTGTGATTGTAGCAGTTACGACCTATGTGGTGCTCTTGTTACTCTTCCGTTCACTGGTTTTGCCCCTCAAGGCGATACTCATGAATACGCTATCAATCCTGGCGAGTTATGGAGCGCTGGTAATTATCTTCCAGGACGGCTTTTTACACCAGGTGCTTGGTTTTACACCACTGGGCTTCGTCGAGGCTTCCGGACCTATTCTGCTTTTCTGTTCGCTGTTTGGTCTCTCGATGGACTATGAAGTGTTCCTCCTCTCGCGTGTCCAGGAGGCGTTCTGGCAGACGGGAGATAATACGCGCTCGGTAGCCCTGGGCTTGCAGCGCAGCGGTGGGATTATCACCAGCGCGGCTGTGATTGTGGTTGTGGTGAGCGCTTGTTTTGCCACGGCTGATATGATCCTGGTCAAGTCTCTCGGTCTGGGTATGGCCCTGGCGGTTGTCATTGATGCGACGCTCGTACGCGGTCTGCTCGTGCCTGCGACGATGCGCTTGCTGGGCAACTGGAACTGGTGGTTACCTTTCTACGGTGTGCAGCGTCGTCCGCCTGCGCTGGCTGAATATATGAGCGCGGATGGACAGGAAAGTATGTCTATGGGAAGGATTGACGAAAAGACAATGACAGACGCGGGTGTGGGAGGATCACGATGAGAAATACGATCAAATGCCATGAGTGGTTGGCATGTGTTGGGCATGGGCTGTTGGGGCGCAAGAGATTACGCCCCAACATACTGGGTGTTTGTCTGTTCCTCACCCTTGTCCTTTCGTCGTGTGGTATTCCGGGAATCGTGTCGACCGATGCGCAGTTGCCTGTGGTTCATTCAGTCTCACAGGCGCGGTCTTTACCACCAGTGCGTTTTCCCCAGGACGAAGCGGCTCACCGCAATTTGACCGAATGGTGGTACTATACGGGGCATATGAACACCGTGACTCCTGATGGTAAGGCACATCACTATGGTTTTGAGCTGGTCTTTTTCCAGGCCTTGCGCAGTGATCTGCCGCCTGTCTATGCCTCGCACTTTGCGATCAGCGATGTGACACGGGGCCAGTTCCATTTTGATCAGCGACGCCTGACCGAGCCGAATGCAATCATTCCTAACGGGACATCGACGAGCGGGATCAATGTCTCGGTCGGTGATTGGTCAGTCCAGGGTGTAAATGGTCTGGATCATCTCGCGGCGGGGATGACGAACTATGCGATGCATATTACGCTGCAGGGTCTGAAGCCACCTACTCTGCATAATGGCAATGGCTTGATTACCTATGGCCTGGGTGGTTACTCGTACTATTATTCACGGACGCGCATGGATCTCTCAGGAACGCTGATTGATCATAACCAGGCGCTGCAGGTGACAGGCGAGGCGTGGATGGATCACCAGTGGGGCAACTTCTTGACGCTTGGTGGTGGTGGCTGGGACTGGTTCAGTGTCCAGTTGAACGACAACACCGAGATGATGTTGTATCTCATTCGCGATGCCACGGGTAAGATCATTTCGACTTATGTCGGCTACATCGGCTCCAATGCTGATGACCACCTTCTGCCTGCCAGCGCGCTGCAGATGACGGTGCTTGATCGCTGGCAAAGCTCAGTTACAGGTGCGAACTACCCATCGGGTTGGCGGGTGCAAATAAATGACCCACATTTGCATGCTACGTTGACACTCACACCCGAGCTAAAGAACCAGGAGCTAGCTACATACCAATCGACGGGCAATAGCTATTGGGAGGGTGCTGTGAGTATTCAGGGCCAGAGCGCAGGCGGCCCGGTCAAGGGTGAGGGCTACGTTGAGTTGACGGGATATGGACGGTAGGTAGGTAGGGGTTTAAAATGCTAGTTTGGATAGCACGAGTGCCAGCTACTGGGGAAACAGTGGCTGGCGCTCATGGCTATTTGGGGTGTACTATCAAAGAGCGGGGTGATAAAAAGCTTAACGCGTCTCATTTTAACCCATATTCCGCAGTCTGCATATGCATTGTTCACAAAATCGCTCGTTGAGCGGATTATCAAGGGAGAGCTTTTGTAAATATCTCCACTATAAAATGGCTTCCCGCCTCCGTTCGCGAAAAAACTGCGGGATGTGGGCTTTCGAGGCCACATGGCATGAGGATCAGACACGTGCAGAGGAGGAAGAAGCCGAGCCGTTCATCAAGATGACGAGGTGAGCCACGCAGGTTCTACCGTTTCAATGGGGCGTGAAAAAGAGAATATGCCCACCCTGAAGAGTAGCACAAGAGTAGTAGGAGTAGTGGGTGAAATGATCTGCGTCATCGTCTCCCTAGCTACTCGACCTCATCGGAGCCGGGACCAAAACAGGAGAGGTTGGAGAGAGGAGGCGAAGGCAAGCAAACAGGACAAAAAGATGCACACCAAAGAACCAAACAGAGGGAGCGCAAAGCAAGGGTGGGAATGAGCAGGCATGATCATCGAAAACAGACCAGTCTTTTCCCGGCAACCAGGAGGAGATGCTGGTCTTCTCTTTTCCCGCTTCCTCTGACTCTCAGGGAGTTGGGCCCCATTCCCCCTTTCGCCACTGAGCTTTCAAGGCCAACCGTAATCGTTCCTCGGAGCGGGCCTGCTCCAGTATCAGAGCAATAAATCGCTCCAACGGCA
>WNFM01281759.1_pt1 | contig 11377 bp, 11 predicted proteins | sample 5400271 | NCBI WGS metagenome assembly WNFM01 (sample SAMN13153352, study PRJNA577476) | soil metagenome | isolation source: 60 cm saprolite on Douglas fir-dominated hillslope | place: USA:California | collected 2013-09-17 | reverse complement strand
TGTAAGCCGGTCACAGCGTTTTGCCTTCGGGCGAGCATGCCTGGTCCGCTGTGTTCAGCCCAGGAATCCCCTGCCTTTAGGCATGGGGAGAGGTCAAGGGATCCAGTCAGATTGCGAGGGTGGCCGCGTCGTCGGCCGGGCGCCGGCCGGTGCTGTCTCCAGGCGGGACTGCGCCCGGGCGACCTCCTGCAGCAGTGTCAGCGCCAGGGTAGCCACCTCTCCAAGCCGTAGCGACCGCCCTTTTTGGTACGCCACGCCTTCCTTACCCTCGTCGGCTTGCTCAATCCGCTCACGCAGCCGCACCACGCTTGCCCAACTCGGCAGCCGCTCCCACGCGAACCTGGCGCCCGTGGCCTGGCTGAGCGCATCTGCCGCCCCCAAGAGTTGTGCCCGCCGCGAGGATGCTATACGCTCGCCAGCCACCGCCACCGCCGCCTGCGCCCCAATCGCGAGGAGCCAACGATCTTGCAGGACGAGACTCGCCTCGAGGCCCGCCTGCGCATAGCCCACCGCACGCGGCAGATCGCTGAGTTGGGCCACGCTCGCTGTCAGATTGAAGCGGACGGTACCCGCTTGACGCAGATCACCCGCCGTCTCGAACCGCTGCAAGGCGTCCTCCTGGAGCGCAACGGCATCCGCGACGTGGCCCTGCACAAAGGCGATATTGCCGAGGAGGTGGAGCGCGAGTCCGCTGCCATAGGCATCGCCCAGGGCCTCCCAGTGGGTGAGCGCTTCGCGTCCCAAGCGGATCCCCTCCGTCAGGTCCCGGGCAAACACGGCGCGTGCACCCAGGCGGGCGAGGGCTTGCGCGATGCTGGCGCGATCATCCCGCTGCCGGGCGAGGGCCAGGGCCTCCTCGAGCGCGGCCCGCGCCCGCTCGAGATCAGGTGGGGCCGTGAGCACCCGCGCCATGCCGAGCAGCGCCCGCGTGCGCACCGCCGCATCGGCGCCGGGCGCGCGGGCCAACGCCTCCTCGAGCCACAGCGACCCCGCCGCGTAGGAGCCGCGGACGAACCAGAAGTAGCCGAGTGCCCCAGCCAGCCGCAGCGCCCGCTCTCGCTCGACCGGGTCGTCCTGGTCGAGCAGCCAGCGCAGCGCCGCGCGCACGTTGTCGTGCTCGTGCTCCAGCCGGAACAACCAGGTGCGCTGCTCCGGGCCACGCAAGGACGCATCCGCCCGCTCGGCGAGCGCTAGGAGGGAGTGCGCATGTGCCCGGCGTGCCGCCGTCGACTCGCCCGCGGCGGCCAGTTGCTCCTCGGCGTACGCCCGCACCGTCTCCAGCATGCCGAATGCCGGCTCGGCGTCATCCTCCGCGCTCTCCAGGTCCAGGTCGTCCCCCCGCCACCCGTCCAGTTCAGCGGAGCGCGTGGGCAGGATCAGACTGTGCTCGGCCAGCGCGAGCAGCCCATCCAGCGTCCGCCCGGCATCCGCCCCCCCGGCCGCGTCGGTCTCGCCGGCCGGTCCCGCGACGGCCTGGGCGACGGCGGCGATCGTATCGAGGGTGACACGACCGAAGAAGACGCCCAGGCAGCGGAAGAGGCGCTGCTCCTGTACGTTCAAGAGATCGTAGCTCCAGCCCACCGCCGCTTCCAGACTCTGTTGGCGCTCGGGTACGTCCGGCGCAGCCCAGCGCAGGAGGCGCAGGCGGTCCGCGAGGCGCCGCGCCACGGTCGGCAGCGAGAGGGTCCCCAGGCGGGCCGCCGCCAACTCGAGCGCGAGTGGCAACCCATCCAGCTCCACCACCAGTTGGGCGACGAGTGGCGCCTGCGCCGCGGTCAGGACGAAGTCTGCGCGCCGCGCCCGTAACCGCTCGAGGAACAGTGCCACTGCTGGAATCCGCGCTAACACGTCAGGGGGCGGCAGGCTGGCCGAGAGATCGGGCACAGCCAGCGGCGGCACGTGGAGCTGCCGCTCCCACCGCAGGCGCAGCGGGACGCGGCTGGTCACCAACAGCGCGAGCTCCCGACAGCTCGCGAGCAGCGCGGCGAGCGCGCCGGCCGCCGGTAAGACCTGCTCGAAGTTGTCGAGCACCAACAGGGCCCTCTGCTCGCCGAGCACGTTGCTCAGCCGCTCCTGCAAGGGCACGGTGCCCAGCTCGCTGAGGCCGAGGACGCGCGCGATGGTCGGCACCACCAGCGACGGATCGCGGACTGGGGTGAGGTCCACCAGGACGATGCCGTCCGGAAAGGTGTCGGCGAGCTGGCCGGCCGCGGTGAGCGCGAGGCGCGTCTTGCCCACGCCTGCCGGACCGGTGAGCGTCAGCAAGCGCACTCGCTCGCCCGACCGATTGCCCTCGCCTACAGTGCCCGTCAGGCGCTGGCGGATCCGCTCTAGCTCGCGCTCTCGCCCGACCAGCGGAGTCGGTGCAGCGAGCCCTGGGAGTACGGCATGGTTAGGAGTGCTCCATCGGTCCACTGACGTGGCGGCACCCGGCGCCACCGCGGCTGCTAGGAAGGCCTCCCGGTCCTCGCCGGACAGCGTCAGGGCGTCCGCGAGCAGGCGGACAGAGTCCGGACGTGGAAGGTGCCGCCTGCCCCGCTCCAGCGCCCGGATGGTGTCGGAGCTGAGCTGGGCGCGCGCGGCGAGTTGCTCCTGTGTGAGCAGCGCGGCCGCCCGGTAGTGCTTAAGCAGGGCCCCGAAAGGCTCCTGCGCGTGGTGCCCCATCGCCGACCCTCCGCAGGCTTGCCAATTACCGGGCGGGGGTCCCGCGGCCGTCGCCGCCCGACTGAGGGGGCCAACGAAGCGCCGGCCACGGGGGCATGATAGCACGGGCGCGGATGCCCGTGCGGACATGGTGTGCCCCGCGGCCCGATCGGATGGGCGGGTGTGTCGACGGCAGGTGTCACGCTGATGTCACGGTCCTGTCACTGGGCGAGCGGGGGTATGTAGGCCACACTGGAGGAGCGACCTGCGGGAGCGCATCGGTCGCGCGTCGAGGGTTACCCCTGACAGCCGTCGCACACCCGGCGTGTGCACGTTGGACGCTACGGCAAGCAGGGAGAGGAGACGCTCGTGGCCAACATCGCGGTGACCAGGACGGTGGGCGGGTACGTCACCGTGCCCACACGCGGGAAGGTCGAAAGTGCGGAGATCTTCTACAAAGACTGGGGCAGCGGGCAACCGGTCGTCTTCAGCCACGGTTGGCCGCTCAACGCCGACGCCTGGGACGACCAGCTGATGGCCGTGGCCGCCAACAGCTATCGTGCGATTGCCCACGACCGCCGCGGCCACGGCCGGTCCAGCCAGACCTGGACTGGCAACGACATGGACACCTACGCCGACGACCTCGCCGTGCTCATTGAGGCGCTCGACCTGCGCGACGCGGTCCTGGTGGGCCACTCGACCGGCGGTGGCGAGGTGACGCGCTACATCGGCCGCTATGGCACCGCCCGCGTCGCCCAGTCGGTACTCGTGGGAGCAGTGCCGCCGCTGATGCTCAAGACGGCGGCCAATCCTGGCGGCACGCCCATAGAGGTGTTTGAACAACTGCGCGCGGGCGTGGCTGAGGACCGCTCGCAGTTCTACCAGGACCTGAGCAGGCCCTTCTACGGCGCCAACCGGCCGGGCGCGCAGGTCTCGCAGGGCCTGCGTGACGCCTTCTGGCGGTGGGGCATGCAGGTGGGGCTGAAAGCCGCCTACGACTGCATCAAGGCGTTCTCCGAGACGGACCTCACCGAGGACCTCAAGCGGTTTGACGTGCCGACCGTGATCGTGCAGGGGGATGACGATCAGATCGTGCCGATCGCCAATTCGGGCCTGCTGCAGGCGAAGCTGGTGCCGGGCGCGACCTTGCAGGTCTATCCCGGGGCCCCGCACGGTCTGTTCGCGACGCACAAGGACCAATTCAACGCCGACCTGCTCGCCTTCCTTCGATCCTCGTAGTCAATCCTCGTAGCACGTCGCGAGACCATCCACGCAGCATGGCTATTGGCCATGCGCAACACGTTTGGTCGTCAGGCAGACCTGGCACAGGAAGCAGAGGACAACATCATGAACACTGATCAAACACCGCCGCAGCATGCTCAGTCAGATGAAGGGGCACCACAGCCACCCAATGTGCTGCTGGTGCACGGTGCGTGGGCCGACAGCTCGAGCTGGGGCGGAGTCATCCCGCTCTTGCGCGCGCGCGGCCACCACATGGTGGCCGTGCAGCTGGTGCTCAACTCGCTCGCCGACGACGTGGCGCACACCCGTCAGGTCCTGGCGGACCGCCTGCAGGGGCCAACGGTGCTCGTCGGCCACTCCTATGGCGGCGCGGTGATCTCCGGCGCCGCGGCCGGCCAACCGAACGCGCTCGCGCTCGTCTACGCCTCGGCATTTGCGCCCGATGAGGGCGAATCGCTCGGCGAGCTGAGCGGGAGGTATCCGGCGGCGCCGCTGGGCGAGCACCTGCAGCCGGACTCCCGCGGCAAGTTGTGGATCGATCCGACTGCGTTTGCCGATGTGTTCTGCCAGGACGTGGACGCGACACAAGCAGGCATCATGGCCGCGGTGCAAGGTCCTTTGGCGGGTGCCATCTTTGGGGAGCCGGCGGGCCCTGCGGCCTGGCGCACACTGCCCTCGTGGTATTTCGTCTCAACCGAGGATCGAGCGATCGCACCGGACCTCGAGCGGTTCATGGCCGGGCGCATGGGCGCCTCGACGATCGAAGTGGCATCCAGTCACGCCTCACCGGTTTCCCACCCACGCGAGATCGCCGAGCTGATCTTCGCGGCGGCTCAGATTGGCGTGCGCGCCTGATCTTGTCGGAGGAGGACCACGCCATGCCCATGATCGATGTGTATGCACAAGCGGGAACGTTCCCCGATACGCACCAGCTCGCCGTGGACCTGGCTACCGCCGTCATGACCATCGAGCAGGTGCCCAACATCCCCATGTTCCGCAAGAACACGGCGGCGTTCGTGCATGAGCTGCCCGCCGAGGCACTTGCGAACGTCGATGGCGACATGACCCACGTGCGGGTGCAAGTACTGACCAACGCCGGAGCACTCAACCGCGACAAGCAGTTGGCGGTGGTCAGTCAACTGACCCAGCTCATCGCGCAGGCTGCCGGGGACTCGACGCTCGCCGAGCGGACGTGGGTGCTGCTCACCGAGGCGCCCGACGGCGGTTGGGGGCTGAATGGACACGCCAACACCAACGAAGAGTTGGTCGCCGCCGCCCGCGCCGAGATCGTGTCGCTGGCTGGAAAGCCGCCAGCTGAGAGCTGACGCACCATGCCGTAGTGTGTCATGTCTCCAACGCGTTAGCCAGCGACATGAGGCCTCGGCGCTTACCTCGGCGGCATGGCGTACAGCTCCCAGGCGATGCCGTCGGGGTCGTAGAAACTGATGTAGCTGGCACCCGAGGCGGGGTCCCGCTCGATGCCGTGGTTGGGCACCCCAGCCGCGTCGAGCTGCTCCCACAAGCCTTCCAGCTCCCCCGCGTCCGCGATGGCCAGCGCAAGGTGATCGAGCCCGACGCGGAACGGGTTGAACCGATCAGCACCATCTGTCTGCTCGCCCGGGCCGAGGAGGGCGATAGCCAGGCCGTGCGCGTCGATGATCACTGCCGCTGGCGACTCCCGCACGAGCCTGAACCCGAGCAGGTCGACGTAGAAGCGCTTGGCCTGGGCCAGATCGCTGACCCGGAGCCCCATGTGACCGAGCGGGTAGGTCCCAAACCGCATGGTGGCCTGTCCTTTCTCTACCTTGCTTTCAAGCGGTACGTGTCACTCGGTGGCACGTGACGGCGTGTCGGCACCGGCACGTAAGACCATGGTCTCTCCAGCCGAGCGCCCGGCGTCGCCCAGGGGCGTCGTCGGTGCGACGATCTCGACCCGCCCGGTCGCGACGTCGTAGACAAGCCCGGTGACGGTGGATCCCTCGGGGAGTGCGGAGACGGCCTGCTTCAGGGCGGCGACATCGACCTGGACCGCCGCATAGGGATTCAGCACCGCCTTGGCGTCGAGCTCGTCCGGCGCGACACCGAAGTAGGGGGCCAGGCGGTCGGGTTCGCGCGCCAGCCGCGTGATCCCGCAATCGGTGTGCTGCAGGACCACGAGGTGCATCCCGCCCGTGGGCCGAGGTGTGCCCAGGAGCCGCGGGAGCATGCCGAGCAAGGTCAGCATCTGCAGGGTCGCCGGCGTGACGCGCCCGCCGATGTTGCGGAGCATGGCCGCCTCTCCGAGCTCAAGGCCCAGCACGTGGGCGGGGTCGACGCGGGGGTCGACGCAGCCGATCACGGTGATGCCCAAGGTTGTCGCGAGCGGGAGGTTGGGGGTGAACCGCTGCTCGGCGAAGACGGCGTTCCGCTGCAGCAAGGTGTCGATCGCGGACATGTCTCTGCTCCTTCTCCCTCTCGTTGCACTGCGCACTAGGTGGGTCAGGCTGTGTCCAGATAAGTGAGCCATTTGCTTCACTGTATCACGTGCTGGGCGGCATCCCCTATCCGTTGGCGACCACGCCTGCCCCGACTCGCGCGTGCGATAAGCTTCGTAGCTCTTCAGGTGGGCGTAGGCGATGCGCAGCAGCGGACTGGCCTCACCTTGCCCCGCACCACGGCGGTCGCGGCGCAGCAGATCGCCGATGATCTGCTCGGCCTCGATCGGCGCCCCGCGTTCGATATCGCGCAGCATCGAGGCGGTCAGCGGGGGATCCCGGCGCCGTGAAGGTGGCGCGGGTCCTGCTGCAGCGCCGCGGCGCGCCGGTGGAGCCCTGGTCGGCCCAGATCCGCCGTGCGTGGCTGCATCAGCTGATCCCCGTACGTTAGCCCGTGACAGGTTCTAGGAGGCCGGGTCCTTCGTATGCATCGCGAGAGAGAGTGCCCGATGTGGCGAAGCGCCTCGCCACATCGGACACTCAGTTACGGCTGTACAGGCTCGACACGGCGCCCGCCGCCGGCCGCATTCATGCCCGCTCGTAGCTCGGCCGATCGCTCACCTCGCCGCTGCCCAGGGGCGGATCGAGGAATTCGGTGATGATCGGGACGATCAGCTGGGTCCGGGTCATGATCCCGTGGAACGGCGGCGCCCAGTCGACATGCGTGGTGGCCGGGAGCACCGCGAGCGCCGACGGTGGCAGCCCGCGCATGTCGGCATCTCCCTTGCCCCCGCCCAACAGGCCGAAGAACTCCACCGCATGCTCCAGGCGCACGCCGTCGCCGTTCCCGACCAGGAGCAGCACCGGAGCCTTGAGCGCCGCCACGTCGTCCGCCCAGTCGTAGTCGGAGGTCACCAGTTCCCGCGTCTTGGCCACTACCGTGGGCCAGGCCTCCGGCCGCGGCGAGATTGCGCAGTATTCGTCGGGCAACGGCGTATTGGCGTAGCCTTCGACACCCTGGGCGCGAATCGTGGCGACCACGTCAGGATACCAGCCGTCGACCTTGAAGGCGGTCGAGGCCAGCACCACCTTGCGCACGACCTCCGGGTGTCGGATCGCGATTTGCAGCGCGACGCCGCCGCCAGAGCCGCCGTAGAACTGATGCCGGGATGACAGAAACGCCCTCTCCGTTGCTGGAGGGGGTGTTTCTCTTCGGGCCAGGGCAAGGACAGGGCTGTCACGCCTCTCCGGCTTCGCGAGGTACTAGTGCTGCGGCCCTTCTTCCCTGGGAACTCAATGCCGTCCGGCAGGTGAAAGCGCGCGGGCTGTGATGTGTTTGGCGGCACAGAACTCGTAGCGCTCAAGCGTCACCTCCCTTGCCGTGCAATACGCGGAGCTGCTCACGGAGCCGCACAGCATCCTCATGTGATACGCCGTCGCGTCTTATCGTTGTAGAATGGCCCTCAGATATTGTGCTAGCATGGCGAGTGATTTGGTTCGTCAGGCAGTCGCCATCATGTACGGCGTGAGGATGCGGTCGGCGAGCAGACCGAGGCAGCTCAGGTTGGGGAAGCCAGGACCTTGGGCAATCCCGGCGAGCATGGGCAGGTGCAGGCGTGGTGCGAACTCCGTCACCGAGAGGTCTGTGCCGATGGCGCGCTCCAATGCCCCAGCCTCCGGAGCGGACCCAAGCGCGTCTGCCAGCCGGTCGCGCGTGGAAGTGTCGAACAGCGCGAGGAACCACGTCGGATCGAAGCCGCGTGCGACAACGACGTAGTCATAGTCCATCCAACTGCTCGCCCCGGCATACGTCGTCTCGACACGAATCGCGCTCGGTGTGGCTTCAATACGCACGGCATTACCTGTCACCGAGCGGACGTTCCACGCCGGGGTCATCTCCTGCACAGCTTGCACCGAGAAGACGCCGCGGTCCGCACGCCGGACGAATTCACGCCGGTCCGCTTCAGTGAGGCTGAGCCAGCGAATCGTGTGTGTATGGGCGAGGTCGTCGTGCGCCTCCTCACTTCCTGGCTGCGCAGGTTGGTGCTTGCCCAACTCGACGGCACGGTGTGGATCGGGGTTGGAAAAGAGCTGATTCTCCTCGAAGCCTTCATCGCGCGAGTAGAGCACGCCACGCGGACTCAACACTTCGATGTGCGCCCGGTCGCCGAGCACTTCCAGCAGCGTCACGATGGTGGCCGCGGATGTCTCGCCGGTTCCCACGATGCCTATGCGCAGGGGTTTTGCGTGCTTCCATGACCGTGTATTCGGCTGAAGCTCGGCGGCGATGCGGTCAAGCGCGAGCCACACGGTGCTGCCGTCCAGCACGCGGGGGTCGTCCTTGGGTTGCCCAGGGAGAGTGACCGGCGTTCCCGGGCCGGTCAGCACCAGCCCGTCGGCTTCCAGGATTTCGACCTCGTCGCGGATGGATGCCTGCTCATGATGAGATGCGGCGACTGGTCGGTAATACACACGCCACCCTTGGCCCTCGCTGTCGTGCGCGATACGCTGCACTTCCCCGCGAAGCAGCTCGGCCCCGGCGCGATGAGCCACCCAACGCAGATAGGCGGACCACTGGCGATGTGTCGGGCGGGGGCGTCCACGGTCAATCCATTCGGAGTATCGGTACTCTTCGATGAGGTACGTCTGCCAGGAGAATGCCCTCATCGCATGGTCAACCGCTCGATTGAACGCGGCGTCGCCCCAGCAGGTAGAGTCGTAGGGGAAGCCTACATCTTTCTCGGGCCAGGTGCCGAGCAAGCGCTGACCGTCGGTGTAGCCATGCGCCCCCGACCAGTTTGCTGCTACCCCGCGACGGTCTATCAGCACGACGCGCGGGACGTCGCGACTCAATGCGCGCAGTGCAGCGCACTTGGCGGCGATCGCGAGCCCCTTCGGTCCCGCCCCAAGCACGACCAACGTCTGCCCCCCGTGCTGACGTGCCATCGGCATCTCACCAGTCGTGTCCGCTACCACCATCCAACCCCTCACTCGCTGTTCGTCTCCCCCGAGGGTCCAATTGTACACGAGCCGCAGATGTCGCGGGCTTGAAAGGGCCGCACATGGGACGGGAAGCAGGTCTCCCTCTTGCTTCTGCGCGACGGCTCCTTCGTCTCTCGCTGCGAGGAACACCCCATACCGTGTCGCGTCACTCCGTTGTCGTTTGTCTCCCCGACAGGCGGCGAGCCCGACGCACATGAAGAACGCGATTCTACAACTGTATGATGCGACGGCGTATCATTCTGTGTCGTCCTCTACCGTTGTAGCATGCCGCGCCATCGGGCCTCATCAAGAATGGGCAGATGTGACCGTCGAACTGCGACGATATGGCGCGACCGCGTATGATTATGAATTATTTACCTCTGCTTCCGCAGTTGCTGATTACGTGCCCTACGGCGTCTCGCCATGCTCAAAGCGCGCCCGACGCGCGGTAGCAACCCGCACTTCGGTGTCGGTGTCTCCCCAGGGATACACGTCTTCCACTCCGATCATCCACAGTACCAAAGTCGGCGAGATTCCCAGTCGGGTGATTGGATCATGTGGATAGGCATGAAACTCCTGAACCGTGCGCACCATCTTGCGCTGGTTACAGTCTCGGCATGCAAAGCTCAGGTTTTCCGCCGCGCCCGCGCCCCCACGCGAGTTTGGGCACCGGTGGTCTAGCTCCGGGATGCCCGAGTGCAGGCGTAGCTCTGGATCGCGGGAGGAGTCTAGTGGTAAGAGGGCGCGGCCACAATAGGCGCAGCGCCCCGCCTGCCGTTCGTACAGCTCGCGCCGGAAAGCCGCAGTCTGAAAACCGCGCCGCTTGGGATCGGGACCAACGTAGGGCGGATCGAGCGCTAGGAAGTCGCGCCGGATATCCGCCCACGGACGCCCGCTTCCCTGAGCACGTCCGCAGCACGGATAATCTGGTCTTGCTCCTGCTCATCGAATCCCAACGCCGCCAGCGCCTCATGCCGGGCGCGCCGTCGCTCTTCTGCCTCGCGGTACTCGCGCTCCTTCTCTGCCTGGCGTTGTTTCCAGGCGCGCTCTGCCTCTCGTCGCCGCGCCTCTGCCTCTCGTCGCTGCGCCCACGCACCCTGCCATTTGTGCCCCTCGTCCGCCACCCCGCGGCACGGCGCATACGTGAGACGTGTACCCTTCCCGATAAAGCGCTGATCGAAGGCTGCTACCGGCCTCGTCTGGCCGCACTTCGCGCACACCAGCTCTTCCGCTATCACCTCACTCATCATCAGTCTCTCCATCGTCTGAGTCAGGCTCGGTGAAGAGTGACGGCTGCCGCTCCTCGCCCTTTCCTTGCACTGCAACTATTTGCGGTCACTCCTCGCCCGTTGCCTCACTGGCGTCCCGTGCCCGCTCTTCAGCGAGGCGCCGGCGCCTCCGGGCGGCTGGTGGCGACACGTAGGTGTTCCCCGCTGCCCCACCGCCGCCGGCCTGCCAACCCCGCGCACCAAATAGCAGGTGCCATTACTGGCGGGCCGCGTCCATGCGCGTAGCTATCGCCCTGTCCGGGCCGTGCAGCTGGCGGCGCATCGCGTCGAGCGCGGGGAACGCAGCCGCGAGCGCTTGATGTACCTGCTCGACAAGCGGCGCGGCCTCCGGATACTCGCTCGACACGTCAGCTATGCTCCGCTGCGCACGATGCAACGCGTCCCACATCTCATCAAACGCTAGCAGGCGCCGGGTGCGGACGCGCCCGGCTTCCCGGCACGGCTCGCACAACATATTGCGGCTATTCCGCCCTATCTTTTGCTCGCACAGAGCACAGGTACGCTCAATCAATGTCCGCCCCCTTGCGCTTTCGCCTGGCGCTCCGCACGCTGGCGCAGATGATGCGACGCGGACACACGCTCACGCTGGGGGATGCCAAACACCAGGTTAGAGCACTCCCCGTCGGAGACGTGATACCGCTTCATGAACCCGCAATCGTCGCAGCGCTCAGACTCTGCAGCGGCCCGGCGAAATGGCGTCAGCTGCTTACAGCTTATTCGGAAACGGCTAAAGCCGTTCGGTAGCGGGTACATTGCTGAAAGCAGAGGAGGGCACAGGCCAGGTGCAGGAACGCTCGGTAGGTGCGC
>WNFM01238276.1_pt2 | contig 11378 bp, 12 predicted proteins | sample 5400271 | NCBI WGS metagenome assembly WNFM01 (sample SAMN13153352, study PRJNA577476) | soil metagenome | isolation source: 60 cm saprolite on Douglas fir-dominated hillslope | place: USA:California | collected 2013-09-17 | reverse complement strand
CTCCGGCTCCCTTGCCGTCGAGGTCGGCCAGTCCCTCGGCCAGGACGAAACCGGTCACGGGATCCTTCTTCTTGTCGCCGAGCTCGAGCGAGAGGACCTCGGTGAGATCGTGGTCGTGCTCGCCGTTCGTCCACCGACCGACGTAGCGCGAGACGAGGCTCCCGTGGACCGGGAATCCCTCGTCCTTCGCGGACTTCGCGGCCGGGTCTGCCGATCTGCAGCCGACGACGGCGGAGACCACGACCAGGCCCCGGAGAATCGCGGCGATGCGAGACCCCGCCGTCGAGCGTCGCGCGTGCATGCCCTCGGCCGGATCAGTGTCCGCTCGGCTCGAGCCGGACGTCGAGGAACTCCGCGGGTTCGTCCCGGCGCGGATCGTGATGGAGGCCGTGCACGCGCACCGCCGCTCCCACGGCGGCGACCGGAACCTCGACGCTCTTGTCGTAGGGCAGGTAGCTGCGCGCGTCGAAGGTCACGCCGCCCTTGCCGATCGCCTTGCCGCCCGCATCCAACACTTCGATCTGGAACTCGACGCGGCGGCCGATCAGGCCCGGGACCCGGTGTCCGGCGCGGTTCTGGATCTTGACGATGCTCTTCCCGCCTTCGACGCGCAGGCTCGTCTCGAACGCGTGCGCGAGGAAAGCCGGATCGCGCGGAGTCTGGATCGCGTGGCTGCGTCCGGGGCGCTCCGCCGCCCCCGCTTCGGCGCCCTTCGAGGGCTTGCGGTCCAGCGGAGCCATGTGACAGCCCACGCAGCTCGAGCCCTGTTCCTCGAGGTTCGCGCCCAGGAAGTCCTTCGCGATGCCGACGACCGGTCCGATGTTCGTCGAGTGACACACGGCGCACATCCGGCTCGACGCCTTCTCGGTCATGTTCTCGGACTTCGCGCTCTTGTGCGCCGTCGTCGGCGCACCCCAGGGCCCGAGCATCGCGCCGTCGGGACCGAGGTGGCAGGCCGCGCAGGAGATGCCGAGGTCGCGGTCGTCGGGCCGAGCCTCCGCGCGCGCGGCGAGTCCCGCGGCGAGGATCGGGGTCGGCGTGTGGCAACCGTGGCAGGACTCCGGCCGCGACTTGTCCTTGATCTCCTCGCGGTAGACCTCGTCCACCCAGGCGATCGCGTGCGCGGTGGAGACCCACTCCTCACGGATGTCGGCGTGGCACTCGGCGCAGGTCTCCGGCTTCGTGCCGGCAGGGAGCTCGAGCTTCGGGGGCTTGAGCGCGACGACGGGGGCGGGGGGCTTGAGCTTCCAGGCCTTGTCCTCACCTCCGGGGCCCCCTCCGGCGTCGCCTCCGGCATCCCCTCCGGCGTCCGCCGGAGCGAACGAAAGCACCGAGAGCAGGGCCAGAGCCGCCGTCGTTCCGCCTGCGATCGTGAACCGCATCATCCTCCACAGCCTCCTGAAGCATGGACCAGCCTAGCCTGGATCGAGAGTCCTGAGGCACCCCCTATGCCCGTCGGGGACGCGCCGTGACCCGTTTCCGCGCTTCTCCGGTCCGGCGGTGCCCAAGATCCTCCAGAATCGGCGCAGGATCCCTCGCCGCGCGTCCACCAAACTCCGCGCCGCCGCCTCGGCCGCTCGACATGATCCGACCCAGCACGCACGCCCGCGACATCAGCCTGCGCGACCGGGTCCTAGCGGGCGAGCGCGCGGCCGCGGAGGCCCTGCTCGCCGAGCACCTCGATCCGCTCTTCCAGTTCGTCCACTGGCGGCTCGGCGGCGACGGGCACGGCGTCGAGGATCTCGTCCAGGACACGTTCCTCGTCGCGCTGCAACGCATCGACGGCTTCGACGGGCGCTCGAGCCTCCACACCTGGCTGTGCGGCATCGCCAAGAACAAGATCCGCGACGCGCGCCGGACCCGGAAGCCGCGCTCGCTCCAGGAGGCGATCGAGGAGGCCGACCCCGAGATCGACGCGATCCTCGCCAAGGTCGCCCGGGAGCCGCTGCCCGAGCACGTGCTCGAGCGCGCGGAGACGCGCGACCTCGTCGGTGCGACGCTCTCCTCGCTCCCACCCGAGTACGCCGAGGCCCTCGTGCAGAAGTACGTCGAGGGCCGGTCGGTCGCGGAGATCGCGAAGGCGCGGGGCAAAGGCGACAAGGCGATCGAGTCCTTGCTCACGCGCGCGCGGACCGCCTTCGCGCGCGTGTTCGAGCTCCTCGCGAACAAGCGCGGAGGGCTCGACGGATGAGCGTCCTCGAGGGCAACCTGGAGCTGCTCTTCCCGCCTGCATCGCGAGGTCGACCTCGCGATGCAGGCTCGGGATGCGCGCGAGTCCCGCGCCCGCACCTTGCCCTGGCGCGCCGCGGCGGCGATCCTGCTCGCGCTCGGCGCGGGCTTCTTCGCCTGGCGGACGTTCCGCGGCCCGCAGCGGGACGGGAGCGTCGAGAGCCTGCTCGCCGAAGGACGGCCCGCTCTGCGCGAAGGATCCGGCGCTCCGTGGCGGGCGCTGACCGAGGAGGAGCGCAGCTCCGGCGTCCGGTTCGCCGGGCCCGCGCTCGATCTCGCGACGCCGCTGGGGGCGTCCGCGCAGGTGATGCTCGGCTCCGCCGGTCGGCTCGACGCCGAAGGCGCGTCGCGGATTTCCCTGGAGGGATCCGGCGAGGCCGCTCTCTTCGTGGCCCTGGAGCGCGGCGCGATCGCCCTCGAGCGCCTCGCCGGCGGCGCAGCCTGGCGCGTCTCGACGCCCGAAGGTGCGCTCCGCCTCGAGCGCGGAGCCGTCGAGGTCGCCTGCCTCGAGCGCGGCGGGAGTCCCGCGGCGCGCGCGCTCCTGCGGGCCGGGGCCGCGGCGCTCGACTTCGACCCCCGCACCGAGCTCGTCCCCGGACGCGAAGTCTGGCTGCGCGGGGGAGCGCTCCTCGCCGACGGCGACCTCGACACGCTCGCGCACGGAGAGCCGGCGCGCACGGACGCGGGGACCGCGACCGTGCCCGATCCCGCCGCGACCGTCGCTCCGCCTCCGACCACCGCATCCCTGCGGGGCACGCTCTCCGTCCCGGCCGACGCGAAGATGCCCGACGCCTTCGTCGTCACCCTGCTCCGGCGCGAGCGACTCCCCGAGGTCAGCGTTCCCCATCCCCACGCGTTCCACGGAGCCGACTTCGCGATTCCGGATCTGAAGCCGGGGACCTACGCCGTCTTCGTGCAGGCCGCCGGCTGGGCCGTGTGGCAGCGCGTCGATGTCGAGCTCGCTGCCGGCGCTCCCGCGGCCGCCCTGCAGGTGGTCCTCGACGCCGGAGCGTCCGTGCGCGGGCGGGTCCTCGACCACCTCGGCCATCCGGTCGAGGGCGCGTTCGTCCTCTCCGAGAAGGACACGCCTTCGCAGCTCTTCCCCTTCGAGCTCGAGCAAGTGCCTCCGGACTGGACGGCGATCACCTCGAGCCAGGCGGACGGGGCGTTCGAGCTCGGACACCTGGGCCGCGGACACCACCGTCTGCGCGCGACGCGGGCCGGCCACGGGGCCGCGTGGTCCGAGATCGACGTGCCCTCGGCGGGGACCGAGCCGGAGGTCGTCCTGCGGCTCGTCGAGCCCGGGGCGATCGACGGTCACGTCGCCCGCGACGACGGTTCCCCTTGGCCGGGAGCGATCGTCATCGCGAGCTGGATCGACACGAGCGGCAGCTTCCCCGAACGCGGATGCATCAGCTTCGGGCACGGCATCGCGGATGCGCAGGGGCGCTTCGCGATCGAAGACCTCCCGCCCGGGACCTACGTCGCTCTCAACGTGTCGGAGGCCCGCGAGTCGAACACCTCCCGCATCCCGCGCGTCCAGCAGGTCCGCGTGAAGCCCGGCGTGCGGACCCGCGTCGAGCTCCCCGGCGGCGAACTCGGCACGGCCGTCGAGGGAACGCTCGTCGGGCCCGACGAGAAGCCGGTCGCCGACCTGGACGTCACCCTGGTGCCGAAGTACGCCGAGGGTGGAGACTGGAAGTCGACCCGCAGCCGCGACGACGGGCGCTTCGATTTCCCGAGCCTGCCGCCGGGGACGTACGTCGTCTACGCGGGCGGGAACCTCGGGGCGGAGCTCGCGCTCCAGAGCGAGCTCGAGGTGCCCGCCGTGCCGACCTTCCGCACCACGGTGCGCGTCGGCGGAGGCACGTTGCGCGGGCGCGTGCTCGACGCGCGCCCCGGGGCACGATCGGGCGCGGGTCTCCCGGGCAGCGTGGTCATCCTCGAGGTCGAGACCGCGGAGGGGCCGATGTTCGCGGGGCGGACGGTCGCCGACGCGCAAGGTCGCTACGACCTGAACCGGCTCCCGGGCGCGAAGTACCGCGTGACCGCCTACTCCGTGGCGGACCGCCTCGGGCAAGAGAGCGTCGACGGCGTCTCGATCGGCGAGCAATCGGCCGAAACGGTGCACGACTTCGAGCTCCATCCCGGCGCCGGGCTCCGGGTGAAGGTCCAGAGCGGCGACGAGTCACCGCTCGCGGGCGCGCGGCTGCGCCTCGTGGACGAGACCGGACTCGCCGTCTCCTTCAGCCCGGACGACCGAACGGATGCGCAGGGTGTCCTGCACGTCCTGGGCGTGAAGCCCGGGCGCTGGACCCTCCGCGCATCGCACGAACATTTCGAAACCACGTCGACCACGCTCGATCTCGTCGCGGACGAGGAGCGGGCCGTCGCGATCACCCTTCAACCGTCTCATTGATTCCATCCCGAACATGAAACCGATCCTCGTCCTCTCCATCGCCGTCGTGCTCTCCGCTTCGATCAGCTTCGTCGTCTCCCGTTGCCAGGCAGCGCCTCCGGTGCAGGCGGGGAGTTCGCCCTCCGTCGGGCCGGAGGACGTCGCGCGCATCGCGCGTTCGCTGGCCGAGTCCGATGCGCGGCAAGCGGCGCTCCAGAAGACGGTCGAGGATCTGCGCGCCGACCTCGCGCTGCGGGCGGGCCGGGACACGCGCGTTCCGGCGAACGAGATCGAGGACGCCGTCGCCCGCGCGCTGAAGCAGCAGGTCGGCTCGGTCGCGGCCGAGAGTTCACTCGCCGCCGACAAGACTCGGTCACAAGAACGCTTCGACGCGCACACCGCGATGCAGGAACTCCTCGATCCGAGCCTCACTCGCGAGGAGAAGATGGCGAAGTGGAAGGCGATCAACGCAGCCGGGGCGCTCGACGAAGTCGTAGCGATGTTCGAGGAGTTCGCGAAGGAGCATCCGGGGAGCGCCGGCGCTCAAGTCGATCTCGGCGGCGCCTACCTCCAGAAGGTCTTCAAGGCCGGCAACGGCCCCGAGGCGGGCGTGTGGGCGACGAAGGCGGACAAGGCCTTCGACGCGGCCCTGGGGATCGACGACCACAGCTGGGACGCGCGCTTCTCGAAAGCCGTCAGTCTCTCTTTCTGGCCGCCGGTGTTCGGCAAGCAGACCGAGGCGATCAAGAACTTCGAGGTGTTGGCCGAGCAGCAGGCGCAGCAGCCGTCCGATCCGAAGTACGCGCAGACGTGGCTCCTCCTCGGCAACCTCTACCAACAGCTCGGGAAGTCGGACCAAGCGCTCGCGACGTGGCAGAAGGGACTCGCGGCCTTCCCGGAGAACGCGTCCCTGCTGCAGCAGATCGCGAACGCGCAGGGGCACTGACCCCAGACGGATTCAGCGCGCAGGCTTCCCCGCGTTCAGCTTCTTCTCGATCTCGTAGATCTCCGCGAGCGGGGGGACGCCCATCGCGCGACGCTCGGAGTCGGTCGTGTTCGGATCGAGGGAGTACAGTCGCCATTCGCGGAGGACGGCCACCCACTCGTACTGGGTGCCGTAGCGCTGCGGTTCGTGGGCCAGCACGCGCTGCTTGTCGATCGCTTCCGCGGCCACGCGTGGCGCCAGTGGCTCGCCGCCGGTCGCAGCTTCCTGGGCGAGCACCTCGGCGAGCTTCAGGTCGGCCGGCTCGTCGTTCTCCACGAGGATGACGGCGGCTTCGAAGCGTTCCTCGGCCGTCTTCAGCTCACCCTGCTGCACCATCTTCCGGACCTCCGCGGCGCGTGCGGCATGACGCTCGGCGATCCGCGGATCCGGGATGCCGCCCCTGGTTCGTCCGGACACGTCGGACTGGAGAGACTCGTACAGTCTTCCGATCCGCGTGGACGCGCTGGAGCAGGCTCCGACGATCGCGAGGGCGAGGAAGATGAGTGCGCGCGGCATGCGGGGGGAGATGTCATTCGTCCAGATCACGGTGTCTCCATTCCTTGGCGTGTCCATCGCAGCGGATCTCGACGACCAGCGAACCGCCGTCGTCGGCCACCACGAATCCGAGGACGCCAGCGCGGCGACCTTCGGGTCCACTCAGCCATTGCTCCACCTTGGGCCTCAGCACGGGTTGTTGCAGCAAGTTTCCCCAGCCTCTGCCGGTGATCACCCTGAGCCGGCCCATCCCACGGACCCGGCAGGCGTGGATCGCTCGTGCGGCGCGCCGCAGAGCCTCGTCGGGTCGGAAACCGTGCAGATCGACGGAGGGAGGCGGGTCCTCCTCCTCGTCGAATGATTCCGGACCGCGCCCCACCTCCCTATTTTATGATGTCCGAACCTCGTCCCGCCCACCCGTCGCGTAGACTTGCGAGTCATCTTTGGGGGTCGATCGAGCCCCCGGCATCACCCGTCCAATCGTGCCGGCCTGCCGGCCACATCCAGGAGACCTCCCAATGAAGAAGATCATCGTGGGCCTTGCCCTCGCCGGACTCGCCTTCGGCTGTCGCAGCGACAAGAACGCCAGCGTTTCGGATCCGGCCGCGGCCAACATGCCGAAGGCCGAGTGCTGCGCCAAGAAGGGCGAATGCACCGACGCTCAGAAGGCCGAATGCCAAGCCAAGCCCTGCTGCCAGAAGGCGGACGCGGCGCCCAAGAACTGAGTCGACTCGGATCGACCCGAATCTGATCGGCGGCCGGTGCGGACATCCCGCGCCGGCCGTCGGCATTTCGGTCAGCCCTTCGACTTGGGGTCCGGTCGCTCGACTCCGACGGCGAGGACTTCGATCACGAGCACCGCATTCGGCGGGACCATGCCTGCGACTCCCTTCGAGCCGTAGGCGAGATCGGGCGGCACGACGAGCCTGCGGCGTCCCTGCGGCTGGATCCCGACGAGACCTTCGTCCCAGGCCTTGAGCGGAGCCCGCCCGAGCGTGACGGTGATCGCGACGCCGCGGTCGGAGGTGGCATCGACGCGCGTCCCGTCCTCGAGCCAGGCGGTGTACTCGAAGGTCACCTGATCTCCGGGTCGGGCGGCCGGTCCCTGGCCGATGAAGAGGTCCTGGAACTTCAAGCCCGAGGTCGTGCTCGCCGTCTCGTGGTGGACGGGCATCGGTCGCTGCTGCAGGCCGATCTGAGCGCAGCTCGCGACAAGCGGCAGCAGCGCGTGCAGGATGATCCGACCGCGAGCCCGAGACGACATCAGCGGACCCCCAGGAGCTCGACCTCGAAGACGAGCGTCGCGTCCGCGGGCACGTTCGATCCGGGGCATCCGTCCTTGCCGTATCCGAGCGCCGGCGGCACCTCGATCCGGATCTTCGAGCCTGCGCGGATTCCTTCGAGTCCGCGCGAGAGGCCGGAGATCGTCCCGCGCTCGCCGATCCGGAAGCGGCACGGTGCGTCCCATCCGCGCGTCGAGGCGATCGTCGCCTCGGCGTCCTTCACGTGCGCATCGTAGGCGACGAGGACGTCGTCGCCGACGTGCGCTTCGCGTCCCGCGCCCTCGCGCGTGACCTCGACCACACAGCCGTCGCCTCGATCGATCGTCCGCGGGTTGGCTTCGGAGGCTGCCTCCGTCGCGACTACAGGCGTCGCCGGCGCCGACTTTCGGCCACAGCCGACGACGGCGAGCGGAAGAAGGATCCAGGGGAGCTTCATGTCGGTAGCACGAAGGTAACGGACGGTCGCCTCGCGGAGCAACGAACTGCGCCTCCGGGCTCAGGCCGAGAGGACCGCCGCGATGCACGCGACCTGGACGATGTCCTCCGAGCTGCAGCCGCGCGAGAGGTCCATGAAGGGATGCTCGAGGCCCTGCACCAGCGGTCCGAGAGCGGTCGCGCCGGCGAGGCGTTCGACGAGCTTGTACGCGATGTTGCCCGAGTCGAGGTCGGGGAAGACGAGCACGTTGGCCTTGCCCGCGAGCGGCGAGCCGGGCGCCTTCTTTTCCGCGACGGAGGGAACGATCGCCGCGTCGACTTGGAGCTCGCCGTCGCACGTGAGGCCGCTCGCGCGCGCGCGCAGGAGCTCCGTCGCCTTGCGCATCTTCTCGACGCGCGGATGCTCGGCCGATCCCTTGGTCGAGAACGAGAGCATCGCGACGCGCGGCGTCTCGCCGACGAGCCGGCGGTGCGTCTCGGCCGAGGCGATCGCGATGTCGACGAGCTGCTCCGCGGTCGGGTCGGGCACGACGCCGCAGTCGGCGAAGGTCAGGGTCCGATCCGCGAGCACGATGAGGAAGCACGACGACAAGGTGTGGATCCCGCGCGCGAGGCCGACGACTTGTAACCCCGCGCGGAGCACGTCAGCCGTCTTCGCTTCGCTGCCGCTGACTCCGGCGTGGCAGTCGCCGCTGCGCACGAGGAACGCCCCGAACACGATCGGATCGACGGCGCGCTTCCGCGCCTCCTCGATCGACATCCCCTTCGCCTTCCGGAGCTCGCAGAGCTCCTCGGCGAAGCGCTTCGCGCGCGGGTCGCGCGCCGGACGGACCACTTCGATGCCTTGCGGAGCCGTGCCCATGCCGCCCGCGTCGACGAGGACGGGGACGCACAGTCCCTGCGACGCGAGCGCGGCCGCGGCCTGGCGCACGCGGGGATCCTGGGATTCGGGGAGCACGATCCTCCGTCGGAGCCGGCGCGCCTTCTCCTGGATCTCGAGGAGGACGTTCATGGCCCCGGTGTCCGATCGAGCGGTGTCCGGTCGAGGACGCTGTCGGGGACGTCGAGCTCGAGTCGCAGCACGGCGAGCCCGTGCGTCTTGCCTTGTGCATCGGTGCGCAGCGACGCCGAGCCGCCGCCGCCGAGGCTGTCCTCGAGGATGAAGTTCAAGAGGCGCAGGTTGTCGGCTTCGAAGCGCTTCACCGCGCCCGAGTTGATGCCCGCCATGTGGCGCCGCACGGTCTCCGCGGAGAGATGCTCCTTCAAGAACGCGTACGCGGCGTCCGAGCGCGCGATGACGCCGACGTTCGAGCCGGCTCCCTTGTCTCCGGAGCGTGCGGCGGCGAGGCGTGAGAGCGGGATCTTCGGCATGCGACCTCTCAGGACTTCACGACCTCGACGCGCGCCGCGATCCGTTCCTTGCGCACGAGCGCGGGCCAGAAGCCGATGATCTCGGTCGCTTTCGGGCGTCCGCCCGCGAAGCCGGTCACCCCCGGGGGGCCGCTCGTCACGAGCGGGACGAGCTCCATGCCGAAGCGGTCGACCTTGTCGCGGTCGGTTCCCTTGACGCCCATCCGCAACACGACCTCCGTCGGCGCGCGCTCCTCCGCGCTCGCGATGCCCGCGTGGCAGACGTTGGCGCCGAGGAACTCGACGAGCCTTTCCTCCGGCGCGTACTCGCAGCCGTCCATCGCGAGGCGCTTCCACACGATGTCGGCGCAGAGCTGCGCCTTCTCGAGTGCGTCCGGTCCGCTGATCGTCAGCTGTCCGGTCGACTTCCAGCCGTCCTCGTAGCTGATCGAGATCTTGTAGGTGTCCGTGGGCGGCCGGCCGCGGACGCCCGAGATCCGGACGCGATCGCGACCCTCCTGCGCCATCGCGAAGCTCGTGAAGTCGGCGCTGACGTCGGGACCGAGGTAAGCGCGTGGATCGCCCATCTCGTAGGCGAGCTGGTGCGCGACCGTGCTCGCGTCGACGAGACCGCCCGTCCCCGCGTGCTTCGTGACCACGAAGGCGCCGTCGGCGCGTGCCTCGACGATCGGGTAGCCGACCCGCGCGAGGTCCTGGACCTTGCGCCAATCGGTGAAGTTCCCGCCCGTGCATTGCGGCCCGCATTCGACGATGTGCCCGGCGACGGTGCCGGCCGCGAGCAGGTCGTAGTCGGTCTTCTTCCAGCCGAATTCGTGGATCAGCGGGCCGAGCACGAGCCCCGGATCCGTGCCGCGGCCAGTGATGACGATCTGCGCGCCCTGGCCTAGCGCTTCGGCGATCGGGAACGCGGAGAGGTAGACGTTCGCGCTCGTGACGCGGTCGCGGACGGCAGCGAGGGGCTCGCCCGTGTCCATGTTGCGCATCTCCTCGCCGCTTGCGATGAGCTCGTCGATGCGCGGGAAGACGTCGTCGCCCTCGACGATTCCGACCCCGACGCCGTGGAAGCCGTGCTTCTGGACGACCTTCATCACCGCCTTCATGCACGCGCGCGGATTCACTCCGCCGGCGTTGGCGACGACCCTGATGTCCTTCGCGACGAGCTCGGGGAGGACTCGATCGATCATCTCGACGAAATCCGTCGCGTATCCCGCCTCGGGGTTGCGCGAACGCAGCTTCTGCATGATCGACATCGTGACCTCGGCCAAGTAGTCGAGTGTCAGGTAGTCGAGCGGACCCTCGCGGACGAGGCGGACCGGTCCGAGGATCGAGTCGCCCCAAAAACCTTGGCCGTTGGCGAGGAGGACCATGTCTCTGCGCGGCATCGGGGGGCGTAGTCTATTCCCGAGCTCGGGACGGGGCCATGCGGACGTTTGTCGGGCCGTCTGTAACGAGTGATCGGGCGGGTGTGGAGCCTCAAGTCCAGGGGATCCGTCCATCGATAGGGGGAGACCCCGATGGTGATGGTGGTTTTCCTCCATCCAGGCTGCAGGGATGATGGAGGGACGTTTGGCTGGACCGAGCTCGAATCAGGAACCGCCCACCCGGTCCGGAGATCCCGTAGGCCCGGGAGCGGAACTCCGCGCCGGCTTGGATCTCCTCCGCGTCGTGCTCGCGAGCATCCAACCCGGGATGTCGAGCCAGGAGGCCGTCGCGCGCGCGCGAGCGGCGTCGAAGGCGTCCCTTCCGGCGGCGGAAGAGGCGGCGATCGAAGAGTTCGCGCGGCTCGTCCTCTTCAAGCTCGCCCAGGTCGGCGGTCGCGGCGCGCACGACTCCGCGGTCGTGCACCCGGCCATCGACGAGCAGCGCTTCCGACAGCTCGCCGAGTCCTCCGCGGTCATGATGTGGATGTCGGACGCGGAGTACCGCTGCGTCTACGTGAACCGCGCCTGGGAGAAGTTCCGCGGAAAGTCGATGGACCAGGCCCAGGGTTACGGTTGGAAGGGGAGCATCCATCCTGACGATCTTCCGCGACTCCTCGGCGAGCTCGGAGCCGCTGCTCGGGAGCTGCGGTCCTCCGAAGTCGAGTACCGTGCCCGACGCCACGACGGCGAAGATCGCTGGCTCCTCTCCGTCTGCCAGCCTCGATTCGGCCCGGACGGCGGATTCGAAGGGTTCGTCGGCC
>WNFM01031293.1_pt1 | contig 11378 bp, 12 predicted proteins | sample 5400271 | NCBI WGS metagenome assembly WNFM01 (sample SAMN13153352, study PRJNA577476) | soil metagenome | isolation source: 60 cm saprolite on Douglas fir-dominated hillslope | place: USA:California | collected 2013-09-17 | reverse complement strand
TTCGAACTTGGACGCGCCAGTCCGGCGATGCGCAACTTCATCAGCATTCATAACGGCGTCGCTGGCCAGTGCCTGTTGCGCGCCGGAACGCCCGCACAGAAGGACCGTTTCATGCCGCGGCTTGCGAGCGGCGAACTCATCGCTGCTTTCGCGTTGACGGAACCGGACTCTGGCTCGGATGCAAGGTCCATCAAAACCCGGGCCGAACGAAAAGGGCAAGGATGGGTCCTGAACGGACAGAAGCGGTTCATTTCCAACGCATCCTTCGCCGGCCTTTTCACCGTCTTTGCGCAGGCCCGCGAAGGAAATGAGAAGCCCTCGATCAGCGCTTTCCTCGTCGAAGCCGGAACCAAAGGCATGTCCTTCGGCAGCCCCGAACGGAAGATGGGCCAGCACGGCGCGCCCATCTCGGACGTCATCTTCGAGGACTGCTATGTGGCAGACGATGCGCTGCTCGGCGGAGAGCCGGGTATCGGACTAGATGCCGCGATGAAGGGTCTCGATCGCGGCAGGCTTTTCATCGCCGCATGCTGCGTCGGACTGGCCTACAGATTGATCGAGAACGCAACCGACTATGCGAACGGAAGGGTGCAGTTCGGCGTTCCCATCGCACGCCACCAGCTCATCCAGGCGCTGTTGGCCGATTCCCTGACCGAAGCCTATGCGGCGCGGGGCATGGTTGAAAACGCCGCACGAAAGGCCGCGCGGGGAGAACCGATCTCATGCGAAGCTTCGATGTGCAAGCTGTTCGCTACCGAAATGGTGGGCCGCGTCACAGATCGCGCCGTGCAGGTTCACGGCGGGAACGGTTACATCGCGGACTATATGGTCGAACAACTCTATCGGGACGTACGTGTCTTACGAATCTACGAAGGCACCAGCCAGATCCAGCAGGTCATCATTGCGAAAAATCTGGTTGCGCGCCGCCTGAATGGCGAACTTCTCTCATAGCCTGCCGGGCATTTCCGGTTTGCTGGATCCAAGGAGGCGACAATGGATTTCAACCTTCCACCTGAAAGCGATCCACGGCGCGTGGAAATCCGCACGTTCTTTGAGGCAAACCCGCGTCCAACCGGACGCCAGCTCGCGGAACGCGGATACACCGTTCCGCACTGGCCGCGTCCTTGGGGACTTGGCGCTGATCCCGAGCTCCAGCTGATCATCGACGAAGAGTTCGAACATGCGGGCCTGCAGGCGCCTGCCCGTCTCAATCCGGTGGCGCTTAACAATTGCGCGCAATCCCTGCTCACCCATGGCACCGACGCCCAACGCGAACGCCTGCTGCCGCCGGCGCTCGCCATGGAAGAGAAATGGTGCATGCTGTTCAGCGAGCCGTCCGCCGGCTCCGACCTCGGTGCTCTCAGGCTGACCGCGCGGCGCGAGGGCGACCACTACGTCGTCCGCGGGCAGAAAATCTGGACTTCCCTCGCGCACAAAGCCCAGATCGGCGTCCTCGTCGCACGCACCAATACTAACGTGCCCAAGCACGCGGGGCTGTCGCAGTTTTTGATCGACATAAGCAGCCCCGGAATCAGCGTTCGGCCGATCATCGATATGACCGGCAATGAAAACGAATATAACGAGGTCTTCTTCGACGATGTGAAGGTTCCGGCGGATCGCCTGCTCGGCAAGGAGGGAGACGGCTGGGCGCTCACCATGGCGCAGCTGCAGACGGAGCGGGTCGCGCTATCCAAGGCGGGCGCGATTTGGGGTTCTGGCCCCTCTGCCCGCGATCTGGTCTCTGAGTTAATTGCCAGCGGCGGCATCGATGACCCGTTGATCCGGGACGAAGCGGCCAAGCTCTATATCGAGGGCGAGATCATGCGCCTGCTTGCCTATCGCAGCCTCAGCGACCGCATGAACGCCAAGCCCGCGGGGCCCGAGGCCGCGGTGCGAAAGATGGTGGCGGCTCCCCACGGTCAGCGCATTGTCGATCTTGCCAAGCGCGTACAAGGCATGAGCGGGCTGATCACCGGCAACGGAGCATTCGAGCCGACCAATGGCGGCCGGCATATGTTCGACGACTGGGACTATGCCTACTGGTTCAACCCCGCTGTGACACTAGGTGTCGGCACCCAGGAAGTCCTGAAGAATGTCATTTCAGAGCGCGTTCTCGGTCTGCCACGCGAAGCTGACCCGACCGCCAAGACGCCTTGGGCGGAATTGCAGAAATCGAAACTGAAAACCGCGGTCTGAGAGAAGGAAAACAACCATGAACTTTGCCTTGAGCGAAGACCACGAATTGCTTCGCGACAGCGCGCGCAGCTTTCTGGACAAAGAGATCAATCTGGCGCCGCTGCTGGTTCCGGGCGCGACGGTGAAGGACGCGCGCTATGACGCCAACTGGTCGAAAATGGTGGAGCTCGGGTGGGCCGGTCTTGTCATTCCGGAAGACTTCGGCGGCTCTGGCATGACCCTGATCGATCTGATCATGGTCGTAAATGAGATCGGCCGAACATTGGCTCCGAGCCCCGCGTGCTGCCTCGCGTCGCCACCGGCGAACTCAAGCTCGCTCTTGCGGTGATCGATGCGAACGGCAAGGCCGATGGGCCCGGCTCTGATGCCAAGGCCGCCGCCGGCTCCAAAGGCCATGCCATCAATGGATCGAAATCCTTTGTCATCGATGCCGCAGCGGCCGACGTGCTCGTGGTAGCCGCGGAGATCAACGGTGTGCGGGAATGGTTCCTGGTCGATGCCAAACAGAACGGCGTCGAGGTGGAGACCCTGGCTTGGCGCGACATCACCCGCCAAGTCTGTACGGTCAATTTCCGCGATGCCGCCGCCGAACGGCTGCCCGGCGACGATGCGACAATCTGGCCGTGGGTGCGAGACCGGATCCTGTTGGTTCTTGCGGCTGAAAGCGCTGCGGGCCTGCAACAGACTCTGGCTAGCTCGGTCGACTACGCCAAAGAACGCGTTGCCTTCGGCAAACCGATAGGCGCGTTCCAGTCCATCAAGCATGCGCTGGCCAGCATGTTTGGAGCGAGCGAGTGTGCAAACACCGCCCTGCTTTTTACGGCGTGGGCGTTGACCGAAGACGATCCCAAGGCATCCATATGGGCGGCCATAGCGAAGGCTTACTGCACGGAAGCCTACGTTCGGAGCGATTGGATTTACGTGGGAGATGAAAAACCATCTCTACTTCAAGCGCGCCCGCGCCAATGCGGAGATGTTCGGATCACCCGCCAAGCACCGCGAACGTGTCATCGACATCCTGCGACAGGAGGCAGCATAGCAGCGGCGGGAGCCACCCGCCGACTGCATCATTTCCACCCATTAGAAGGAATTGCCGTCGACGTTGATGCGTTGACCCGTGACGTAACGCCCTTCTTCTCCTGTCAGAAATGCGACGGCGTTCGCGATATCCTGGGGCTGGCACACGAACCCGAACGGACTTGTCTCGTCCATGGCACGCATGTCCGCGACCCCGCGTAGGCGCTTTACCATACCCAATCCCATATCCGTCTCGACCAAACCCGGGGCAAAGACATTGACCCGGATGCCATGCGCCCGCTCCTCCTTGGCGAGGGTAAAGGCCAAGGCCTCCATTCCGGCCTTGGCGATATTATAGGTACCCATGTTCGCCCCAAACGTCTGTGCAGCGATCGAGGAAATCATGATGACATCGCCGCGTGCTGATTTTCGCATCTGAGGCACGATAGCGCGACACAAGACCAGCGGGCCGTAAACATGCGTGCGGATCAACAGGTCCGCGTTGTCGAGCGTCATTTCCACGACAGGCGGCCGCCCGACAACCGAGGTGCCGAACCCAGCATTGTTCACCAGAATTTCTATCGAGCCGAAGTCTTGCAGCGCATTGGCCGCAAGCCGCTGCGCTTCCAACTCCACGCCAACATCGGCTGCAAAAATCTCAGCTCGTCGCCCCATGCGTCTAACTTCATCTGCAACGGCGTTGGCGGCTTGCCAATTCGAATGATAGTTGACCGCTATGTCGGCTCCACGGCGGGCCAGTTCGATGGCTATGGCGGCGCCGATTCCCCGGCTGCCACCTGTCACGAGTGCCGTCCGGCCAGCCAAAGATGACATTTACCTCTCCGAAGAAGGCCTGGGTGATCCGACCGCCGACCGCCAAGTAGTTGCCATATACTCGCGGCGTCGCCGCGCCCTTAGTCTGCGGTGATCTTGAGGTCTTCCAGCGAGATCATTTCACCCATTCCGACCCATTGCTTGCCATCGAACTGCGCGAGCTGCATATTGTGGAACGCGTCGTAATTGTCGGTCGAGTTGTAGACCTTCACGCCCTGTAGAATGAGAGGGGGCGTGTAGTCCTTCAGACTCGTCGCCTGTTTGAGCAGATTCTCTCGCGTAAGATTGTCGCCGCACAGCTTCAGGACATGCTCGATAGCCGCCGCGTTGTTGTAGCCGGGAACCGCCGTCGCGTCGTCCAGATTGAGCCGGGGCATATATTTTTGCGCAAAAGCCTTGTAGTCCTTGATATCCTCATCGTCGGCCTCCGCCGGATCGCTGACATTCTTTTCCCAGCGGGCGGTAATGAGGCCCTTGGCATTTTCAAGGCCGGCCGGCACCAATGTCGCGCCAACCGAACTGGAATTCGAATTGATGATGAAGGTCGGCTGCCAGCCAAGGCTTGCTACCTTGCGAATGGCCTGCGCTGCGAATTTTGACGCGCTCAACTGAACGAAGACATCAGCTCTGCTTACCTTGAGTTCAACGATCTGGCTTTCGATCGTGGGTTCGGTCATCTCGTGACTGATTTCCTTGACGATCATCTCCGAAGCGCGATTGCCAAGCCCGAGCTTCAAACCGCGCAAGAAGTCGCGGCCAAGATCGTCGTTGACGTATTGAACCGCAATCTTTCCGTTCGGCTTTGCCTTCAGAAGATATCTGCCGAACACCGCACCCTGCGCGATATAAGAGGGGTAAAATGGAACGATCCAGGGGAAGCTTTTTGGATCATTGAACCGCACAGCTCCTGATGTAAGAAACAGACTAGGTACGCCTTTTGCGTTGAGATATTTGGAAACCGCGGCATTCGGCGGCGTTCCCAAAAATCCGGCGATGGCGAACACTTCATCGGATTCGACGAGCTTGCGGGTTTGCTCAACCGCCTTCGGCGGACTGAATGCGTTGTCGAGGGAAATAAGATTGACCTTGCGGCCATTGATCCCGCCTCGATCATTGACCATCTCGAAATAGGCCGACTGGGCTTGTCCATAAACCCCGTAGGCGGAAGCCGGACCGCTATAGGGCGAAGTTGTACCCAGCTTGATCTCGGTATCGGTTACGCCGGTGTCGTATTTTTTCTGTGCGGTGGCGCGTCCCGCCATTCCCAGCACCGCCATGCCGACACCGAGCACTGATCGGCGTGTAATCATTTGTGTCATTTTCGCCTCCTCCCTTAGTGAGATTGAGACCCGGCTCAACCACGCAGCAAATCAGCCATTTTTCGTTCCTGATCAGTTGTGCTGCGATGAAAAAATATGTTCTCCTTTCGAACGACCTTGCGCGGATCCGTACGGTAAATTTATTCAATCCCAGCTATTGTTTTGCTGCCGGCATCGGAACTCCCTGCCCGACCCGCTTCGAGCCCCACATGCAGACGCTGCTCGGCTCAAAACCGAAGCTGCGCGGGCGGTGGGTCTCTTCATCTTCAATCTCGTCGACCCCGACCGAATATTCGAATGTCATGCCGTCGGGACCGGTGAAATAGAGGAAGCGGGCTCCGGAGGTGGGATGCCGGCCGGGTCCGAAGACGATCGGGACGTTCCGTCCGCTCAGGAAGTAGTAGGACCGCAACACGTCGTCATTGCTGGCCACCTGATGGTTGACATGCTGGATGCCCGGCTTGGTACCCGGCGCCATCGCCAGAGTGTGATGAATCGCGGTAATCCGCATCAGGGAAATATCTCCGATCCGATCGCTGACGCGCGCGTTGCACACCTGGGTCCAGAATTTCTCATCGCGAACCGGGTTCGTCGTGTAGAGACCGATGTGGCTGAAACCGGTGATACCGATATCGCGGGTCGGGAAGAATTTACGGCCGCTGCGTGCCGGCCGCACGGCGAGCTCGATGGCGTTGCCGGTGGGATCCTTGAAGGCGATGAACGCCTTCACCATTCGTGCCGCGCATTCCGCAGGCGTCCCGCCGTGAACCGGGTGTCCAAGTGCCTCAAGCGTCGCCGCTGCGGCCTGAAGGTTCTCCTCGCTGTCCACCTCAAAGCCGACCGCCTGCTCGTCCGGGTTTCCCTCAGTGTAGCACAAGGTATGAGCCCGATCGTCGGAGCGAAGATAAAGACTCTTCTTGCTGCGATCGCCAACTGCCAGCCCAAGGCAACTCGTCGCAAAACTCTCCGCCAGTTGGAGGTCCGGTGTGCCGAACCGTACGTAGCTGATCTCTTTGAGTTCGATCATGTGAACCTCCTGTCAAGGGCTTGTCAGATTGCGGGCAAACTCAATTCGGGGATGTCGGCGCACTCGCTTCCCCAGGCGCATAGCGATTCCGGCTTTAGCGAGAATTGCCGGGGACGCTCGCCGGCCTTCGGCTGGCGCATTCCATAAACGTACGAGAACAGACAGTCCTCCGGCCCCTGGAAGCGGATGAAGGCCTGATCTGAGGCCGTTTCACGGCCGGGTCCGTGCAGGATTTTCAACTGGCGCTCCTTAAGAAAATAATTGCTCTGCATCACGCAGTCGAAGTTCTCCACGTCGAGCGCAACCTCCATCACCCCCCGCCGCTTGGACGGGTAAAGTGCGATGCGGTGATGGCGGTCGTCGATGCGGAGATAAGTGATCTCGCCGACCCTGTCGCTGATGCGCGCATCGAGCAGCTGCGTCCAGAACTGCAGGTCTTTCGCGAGATCGGTGCTTCGCAATCCAATGCCCTGGAGGCCGGTGATACCGGCGTCACGCGAGGGAAAATACCGCCGTCCGCTATGCGCGGGCCGCGTCACGAGCTCGATGACGTTGCCCGATCCGTCCTGCGTTATCAGGGCCTGGCGAACATAACGGCGTTTGCATTCATTCGCGTCCGCGTCGCGCACCGGAAATCCCGCGGCCAAAAGAGCGGCCCTTGCAGGCTCAAGATAAGTCTCATCCGGTAGTTCCAGGCCGACGCTCTGCTGCTCCGGCGGCCCCTCGGTCAGGCAGATCCGATGATAGAGATGATCCGAGCGGAGGGCGATATCCCCATCGACGGCGCCGACACGTTGCAAACCAAGGATGTCCGTCGCAAAACGCGCGCTCTCTTCTATCTTGCGGCTGCCGAGCCGGAGATAGCATACCTGGACGATGGGGATGTTCGTCATGTCCGCTTTCTCGCTCGCGTCATCTTGCCCGGTTTCCGCGTTAAGCCGTCGAATGTCGGCTGGGAAGGCGCTATCGCAATAGCGGTAGCCGGCGGCCGATCGCCCGCGATCGGTTCGGGAAAAATCCTCGCGAGTTGGTTTTCATCGAGCTGAGCGCCCAAATAAGCGCGGATCATGTCGCGCCAAACCCTCACAAGATGCGTTCTTCGTGCCGGGTCGTCTTCGATGAAACGCCGCATCGCAAAGCCCCGGACGATGCTCAGCGTAAGCGCCAGAATATCGCCGGCGATGTCGGGCGGGAGGCCTTGGCCCTGAAGCGCCTCGCGCCAAATGGCCTCAGCTCGAAAGCGAGACCGGCGTGACGATCGTCGAACGACCCGACGAAGCTCCACATCAGCCTGCCCGTGGGCAAGTGCGACCTCGATGAAGAAGCCGTTTCCAAAAAAGAAATCAGTAGCATCGGCGATGATGGCATTGATAACCGACTCGGAATTGCCTGCGCGCTTGGCAAGCTTGACCCGTTGCCGGCACATTTCCACCGATCGTTCGTTCACATAGTCGAACGCCGCGAGAATCAACTCACGTTTGGTCGGGAAATGATGCAGCTGCGCACCAACCGAAACACCCGCTTCGGCGACAACCTCTCCCGTTCGCAAACCGGCGGCGCCCTTGCGGACCATGATCCGCACCGTCGCGTCAAGGATCAGCTTGCGGGTTCCCTCGCTGCGTTCGGCTTGCGTGCGCCGCCGGGAGGCCGACGAGTTCTTTGCGGCTTCGTCAACCTTGCTGTTACGTGTTGCCTTGTGTCGCATCCGATCAGTACTCGACATAGATCACCTCGTCGAGGACCTCGACTGGAAACGTCTTCAGCGCAATAGAACACGGCAAGGTCTCCGCCTTACCCGTCGTGACGTCGAAGGTACCGAAATGCCACGTGCATTCCACGATCTTGCCCGTCAGCAGACCCTCCTCCGAGAGCGAGGCTTCGCCGTGCGTGCAGATATCGGAAGTCGCGTAAATTTTGCCCTCATAGTTATAGAGAGCGATCCGCTGTCGACGACTTCCGCTGCTGCGCAAATCGCGACCTTGTTGGGGTTCGGCGACTGCATCACAGCATGGTACTCCCGCCGTTGACGCTGATGACCTGCCCGGTCACGAACGACGATTCCGTGGATGCAAGATATGCCACCATGGAGGCGACCTCATCCATTTCAGCCGGGCGGCCCATGGGCACGACGTCGATGTATTTCTTCACGGCTTGCGGCGCGTTGGCCAATGCCTTCTGCACATTCTCGGTATTCACTATGCAAGGCGCGACCACATTGAAGGTAATACCATCGGTCGCGAATTCTCGCGCCAGGCCCGTTGTGATGCCATGCACGCCCCCCTTTGCGGCATTGTAGCCCGCGTGATTCCAGAGCCCGTTGCGGATCGAGTCTGCTCCCACGCTGACGACGCGGCCGTATTTCTTTCGCCGCATTTCCGGCAGGGCATAGTAAATGCTCCACACCGTGGTCCAGAGATTGCGGTCGACCGTCGTACGCAGGCTCTCCGGCGTATGATCGACGAACGGCTGGATAATTCCTCCGCCTGCGTTGTTGATCAGCACGTCCAGCGTCCCGTAACCCCTTATCGCCGTTCGGATCATTTCCTGCGCGACCGCCTCATCCGCGAGATTGCCGGTATGAACCAGCGGGCGCGCGTAGGACTTTGACTCCAGACGGTCTGCCGCCGCATTGACCTTCGCCTCATCAAGATCCGCGATCAGGAGCTTCGCACCTTCGGCCTTGAAACGCTCCGCTATCGCATATCCGATACCCTGCGCAGCGCCCGTAACAACCGCAATCCTTCCCTCAAGCTTTCCCGACATACTCTCTCCTCAACCGCCGTCGTCCGATAGAGCTGTAGAAGCTCGCGTTGTCAGAGCAATCACGCATCACAGCACGATGCTGATACGTCCCGACGGCCTCAGCGCATCGGTATCGAGCACACATCGCTTGCTTCTGATCTTGAATGTCCCGTCGGCCGGCGCCAGACGATAGCTGCTGCTCCCGAAATAAAGGTCGGTGATGCCATCCTTGGTCCGGTACGTCGCAAACACCGCGGTGACGTCGATGTCGCTGTCCGCGCGTGGCCTGACGCGAACATTGCTGACCATGTGCCGCGTCTTCGAGTGCGGGAATTCCACATGCGCGGTTCGCTTCATCAAGCGCTTCACGCGTTCGCCAAGACGAAAGCGGTCATCGGCGATATAGAACAGGTTATGGTCGGGCGTTGCGTCGGCCGGCAAATCCATGCACGGCACCTGGTACTCCGCATCCTCCGTGAACAGCTCCAGCCATTCGGGAAGCTGCCATTTGTCCAGCAAATCGGCCTCGTCAAACAGGAAGTCTTCGACCTGAGCTCGCGTAATGTCCGCCATGTTCCGGCTCCTTTCAGGCAGCGACCGATGACTTCTTGGACAACGGCGCCGGGAACATCTGCTTGTTCCACTCGGTCCAGAACACCCGCATCTGCAGTTCGTCGCGGTGATTGGGCGTTTTTGAATTCATGCCCTTCGATATATCGTTCCATGGGACACCCTGGAAATTTGCAAAGCCGCGCTGGCAATGCTCCAGGGCTTCTGCGTCATCCGGGGTGGCGAAGCCGCCTGGACCGAGAAATTCGAGAAAATTGTAAAGGCGATACTTGCTCAGCCATTCGCTTTCTCCCCTGGGAGAAAGCGACCATGAGCTGATTTGCATGTAATCCGGCGCAGTCGGGTAATAGGTACGCACCGTCACCGCCATGATGTCGTTGATAACGAGGTTCGGGAAAATGAACATGTTCCGGTTCAACCTGGAAATGCGCTTAGCCCTCTCCTCGCCGTGACGCTGCACCAGAGTGTTGTAGATCGCGTCGATCTCGGCGCGCCCCTTCTCGCCCCAGGCGGAAATCCACTGCGCGACCGGACGGCCCCATGGCGCCGGATACTCAATGACAGCATGGCCGTTGCCGAGATCGTATCCGCGACCCGCAGGCCGGGTAGCTACATCGCCCAGCGCCATGTCCGTGGTCTTGCCGAGATAGTCGAAATAGGACGCGTGGGTAGTGGCCGCGTGATAGCCGTCAATACTGTTCTCGGTCAAAAGCTTCCAGTTCGCCCGGATCGAATATTCCTGCGTACCGGGCACGATGTTCATGCCGGCATCGGTCTGGTCGCAGATGAGATCGATATACTGCTTCGCGCCGGCAAGATAATCCGACAGCGAAACGATGTTTCGGTCGAATGAGACGAAATAAAAGTCTCGATAGCTCTCGAACCGGGCCACAGGAGTCATGTTCGACGTCTCAAGCGTCTTGAAATCATCGTTGTACGATTCGGCGTCCGGCTGGCTGCGCAGCTTGCCATCGAGACCGAAGATCCATCCGTGATAGAAGCACTGGAACGACTTCGCGCTGCCCTTCTTCTCCCGGCAGACTTGCATGCCGCGATGAGGGCAAGTGTTGAGCAATGCGCGTGGCTCGCCCTTGCTGTCCCTCGCGAACAGGATGCCGCGGCCGGCAACATTTCGTGTCAGGAAGTCGCCCGGCTTTGCCAGCTCGGAACCATGCCCGAGATAAAGCCAACTGTGTTCGAAGATGCGCTGCTTTTCCGCTGCCAGAATCTCGGGATCGACGAAATTGCGCCGAGCGACCTTGAAGAGGTTCTTCGACTGATCGACCTGAATAGCAGGTTCGTTCGCCAGTGCAGTTAAACTCATAGCGTCCTCCTTGGCTTCAGCCGGATAAAGCACGTTTCAGATCGAATCCTGGATTTTCTAGATCGCCGCGGTTCGGCCGCTTTCGCATCGTCACCAATCGGCGGAGCACGGCCATGTCCTTTGGTGCGTTTACCGTCGCGCCGCCGACGACTTCGCCGTCGCGCAGCCCGATCACGCTGAAACGATCGCCGCAGATATCGCCACGCACGACTTCCTCAACCCCGGCAAGAGTCCCTACGACCTGCAGGTTGACCTTGTATTGGTCGGACCAGAACCACGGCACGGCATCGTAGCCGCCGTCCTGGCCCAGCATTGCCTTCGCGGTCGCCGCTGCCTGGTTCTGGGCGTT
>WNFM01000004.1_pt1 | contig 11380 bp, 11 predicted proteins | sample 5400271 | NCBI WGS metagenome assembly WNFM01 (sample SAMN13153352, study PRJNA577476) | soil metagenome | isolation source: 60 cm saprolite on Douglas fir-dominated hillslope | place: USA:California | collected 2013-09-17 | reverse complement strand
GACCTGGCCGGGGGCGCCATCATCGGCTCCACGCGCTATCACGACATCGTCCCCGCCGTCGATCGGGTCGAGATCGGGTATACGTGGTACGCGCAGAGCCGCCAGCGCACGCACGTCAACACGACCTGCAAGCTGCTGCTGCTCGCCCATGCCTTCGAGGCGCTCGGGTGCAAGGTCGTCGGTCTGCGCACGGACAACTTCAATTTCCGGCGCAGCGCGCGATCGAGGCCCTGGGTGCCAAGAAGGACGGCGTGATACGGCACCACGGGATCCGTCGCGACGGAAGCGCTCGCGATACCGTGATGTACAGCATCCTCGCGAGCGAATGGCCCGATGTGCGGCGCCACCTCGAGCTGCGGCTGGAGCGGCGCGCGCCACCCGGGTGACATGGACGTGCCACGAAAGGAGGGCTCGCCATGGAGTGCCGTGTGATTCTCGCCACGATGGCGATCGCGGGAGCGCGGTGCGTCTGGAGAAGGGACAGATCCTCGACGAGTACCGCGTCACGGGCGACGCGGGCGAGACCTATTACGTGACGACGACGCTGCGCAACTTCAACGGCGCCCTCGATCGCTGGGAGCTCGTGGGTGCGGACGGTGGAGCGGGACTCCAAGACGTCGGGACCGGTCACTGGGACGGCGCACAACTTCCAGCAGCTCGAGGCGCGTCGCATCGGGCCCGCGCGGTCGATGGGCCCTCTCACCAAGGCAAAGCCTTCACGAGCCGCTCCCCCAGCGACGCCGTGAGGTGGTCCTCGCGCGGGAAGCCGTGGCCGAGGTGCTGGCGGAACCCTTCCGCGTACTTGACGCCGGCGCGGCCGAAATCGCGGGCGCGGTCCGCGCCCACCCGGCGCATCCAGAGGAGGTATTCGTCCTCGCCGTGCTGGTCGCGCAGCCAGGAGCGCTGCGACTCGTGCCGGGCCAGCATCTCCTCCTTGAGGTCCACGCTGCCCGTGATGTCGACGACGTACTGCGCGGGCACGCGGCGGCCGAAGTGGTCGGTGTTGTCGATGGGGTCGGCGTACAGGATGGCGGGCAGCTTCGCGCAGGGGCGCGGCCTTTGGCCGCGCAGGGACGCCTTCCAGTTCGGGACGGTGGAGGCGAAGGCGGCCTCACGCACGATGCGCGGCGTCTCCTCGTGGTCGGCCATGTAGTCGACGGGCGAGGGCACGATCACGAGGTCCGGACGCACGAGACGGAGCAGGGCCGACACGCGGCGCTTCGTCGCCTCGCCGTAGACGATGGTCAGGTCACCGAAGCCGAGGCAGGTGTAGGCGGCCCCCAGCAGCTTCGCGGAGGCGGCCGCCTCCTTCTTCCGGATGCGCGAGATGGCCGCGCGCGAGCGCGTGGCCGTGCCCAGGTCGCCCGCGGTCATGGTCGCCAGGTGGACGTCCCATCCGGCGCGCCGCAGCAACACGAGCGTTCCCGCGCAGGTCATCTCGATGTCGTCGGGGTGGGCCATGACGGCGAGGACGCGCACCAGGATGGCCTAGCGCATCTTCGAGAGCCGGACCGGCTCGCCCCTCTTCGCGGAAAGGTCGGCCGCGAAGATCACGCGGTGCGTCTCCAGCGCGGTTTCGAGATCGGTGAGAGGCATCTTCCGGCCGGCGCGGATGGCATCCACGAAGGCCTGGAACTGGGGCTGGTAGGGATGGTCCTTCACGTCGCCCGAGTCCACCAGGTGGGTGGCCAGCGCGCTCCAGCGGGACTTGTCGGTGCCGAGCTTCGCGGAGTGGAACTTGTCGTCGAGGAGGCTGCCCTCGCTCCCCACGAGGTGCGTGTGGAAGTAGTAGGGCTGGAGGCAATCGATCACGGACGCGACCTTGCCGACCTTTCCGCCCTTGAAGCGGAGGAGGGTGGTCGAGGTCGTGTCGTACTCGTAGGGGGCGAAGGTCTTGTTCGACGAGCGGGTCGCGTAGCTCGTCACCTCCTCGACGGCGGCGTCCATCACCATCAGCAGCGCGTCCATCGCGTGGCAGCCCGCGCTGAGCAGGCTCGACCCACCGCCGTCCTTCTTCACGTTCCAGGGGAACTGCCCGTACCACGGTCCGATGCCGTGGTAGTAGTCCACCTCGGCGTAGTGGATGTCGCCGAGCAGTCCCTGCTCCACCACCCTCCTCACCATCTGGAACTGGCTGCTGAAGCGCACCTCGAAGCAGACGCAGGCCTGGACCTTCGCCTTCCGCACCGCGTCGCGCACGGCCTTGGCGTCGTCCCAGCTCAGCGCGATCGGTTTCTCGAGCAGGACGTGCTTGCCGGCGCGGGCGGCCGCGATGGCCTGCTCGGCGTGCCGCCCGGGCGGGCTGCAGATGTCGACCATGTCGATCGTCTCGTCTTGGAGCATCACGTCGTAGTCGTCATGGACGGTCAGGGGGAGTCCGTACTTTGTCTCCATTTCCGCCGGATCGAGGCGGCGGCGCGAGCAGACCGCGGTCACCTGCGCGCCCTGGACGTGCTTGAACGCCTCGATGTGCGCCCCCGCCGCCCAGCCCAGCCCGACCACGCCGACCCGCATCTCGCGCATCGAAGCGTTCCTCTACTTGTCGACGCAGGCGAAGCTCGCGGCCTCGTCCGTGCTTCCCTGCCCCTTGTAGCGCGCGACCTGCGGATACGGACACAGCGGCCGCGTGCGCACGAGGCCGCTCTCCGGCTCGGATGGGCTCTTGTACTTCGCGGCGATGATCGGGCCGGGCGCGACACCCTCCTCGACCCATCGCTCGATGGTGAAGTCGGCGTCGTGTTGGGCGTCGTGGCGGAGCGCGCCGCGCCCGAAGAATCCGGCCGGGCCGGGGCCGCCGTCGCAGTGCTGCACGCCCGGCATCATGAAGAGGCGGACGAACTGGTCGGCCGGCCCCGTCCCCATCTTCGCCCGCACGCTGTCGTAGTAGGCGATCGTGTTGAGGGGCGAGATCGCGGCGTCACTCCAGCCGTGGTACAGGATGAGCTTGCCGCCGCGCTGGCGAAAGGCGCTCAGGTCCGGGTCGGTCGCGTTCAAGACCCGCTCGAACTTCTCGTCCGCCACCTTCGTGTCCCGTTCGAGCTGGAAGCGCCGAAAGTCCCAGCTCGGATCCTGGAACACCATGTTGCGGAAGAACTGGTGGCCGAAGGTCAGGATGAGGCTCTGGCCGGGCGCCGGCCCCGTGATCCACAGGTTCCAGCTCCCGGGACCCGTGGCCCCACCGGGAACGAGACCGGGGTGGACCGGCTTGGCTCCGATCCTCGGCCCCGCGTAGAGCTTTTCCAGGGCGCCCACCTGCGGGGGGGTCAGGCAGGCATCGGACTCGGGGCCCGCACAAAGAAGGGTGGCCGGCTGGAAACGGCACGTCGAGGGATCGTCCACCACGCCGTCCTGGACTCCGTCCGCGGCGTCGCACTGGGCGATCGTGGCCGCCTCGATGGCGGGCAGCTTCGCGGCGGGAATGTAGCTGGCCGGCTCGCCCTCCGTCGCCTGCATCTCCCACACCGCCTGGGCGAGGAGATGAGTCCAGTAGTTGGCGGGCGCCCCGGCCAGGATCCCGTCGTAGTCGGCGGGGAAACGTTGCGCCTCCATCAGGGCCTGCCGCCCTCCGTTCGAGCACCCGTGAAAGTACGCGTGTTGCGCCGGGCGGCCGTAGAACGCGGCCGCGATGGCCTTCCCCGCCACCGTCATCTCGTGGATGGCGCGGTAGCCGAAGTCGATCACCTTCTCGGGGTGACCAAGGGCCCAGCTCGCGTCCGTGGCCTCGCCGCGATGGCCCGTGTCCGTGGTCGCGGCCACGTATCCGGCCGACACGGCGCGGGCCAGGCTGCGAAGGGACATCGAGCCCGCGAAGCCGCCGTTGCCGAAGCCCTTGAACCTCCCGTTCCACCCCGATGCGGGCAGCCAGACCTCGAACTGGATGTCCGAGTCGTTCGAGGGCTTGATCGTCCCCGAGACCCGGCAGAAGGCCGCCATGTCGGCGATGGGCGGACCTTCAGGCACGGTGAACGGTCCGGCCGGTATCGCCTGTGCGCGGACGATCGTCGTCCCGGGCAGGGCCAGCTTCGAAACGCTCTCGCAGGTGGCGGCAAGAGCGGGCGCGGCGGAGAGGGAGAGCAGCAGCACGACGGGCAGCGGACGGCGACGCGGGTCATTCATCGCGCGACCTCACGAGAGCGGGCATCGTAGCACTGCCGTGTGAGCCATAATCGGCGCGAGGCGTCTATCTTCGAGCAATCGGAGGCCCCTGTGACGATCACTGAACTCTTCCGCGCGCAGCTCGAACGGGAAGTGGCCATCTCGCGCCGCGTGCTCGAGCGCGTCCCCGAAGGCCGGCCGGACTGGAAGCCGCACGAGAAGTCGATGCCGCTCGGATACCTGGCGACCCTGGTCGCCATCATGCCCAACTGGGTGGCGATGATGATCCAGCAGGACTCGCTGGACCTCAATCCGCCGGGGGGCGGCGGTTACAAGCCGCCGGCGACCGACACCGAGGGCGCACTCCTGGCCGCCCACGACGACGCGGTGGCGAAGGCGCGCGAAGCCCTGCGCACCACCAGCGACCCGCACCTGATGACCACCTGGCGCCTCCTCGTCGCCGGACGGGTGGTCGGCGAGGATCCGCGTCATGTCATGATCGCCGATACCTTCACCCACCAGGCGCATCACCGCGGGCAGCTCTCGGTGTACCTGCGGCTCAACGGCGCGGCCGTGCCCTCCCTCTACGGCCCGTCGGCGGACGACCGCACCTTCGGATAGCCGGATCGTCGTTAGAGAGCGGAGGAATGAGATGGCTCGCATCCTGGTCGTCGGGGCGACGGGACACCTGGGAGGAGAGCTGGTCAAGGCGTGCCTGCAGCAAGGCCACGAGGCGCACGCCCTCGTTCGGCCGGCCACGCGCACGGATCCGGAGAAGATGCAGCTCCTCCAGGCCGCGGGCGCGACCCTCCACGAGGGGGACCTCAAGGACCACGACAGCCTGATTCGGGCCTGCCGGTCCGCCGACATCGTCATCTCCGCCGTCGGCGGCATGCAGGTCGGGGACGAAGGGGCGCTCGTCAAGGCGGTCAAGGAGGCCGGGGTGCAGCGGTTCGTTCCCTCCGATTTCGGCCTGGATCCCGCGGCCGCGGGTCCGGGCTCCTGCGTCCTCTTCGACGCCAAGGCCGCCGTGCACAAGATGGTCAAGGCGGCCGGGATCCCCTACACCTTCGTCCATTCGAACGCGTTCTTCTCCTACTGGGCCAACTCCCTCGGCGACCTCACACGGCTGGGCGGGAAGGTGCCGCCCGACGAGGTCAGCGTCTACGGTGACGGCAACGTCATGGGCGCGCTCACCAGCGTCCCCGACGTGGCCAAGGCCACGGTGCGGGCCGTCAACGACCCTCGCGTACGGAACAAGGAGATCCGCATCACCGCGAACACGATCACCCAGAACCTGCTCATCGCCCTGTGGCAGACGACGAGCGGCCGGACGGTGAAGAGGACGAGCGTGCCCGCCGCCGAGCTGGAGAAGATCATCGCCGCCTCGACCGCCCCCGATCAGGGCGCGACGCTCGTGGTCTCGCAGCTGCATCGCTCGCTGTGGATTCGGGGAGACAGCGTCAAGCGCGTGCCGACGTCCCTGGAGGCCACCGAGCTCTACCCGGACATGGCGTTCCAGACCATCGAGCAGGGGCTCACGCAGCTCGTCTGATGGGAGTTGACGATCACGGCTCGCAGGCCTTGACCCGCTTCTCGAGGAACCGCCGCTCCGTCGGGTTGCGCGCGGCCGTGAGCGCGGCCGCGAAGAAGGTCCGCGCCCGCTCCCGATCTCCGCGACGGAGCTCCAGCTCGCCGATCGCGGCGGGATAGAACGGATATCCTTCGAGCCGGTCACGGCCCTCGATGGCCTGGAGCTCCGCGATCCCCCGCTCCGCGCCGTCACGCTCCGCGATCGAGATGGCGCGGTTGAGCGCGACGACGGGCGACGGCGCGATGGTCATCAGGCGGTCGTACAGCGAGACGATCTGCTCCCAGTCCGTCTCCGCCATGGTGGGCGCGGCGGCATGGGCGGCGGCGATGGCCGCCTCCACGTGATAGGCGGTCAGCTCGTCGCCGGCGGCGGAACGTTCGAGCAGCGCGAGCCCCTCACGGACCAGCCGCGTGTCCCAGAGCGACCGGTCCTGGTCGAGCAGAGGCCTCAGGTCGGACGCGGAGTCGAGGCGCCCCGGTAGCCGGGCCGCGTGGAGGGACATGAGGGCGGCCAGGGCCGTGGTCTCGGGCGTCGCCGCCGGCGGGTGCTCGCGGAGCAGCGCGGTGAGGCGCATGGCCTCCTGGCACAGCTCGGTGCGCACCGCCGATTGGGCGGACGCGCCGTGATAACCCTCGTTGAACAGCAGGTAGAGCGCGCGCCTCACCGCGGACAGGCGCGAGGAGAACTCTGCCTCGCCGAGGTCGAACAGCCGCCGGGAGCTCGCGAGGACCTTCTTCCCGCGCGCGATCCGCTTCTCGATGGCGGCACGGCCGGCGAGGAAGGCACTCGCGATCTCCCCGGCGCCGAAGCCGCACAGGATGTTGAGCACGAGCGCGACCTGCACCGGCTCCGGGAGCCGCGGATGACAGCACGAGAACATCATCCGGAGCTGCTCGTCGCGGATGGCGGGGGCGGCGAAGGCCTCCTCGACCACGGGCGCGATCGTCCACTCGCTCTCGAGCAGGCGGCCCAGCTCGGGCGCGAAGGTGCGCGCGGTGCGCTCGCGCCGCAGCACGTCGAGGGCGCGGTTTTTCGCCGTCGCCATGAGCCAGGCGGACGGGTTCTCCGGAAGGCCGCGGACCTTCCACACCTCCAGCGCGCGACAGAAGGCGTCCTGGACGACGTCTTCGGCCAGGGTCAGGTTGTGCACCCCGAAGATCCGCGTGAGCGCGGCGACCATGCGCCCGGACTCATGGCGGAAGAGGTGCTCGCTCAGGTCCAACGGACTGGGCCGCTCCCGCGCGTCATTACTTATGTGGTGCGTAGCGGAGCATGACGTTGCCCGAGGGATAGGCCCTGGCCTCCAGGAAGTCCAGCCTCGAGCTCTTGGTCAGGCCGCTGATCAGCGACTTGCCGCCGCCGAGGAGGACGGGGCCGACGATGAAGCGGTACTCGTCGATGAGCCCGTGCTGGGTGAGCTGCGACGCGATCGAGCCGCTGCCGAAGACGAGCATGTCGGGGCCGGGCTGCTTCTTCATGGCTTCGACCTCGCGCGGATCGAACGTGCGGAGGAGGCGCGAGTTCTTCCACGTGACGCCCTCGAGGGTCTTGGAGAAGACGGTCTTGGCCGCCTCGTTGATCCAGACCGCCATGGCGCGGATCTCCGGAGATCGGCGTCCCGGCATGTGGGGATCGGGCGCGGTGGCGGAGTCCTCGAGGGCGTGCGGCCAGTAGGCCTGGAACATCTCGTAGGTCCGACGCCCGAACAGGATCGATCCTTGACCGGACATGCCCTCTCCGGCCTCCTTGTCGATCTGCGGCTCCGGCACCACCCAGTCCAGCTTCCCGTCCGGTGATGTGAAGTAACCGTCTGCCGTCACCCGGTCGAACGCCATGATTCGTCGCATGAAGACCCTCCTTACGAGATGTCGAGCTTGCCCACCGGGCGGACTTCCACCGATCCGCTGCCCTGCAGCATCGGGCAACCGTTCGCGAGCTCCACGGCCTGCGCCAGGTCACGCGCCTGGACGACGATGAAGCCCAGGACCAGGTCCTTGGCCTCGATGTAGGGGCCGTCCGTGACCACCTTCTCCGGGCCGCGGACCACACGACCCTCGGGCTCCAACGGCTGCCCCGGGTCTTTCAGATGGCCCTTGGCTTCCAGCTCCCGTATCCACGCCAGCCACGCCTGCAGGCTGCGCTGCGCCCGCTCCGGCGTTCCCATGGCCTCGCGCCGGCCGGCCAGGCTGGCCCGAAAGAGATAAACGAACTCACTCATCGCGCTGCCTCCTCTCCCAGAATATCTGTTGCCAGCTCCTTCACTGGTTAGACGTTCGAGCCCGCGGCCCCCGGACATATTTTCTGCTACGCTCCCGCGCGCTGGAGGACTGTCATGGCAGCTGCCGCGGCTACGAGACCCCTACCGCAATCGCCGGCGACGACTCCGGTCGGCGCTTACGATCGCCTGTTCTACGGCGGCATGGCCATCGCGCTAGCGCTGACCGTCCTGACCGGATTCGCGCCAACCTACTACTTGCGATTCTTCGGAGAGGGACCGAGGGCCACGGTGAGCGGCGCGCCGTTCACCTCCCTCGTTCACCTGCACGGCGCGCTCTTCACGGGGTGGGTGCTGCTGTTCATCGTCCAGACCGCGCTCGTCGCGAGTCACCGCGTGGCGGTGCACCGGCGGCTGGGCGTGGCGGGTGCGGTGCTGGCGGCGGCGATGGTCCTCGCCGGAACGTCCCTGGCCATTGCCGCGGCGGTCAGGGGCTCGGCGCCGCCCGGAATGGATCCGCTGGCCTTCCTCGCCATCCCCTTCTTCGACATGATCCTCTTCGCGACCTTCGTCACTACGGCCCTCGTGATGCGGCGCGACAAGGAGGCGCACAAGCGGCTGATGCTGCTCGCCTACATCAGCCTCGTGGTCGCGGCGGTGGCGCGTCTCCCCGGCGTGCTGCCCCTGGGGCCACTCGCGTTCTTCGGCCTGGGATACCTGTTCGTGGTCCTCGCCGCGGTCTACGACCTCGTGTCGCGGCGGAGGGTCCACAAGGCCTATCTCTGGGGCGGAGGCCTGATGGTGGCATCGGTGCCGCTGCGGCTGATGATCTCGGGGACGGGCGCGTGGCGGGGCTTCGCGGAGCTCTTGACGAGGTAGCCGCGTCCCGCAACGTCATTGACGTAATCGAGCGCTGGGTGGAACAGGGTCAAAGCCACGTACAAGGGGACGGGGAGCACGAATGAAGCGGCAAACTTCACCTGCACGATGCCGTAACGTGTCGTCGCTCGAGCCCGCGAGCGGATGATCCAAATCACACCCGTTTGACAATCTCCGCGCCGGCCCTGACGCCCCTCCCGGGGGTGTGCTGTATTCGATGAAGAGAGTATGTCCAGCATTCGCACCGTCGATCCGGAGCCGGAGACGGCCACCGCCGGATCCGTGGGCCTGGGCCGTTACCAGGTCACGCGGGAGCTTGGGCGCGGGACCATGGGTGTGGTCCATCAGGCGCAGGACGTGGTGCTGGGGCAGACCGTCGCGCTGAAGACGGTCACGGTTCCGGCGGCCATGACCCCGGCCGTGCGAAACGAGTTCGTGAGGCGGTTCATGGCCGAGGCGCGGATGGTGGCGCGTCTGTCACACCCGAACATCGTTCAGGTTCACGACTTCGGACAGGATGCCGCCTCGGGAACGCTCTACATCGTGCTCGAATACCTGGCGGGCGCGCCGCTCTCCGACGTCGTTTCGCCGTCGTCGGTGCTCCTCTGGCCGGAGGCCCTCCGCATCGTCGAGCGTGTGGCGGACGCGCTCCATCATGCCCATTCGTTCGGCATCGTCCATCGCGACGTGAAGCCGGCCAACCTGATGCTGCTGTCGGGCGGCGAGGCGAAGCTCCTCGACTTCGGCATTGCCACGATCGCGGAAGCGCCTGGCCAATGGTCGCCGGCCGGCCAGATCATCGGGACTCCGCTCTACATGTCGCCCGAACAGGCGCTGGGTGCGCCCGTCGACGCCCGCTCGGACGTCTTCGCCCTGGGCGCCGTGCTGTACTTCCTCCTCACCGGCCGTCCGCCCTTCGCGGGTGCGACGATCCCGCACATCCTGCTGCGCATCGTGCACCACGATCCCCCGTCGCCGTCCCTCCTGGGGATCGCTCTGCCCGAGGACGTCGAGTACATCCTCGCCCGCGCCACCGCGAAGAATCCGCAGGATCGGTATGAGAGCGCGGCCGCGATGAGTCAGGACATCGGGGACGTGCTGGCCGGGCGACGGCCACGGCATCGGGGAGCGTGGGTGCCGCCGTGCGCGAACGACACGCTGCCTTCCGCGGTCCTGGCCGGCGACGCCGCCCTGGCCGAGCTGGAAGCGCGCCTTTGCGAACCGGCCGAGATTCCGGCCGCGGCCGCCTTGTCGCTCGGATCGAGCGTCGGTCTGACCACGGAGGCCGATGGGGCACGCGATCGGGGTGCGCCGCGCGCCCGCCTGAAGGTGGCGGCTCTCGTGTTGGCCACGGTGGCGGCTCTCGGCTTGACTGCGCGCCGTATCGGCGAGCCCCTGGAACCGCGATCGATGGGGAGCGCGCCTGCCTCTCGCCTCCCGACCCCTGCCGTGCTGGCCTTCTTGATGCCCGAGCCGTTCCCGATGACGCCCGTCTTTCCCACGAGCGCGCCGAAGGCGCGTCCGGTCGCCCGCCCCGCGTCCACTCCCGCACTCCAGGTCGCCCCTCCCCCACCGGCCGCGGCCGCTCCCGCGCGGCCCGCCCACCTCGCTCTCGAGCTCGACCATTCGCTGCGGGGCGGCCGGTTGCGTCTCTGGGTCGGCGACACGCTCCGCCTCGACCGGGCCCTCGACGGCCGTTCCGGAAAGAAGGTGACGGTCGGCGAAGTCATGGAGGTGGAGCCCGGCGCCCATCGCGTGAAGCTCGAGGTCGCCTGGGATCAGAACGTGCGCGAAGGCGCGATGACGGCCACCTTCCTGCCCAACGAGAACCGACGACTCACGGCGCGGCTGGGCGGTCTCTTCAAGAAGAAGATCGCGATGGAATGGCGTGACGTTCCGTCACCTTCGCCGCGCCCGGAGTCGCCGTAGGCCTAGGGCGCCGCCGGACGGATCTCGAGGATGACCCGGCGATACGAGGTCAGGCTGGGCGTACCACGGTCCTCGACGGCGAGGATCACGTGGGCGATGCCGGCCACCTTCGGCACGACCGTCGCCTGCCCGCCGGCGGGGTTGTCGACCACGACCCTCGGCGGAGGCGGCGTGCCCGGCGCGGGAGCGCGCGGGAGGCGGCCCGTGACCACGGGCTGTCCGGGAATTCCGGTTCCCGCCTCCGGATAGAAGAACCAGTGGAAGGTGAGCGCGTCGCCGTCGGGGTCGGTCGTTCCCGCGGCGTCCAGGAGGAGGGGCGTGTCCACCTGCGCCTCCACGATCAGCGGCTCCGTGCCCGCGCGGCCGTTCACCACGACACGCGGGTTGTGGTTCGCCTCGCGCACGTCCTTGATCGTCCAGTCCATTCGCGCCGCGAAGTCGTGCTGCAGCGCCGTGCGCCACCGCCAGATGGTGGCCTGGTCGGAGGTGTACGTCTTCCCGTCCGTCCCCGCGACGCTGTCCCGCGAGCTGTCTCTCCCTGGATAGGAGTCGCCTCCCTGTGTCCAGAACGCGCGCGGCTCCCCCGCCGGCCGTCGCCACACGTAGCGGCCGCCCCAACCGCCGTAGGCCGGGCTCATGGCGCTGGCCAGGCCGTTGTCGATGAGCCC
>WNFM01067170.1_pt3 | contig 11381 bp, 8 predicted proteins | sample 5400271 | NCBI WGS metagenome assembly WNFM01 (sample SAMN13153352, study PRJNA577476) | soil metagenome | isolation source: 60 cm saprolite on Douglas fir-dominated hillslope | place: USA:California | collected 2013-09-17 | reverse complement strand
CGATTCTCGAGACGAGGAAAGCCGATCCGGCGTCTACCAACGGTACCGTCCTCGACTACAACCTGCTCGATCTGGACGCGACGACGCAGCATGTGCACATGCCCAGCGATCTGCTCGATCAAACGGCAGTGAAGGACCGGCGCACCAATATCGTCGACGTGCTCAAGATGGCCATCGAGCGCGATCCCGAGCGCCGCGACCTGCGCATGAAGCTGTTGGAAACGTATTTCAGCGCGGTATCGACGAATCAGCGCGGGTTCCTGGAAGTCGTCAGAAAGCTGTCGCGCGAACCGAACTACCTGTCCGCCGACGACTGGCAGAAGGTCGTCATGATGGGCCGCGCTATCGCGCCGGACGACATCCTGTTCGCCGGTCAGGCGAAGGACGACGACCTGGCAAATTGCGCGTAACGGTTCGCGGCCCCACTATCATATAGTGGGGCATGGACGAGGAAATGCCCGACCGGCCTGCCGCTCGCGGACAAGTCTGCGCGGTCGTGGTGACATATCACCCTGATCATGATTTTCCGGCCCGCCTCAGTCGCGTCGTGCCGCAGGTTGCCGCGACCTTCATCGTCGACAACGGCTCCTCGGACGCCGAGATCAAAATGCTCCGCGGCGTCGCGGCCGGCGGCGCCGCCTTGATATGCAATCTCGAGAACCTCGGGGTCGCAACCGCCCTCAACATCGGTGCTCGCCGCGCCTTGGCCGAGGGCTTCACCTGGGCCCTTCTGCTCGACCAGGACACCGAAGTCGACCACGACATGGTCGAAAGATTGGCCGCGACTCACGCGTCCTGCCCCGACGGCGATCGGATCGCCATCGTGGGTTCGCGCTTCCGCGATACGCGGGGGCAATCCAGCGAGCCGATTCGTCTTGACGCGAGGGGCGAGCTCTGGGAAGAGGTGGAATCGGTCATCACCTCCGGATCCTTGCTCTCTCTACGGGCGTACTCGGCGATCGCGCCTTTCCGGGAGGAGTTCTTCATCGATTATGTGGACACCGAGTTCTGCTTCAGGGCGCGCGCCGCGGGCTACCGAGTCATACAAACCCGGCGGCCCCTCATGTCTCACACGGTCGGCGCACCCACGGCGCACAAATTGCCGTGGACGACGAAGTGGACCAGCAATCATTCACCCGACAGGCGCTACTACATCGCGCGAAACAACACGGTGCTGCTTCGAGAGTACGGCACTTCCGGCGGCGGGTCGTGGCGGCTCAAGAGCTTCGTCCGCTGCTGCCGGTTGGTCAAACGCATTGCCATGTACGAGCAGGACAAGGCGAGAAAGATTTATGCCGTCTGGCAGGGTTGGTGGGACGCAGTGCGCGGCCATATGGGTCCGCGGCGCGGCCCGCGCAAACAACCTTCCGCTATGCGGCACCACGCCGACCCGTAGCTCGCCTGTCCGCGGCTCGCCTGCCCGTACCTCGCCCGTGCGGCAGCGGTTCCTGCCAGGATCCGGCGTCTTTGCAATACGCCACGAATCCCTGCAGCGACGTGGATAGTACCTTGGCGCGATGATGGATGACGCTGAAGCGGCGCATCAGGCGCGGCAGGCGAGTCGCGAGTACGACCAGTCGATCCGCGGTTACCAGATCGCGCACCACGGCCTGCGACAGGCAACTGATCCCCAGGCCTTCCGCAGCCGCGTTCTTGATCGCTTCGGAACTGCCCAACGTCATCATCGACCGAATGTTGGGCAGATGCGGCATGAGAGCCTGTTCCACGGCCTCGCGCGTTCCCGACCCCGGCTCACGCAGCAGCCATAGTGTCTGCATCAACCGCTTGGTTGTCAGACGCCCGCGGCAGGCGTCCAGCGCCAGCGGGTGCGTGGGCGCCGCGACGACAACGAGTTCATCTTCGAGCCACGGCGACACCGAGACATCCGGTACGTGGCACGGACCCTCGATAAACCCCAGGTCGGTTGCGAATTCGCGCACCGCCGTCACGACCTCGAGAGTATTGCCGATCCGCATGTCGAGCGCCGCGTCGCGATGCAGCGTGCGAAAACGCGCCAATACCCGCGGCAGGACGTAGTTGCCGATCGTGGTGCTCGCAAATATTTTCAAATCGAGCGGCGCGGCGGAATCTCCGGACGCGAAGGTACTCTCGATGTCCCGCGCACCATCCAAAACGGCGCGCGCCGCGGGCAACAGGGTTCGGCCGCGGTCGTTGAGCAGCAGACGCTTTCCCACCCGATCGAAGAGCAGCGTCCCCAGCGCCTGCTCGAGCTCGTTGACGGCGGCGCTGGTCGCGGATTGCGAAAGGGGCACATTCCTGGCCGCCGCACTGGTGCTCCCATGCAGCGCGACCGCCTGGAAAATCTTCAGCTGCCGCAGAGTGAGTTTCATGGGGTCCGCCAATCAACCTAGTAGATCGCTTGATTATACCAAAATAATCTGTTTTTCTGATATCCGCCCGCACGCTATCTTGCGTACATGGACAAGTTGACGGGAATTGCGCTCAGCGCCGCGCTGGCCGCGGCCGCGACCGAACTCGCGCAGGCCGGATGGCTTCAGGCGAACGGGATCAGTGTACTGACGCTCGCGATCGTGCTCGGAATGGCGGCGGGCAACACCGTATATCCACGCCTCGAATCAGGCTCGGCCGCCGGCGTCGCATTCTCGAAGAACAGCTTGCTGCGCGTCGGCATTATTCTCTATGGCCTGCGATTGACGCTCCAGGATGTGGCCACAGTCGGCGCCGCGGGAATTGCGATCGACGCCGTCGTCCTCACGAGCACATTCGCCCTCGCGTGCTGGGCCGGCACCCGCATCTTCGGCCTGGACCGCACGACGGCGATGCTCATCGGCGCCGGCAGCTCGATCTGCGGCGCTGCGGCAGTCATGGCCGCCGAACCCGTGGTGCGCGGCCGGTCCGACCAAGTCACCGTTGCCGTATCGACCGTCGTGGTGTTCGGCACCTTGGCGATATTTCTCTATCCGGCGCTGTATCACGCGAACCAGCTATTCGGTCCGCTCGCGGTCTCACCCACGGCCTACGGCATTTTTGCGGGATCCACCATTCACGAAGTCGCCCAGGTGGTGGCCGCCGGACGGGCCATCGGCGAGGCAGCGGCCGACACGGCCGTCATCACGAAAATGGTGCGCGTCATGATGCTGGCGCCGTTCCTCGTCATTCTGTCGATGGTTCTATCGCGCACCAGCGGCAGCGGCGCGCCGCGCCGGATTAGCGTTCCGTGGTTTGCCCTCGGTTTTGTCGCCGTGACCGGTTTCAATTCCTTGAATTTGCTGCCGCGATCCTTCATCGACGCGGCAGTCCGGGTCGACACGCTGCTGCTGGCGATGGCAATGGCAGCATTGGGTCTGGGCACGAGATGGTCGGCCATTCGTGCGGCCGGTGCCAAGCCCCTCGCGCTCGCGGCGCTGCTGTTCGGGTGGCTCATGTGCGGGGGCGCAGGGATCAATAGCGCCATGCACTGGGCACTTGCCGGTTGACCTCCGGGCAGCAAATTACTGCTATGCTTTCGCACCATTCCCCGACGTCAGAGGGACCACCCATGTCCGCGAACCGCAAACCCATGTCCACGAACCACAAGAAGAACCACGAAAAGTTTTATATCGACGGAGCCTGGGTGAGCCCGGCGGTGGCGAAGACGCTCGATGTGATCGATCCCGCGACCGAACGTGCCTACACGAAGATCTCGCTCGGCAGCGCCGCCGACGTCGATCGCGCGGTCGCCGCCGCGAAGGCGGCGTTTCCGGCATTCTCCCGCACGACCCGTGACGAGCGCCTCGCGCTGCTGCGCAGGGTGCTCGAACTCTACAACGCGCGTTACGACGAAATCGCGGACGCGGTCACCGAAGAGATGGGTGCGCCGACGAAGTTCGCGCGCGAGGCGCAGGCCTGGGCCGGCCAGGTGCATCTGGAGGCGACCATCAAGGCCCTCGAAGAACTCGAGTTCTCCTACCAGCGCGGCAATACGCGCATCGTGCGCGAGTCGATCGGCGTGGTGGGCCTCATCACGCCGTGGAACTGGCCTCTCAATCAGATCGTCTGCAAGGTGGCGCCGGCCATCGCCGCGGGTTGCACGATGGTGCTGAAGCCGAGCGAAATCGCGCCGATCAGCGGCATCATCTTCGCCGAGATCATGCACGACGCCGCGGTTCCGAAGGGCGTATTCAATCTCGTCAACGGCGATGGTCCGACCGTCGGCCAGTACCTCTCGGGTCATCCGGATGTGGCGATGATGTCCTTCACCGGGTCGACGCGCGCCGGAATCATCGTCGCGAAAGTAGCCGCGGAGACGGTCAAGCGGGTGGCTCAGGAATTGGGCGGCAAATCCGCCAACATCATCTTGGCAGATGCGGATCTCAACGATGCGGTGACGCGCGGCGCGGCCGCCTGCTTCAGCAACAGCGGACAGTCGTGCGACGCGCCCACCCGGATGTTCGTGCCGGCCGACCGCCAAGCGGAAGCTCTCGAAATCGCCAGGGGCGTCGCGGCCACGCACACCGTCGGAGACCCGCACGCGGCGGGGACGGTGTTGGGTCCGGTGGTGAGCCAGGTACAGTTCGACAAGATTCAGCGCCTCATTCAAACAGGTATCGACGAGGGCGCCACGCTCGTCGTCGGAGGCGTCGGCAGGCCCGAGGGGCTGGCAAAGGGCTACTACGTTCGCCCGACCGTGTTCGGAAACGTTCGTCACGAGATGACCATCTCCCGAGAGGAGATCTTCGGGCCCGTCCTGTCGATCATTCCCTATCGGACCGAGCAGGAGGCCATCGACAAGGCGAACGACTCGGTCTATGGGCTCGCCGCCTATGTTTCGTCCCTGAACCTGGAGCATGCGCGAAAAGTGGCTGCGGAATTGCGCGCCGGAACGGTCAACATCAACTATCCAGACTGGGATACCCATGCACCCTTCGGCGGCTACAAGCAATCCGGCAACGGCAAGGAGTATGCCGATTGGGGAATTTACGAGTTCCTGGAGACCAAGGGGATCGTGGGCTACGGCCCTTCACTAAACTAGGGCAGTTCGCCCGCGGAATTCGGATCGATGGAATACGGATGCACGGCATCGAGGAAATGTTCCTGGGCTCGCACCCGCGACACCCATGAGTCCACGGACGGATACCGGCGCAGCGGAATCAGCGCTTCATCCGCTCGGCTGATGTAGGCGAAGACGCTGATGTCGGCGATGCTGTATCCCGCATCGGTCAGAAATTCACGACCGTTGAGCCAGCGCTCGAGAATTGCCAGCGCCTTGTGACTGGCGGCGGTCTTGGCCCCGATCATTTCGCCGCTGCGTCGCGCGAGTTTTCCGGTCATCGTCCAGTGGCGAAGCGAGGCGAGGCCATTTTGAATGAAGTCCTCTTCGAAGAACATCCAGCGCAGGACTTGCGCGCGATCCCAAGAGTCCGCCGGCAGAAAACGACTGCCCTCGGCCAGGTAGACGAGAATGGCATTCGATTCGGTGAGCACTCGTCCATCTTCCAACTCGAGCACCGGCACGGCGCCGGTGGGACTCTTGGCGAGGAAGTCAGCGCGCTGACCCTCGCCCTCGAAAATGCTCACCCATTTGGCCGTGTACGGTCGCTGCAAATGACTGAATTAATCGTATAGCGTGAGCATCGTTCCTCCGTTGTAGGGGTGTACCGTATTCACGGAGGCCTGGGGGAGTCCTCCCGAATCATGCGCCGGTTACCCGCCTCGAGATGATCAGTGTAAACACAAGTGTAGAATAATTGACATTGTGTCAATAGAAGTGTATCCTGCCTCCATGTCCTACATATCCGTTCGCCGTGAGGAAGAAAAAGAGCGCCGCCGCGCCGAAATTCTCGACGCTGCCGAGGCGCTGTATGCCAAGCAGGGCTGGGACGCGTTGACCGTCGACCAGGTGGCGCGCAGCGCACGTCTGTCGCGCGCCCTGGTGTACGTCTATTTCCGCGACAAGGAAGATCTGCTGTTCGCGATCGGCGAGCGCGCGGTGCGGCTGCTCCTCGAGCGCTTCAAGGCTGCCGTTGCCGGGACGGCCCTGGGTATGGACCAGGTCGACGCGATCGGCCGCGCGTACATGGGTTACGCGCATGAATTCCCGCATTATTTCGACTTCTGCTCGCGCTTTCAGTCGCATTCGACGGATGCGGACCCGAGCACCAACGAAGGCGCCTGCCAGGCCGCGAGCGATCAACTCATGGGCACCGTGGTGCAAGCCATCGAAACCGGCATCCGCGACGGCAGCATCCGGGCCGATGTCGGCGATCCCCTGCTGCTCGCCCTGACCCTGTGGGCCTTCACGCATGGGATCATCCAGATCGCCATGGCCAAGGGGACCGACCTGGCGCGGCGCGGCGTCGCGGTCCAGGATTTCAGCAACTACGCGTTCCAGCTGCTGCGCTCGGCCGCGGAAAGCACAGTGATTGGTTGATTTTTTTTGCAACGGAATTGACACATGTCTAATTTATATACGAATGCCCACACTCGGCCCGCGACCATCAACGCGGCGTGGCTGCTGGCGGCCACTGCCCTCGCCCTCGCCGGATGCCATGGCCGGCCGGCCGCCGACGCGCCGCCGGCTGCGGTGGTGGCGCTTCCCCTGCGCGCCTACGCCGGGGCGGACGGCGCGCAATCCGTGCGCTATCCCATCGAAGCCGCCGCGCGCTATGCGAACGTCATGTCGTTCCGCGTCGCCGGTAAGATTATCGAGCGCACGGTCCGGCTTGGCGATGTGGTACGCCGCGGCACGGTGGTCGCGAGACTGGACGCGACCGACGCCGAAAAGCAGGCCGCCGCCGCCCGCGCCGCGCTCGATGCGGCCGAACATCGCCTGACGTTCGCGCGGCAAACGCTGGACCGAGACACCGCGCAGTTCGCGCAAGCTTTGATCGCCGAGAGTGCGCTCGAACAAACGCAGGACGCCTACAGCGCGGCCCGGTCGGCCCGTGATCAGTCGGCCGACCAATGGGTCGTGGCGCGCAATGCCCTGCAGTACCACGCGCTGGCTGCGGACCATGACGGAATGATCACCAGCGAGAATGCCGATACCGGGCAGTACCTATCCGCCGGACAGGCGGTGTACGGGCTGGCGTGGAGCGGCGACATCGACGTCAATCTCGATGCGGCCGCCGGCGACCTCGGCCGGATGACGATCGGCCAGCCCGCCGACGTCATGTTCTCTGCGCTGCCCGGCCGCCGCTTTGCAGCCCGTGTGCGCGAGGTGGCGCCCGCGGCCGACCCGCAAAGCCGCACGTACCGCGTTAAATTGACGCTCACCGGAGGACGGGGCGCAGACGCAGTACGCCTTGGGATGACCGGCGATGCCGTGCTGTCGCCGGCTCCAGCGGGCGGCGACGCCGCGGCGAACGACTCCGTTCGCGCTGCGGCTACCACTGCGCCGATGTTCAAGATTCCGGCAACCGCAATCTTTCACCAGGGCAATACAGCGGCGGTCTGGGTGATTCGCGCCAACGATTCCACGCTCGAGTTGCGGCCCGTGACCGTGCGCACCTACACCGAGCGCAGCGCCATGGTGACTAGCGGCCTCGCCGAGGGCGAGAGCCTGGTGCTGGCCGGAGTACACACCGTCTTCGCCGGGGAGCATGTGCGCGCGGTCAAACCGCTGTTCGCCGACGACGGCGCGGATGCCGCGCAATGACCGACCAGTATCCGGCGACGCCAGTCGCCCTGCCGAATCCCGTGCCCTTCGGCGCGGACCATCGCTTCAACCTGTCCAGCTGGACCTTGCAACATCAAGCGCTGGTGATTTTCATTCTCGGCTTGGTGACGCTGTTCGGCGTTCTGTCCTATGGAAAACTGGCGCAGTCCGAAGATCCGCCGTTCACCTTCAAGGTCATGGTGATCCGCACGTTTTGGCCCGGTGCAACCGCCCGGCAGGTACAGGAACAAGTCACCGACAACATTGCCCGCAAATTGCAAGAGTCTCCGGACGTCGACTTTCAACGCAGCTACTCGCGCCCCGGCGAGTCGACGCTGTTCTTCACCATCAAGGACTCCGCACCGGCGTCGCAGGTGCCGGCCACGTGGTACCAGGTTCGCAAAAAAGTCGGCGATATTGCCCACACCCTGCCCGCGGGAGTCCAAGGCCCTTTCTTCAACGATGAGTTCGGCGATGTCTACACCAACCTCTACGCATTGGAGGGCGACGGCTTCTCGCCCGCGCAGTTGCACGACTATGCCGAACGGCTGCGCACCCAGCTGCTGCGTGTGCATGACGTCAACAAAGTCGACTTCATCTCGGATCAGGAACAGCGCATCTATGTCGAAGTCGCCAACTCGCAGCTCGCCAAGCTCGGCCTGACGCCGCAGCGGATCGCCGATACCCCGCCGATGATCGCGTGTACGTCCGGCCGAGCGGTCAGTTCCAGGACCTCGACCAGCTCGCCGACACGTTGATTGCGGTGAACGGCCGCACCATCCGTCTCGGCGATATCGCCACTATCCGCCGCGGCTACGCCGATCCTCCGACCGAAATCATGCGCTTCGACCACCAGCAAGTGCTGGGCATCGGCGTCACCATGGCGCCGTCGGGGGATGTCATTGCGCTCGGCAAGGCTCTCGACGCCGAAACAGCGCGGCTGCGCGCGGCACTCCCCGCCGGACTCAAGCTGGTGCAGGTTGCCAGTATGCCGCAGGCGGTCGCCCACTCGATCGACGACTTCGTCGAGGCGGTGGCTGAAGCCATCGCGATCGTGTTGGTGGTCAGTTTGATTAGCCTGGGGTTTAGAACCGGGATGGTGGTGGTCATTTCGATTCCGTTGGTGCTGACGGCAACGGTGTTGTGCATGTACCTGTTCCATATCGGTCTGCACAAGGTTTCGCTCGGCACGTTGATTCTCGCGCTGGGACTGCTGGTGGACGATGCCATCATCTCGGTGGAGACCATGGCTGTGAAGCTCGAGCAGGGCTACGATCGGCTGCGCGCAGCGGCGTTCGCCTATACGAGCACCGCCTTTCCCATGCTCACCGGCACCCTGGTCACCGTCTCCGGGTTCCTGCCGATCGCGCTCGCGCAATCCGCGACCGGCGAGTACACGCGCTCGATTTTCGAGGTCTCCGCGATCGCCCTGCTGCTATCGTGGCTGGCCGCGGTCACGGTCATACCCCTGCTCGGCTATCGATTGTTGTCGCAGCATCCGACGCGCCGGCCCGCCGACGCGCCGGGCGCCGTGACCCACGACATCTACGACACGGCGTTCTACCGCCGACTGCGCGGCTGGGTGGGCTGGTGCGTCGACCACCGTGGCCTGGTGCTGACGCTTACGCTGGCGTCGTTCATCGTCGGACTTGCCGGCTTCACGCTGGTACCGCAACAATTCTTTCCGAGTTCCGATCGTCCCGAACTGCTGGTCGATCTGCGCCTGCCGGAGGGCAGCTCGTTCGCCGCGACCTTGCGAGAAACCCAGCGTTTCGAGGCGGTGCTGGCCAAGCGCCCCCAGATCGATCACTACATCGACTTCGTCGGCGCCGGTGCGCCGCGCTTTTATCTGCCGCTGGACCAACAGCTCGCCAACCCAAACTTCGCCCAATTTGTCGTTACGGCCAAGAGCGTCAAGCAGCGCGAGCAGCTGGCCACGGCGCTGGCCGACGTCCTGCGCAGGGATTTCGCGTCGGTGCGTACCCGAATCACCCGGCTCGAAAACGGCCCACCGATCGGCTTCCCCGTCCAGTTTCGGGTCACGGGTCCCGAGATCGGGACCGTCCGGCAGCTTTCCGAAGAAGTCGCGGACGTCATGCGCCGCAATTCCGACACGGTCGGCGTGCAATTCGATTGGGATGAGCCGGCGGAGCGTTCCGTGCATTTCGAAAGATGTCATTGACCGGCTACACCCTTACGCAGTTCCGCGAGCGCGACAAGCTCATCGGCGTCGAGCTGCGCGCACCCGAACGCGACCGCATCGATCCGTCGCAGATCGAACGCCTGGCGATGCCGTCGCAGAACGGCACTGCGGTGCCGCTGGCCGCCCTCGGCCGCTTCACCTACGGACTGGAGTACGGCGTGGTCTGGGAACGCAGCCGCGAGCCGACGATCACCGTGCAGTCCGACGTGCGTCCAGGTGCGCAGGGCATTGACGTCACGGGCCGGATCGATACGGCCCTCGCGACGCTGCGCCGGCAACTACCGGGAGGCTACCGGATCGAGATCGGCGGCGCAGTCGAAGAGAACGGCAAGGCCCAGGCGTCCATCGTTGCGCAGATGCCTTGGCTGGTGATCGCGGTGCTGGTGTTCCTGATGGTCCAGCTGCAGAGCTTCAGCCGCGTTCTGATGGTGGTGCTGACGGCGCCTCTCGGGCTGATCGGCGTCGTGCTTGCCTTGTTGCTGTTCCACATGCCGTTCGGATTCGTGGCGATGCTGGGCACCATCGCAATGTTCGGCATCATCATGCGCAATTCGGTGATTCTCGTGGACCAGATCGAACAGGACATCCGGGTCGGACACTCCCGTGTCGATGCCATCGTCGGCGCGACCGTGCGGCGCTTCCGCCCGATCACGCTGACCGCGGCGGCGGCGGTGCTCGCATTGATTCCCCTGCTGCGCAGTAATTTCTTCGGACCGATGGCGACCGCCTTGATGGGCGGCATTACGGTGGCGACGATACTGACGCTTTTTTATCTACCGGCCCTGTATGCATCATGGTTCCGCGTCCGGCGCGACGAAATCCCGGGAGAGTTCACCACATGAGCGCACGCACCTTGAGAATTCGACTGATCGGAACGTCCGCGCTCACCTTGAGCGCCGCCGCCTGCGGCGCGTTCGGGCCCGAACGCAACCCGCCGCAGATGGCATCGCCTGGACGCTATGCCGCAAAGGAACAGTCCCTTGAAATGCCCGCCGCTGACGACGACAGTGCCGGGCAGCGCTTGAACGCGGGTGCGCGTCCGGTCCCGGAATGGTGGAAGGAGTACGGCTCGGATGCGCTCGACGCACTCGTTGACGAAGGGCTGAAGAACAGCCCGTCACTGGCGGCGGCCGAAAGTACCCTCAAGGCTGCGCGCGAAGGCCTTCGTGCGCAGATCGGTCAATCGCTATGGCCGAGCGTCGACGTGGGTTTCAGCCCGTCGCGCCAGCGGGCCCTCGCGATTCCAACCCTGCCGGAGCAGACCTTCCTTTACAATATCTTCGCCGCAGAGGTGAAAACCTCGTACACCTTCGATTTCTTCGGCGCCGCGGTGCTGGCCGACCGCTCGCTCGCGCGGCAGGTACAACAACAGGACTATCAACTGGAGTCGGTGCGCCGCGCGCTCGCCGCCAACATCGTGGTGGCGACCATCAACGCAGCCGCGCTGCAGGAACAGGTGACCGCGACGGAAGAACTGGTCGCGCTCGGCGAACGCCGCGCGCAGCAAATCGCGGCGCGTTATACGCTCGGCAGCGCATCGTTCGACGATAATCTGGCGGC
>WNFM01019893.1_pt3 | contig 11381 bp, 13 predicted proteins | sample 5400271 | NCBI WGS metagenome assembly WNFM01 (sample SAMN13153352, study PRJNA577476) | soil metagenome | isolation source: 60 cm saprolite on Douglas fir-dominated hillslope | place: USA:California | collected 2013-09-17 | reverse complement strand
CGCTTGATCACGCAAATGTACTTCGCTGGAGAGTCCGAGAATGCAACGGACAGATGGCTTCTGGCCGCCCCGCAACCCGACCTACTGATTGTTTCGCTGGAGGAGCCGGCTGCCGGACCGAGCCTTGCTTCCAAGACGGCGACGTTCAATATCGCGTTGCAGATCGACTGATTGGCTGCAGGACTTCGCCGATTCGTGAAACGTCCGCCAAAAGCGGCCGCTCACGCTGCAATCGGCCGTTGCGAGGCCACTCGATCGATCAGGGTAGGTGAACCAGCGATTTAGCGACTTCACGCGTGCAATTTATGAAGGACTCGACTGCAGGGCTGAGGGTTCGATTTTTCAGGAATACGATCTCAGCCGAAATTCGCGGGCCCGGGGATTTTAGCGGCAAAACCCTCAAAGCGGCTTGATTCGCGCTTAATGCCGCAACGGACGTCGGGAGAATTCCGACAAATTCTCCGCTCGCTATCAACGACACCGTGAGCTGGATGGCTATGGTTTTGACCAGCGGCTTCGGTGGTGAAAACCCGTTGGCTCGAAATACCTCACCAACAAGCACGCCTGGTGCGCTGTCATAAGGTGGCAAGACCCAATTGCCTTCGATGATGTCCGTGAGGGCAATTCGGCGCTTTCGCGCCAAATCGCTATGCGCCCCCACTACAAAAACAAAGGGTTCATCGAACAAGACTTCGGAATGGAAATCGTCCCGCTGCCCGGTGGCTCTCGTCATCAGCAGATCGATCTTGCGCTCACGCAATTCCTGGATCTGATGTTCACCCGGATTGGTAAGCTTCACGTCAAGCTGGACACCGGGATACTTCGCCGAAAATTTTCGCACGATTGGCGGCACCAGGCTGTGCAGGATGATGTCGGTACATCCCAGCCGGACCTCGCCGGAGTTCGGATCGGACAAATGTTCGAGCGAGCGAAGGCCTTGCTGCATTTCGTCGAAGACATTGATGCCGCAGCGAAGCAACACTTCGCCATGCGCCGTGAGTTCGGCGCCCTACGAATTGCGATCGAACAAGCGCACCGCGAGCGTGCCTTCGATTTCGGATATCGCCTTGGAAACTGCGGGATGGGAAATCCGCAGCTTGGCGGCCGCCTTCGCCATGCTGCCGGTGTCGGCAACCGCCATCAGGATATGTAGGTCGCGTAACTTGATGCGGCGGCCAATTCGATCCGACCAGTCCATTTGCGAGCCTTAACCTGGAGGTTACAGGGATGTCGCAGTTTTCGGTCTAGCAGATAATGCTCCGGGCGACCAGAGTGACGGCGGTTCGATGATTGCGGACCGAAGATGAGGACGATCCCATGATCACAAAACGAAGGCTGATATCGCTGACGTGCACCGGTGCCGTCGCCGCCATTTTGCCCGACGTGATCTGCACTGCTGCCGCCGAGGCCACTTCACGCATGCTGGTGGGCTTCGGTGCCGGTGGAGCCATAGATGTGATCGCCAGAATGCTGGTCGAGGGAATGAAGGGCTACGCGCCTTCATTCATCGTCGACAACCGTCCCGGCGCCGGTGGCCGTCTGGCGCTGGGCGCGGTGAAAGGCGGCCCGGCCGATGGCTCGGTTATGATCCTGGTGCCGGCCTCCAACCTCACGGTGTTCCCGCATGTTTACAAGACGCTCGGTTACGACGCGTTCAGGGATTTCGCCCCGGTCACAACGGTTTGCTCCTTTCCGTTTCTCATCACCGTCGGCCCGATGGTGCCCGCCGATGTCAGGACACTGGACGACTTCGTGAAATGGTGCGCGGCCAATCCCAAACAGGCGACCTACGGCACGGCCGCCGCCGGATCGATGCTGCATTTCACCGGTGTGACCCTGGCTAAGGCCGGCCGGTTCGAGTTCATCCATCTGCCCTATGGCGGCCCAAGCGGCATCCAGGACCTGATCGGCGGTCGAATTGCCGCAACGATCTATCCGATCACCACCGCCCTTCCGCACGTGCAGTCCGGAGCCATCCGGGCGTTGGCAACGACCGGCGCGCAACGATCCCTGTTGCTTGCCGATGTGCCGACGGTTCGGGAGTCCGGATACCCGGCGCTCGAAGCCAATGAGTGGTTTGGCGTCTTCGTTCCGGCCAATACACCTGCTGAAACGGTGAGCCGCCTCAATGGCGCGATCCGCGCGGTGGTCGACACCGGCGCCTTCAAAAATGCGCTGGCCAAGCTTGCCGTCGACCCCGTCGGTGAAACGCCGAAGGAATTCGCGCAGTTGGTCAAATCCGACTTCGATCGCTGGGGACCGATCGTGCAGGCCTCCGGCTTCACGCCCGAGGATTGAGGCGCGTCATGGCTAGTTCAACGAGCGCGCGCCGGTACCGGACTCCGGACCAGATTCTCGGCCCCTACTTCCCGACGGGGCAAACGCCGGTGCCGCAGGCCGACCTGACCTCGGTCGACGGGGCCGAAGGGTTGGCGCAGGGAGAGATCATCGAGGTGACGGGGAAAATCCTCAATCTCGCGGGCGACCCCATCCGCGGCGTACCCGTTACAATCTGGCAGGCCAACAGTTTTGGCCGCTACGTCCACGTCAACGACCCCAACCCCGCGCCGCTTGACCCACACTTCGTTGGTTGTGTCGGCATTCGTTCAGACGACAACGGAGTCTACCGGATCAAGACCGTCAAGCCCGGGGCCTATCCCGCAGGTCCGGACTGGATGCGGCCGCCGCATATTCATTTCGAAATTCACGGGCGGTTCGAGCGGCTCATCACTCAGATGTATTTTCCCGGTGAGCCGCTCAATGCCTGCGACCGGCTGCTCAACGCCGCCCTGCGTCCGGATTTGCTAGTCGCAAAGCCGGTTCCATCGGAAGATGGATCCGCCTACCGCGTGTTGGATTTCGATATTGTTCTTGCGCGGGGATAGACGTTCTTCTGCCGGCCGGACTGAAGCATTTTGGTAGCCGACGCTACCAATGACTGCTTCGCAGCCAGAAGCCGTCCTTCCCGGTCCGCGCAAGGGATGCAAGCAACTGACGTTCTTCCTCGCCCAACGGATGCGATTGCGCGAGAAGCCGGTTTGTCGCGCGCCGCTTTCGCCCACCAGGTCACGGCCTCGATAAGCGAGCCACCGCATAGCTACGGTAAGTAGGGATCGCACGTTTACTGTGGCAAGGCGGGAGCTGGCAAGCCCTGGCCGTGAACGGAGCACTGTGACATGACAACCTCAAATTCGACCGAAGCCAACAAGACACTCGTTCTAGAGGGGCTCAAGGGCGTTTTCATCGAACGCGATCTCGCTGTGATCGATCGCCTCTTCAGTCCCGATTATCGCCAACACAACCCGCAGATTCCAAACGGTCTCGCCGCGATCTCTCCTGGCCGCCCCCTGTCCGCAACATTGAAGCCTACCGCCCCCGCTCAGGAATATTCAGGTGGTAACGCGTATGTTTGAGCTGCCCAGTCCTTAGCAGCGCACCCTTCTTCACCAAACCCCGCAAGTCCCTGGTGGCCGTGGCGCGCGTCGCCTTGGTGATGCTGACGTAGTTCTCGGCGCTGAGCCCTCCCTCGAAGCCGTCGATGCCTTCACGGAACATGCGTGCCAACGCCTTCTCCTGGCGTTCGTTCAGCTCACCGCGCAGAGTGTCGTACAGCCGCGCCTTGGCGAGATAGAACTCCAGGCGCCTAAGCGTATTGGCCTGCGCCTCCAGGACCGTTTCGGCAAAATATGTCAGCCACGCGGTAATCTCGTTGTTCTTGTTGCTGCGCTCTAGCATGTCGTAATAGGCCTTGCGCGCCCGTTCGATAGTGAACGCTAATGCGATGAGCGTTGGTTGTCCTAAGCTCTGTGCCAGGGATTTTTCAGCGACCGCGCGCCCAATGCGGCCGTTGCCATCCTCGAACGGGTGGATGCTGACGAAGTAAAGGTGGGCCATACCCGCCCGCGTAAGGTAGGGCATGGGATGGGAGCCGCCGGGCGCTGTGCGGTTGAACCACGCAACAAAGGCATCCATTTCAACCGTCATGCTCTGAGACGGCGGCGCTTCGAAGTGGACTTTGGGATCGTGGATACTACCGGAGACCACCTGCATCGGCTCGGTGTGCGTTCTGTAGCCACCGATGACGCGAATGTCCTTACGCTCGCTCATGATCATGTCATGCCAAGCGAACGTGGTTTGATGGGTCAGCGGATCGGCAAAGGTCTCGTAGAGGTTGACCATCATCCGGGCGATGCCCTGTTCGGCCGGAGGCACCTGGCGCTTGTCGCCTGCGAGGCCAAACTGACGCCGGAGGGACGACTGGACGCTGTCGCGATTGAGGATCTCGCCTTCAATCTCCGAAGTTTTCAACGCCTCGTCGCTGATCATCTCGATCTTGAGCATGTCGCGATCATCCTGGCTAAAATGCTTGAACGCGCCGATGAACTCGCCGGAACGCAACAGGAAGCGTTTCTCAAGCGGCTCCAGCACCGCCGTGTCATATCTGAATCCCGGCCAATCCGGCTGTTGCCAGTTCCATCCCATGAGCTATAGCGACCTTTCTTATAGCTCATATTATGTAGAAAAATGAGCTATAGCAAGATCCTCATGCCTCATCCGGTAATGCGGTACGGCTAGGAAGCGGCAAAGGAACCGGCAATTTTGGAAACCGCAACCTATCATCAGATGACGAACTGGATCGACTTGAGAGTCTTGAGGAGCGCCTCGACCGGATTATGGGCGGAATTTGAAAAAGTGTCAGGCGCGCCGTCTCAAGCGCCACTCCTTGTCAAGCGTCGACGGCCGCATCTCGGATTGACCCCGCCGTATCACACCAAGATCAAACTATTTCAGCATGTTGTCTGGCTAACAGGCGGAGAAAATCCGCAACGAACGGCGTTTCCTATTTCCGACCGACCCATTTCGACGAACCGGCGGAAGTTAGTCGACAATCGCTCCAAGAGAAGACGACGTTTGCTTGATTGCGCGCGCAAGCCCCTTCACGTCCAGAAGACTCATACCTTTGTACGGGCGCGGAGAACGAATGACACGCTCCTCTAGTCCATGCCCTACGTTCCAAGCGCGGATCGCATCGTCCTCTCCTGCACTCCTGAGTGTTACTTTTCGCGCCTCCCAAAAGTAACTGCCGTAATCTTGCTTCTATGGCCCTCGGCGAGGATCGAGAATTAACTGCAACCATCGACCAGCGGCTACGGTACGCAACCACCCCGTCGCTTCATATGACTGCCGTTAGCGAAGTCGTATTGGGCAGCGCTCACCACTTCGCATCGTCATCGACGGGCATTAGCAAAGCCGTTTGCTTGTTCATAATTTCCGGCTGGATTGCGTCGAAGGTTGTAACCGGCATAGACAAGGGAAATGACCCCGGCCACCTGATGAGCGATCGCATCCAAGGTAGCGCGAACCATGCTAATGCAACAATTTGCATTTGCGCTGCGACGTTAAAACCAAATGCGAATTGATAGGCCACGATGGACCGTTGACCATTGTCCATGGACCATTGCTCCAGGATCAGGCCCGTCGCGTATTGAGCCAGAAATGCCCAACCGAAGTGTAAAACGTTCAAGGCACCGTTGGCACGACCGACAAGCTCTGTTGGGAAGTAGTCAGATATGACCGCGAAGCTGACCACGGTTGCTGCTCCGACAACGGCGATAGTCGACCAAGGCATAATGGAGGGCAAAGGTGCGCGCAGAATGAGAACCAGCTCTGCTGCAATGAGCAGGATAGCGGCCGCGACCAACACCGTTTCCGTCCTTATCCTTCTTTGTCGGATCCAATGCAGGCCGGTACCGAACAGCCACGCACCCCCGCTGAGTACAACCGACATTATAAATAACTGTTTGACGAGATTTGCACGATCAAGCCCTTCTACCTCCGTCAGCCACGGTGACGCCCATAGTCCTTGCAAAGACCAAGCCGAACCGATGCAGGTCGCCGACAAGGGAGCAATTCTCCAGAAGCGCCGATCTCTAAACACGTCCTTTAGAGTGCCGTGGCTCGGCGACGTTGGCAACGCGATGGCTCGCTCTGGTACCAGGACATAGATAAGCACGGCTGTAGCGCCGGTCACCGCGGCCAGCAGGAAGAATAGCTGGCGCCAGCTGATCCAAGCGAGCAGTTGCTCAGCTGGAGCTGTCGCGGTCACCGCTCCGAGCGAACCTAACATGATCATGTAGCCGTTCATTAGAGCCACGCGCTCTTTCGGAAACCAAAGTACAATTGCCTTAAGTCCGGCCGTCAGCGATGCCGCGACACCAAGTCCGATCATTGCTCGCCCAACCAACAAAGCTGGGAAATCCGTCGACATTGCGAACAGTCCGGCCCCTGCTGCGGCCACCAAGAGCAGTGCGCTCTGGACCCGACGCGGACCATAGCGGTCCAAGAGTACGCCGATGGGAATCTGCGCAGACGCGAACACGAGAAAATAGACCGAGGTAAGCAGCCCCAGGTCAGCAATGCGAAGACCCGCATCAGCATTGAGGTGACCAGCGATCAGGCCATTGATCGTCCGAAACAGATACGCAAGGTAGTATCCCAGGGAGAAGGGAAGAAAAATACATGCGATCAGCCGTAAATTGTGGGCTGCATTAGCAAAACGCGTTTGGAAGGTACCGAAAGTTCGGATTGCTGCCGTCCTCCTGGACGGCAGCAATCCGTTGGTCGAAGTCGCCCCGGAAATCCGGATGTGAAACTGTATTAGCTGACCGTTCGCGAGAAGCTGTCGGCAAAATATCGTCCAGCTCCACTTGGGGAGTTCGACGATCGGCCAGGCGATCAATCGTCTCCTGCATCAAGGGAAGACTTGAACGAACGCGTCTATCAACTTGCTCGGCGAGTTCATTGAACCGGTCGCGACCAAGCGCACATGCCTCCCGCTGCAGGGATTTCGGCATGGGCGGGGTGACCGTCAGATGATATCGGACGTGCAGCGCGGCCGTCTCTGCAACGATTCGAATCTCGCTTTGAAGACGTCCCAGCTGGCTGCTAATCCGATCGAAATGTTCGTGGAAGCGATCTTCAATCGATGGAGCCGGATCGAGAAACCGCTCAAGGGCAGTCTCTAATACCATGCTCTTGCCGACACCGGGCCGATCGACCACCGCTTTGAGGCGCTCAAACATCGCCTCGGAGAGATGCACGGTCAGTTTTCTGGTTCGTAAGGACTCTTGAGACACCTGCGGCCCATCGCGGCCAGTTTGATCAGAGTCCATCTGACCATCGAATTCGTCTCCCGCCTTCATTGTCGATCTCCCTAGTTCATCGACACTATGCGATCCGCAAGTGGCTCTCGATCCGTTACATCAAGTTGAGTGGAGAAGGACCAAACGTGCATACGGCTCCGATCCCTCGCGCGCAATAAGGTGTCCCGCGCCGAAGGCGCTCGGTCCGGGTTCCACGGCGCTTCGCGCCGATACTCACTGATGCGCCCGCCGCCGGCGAGACTGCATTGCTCATCGTCTCGGTCTTTGATGAGCGGATCGACCGACCAGCCCCTTGGGTTCTCGCAGCGGGACCGAAGAGTCAGAGGGACGGCCGGTTTTGCCGTGACGGGTTAGTGGCTGCGAGAGAGGCTCGCGGGACCCGTCGCGGAGAACCGCGATGCCCAGACATGTTCGCAAGGCCCGAGTCGGTACCGACCGGACAAATTTCTATGAAGACATCACGAGCAAGATCATCGCTGAGTTGGAATCTGGGTGTGTGCCGTGGGTCCAGCCCTGGACCGCGGCAAAGGTGCCGCTTGCAATACCGCATAACGCCGCGACCCGTCGGCGATATGGTGGCATCAACATCCTGATCCTGCTAGGTGCCGCCGTCGAGCGGGGTTTTTCAAGCCAGAGCTGGCTCACTTTCAGCCAAGCATTGTCGCTTGGAGGCTGCGTTCGCAAAGGCGAGCGCGGCGCGACCATTGTCTATGCCGACCGCTTCGTGACCGCCGAGGAGATGAAGCGGGCGAGTGCGGCGGGTGATGAAGCCCGAGCGATCGCGTTCCTGAAGCGATTTACAGTTTTCAATACCGAACAATGTGACGGCCTATCCGCCCATGCCTCTGGCATCGCACCGTCGTCTCATATGGTTGAGCCGAAGGTCGAAGCGCTGATCCGTGCGACCAGGATCGACTTCCGTATTGGGGGCGACCGGGCCTTCTACTGTCCTCGCAACGACTACGTTCAGGTACCGCCTCCGGCGGCCTATTTCGAGCCGATCAACTGGCACCGGACCGCTCTGCATGAGTTGGCGCACGCCAGCGGGCATTCCTCCCGGCTAAATCGCGAGCTCTCGGGCGGCTACGGTAGCAAAAAATACGCCTTCGAGGAAATCATCGCTGAGATTTCCTCCTCGTTTTGCTGTGCGTCGCTCGGCATTGTGCCCACCGTGCGGCACGCCGACTACATCGGCTCATGGCTCGAGGTGCTGCGCGAGGATAATCGCGCGATTGTGCGGGCGGCTTCGCAAGCTAGCAAGGTCGCGGATTATCTCCTCGGTTTCCTCCCCGATCTTGCGGTGGGCGCGCCGACGTTAGTCGCCGATCACGAGGCGGCGTAATGCGTCTCCGCTGCTTGCCAAGAGAGTGAGAGGGCGGGCCGGTTTCTGTGACGGGTTGGAGGCCGAGAGAGGTGCTTTCGGCCGCCTGTCATGGGAGATCCGGAGATGACGAAGGCTACCAGAAGAATCGCGTTGTCGCCCTCTGGCGAGAGTCCTTTCAACAAGCTGGTGCTGAGCCAGTCGCCCGTCGGCAGCGTAAACGCCGGTGTCTTGATCGAACGACTGGCCGAGGGCGTCGCGCGCATATTCTTGCCCACTGACGTGGCCGGCGTTGGCGTCTCGGCCAAGGTACTGCAGCGCTTCCGTATCGCGTGCATCAGCGAGCGGGAAGTCGCGTGATGGCTCGCGAAGCTTCCGAACTGGTGCACCGTCTTGCGCGCGAGGCCGAGGGGGTGTGCCGCCACTATCTTTCCAACGGAAGGCGCCACGGGAGCTACTGGTTGGTCGGCGATGTCAGAAACGCGCCGGGCCGCTCCATGTTCGTTCGGTTGAGGGAGTCCGACCTCCTCGACATCATTCGCGAAAGTTGCAATTTTCTCGACTTCCGCGATGTCGCTGACGAGGCACGCCGCTTCCTGAGTCTGCCGCGATCCGAACCCGGGTCGGACTATCGACCGCATCTGTCAACAGTACCGACCAGCTCACCGGATTCTGCGCGGCGGCTCTTCGCCATCTCGAGCCCGATTTCCGGCACCATAGTGGAGACCTATCTACGCCAACGCGGCATGACCAACTTGCATGGTATCGACAGCTTGCGATTCCATCCGCGTTGCTACTACCGTCCCGAGGCAGACGTCACAGCCGAAATTTGGCCAGCTATGATCGCGGCTGTTACCGACCTTCAGGGACACATCACCGGCGCACACCGCACATGGCTCGATCCGTCTAGGTGTGACAAGGCGCCAGTCGGAACCCCACGCCGGGCGATGGGCCATCTTCTCGGACATGCGGTCCGTTTCGGTCCGGCTGGCGACGTGATGGCGGCGGGCGAGGGCATCGAGACCATGCTGTCGCTCCGCTGCGCTATGCCCGGCATGGCGATGGTCGCAGCGCTCTCGGCCGCGCATCTCGCAGCGATCCTGTTTCCAGCAACGCTGCGCCGACTCTACATCGTCCGTGACGACGATCGGGCGGGCGATGGCGCGGTGGCAGGGCTGTTCGACCGGGCGCAGTCGGCCGGGATCGAGGCGATGGTGCTGTCGCCGCAGGACGGAGATTTCAACGAGGATCTGCGGAACTCTGACATCGCCGCGCTGCGCGCGGCGTTGCGCATCCAGCTCACCCCGGAGGACGTTGGCCGGTTCTTGAGCACGGGGGCTTAGATGGGATCAGGGGATGGGGCTGATACTCAGCCCTGACTATGTGCCATCGACCCCGGAGCTTCCGTATTGGCGGAGAGGACCGCGCCCACGGCCTTCTTGAGAGGGCGACCTTGCGGCAAGCGGTCCGGCCACGCAACGGCGTCCGCCGACTATTTTCCGTCGCGTCCCCAGGGGTCCGCTTTACATCGCGAAACAAAATAGCCGGCTCCTGCCATCCTCCGCTTCGCTGCGGCCGCTGTCGCTACGCTCGGCGGTGCAGGTCCGGTCCGCCTGCCGCCTTTCGTCGCCATGAAGGCCGCGATGGGCGCGGCCGATCCGACAAAAGGACGCCACCATGACCATCGACCACGAGGAACAGGCCTACGAGCAGCCGCAGGCGACATCCCCGACCGATCACATCCTTACCGAGCTTCAACTCCATGGCTATCGCCCCTTCCAGGATGAGCCCGACCCGAGATCGCTTCCCGAAGCCCGTACGGTCAGCAGTGCCGTCGCCGATATCTTCGACGCACTCACCGTTACCTTGAGCGAAACTCGCCTCGAACCCGACCTCGAGGATCTCCTGTGGTCGACGGTCAATCTCTTCCACCGCGCCAGCGAGCGGGTCGAACGTGAACTCGACGACAATGAGCAGGCGCAAAGGCGCAGCCAACGCGACCAGGATGGCTCCGAGATCCGCTCGGTCGAACTGGAGCGTCTGACCGCCGAGGGCATGAGTTTGATCGAACGCCGCGATGTCATGGAACTCTTCCGCGACCAGGCCGCCGAACACTTCGCCCGCCACACCGGATCGCACTGGCACCCGCGCAGCGGCTCGAAGGTTAACCATCGCGCCCTGACTTCCGCCGTCATCGACAGTCGCGACTTCCTCGCCGCCAGGCACCGGGCCGGCACCGAGGTCATGCTGCCTCCCGGTCCGAAGATCGCCTTCACCGGCGGCCTCGACTGCAATGATCATCGTCTGATCTGGGACAAGCTCGATCAGGTTCATGCCAAGCATCCGGGCATGGTTCTCTTGCACGGCGGTTCGCCGAAGGGGGCCGAACTTATCGCCGCGCGCTGGGCCAACCACCGTAAAGTTCCGCAAATCACCTTCAAGCCCGATTGGACCAAACATGCCAAGGCAGCACCGTTCAAGCGCAACGATCAGATGCTCGACGTGCTGCCGATCGGTGTCATCGCCTTCCCAGGTAGCGGCATTCAGGAGAACCTGGCCGACAAGGCACGGAAGCTCGGCATCCCCGTCTGGAAGTTCGGCAGCGGCGGGGCGTGAGCGCCACCTTATCTTCAGTTTGAGTTGCTATCCATCGAACCTGCAGAGCGGCAATATCCGCTCTGCGGGGTATAGCGAACTGGGTCTCACGCGCTCGGCGGGCCTATTCCGGCCAGAAACTTCGCTCGCCAGCCTGGCCGCAAGGGATTCCAAACGAGCACAGTATCGGCTATTCTTACGACCGCGCCGTGGTGGTGGAAGGCGCGACCCTTGCAACCTTTGTGACGGAACCACCACCATGCTCATCATCGGCGTTCTTCTCAATATTGTGGGGCTCGGCA
>WNFM01234107.1_pt5 | contig 11382 bp, 12 predicted proteins | sample 5400271 | NCBI WGS metagenome assembly WNFM01 (sample SAMN13153352, study PRJNA577476) | soil metagenome | isolation source: 60 cm saprolite on Douglas fir-dominated hillslope | place: USA:California | collected 2013-09-17 | reverse complement strand
CGTTTTGCCCTGGGCTATTTTGTTGCGCCCCGTTGGGGCTTGGGGCCTCTGCCACGCGAGGCCGAACTGAAAGCGTCGTCTCTCGTCGGTCAGCGAGTTGTTAGGCAATGTGTCATTTTAACCGCCGAATCTCCAGTCTGACATGTCCGTTCTCGCGAAACGCCATGAAATGAAACACCAGTGATTCAGGAGATCGGTGATAGAAAGATGCCATCCCATCGTTTTGAAAATTAAGGAGCTCGTCCGCCGATGCGTGAATAGCCAAAAGGGCGTAAGTGTCACCTGCTTTGAGGCGAGGTCCTTCGAGTCTATGAAGGGTTCTCTTGACTTCGAACACGGGCGGCTCGCCCTGATGCAAATGCACCGCTTCACCGCGCTGGTCCGTAAGACGTTGCAAAAGGTCTCGCACTGTGTAAGTGGGTTTATCTGGTGTCATCAAATTCGCAGAAAGAAATTGGCGTCACATGGGACGAAATCAGAGGCGTCACGGGAACAATCTGATCCTGGCGAGAGTGCTTGTCAATCAGGGGCTTTTGCGGTTGAGATTCTCCGGCATGCAACCGGAAAGGGCGTCAAAACGGGTGACTGCCGGAACAAGCAGCCCTCTCTTCATGGTTTGACGTGCCGACCGGTGCAGGCAAGGCAAAGCATGAAGAGAGGGGGAGATTCATATTTGGTTCCTTACCCAGGGCTGCGTCGGACTTGCCCTGGGCTGTTTTCTTGCGCCCCGCTGGGGCTGTGGGCCGCAGCCATGCGCTGCCAAAGGATCGGGGGTGGCAAGGCAAACCATGAGGAGAGGAGGAAAATGATAAAGGGTCCGTTACCCCTGGGCGGGAAAACAGAACAACACAAACACCGTCCGACTCGCGAACGTCGGACTTGCCCTGGGCTATTATCTGTCGCCCCTATGGGGCCGGGGTCGGTGCGATGGCGCTGAAGCTTCGGTGCAGTCGGTTTCGGCGATTAGCTCCGCATCGTGCGGCTTGTCCGCCAGCCGGAGAATGGGTAGTTTGCGCGCATGAAACTGAAACGCATCCTGCTCGCCCTGGGCTGGCTATCGCTTGCACCGGGACTCATCGGCGCGAACCTCCAAACCATCCCCACGCTCGAACTGGGCGCGGTGGCCCCGGATTTCAAACTGCCCGGGGTGGATGGCAAAAAGCATTCACTGAAAGATTTCAGAAAATCGCCGGTGCTTGTAGTGGTCTTCACGTGCAACCATTGCCCGACTGCTCAATACTACGAGGAGCGGTTGAAAAAAATCAGCTCGGACTATAAAGGGAGGGGAGTGGCGCTGGTCGCCATTTCGCCGAATGATCCGAAATCCGTCCGTCTCGATGAACTGGGCTACACGGATCTGAGTGATTCATTCCAGGAGATGAAGGTTCGCGCCAAATACAAGCAGTTCAATTTCCCATATCTTTACGATGGAGAGAATGAAAACGTTTCGCGCGCGTACGGGCCGGTGGCGACCCCCCATGCGTTTGTGTTCGACCGGGAGCGAAAGCTTCGCTACCGAGGCCGGATCGATGATAGCGAGCGTCCGGAATATGTGACGGTGAATGATCTGCGCAACGCGCTCGATGCTTTGCTGGACGGACGCGACATCGAGGTCAAGCAGACCAAGTCCTTCGGCTGTTCGATCAAATGGGCGGGGAAATCAGATTCGGTCAAACAATTCATGGACCGGCTGGCCGCAGAGCCGGTGGCCGTTGAGTTGGTGGACGCCGAGGGGCTGAGGGCTTTGCGCAAGAACGACTCTGGCAAGCTGCGGCTGGTGAATTTCTGGGCTACTTGGTGCGGTCCGTGCGTGACGGAGTTCCCCGAACTGGTGCAGATCAACCGCATGTACCGGCATCGCGCTTTCGAGTTTGTGGCGGTAGCGGCGAACTATCCGGATGAACAGAAGCAGGTGCTCAGCTTTCTGCAAAAACAACAGGCTTCGAGCAAGAACCTTCTCTTTGGTGTGCCGGACAAGTACAAGCTGATGGAAACCTTTGACAAGGATTGGGATGGCGCCCTTCCTTACACCGTGCTTCTCGGTCCGGCTGGTGAGCTGCTCTACAAGCAGCAAGGCCCTGTCGATATGCTTGAACTCAAGCGGGTGATTGTGAAGTCGCTGAAGGAGGACCGCTTTAAATAGAAACGGTGAACTCTGCCATTGCGGCTAATGGGCCGGCATCTCGAAACTCACCCGCACGGTGGTTCCTTCGCCCAGAACACTGGAGAAGCTCATCTGGCCGCCGAGCAATTCGGTCATTCGTTTGGAAATGACCAAGCCCAGGCCGGCGCCCTGCTGTTCGAAGGTCTTGCGCTCGAATTGCATGTGGGGCCCGATCTTGGCGATTTGTCCGGCGTCCATGCCGCGTCCGTGATCCTGAATGGTCAGATGGAACGAATGGTCAACCATCTCCGTGGCGATCTTTACGCGAGCGCCTTTCTCAGAGAACTTGAAGGCGTTATCGACCAATTCTTCGACGATCTTCTTCAGATTCTCGGCGGGGACAAGGAGCGAGGATTCCTGGAGATTCATAGCCAAATCCACTTCCCGTTTGTATCGGGTGGCCACCGCCTGGGCGGTTTCCGAGATGATGTTTTTGACCGCCACCGGGGTGGTGGACCCCAAGGTCTCGAGCTTTTTCGACTCGCTGGCCATAAGTTCAAGCTGGGAGAAGACGAGAAAGTTCTCGATCAGCCGATGCAGGCGCAAGGCCGATTCGTGGATGTAACGGGCCGATTCGAGCACTTCCTCCGGTGGGAGGGTCGCATAATCGTCCATCATCAAGCTGGCCAGGCCCATGATGCCGTTGAGGGGGGTGCGCAGCTCGTGGGGAAGCGCCAAGGTGATATTGCCTCGCAACTCGTCCAGTTTTCTGTCGGAGTGGCGCTGCAACTCAGCCTGCTTTTCCAGACGAGTGTTGACTGCCGCCATCAACTCTTTGTGGGTGAACGGCTTGGTAAGATAATCGTCGGCGCCCAGTTCCATCCCTCGCCGCACGTTGAGCTTGTCGGTGGCGCCGGACAGGAAGATGAAAGGGATGGTGGCGGTCGCCTCGTTCTCGCGCAAAGCGGTCAGTGTTCCGTAACCATCCAGCTTCGGCATGTTGATGTCGCAGATGATGAGGTCTGGAAATTGCTCCTTGGCCACTTGGATGCCGGTCATACCGTCTTCGGCCGCCAGGGTGGTGAAGCCGTAGAGGTTGAGCGACTCGGCGATGATCATGCGGATGTCCTTGGTATCATCGATCACCAGGACTTTTTTTGTTCCGTTGCCAATCATGTCGGAGAGGTTTGAGCAAAAGGAGTGCCGTTTGGCCCAAAACCACCAATTAAATCACGAATGGACCTCCGGGGCGTGGTGTTCGGCGCAGTTGAACGAGTCGAAAACGTTAGATGCCTAAGGAGCTTAAAGAATGCCTGTCGCAAATCCACCCTTTGACGCACTTTGTCGCTCACTTTGTCGATAATTCCCAAACATCGACAAAGTGGAGGACAAAGTGGGTGACGAAGTGTCCACATCTCTTTTGGGGATCATCTCTGCGGAGGTCAGGCCCTCGCAACCCGGATCGAACGGCAAATTTTGCTGCTTTCCGCTGGTCAAGCGTCACGGGGTAAATCCTCACTCACCTGGCGTCACCCTCGCCGGTTCGCCAACCATCGAAACCACCGCCAGGTATCCCGCACCGGGTGTATTTTGCTTTCTTCGTCCTGGTAAATCACCTGGATGGGGACAAAGTCGATCTTTTGGCCGGCCGCGGCGAAGGCGAGCAACAACTCGGATTCCGCTTCAAAATGGCTGGTTTGAATCTGCAATTTCGACCAAGCTTCCAGGTTCATCAGGCGGAAGCCGCATTGAGTGTCGAGCAGATCGCAACCCGCTAGGCGAGTCAGACGCCGGCTCATCCATCGATTGACCTGCCGCCGCAGCCACGGCATCCCTTGCGGCGCAGCGAGGCGGTTTCCCACGATGAGGGTGGCCTGGCCTTTTGCGGTGCGGTGCAAAAAGGCCGGGACATCGGAGGGCGCGTGTTGGCCATCGCCGTCCATGGTGAGCACCCAGGAAAAACCAAGAGAGAGTGCGCGCTGCCAGCCGGAGTTCATGGCGGCGCCTTTGCCCCTGGGTTCGGCGTGGCGGAGGACTTGGGCGCCGGCTTGGGCGGCGATGACGCCTGTCTCATCATCCGAGCCGTCATCCACCACAATCACAGTGGGGAGGAGCTTCCGCACCTCCGAGACCAATGGACCAATGCGAGCCGCCTCGTTCAGGCAAGGGATGACGACGGCGCAATTTTCCGGCCAATTCATTCTGGTGAGGATAGACGATGAGCGAGAGGTTGTCAGTAATCGGCGCACAGCCTGCAGTGCCAGTTTGTCGCTTGCCTGATTGCTCAAATAAAGTAGGGTGACTCCAATATGAATCATTTATGATGACCCCGCAGCGCATCAGAGAGCTTCTGGGCCGAAAGCCTTTCCGACCTTTCAAGGTTTTTCTTTCAGATGGGTCAAGCCACCCCGTGCCACATCCGGAATTTGCCTGGGTTTTCGGCTCGCGGTTGTTCATTGGCAGCCCAGGCAACGGAAACCCATTCGGGGACGGCCCGCTCAAAGAGGTTGCCATTTTACACGTGACTCGCGTCGAGGAGCTGAAGCCGCACAAATCTAAGAAGTAATCGCCCAACTCTTGAAGCCAGCGGCCAATGGCGGTGTGGTTGACGCCCGCCTTAATCTCCGTGCTCTCTCCCCGCCCTGTCGCGCCGTCGCAGCGGCTGGCGCTCCTTTTCATTTGCGAAACAGCCTCAAACGGCATTTATTGACTGGATGTTGAGCGAACCACCCCGCATCACCACTGATTTGTTGAAAGCTCTTGGCCCGGCGCAGGAGCGCCTACATGGCCGCGCCGCCGCGGCCGCGCGTGAGCATTTCGGCAGGCAGGTGTTTTTACGCGCTGTCGTGGAAGTGTCTAATTTTTGCCGCGAAAACTGTCATTATTGTGGGATGCGCCGCGACAACCGCAGTCTGGCGCGTTTCCGCGCCCGCCACGACCAGTTGGCTGAACTTCTGGTCCATCGGCGTCCTTCGAGCGTCACCGACGTGAACATCCAGACGGGGGAAGATCCGGTGGTCGTGCGCGAAACCGTCATTCCGCTGGTCCAAACTTTAAGACGTGAAACGCCCCTCGGCATCAGTGTCTGCCTCGGCACTTTGAACGCGAGCCTGTATGGCGAGTTGAATGCGGCTGGCGCCAGCATCTACATCCTAAAATTTGAGATGGCGGACAAGGCTCTTTACGCAGGAATGCAAGCGCCAGGCAGCCTCCAGGAACGGGTGGACCACATCTACTTGTTAGCGCGGATGGGCTGGCGGGTCAGTTCCGGCTTCATCTCCGGCTTGCCGGGACAGACTGACGGCGATCTTTTGGCCAATTTTGAGCTTGCACGATCCCTTCCCTTGTCGGGCTGCAGCGTCAGCCCGTTCATCCCCGGCGAGGCCACGCCGCTGGCAGCCGCGACTCTGGCCAGCATTGACCGCACTCTCAACTGCATGGCGATGCTCCGGCTGATGCAGCCGCATTGGGTCATCCCGGCCGTCAGCGCGTTGAACCTGGCCGGGCCGGGCACCGGCTATGGCCGCGGGTTGCGCACCGGGGCTAACCTCGTCACCATGAACTTGACGCCTTCAGCCATGCGTGAGGACTATCTTCTTTACAAGCGAGATCGCTTCATCATGACCGAAGAACGAATCCTCTCGGCCATCGCGTCGGAGGGCCTGGTTCCGTCCCGTCAAAGTCTGGCCGATTTTTACAATTCGAAGAAGGTGAACGGCTCGGTGAGGCCAACCCGCGACACCGTGCCGGCTGCGAGAGCGTAAGGGGCGAGACGGACAAAGTCGAGGCGGCGGACCGCGGCTCAGCGGCTCTCCGAGCCGCAGCATGTGCAATGAGAAAGGAGCGTCCGTCTGCAAGGAAAGCGCACTTAGTTCCGAAGTGCTGCGGCTCGGAGAGCCGCGATCCGCTGGCTTTGTCCATAGAGCTGCCAGACAGGTGGACACCGCCCGTCATTCTACCCTCTTTAGGAAATAGTCGAAGAACAGGCAGAGCGACTCGTTGGATTCCACAGTCGGCGTGTGGTCTTTGCGATGGGTCATGGCGACTCGGTTGGTATGGCCCTGAAGTTGATTGACCGCCACGGCGTGGTTGAGGGCTTGCCAGCGGTCCGGGGGATCTTCCGAGCCGCCGGAAACCAAGAAAGGCCGCGGGGCCATCAGGGCATGCAACTCGTGCAGGTCATGTCCGCCCTGGATCAATTCCTTGTAGGCGCCGGTGCGCGGATTCTGCATTGTCGGCACGCCCGGTGAACGCTTGTGGTCGGCATCCAACCCCAGATACCACGGCTCCCAATAGTTCACATTCGGCCGGCCCTCGTCGAACACCACGCCGCCATCGCTCCACGCGGCGCAAGCAAACTTGTCGTAAAAGCAGGAGGCGAACATGGCCCATTTGCTGCCATACGAATGGCCTACGATTCCGATGCGGTCTCCGGCCACCTCCGGGAGGGCGGCCAGCGCGTTGCAACAATTGGCCGCCACATAGGCGAGAAAGAAAAGCGGCTGGCAGACGGCCTGCCCGGTCGCCGGCTTCCAGGCATCACCGCCGGGCGAGCCAATGGAGAGCGTGACGTAACCGCGCTTGGTGAGTTGGTAGCCGAAGTCCAAAAGTGGCTTTTTCAACCCGATGCTCGTTTCCGGCTCGTAGAAAGGGATCAAGATTGCTGGGAATGGCCCCTTCCCTTCGGGGATGAGCAGATAGCCCTCCGTCGTCTGGCCAGGCGCAATCTCCAGGCGGATGCGATGCTGAAGAAAATTCTCTCGCCTTGCTTTTTCCAGATACTCGATCCGCGGTTTTTGAATGAGAGCCGGCCACGGCCCCAATGTCTTTTGCCAGTATCGCAGAATTTCCTGACGCCTGTTTTGCCAGTCAGCAGCGTTCCTAACAGGACGTCCATCGTAGAATCTCAACGGAGACTTGTGGGCGCCAAACTGGCCGGCGTATTCCGGCGGAGGATCGAAACAAGGCGCGAGCTGTTTCCAGATAGGGCCGCCTTCCGGGAGTGCGCCACGAACTGGCAAAGACCCGATCAGGGAAGCGGCGACAACGATCAACCAACGACTCACGCGCCGTTTATCTCGCTTCGCTTCGCCAGTCGAGTTTGTCGATTCGTCGGAACTCATGACGCGTCGATTAGTCGTTTGGTCAGATCCCCATAGGCGTCAATGCGCCGGTCGCGCAGAAATGGCCAGTGAGTCCGCGTTACATCGATCTGGCCGAGGTCCACCGACGCCATCAGTATTTCCTCCCGGTCCACGCTGGCTTTGGCGAGGATTTGGCCCGAGGCGCCCGCGACAAAACTCTGGCCCCAGAATTCGATCCCATCGCCGCCCGCCGGTCTTTCCAACCCGATGCGGTTGGTGACGGCGACATAACACCCGTTGGCCACGGCGTGGCCGCGCTGGATCAGTTCCCAGGCGCTCTGTTGGTCCCCGCCGTGTTTGCCTTTCTCCCTCGGGTGCCAGCCGATGGCGGTGGGGTAAAGTAAAATCTCCGCTCCTTGCAATGCCGTCAGGCGTGCGCCTTCAGGATACCATTGGTCCCAGCAGATCAGGACGCCGATTTTTCCGTATTGGGTTGGCCAGGCGCGGAAGCCGAGGTCCCCGGGAGTGAAATAAAATTTTTCGTAGTAGAGCGGGTCGTCCGGGATGTGCATCTTGCGGTAAATGCCGAGCAAAGATCCATCCGCGTCGATGATGGCCGCCGAATTGTGGTAAACGCCGGCCGCCCGTTTTTCAAAAATGGAGGCGATCACGACCACTCGATGTTTTTTGGCGAGCTTCTGAAACCGGGCGGTGGTGGGGCCGGGAATCTTTTCTGCCAGCTTGAAATACCGGTAGTCTTCGGTTTGACAGAAATACTGGAAACCAAACAACTCCGGCGTGCAGACGATGCGCGCGCCGCTTCGGGCCGCTGTTTCCGCCAGCGCGAGGGCTTTTTCCAGGTTAGTGGGAGGCTTGGCTGAGCAACGGAATTGGAGCAAGCCCAATTGGACCACGGAGGAGCCCTGCTTCATTTGGCTGGAATCTTCCGGGTCGCGCGAGCGGTCCGCTCCAGCACGCGGGTGCTGCCTTTGGCGTCACGCGTGGCCAGGCGGGCGTCTTGACCGAACAGCTCGCGCATCAGTTTGCCGAGCGTTTCATTGGTGGGACCGTAGCCGGAGTGGTAGATGTAGTGCTCAAGCTCGTAGAGCAATTCATCCGCCGTCGGGTACCGATTATTGATGTCCCGCGCCAGGCAGCGGTGCAGAATTTCGTTCAGCCGATTCTCGACCCGCTTGTCCAATTCGCCAAAATCGGGGATCGGGTGGTGCATAATCCGCTTGCGGGATTCGTCCGGCGTCGCGCCCTTGAAAATATTTCGCCCCAGCAGCAAATGAGCGAGGACGACCCCCACCGAGAAGATGTCCGACCGCTTGTCTGTGATTTGGAAGTTGGCTTGCTCGGGACTCATGAAGTCCGCTTTGCCGGCCACCACCTCCCCTTCATTGTCGGTCAGGAATCCCCGCGCCTTGGCAATGCCGAAGTCGGTCAGCTTCACGTCCCCTTCAAAGGCGATCATGATATTCTTGAAGCTGACATCACGATGGACGATGCCGAGCGGCTTGCCATCCCGATCGGTTTTGGCGTGGGCGTAAGCCAGGCCGCGGACCACGCGGCTGGCGATGAAGACGGCGATATCCACCGGCAACAGGCGTTGTTTCTCGGTCAATTGTTCGCTGAATTGTTCGAGGTTCACCCCGCGAATCAGTTCCATCGCGATGTAAAAAACGCCTTTCGCCTCACCCAGTTGATAGGTCTGGACGATGTTGGTGTGAATCAAATCCGCCACCAGCTTGGCCTCCCCGATGAAATTATCGATGAACTGCTTATTGGTGGCGTAGCTCTGGCGGACGACCTTGATGGCGACGCGCTTGACGAAGTTGCGCGCGCCGTGCTGCTCGGCCTCGTAAACGATGCCCATGCCGCCCTCAAAGATCTTGCGGACGATGTCGTACCGCAAGTCTCCGTTAATGGTGAACAATGCACCCATCCCTGAAAGTTGTGCGAACGGGCCGGCAAGTCAAGCCCAGGCTGGATTGCGCGAGGGGCATGGGCGCATTCATGGTTTGTGGATCGCCCGTGTTCCCTGCCCCTCATTTTGTCATCCACTTTGTCGCGCACTTTGTCCTCGCGCTTGTTGACGAAGTGGGCTACAAAGTGCCCGAGAGAGTGAGCCTCAGGAGCGCGGGCGTTAGCCGGCAGCCGCCCCCGAAAAAGTTACCGGCGCCTCGCACATGCGCACGAGCGGCATTGTCCAGCCCTCTCTAACGGCACTTCCCCCAGGAACCGGTGAAATTTATTTCAAAATAGTCCTTGCACGGGCTTTGGCAACCGCTTTAATACGGCCAAGTCGAATGACTTCGGCAACAATAACCTAACGAAACAGACAGAACTAACATTATGGCAAAATCACTCTCAAAATCCCAGGTCGCGTCAGCGATTGCTGAAAAGAGCGGCATCTCCAAAAAGCAGGCCACTGAAATCCTCGAAGCGATCGCCGACTTGGCATACAAAAATGCCAAGAACACTTTCACCCTGCCCGGCCTGGGCAAATTGGTGCTGGTCAATCGCGCCGCCCGCATCGGACGCAACCCCGCCACTGGCGAACAGATTCAAATTCCCGCCAAGCGCGTGGTCAAGTTCCGCGTTGCCAAAGCGGCCAAAGACGCCATCCTGGGCGCGAAGTAATCGTTCTTTCCAACCAGGCACCCTCGCTCCTCGAAGGGTGCCTTTATTTTTCCTGCCCTTCCTGGATTTCGTGGTTGGCCTCTTCGGCTTTGGGTTGGTCGCCTCGGGGCGGGCTGGCCTTGGGATGAGTCGCGGGGCGGCTGTTCCGCTCTTCTCGAACGGCCAGGAGGAGGACGAGCAGGAGGATTAGCCAGACCATAGGGGTTAGGCAGCCAGGCTGAACGGCCGGTTCGCTTGCAAGTGAAACGCCCGCCGCTGGCCGGCGTTGGCTGGTTCGCGTGCCGGCCACTCTGCTTCGGCGGCAAACTGGATTTGAATGCGCTTGTCGGTGATCGTCTGGATCAGCCGGTCGCGTTCGGTCCGCAGGCTGGTCGCCAAGGCTTGGGAATTGGCTTGGCTGGCTTGCGTGTCCAGCCACTTGGACCGCAGGGCGCTCAGAAGCGTTACCTTCTCGCTCGTGATGCCGGGAAGGGCATCAGGTGGGATAGTTCCAGTGGCGGATTCTGATCTGCTGGAGTCTGAGGTAATCCGGGGCGGCTCGCCGCCGAGTTTTTGCAGGATGTTTTGGGAATACTGTTCGAGAGCGGCTCGGCTCGCATCCAAATCTTTCCCGACGCAATAATCCTGTAGCATGACCGGTTTGCTGCGGGCGTATTTCTGTTTGGCGGCAGATTGGATTTCGGTCATGGATTTCAGGAGCGCCTTTTTGGCCTGGCCCTCCACCGCCGTAAAGCTCTCCTTGAGGATGGTTTGCTGCATGGCTTCGGAGCTCTTTTGCTGGCATAAACCAATATCAGCGGCCAATCCGGCGATGAACGCCTCGGTGATGCCGCGTGCCTGGAGAGCGGCGCGGTGCTTGCCGCCGAGGGCCGCAGCGCAGATTTTCTTGGCTTTGTTTAATTCCTGGGATTGGTGCTGATTAAACAGGGCATGGCCTTGGCGACGTTTCTTCGGCGCGAGAGCGCCAGAGGCAGGCGGAGGGCAGGGGAGAGTCATGCGAGGTTATTTCTGATTGATCAAAGTCTTTTTCATTACTCCGCGCGCCTATTAACAGGTCTTATGCCAAGCGTTGAATCTTCGCCTCCAGCGGCGGATTGGCGGCGATCACACGGGACTGCTGGCCAGGGGAATGACCAAGGCCCAATGACGCAATGACCAATGAATCCCCAATGATGAAGGCTCCAGGCCCAACCGCGGGGACCGCGCAACCGAGCCTTCACCTTTGCTCGATACGGTTTGATTTTCCTCCAGAATCAAGGGGATCTGGCGATTACACCGACCGGCTTGATCCGTCCCGGGTCAACTTTTTGGACAGACGAGGATGGATTTGCGACACTCCGGCGTCTCCTGGCCTGTGAGCCCAACCGCAAGCCGCGGCGCCTGAGCGCACAGGCAAGCTCGCGACTGGAGCGTGGCCTTTGCGCCGCTTCATCGTGCGAAAAACATGGCAATAGAGGAAAGAGGCCCGTCAGGATTGGGAAGCAAGCTTCCGCAATCCACCGCGGACGTTAGCTCCATGCCGGCGGGGCAAAGCTCCGTTGGCGCGGG
>WNFM01003967.1_pt1 | contig 11386 bp, 7 predicted proteins | sample 5400271 | NCBI WGS metagenome assembly WNFM01 (sample SAMN13153352, study PRJNA577476) | soil metagenome | isolation source: 60 cm saprolite on Douglas fir-dominated hillslope | place: USA:California | collected 2013-09-17 | reverse complement strand
GAATCTCTCCGTGATGGGTCAATAAAAATGAAGTCATAATGTGCTGTGGTTGTTGCTAAAAAATCCTCAGCGAACTTGTTGTGATGACTAATATTCTGATTGAACAGGGAATGATTATGTCTGGCAACATTCAACAATTCAGAGTCCTTTTCAACATAATCAAAACGCTCAGCAACTTGACTTAGAAAAAAGCTGTCGATGCCAAGACCACCGGTGAGATCTGCGGCTTTTAATTTCTCACCGATTTCCGTTCGAATGATTTCGGTTTTGAATTTCGAGGTTGCCTCTGACGAGCTCTGTTCAAGATTTAACGAGGGCGGATAGACAACCCCCTTTGTTCCATAAAACAATGGAAGTTTTGATTCAGCTTTTCGTCTACTTGCAATTTGCTGAGCGATCAAGATGGCCGGAAGGCCAAGAATAGATTTGTGCTTGAGGAGTATTTTTTTTTCATCATCATTTGAGTGAGCCAAGATATATTCCTGAACTTCTATCTTTCCAAGCTCAGTTATTTCTTCAATCGACATCTCAATTCTTCTTTTTGAGATTTTCAAAGATCCAACTGATCTCTTTCGAATCGGGTTTGCCGCTGATCTGAATAACTTGCGCTGGCTTGAGATTTTTGCTGTCGTAAGTGCCAACGGCTTTGCCACTAACAACAAATACAAGTTTCTTTTCGGGCATGCGCTCACAGATCACCTTCAATGTTTCAAATCCACTCTTGCTAAATCGCAGATTGAAGAATTGACTATGGGTGCTCGCGTCATTTTCCAAATTGCCCTCTGTTTTAAATTCTAATTCTTTGATTATTGGTTCTTCAGGAATACAATATTTCTGAGTACCATCCAAAGACATTGTGGGGTGCTCGCAGAATCCTTTTTCCACTATCAAAAAAAAACCTGTCTGGGCGGCAGCATAGAAAGTTGAAGCAAAAGCAATGCAAAATGATAAGATGACCTTCATTTGACTATACGGTCAGTGGAAGGCAAAGCTATAGAATTTATAGTAAGATAATTCTGAAGCATAACAGATTTAGATGGAGACACTTATAAAACCCCAAGACATGTATTACAAGCTGCACTTCTTTTATGGGAAAAATAAAAAGCACTAAATTCGAGGGTTACTGAATTCAAATGAAGAGACACTACTGGTTAATTATACTGTTTGTCGCATGGTGCCTGGGGAGTGCGTGGTGGTATATGGACGGAGTAAAAGGTGTAAAGACAGCGCCTCAATTTTTTAGCCCGCAAGCGAGTTCGATTTCAATTATTGAAATTTTAGTGATGCTGCTCATTGCTTGCTTGATTGGCTATGCCATTGCATGGAGCGTGCGGGGAGAGTCAATTGAAGAACAGGTGCACATTCGTGAAAAAATTCAATCTGACAATTCATCGCTTCAGCAATTGAACAATGACTTGAGATCACAAATTGAAATATGGCGCAACAAGTACCAGCACGATTTGAGATTTAGTCATCAAAAAGCAAACGAAGCAAGTTCAGAAAGGGACAAGCTCAAACAACAGCTCAATGAACTTGAATTAGCGACATCATCACAACAGAGCTCTTTTACTTCGCAAGCTCAACTGGAGCAACTTGAAACGGAAGCAGGAACTTTACGTTATCGTATCAGACAATTGGAGTTTCAGAACAAGGAACATGAAGAGTCTTATGCCAAACTCAAACACGAATTAGAAACACTGCATGCGGAGCGAAAAGAAAAATCAACATTCTCTGACCATCCTTTCGTAAGGCCGGTAGAGCCCGATGAAAAAGATAACCTTACAGCGATCAAAGGTATCGGTCCATTTATTGAAAAGCGATTGAACATGCTCGGCATTTATACTTTCAAACAACTCAGCGAACTTACCCCTGAGTTAATGGATCGTGTTGGCAATGCAATCGAATTTTTTCCAGGCCGTATACAGCGCGAGAATTGGATTGGCCAGGCGCGCAATTTTACCAAGGCTTAAGCAAATAGCTCCTTAAATACTTCGGGGAGTTTTCCGAAAGAACGGATTTCAATTTTTGTTTTCTTCAAGTCGATCGACTTTTGACAAACCCAATTTCTCTGCTTCAGAAATCCGCTGCTCAATTCGATTGACAGCCCTTAGCTCTCCACCCAAACCAATCTCAGCAGCGAAACAAATCTTATCGCTTACGGGAATCTCCTCCATTGAAGAAATGATCGAAGCGCAAAGTGCGAGATCAATTGCGGGATCCTCCACATAAATTCCTCCCGCCATATTTACAAAAACATCTTGCGAACCTACACGAAAACCACATCGTTTCTCTAAGACTGCAAGCAACATGTTTAATCGTTTTTGATCAAAACCATTGGGTGTACGCTGAGGCGTGCCATACGATGCCGGACTCACTAGTGATTGAATCTCGATTAGCAAAGGTCGGTTGCCTTCAATGGTTGCGCCAATGGTAGCACCACTTAGCAATCCATCTTTTTGCGAAATAAGAATTTCGGAAGGGTTGGAGACCTCGCGCAAGCCGTTGCCCAACATTTCATAGATTCCAATTTCTGAAGTTGAGCCGAATCTGTTTTTTGTTGTGCGCAAAATGCGATAGGCGAGATGACGATCTCCTTCGAATTGAAGAACAGTATCAACCATGTGTTCTAAAACTTTAGGCCCCGCAAGCATTCCATCTTTGGTGATATGGCCAACCAGAAAAACGGGAGTGTTGGTTTCTTTTGCAAATTTCATAAGCTCGCCTGCACATTGTCGCACTTGACCTATAGTACCGGCAACTGAATCCATCATTGAAGAAAACAAAGTCTGAATCGAATCGATGATTACTAATTGAGGTTGCAGGGTTTCGATCGCAGCGAAAATGTTTTTCGTATTCGTTTCGGTGAGTGTAAAAAAATTCTCAGAGAACTTTTCCGGAGACAAGCGTGTGGCGCGCATTTTTATTTGTTGCTCACTCTCCTCACCAGAAACGTAAAGTGTTCTTACTTTTTTCAGAGCGAGCCCGATCTGCAACATTAAAGTTGATTTGCCGATGCCCGGCTCGCCCCCTATTAAAATCAGAGAGCCAGGAACGATGCCTCCTCCAAGAACCCGATTGAGTTCTTGATCTGGAGTTGGGAACCGCACTTCGGTAGCAGTCTCAATTTCGTTTAGAGTTTTAGGCGTGAGAATTTTTGATCTTGAGTCTGAAGTGCGCCATTCATTTTTGTTTGATTCCGTTTTTACAACGACCTCTTCCGCGAAAGTATTCCATGAGTTGCACGAAGGGCATTTGCCCAGCCACTTGGCCGATTCGTAGCCGCAAGTCTGGCAGAAGAAAACAGTTTTGGATTTTGACATGATAAATTAAACAGCGAAATGTAAACATTAAGATCCATGCTAATTGCAAATTTCAGAGGTTGTGATAACGAAGCGGGCCCTGTTTCACAAATTATTTTATTTTTGCGGCTTACCTCAACTACCTATTTATGAGAAAAGTTCTTTTTTTACTACTGTCTTTTATTGCCGCATTTGTCTCAAATGCGCAAAAGCCGTCAGCAAAATTTGGTGATATTCCATTGGAGGATATGAAAATGACAGTCTACCCATTAGATTCATCCGCAAGCGCAGTGGTACTGGTTGACTTCGGGGAATCGATAATTAATTATAACCAATCCAAAGGATTTCAAATCACTTTCGAGCGTCTACGAAGGGTGAAGATTCTTACCAAGGAAGGTTTAACGTGGGCAGATTTCAGCATTCCTCTCTATCATGATTCAGACCAGGAAGAAAAAATAACGGGTCTCAAGGTGGTGACTTATAATTTTGAAAATGCTAAAATTATTGAGACCAAAGCGAAGAGCGAGTCTTTTATCCGAGAGAAATATGACGCCAATCTAAACTTCACAAAAGTGACCTGGCCCAATGTGAAGGAGGGGTCAGTGCTTGAGATCTCCTACAGAGTGACCTCCGATTTTCTTTTCAATTTTCAAGACTGGGAATTTCAAACAACTATCCCTACAAGGTCGAGTGAATACCGAGCAAGGATTCCGGAGTATTTCAATTATGAAAAATTTATGCAAGGATATGTTTCATTATCGGTAATCGAAAATGACACGCAACAGAAGTCGTTTATTATAAATTCAAGCAATCGAAGCGCATTGGGTGCCAACACCACAACTACATCATTTAATCAGGACAAAATTGAATATCAGGAAAACCGTTTTAGGTGGGCAGTTAATGATGTCCCTGCCTTTAAAAAAGAGCCATTTATGTCGAATTCTAGGGACTACATTTCTAAAATTAACTTTGAACTCTCTTTTACCAAATTTTCAGATCAATTTACAAACCCTGGCATAAAACGCTACATGGGTACATGGGAGGATATTAATAAAACATATTGGGAAAGGGTTGGCGGAGAGATTACCGGAAACAATTCGTTGAAGAATCAAGTGGAAGAAATTTTAGCGGGCATTTCTGATCCGGAACAAAAAATAGTTACCGTTTTTAATTATGTCAGACAAAATTTTTTGTGGGACGGAGAATACAGAAAGTATCCCGAGAATTCTCCCAAGAAAACATTACAAGAGAAAAAAGGAAACTCTGCGGAAATCAATTTTTTGCTCGCGTCTTTGTTGGAAAAAGCAGAGATCAATGTTACTCCTGTTCTTTTAAGTACGCGTGATCATGGCTTTGTTCGCGAAGCGATGCCGGTCTCAACGCAATTCAACTATGTTGTTTGCTTAGCCAGGGTAGCCCAGAAATCAATTTTGTTAGATGCTACAGATAAATTCTTGCCCATTGGAATGCTCCCGGAGCGATGCTTGAATGGAAAGGGTTTTGCAGTTTCCAAGGAAGGGTTTCAATGGGTTGGTCTTCAACCCTCAACTAAAACAAAAACAATCTATAGTGCCGATTTAAATCTAATGGACTCAGGAGAACTAAAAGGCTCTCTTAAAATAGATAAGACCGGGTACAATTCTGCAGAAGCCAGAAAATCTTATTTGACCGGTGGAGAAAAAGATTATATAAAGGCTTTTACAGAAGGTCGCTCGTGGACGTTGTCAAAAAGCGAGTTTCAGAATGTGAAAGAAATTCAGCAACCATTTAAAGAAATTCATGAGTTGTCAATCAACGAGCATATCGTTGAATCAGGTAGCACAATTTATTTGAGCCCGTTCATTTTAGCAAAGGCTGAGGAAAACCCGTTCAAACTGGAAAAAAGAACTTACCCTGTTGACTTTGCTCATGCCTTTGATGAAATGTATATAGCCAGAATTGCTATTCCAGAAGCATATGTAATTGAGGAGATGCCAAAAAGCAAAGTCATTGTTTTGCCAGAAAACGCAGGAAGGTATTCGTATAATGCTGCCCTTGCAGGGAATACGATCAATATCACCAGCAGCCTAATTATTAATAGAAGCACATTTGGTCAGGATGAATATCCCAACCTTCGTGAGTTCTATAGCCAGTTGGTTGCCAAGCAAGCTGAACAGATAGTGTTGAAGAAAAAATAAAAAATGAAAATAAGATTCGGAGTCTTTCTTTTGCTTTTAAATTTTTCCGCTTCCGCCAGCGACTTGAAATATCCGGTGAATTCGATACCGGAGAAATTAAAAAAAGATGTTGATGTGGTAGTGCGCGAGGATTTTATGAGTTTTAAAATTCTATCAAAAAGCCGCGCGTCTCAAATCGTAAAATACGTTGTCACTATTTTGAATGAAAACGGAAATGAACATGCTGAACATCAAGTTGGTTATGACAAACTCACTAAGGTGGTGAGTATAAGTGGTGCAGTCTACGATGCTAACGGGAAGCAAATAAAAAAAATTAAGAATAAAGACATTTTTGATCGAGCCGCTTTTGACGGAGTTTCTCTTTTCAGCGATAATCGTGTTAAGATTTTGGACCTTTCTCAGGGGGTTTATCCATACACTGTTGAAATAGAATATGAAATAGAATATAATTATCTGCTTTCCATTCCTTCGTCTGTGTGGGGTCGAGAGAGAGTTTCATATCAACATGCCTCGTATGAACTTGTTTATCCAATCGGCTTCCCTGTAAAATATAAATTACTAAATCTGAATAATACTGAACCGCTAAAGAAAGTTGAACCTGGATTTGAGACCCTGGTATGGTCATTTGAAAATTTGCTTCCTGTCAAATCCGAGCCTCATGGCTTGCCCCAAACTCGACTATTTTTAGCTGTACCTATTGAATTTGAATATAGCGGATATGCCGGCAAAAGAGATACATGGGAAAATTTTGGAAAATGGCAAATAGCTCTGAATAAGGGCAGGGATATTTTACCTGATAAGACAATTGCTTTAGCGAAAGAATTAACAAAGGGATTTTCCTCAAATGAAGAGAAGACAAAAGTACTTTATGAGTATTTGCAAAGCCGTACAAGATATGTAGGAATTCAGTTAGGGATAGGTGGATTTCAGCCATTTGAGGCAAAAGTTGTTGATGATGTAGGGTATGGAGACTGCAAAGCACTTTCAAATTACATGATCGCACTGTTAAAATCAGTAGGCATTAAAGGTTACTATACATGGATTTATGGTGGTTTGAATAATAGAAATTTAGTTGAAGACATTACGTACGATCCCTTCAATCATATTGTGGTTTCAATTCCAAATGGCAAGGATACATTGTGGCTAGAATGCACTAGCCAAACCGCACCCTTTGGATATCAAGGATTATTTACCGGAGATAGAAAAGCACTGATGATTACAGATCGCGGAGGTGAAATCGTAAATACGCTACGGTACTCTCCTGAACAAAATCTCGAGTTAAGAACAGCTGAGGTTTCTCTCGATCAACAAGGCAACGCCACCGCGAAAATAAAGACGACATCGAGCGGAGTTCAATATGAAAACGGAGGATTGAACTGGGCGTTAAGTAGCTCGGAAAAACAAAAGAAATGGATAGAGAAAAACACTGACATCCCTAACTTCAATATCAGTTCATTTTCGATGAAGGAAATTAAAGACAAAATTCCTTCAGCAATGGTTGAACTTGACCTTACGCTGAATCGCTATGCCTCGGTGAGCGGCAAGCGCCTGTTTGTTGCCCCCAATCTGATGAATCGAATGTCATATGTTCCCGAGAAAATCACCGATCGAAAAACAGATGTAGTCACTAAATCAAACTTTGTTGACCTCGACACCATTATCTTCTCGATTCCAGAAAATCTTTATCCGGAATTTATACCTCAGCCTGTAAAGATCAACTCTAAGTTCGGAGAATATGAAGCTAACTTTAAGTTTGATGCGGGCAAAGTTGTTTACACACGCAGACTGAAGATGTGGAAGGGGCGATTTCCCAAAGAGACCTATAACGAGTTGGTTGATTTTTATAAAAACGTAAGCAAGGCAGACAACACTAAACTGGTATTTCTGAATAAGACCTAATTACTTCAATGGTGAATCTGCTTCTTTCGCCATTGTTTTATAAACCAATTTATCCGCCAGGCGAGGGAAAAGTTTATTGATCCAAACTGCGGCTTTACCTTGCGCTGTCAAAATCAAAAAGTTTTTACGCTTCACGGTGGCAATGTAAATATGCAGGGCGCATTCTTCGGCTGTCATCATTTTTTCTTCATCACGAGGAGATTCGCCTTGAGCGCTTCCATCTTTTGTAAGTGCTTTTTTACGGATGTTTGATGATGTAAATCCCGGAGCGGCAGTAAGCACGTGTACGCCTTTGTAAAGCATCTCGGTACGCAACACTTCAAGGAAACCATTCAACGCAAATTTTGAGGCAGAATATCCTGTTCGTTCGGGCAAACCCCGAAACCCTGCAATAGATGAAATGCCAATGATGCTTCCTTTATTTTTTGTGATCTCGGGAAGACAAGCTTGAGTAGCGTAGAGCACTCCGAAAAAATTAATGTCCATTACTTTTTTTACCACACTCAAGTCCAATTCATGGAAAAGTGCGCGCATGGTAATGCCGGCATTGTTGATGAGTACATCAATTCTTCCAAACAAGCGCAGTGCCTCAGCCGCCATTTTTTTATTATCGGCTTCGATGCTCACATCCCCCTTGAAACTTTCAATCGAAATGCCTTTTCTCTTTAAATCAGCTATAGCTAAATCAAGGTCCGCTTGATTCCTTCCCGTGATTAAAATTTTGGATCCGTTTTTTCCAAACACTTCAGCCAATGCTTTGCCTATGCCCGAAGACCCTCCTGTGATAACTACTACTTTATCCTTCATACAACAATTCGAAATTCAAGATTAAAATTCAAAACTTTAGAATCAATTCATCAGCATCTCAATGTCTTCGCGTGTCAATGCTTTGATCACGCTTTCTTCACTTTGAATCAGGTTTTCTGAGAGCTTGAGTTTGTGTTTTTGGAGCTGAAGGATTTTCTCTTCAACCGTGTTTCGTGTGATGAACTTATAGGTGAAAACTTTCTTCTTCTGACCAATACGATGGGCCCGGTCACTTGCCTGAGCTTCAACTGCAGGATTCCACCAGGGGTCGAGAATGAAAACATAATCCGCTTCTGTCAAATTGAGGCCAAGACCTCCAGCCTTGATAGAAATCAGGAATATTTTCAAATCCGGATCTTTATTGAATTTTTCTACTTGCTCTTTGCGATCAGTGCTTGATCCATCCAAATAAGCGAATGGAACTTTCCTGTTCTTCAAAAGCTCTCTTACAATATCCAGATGCTTCACAAACTGACTAAAAATTAAAAGCTTGTGGCCTTCGAGCATAGCGTTCTCAATCATGAACGAAACATCCTCCAGCTTACCCGATCCTCCGGAATATTTGATGTCGATCATACGGGGGTGATTGGAAATCTGGCGAAGCTTTGTGAGGCCCTCCAAGATCATCATCCGCGTATTGTTAATTCCCTCTTTATCGATCTGATCCAGAATCTTGTGACGATAAAACGACTTTACTTCTTCATACTTCTGCTCCTGCTCAACCGTCATGTTGGTGTAATGAATGTTTTCCACTTTTTCAGGCAGATCTGTTGCTACCTGGGATTTCAATCTTCGAAGTACAAACGGCTTAATGATGCTGTTGAGTTTTTTTGTTTTCGCTTCATCGCCTTTTTTCTCGATTGGAATTTGATATTCATTTTTGAAAAAAGTCTGACCGCCTAGCAAGCCCGGATTAATGAAAGTCATTTGCGACCACAAATCCATTGTTGTGTTTTCAAGCGGTGTGCCTGTCAATGTTAGTCTGAATCTACTTTGCAATTGGATCACCGCCTTCGCGATGTTTGAGGTGGGGTTCTTGATTACCTGCGACTCATCGAGTATTATGTAATTAAAATAAAACTTGAGGAGGTTCTCAATATCTAATCTTGTAATGCCATAGGATGTGAGGACTACATCGTATTTGCTGAAGAGCGAAGCATCTTTATTGCGAAGCGTGCCTGTGTATGTAAAGATTTTTAGATCAGGCGTAAACTTGGCCGCCTCCATCTCCCAATTGTAAATCAGGGATGTGGGCATGATTAATAAAGAAGTGCCGGTGTTGCCTTTTTCTTTTTCTGATTGGAGCAGCGCAAGCGTCTGAACGGTTTTACCCAAGCCCATATCATCAGCAAGGCATCCACCCAAATGAAATTCATTTAAAAAACGAAGCCAATTGTACCCCGCCTTTTGATACGGACGAAGCGTACCGTGAAAACCATTGGGCAAATCATAATCACGAATGCCTGTAAACGACTGCAGATTGCGCAACCGATCACTCATATGCACTTTCGCAAGCTTACCTTCTTCCAGTTCTTGTAATAAGCTGATGTGATGTTTTTTCAGAACGGGTTTTTCGTTTGCGCCATGGGTCTCACTTAAGGCAAAAAGGTCTCCGTACTTGATTAACCACGCTTCAGGAATAATGGCGATCTCTCCATTGGGCAATTTAAATTCTACTTTCTTTTTCAGAATCAGTTTTCGCAGGTCCTTAAATGAAATTTCAAATTCACCGAAGCGGATCTTTGCGTGAATATCAAACCAGTCGATGTTTTCTTTTACCTCCAGCTCCATGACGGCCTTGCCCACAAAATATTTCTTGTCTTTATTGTCTGGCTGGTTCACTTCAAATCCAAGATTGAGCAGATTTACCCGGTTTTCATTTAGCCAGGAAAAGGCCTGAGCTTTTTCAACGGCTGTGCGAAATCCGCGCAAAGGCAAACCGAGCTTGATTAGTGTTTGAGCGTATTTTTTCTCCCCATCAATGTTTCTCTTGAAGCGATGGAAGACATAATCCGATTCTTTTTTCTCAACGGTCACACTGACTCCACCAAAAGCATCGCCCCGAAATTTATTTTTTCCATAACGGAAGGAGAGATCGAAAACAATTTTCCCGGCTTCGTCATTGGCGGGAGCTTCCGGTTCATTATGATGATCGAACAAGGTTGCGGCTTCGGTTGCCGTGGCTGGCGCTAATTCTGAAATCGTCAAGAGCGGATGAGGATCGTATTCATGCTTCGCAATCTCAAATCCCGAAGCTTCAATATCGTCAAATGAGGCAATCAGCGGAGCAACAAAACGGTTATAGTAAGTTTCCTCAAGATTTTTTGGAATCACCACTGATTTTTTGGTGAGGAACGGCTGCAGTTTTTTTCCATCAACAAACTTTTCGAAACCATAAAGCTTTCCATTGAACACCATCCAGGCAGGGTGCCGGCAAATGAGATATGCGGCAGGATCTGGGATCTCCAATTTTTTTCCCTTGTAAGAAATAGTTGGGTAATAATTAGTAGAATCCTCACTACGCATAAAATGAAACTGTATGCCGGCACGCTCTTCAAGCACCTCTACTTTTCGCCACGTGGGTTCGCCATCATTGCCCATCTCGAAAAGCAATTTGCCTTTCATTTTCTCCAGAGCTGCAGCCCTGCGCTTTTCCATGTAGGCCTCAATCTGCTCTTGCACCAAAACATCTCCTTTTTGCTTGTGATAAACCTTGCTGAAAAACTCTTCGGGTTTCATCACTTTCTTCGAGAAATATTTGAGCACGGCATCTTGGCCCATACTGTCCATCAATTCGATAAGCTCAAAATCGCGGGAGTCAAGTCCTTTCGTGAACTCGCGCGCATTTTTAGAAGAGATACTTTGATGTTGGTAAGTGAGCTTTCCCTTTTCGTCAAGGTGAACAATGAAAGACTCAAAAACGTACCCTAAATACTCGTGTTGGTAGAGCGAGTAAATAATCTGAAATGGCTGTGCAGCAGATACTTTCATTTCTTAAGTCTTTGCCAAAGGAAGCCTTTTTGCGAATTTTTCGACTTTTCGCAAAAAGCCGAATTGCAACTTAAGAATTTTTAATGAATTTTTTTAGTTGGATTTCAAGAGGGGTGCATTTCAAATTGTCGCGGTGTTACTCACTAGATGCGTTGATCTTGGCTATTTTAGACCTGTGATTTTCTCTGTGTTTCTCCGTGATCCCTGTGGTTT
>WNFM01301685.1_pt1 | contig 11387 bp, 12 predicted proteins | sample 5400271 | NCBI WGS metagenome assembly WNFM01 (sample SAMN13153352, study PRJNA577476) | soil metagenome | isolation source: 60 cm saprolite on Douglas fir-dominated hillslope | place: USA:California | collected 2013-09-17 | reverse complement strand
GCTGACCGCGGCGCGGCGCAACAAGCGCATGGTGACGCAGGCCGAGTTCGAAGAGGCCAAGGACAAGGTGATGATGGGCGCCGAGCGCAAGTCGCTGGTCATGACCGAAGAAGAGAAGATGCTGACCGCCTATCACGAAGGCGGCCACGCCATCGTCGGCCTCAACGTGATTGCGACCGATCCGATCCACAAAGCAACCATCATTCCGCGCGGCCGTGCACTTGGCATGGTGATGCAATTGCCCGAGCGCGACAAATTGTCGATGTCGCTCGAGCAGATGACCTCGCGGCTTGCCATCATGATGGGCGGCCGCGTCGCGGAGGAGCTCGTGTTCGGCCGCGAGAAGGTCACCTCGGGTGCAGCATCCGACATCGAGCAGGCAACGCGCCTCGCACGCATGATGGTGACGCGCTGGGGTCTGTCGGAAGAACTCGGCACCGTGTCCTATGGCGAGAACCAGGACGAGGTTTTTCTGGGCATGTCGGTATCGCGCACCCAGAATGCTTCTGAAGCGACCGTGCAGAAGATCGACAGCGAGATCAGGCGTCTGGTCGAGGAAGGCTACAACCAGGCGACCAAGATCCTGACCGAGAAGCGCGCCGATCTCGAAGCCCTGGCCAAGGGTCTGCTCGAGTACGAAACCCTGACCGGTGACGAAATTCAGGATCTGCTCAAGGGCAAGAAACCGAACCGCGAGTCGGTGCTGGAGCCGACCGCGCCGCGCACCTCCGCAGTGCCGCCGGCCGGCAAGCCGCGCCCGCGCCCCGATCCGGATCCCGGCCTGGAGCCGCAGCCGCAGGCCTGACGCTGGCCAAGCGTCCATTGGCGGGCTATTCCGCAAAGCCTCTCGTGCAAAAGCTCGGCATCAAGCCGGGCTTTCGCATTTTTACGGCCGGCGCACCGGCGGCTTATCGCGACATTGTCGGCGAATTGCCCGCTGACGTGACGATCGTGACCCGACTGAAAGCGCCGCTCGACATGGTGCATGTTTTCGCGACAGAAGCGGCGGGGCTCGCAGCTAGGCTACGCGGCTACCGCGCCGCCGTCGAACCGGATGGCATGATCTGGGTCTCGTGGCCGAAGAAGGCGAGCGGCGTGGCGACCGATTTAAGTGACGCGGTCGTGCGCGACACGGCGCTGCCGCTCGGCCTCGTCGATATCAAGGTCTGCGCGATCGACGACATTTGGTCCGGGCTCAAGTTTGTCGTTCCCAGGGATCAGCGGATCAGCCGCGACGAATCGGGCACTCGTTCCGCGGCGTGCTAGGGTGTCGTCATCGGACAAAGGGGCGGCCGATGCGGCGTCGGGAATTTGTGGGCCTCTTTGCCGTCGGCGGTGACCCGGTGGCCTTCGGGATTGTCGATAGCCTCAATCGGCCCGGAGGCAACATCACCGGCGTCACCAATCTCAATTTCGAGCTTGGACAAAAGCGGCTGGAATTGCTGCACGAGATGGTACCGGGCGCAACGCGGATTGCGCTGCTGGTCAACCCAGTGACGCCGCTTGCCGAGCCCATGGCCAAGGACCTCGCAGCGGTGGCTACTTCGATGGGGCTCGAGCTTCTCATCGTGCGCGCAACCTCCGAGCCGGAGATAGAGAACGCCTTCGTAGCGTTTGCGGAATGGCGAGCCCGCGCGCTGGTGATTGGTGCCGACGCCTATTTCGCCGCCAGGAACGAACAGCTTGCGGCATTGACCGCGCGCGATGCGATCGCCGCCATCGGTTCGTTCCCGCGTTTTCCCCGCGTTGGCGGCTTGATGAGCTATGGCGGCAATCCTTCCGAACAGTGGCGTCTGCTGGGTGTTTATACCGCTCGGGTTCTCTCGGGCGATAAGCCGGCCGACCTGCCGGTCTAGCAATCCACCAAGGTGGAATTCGTCATCAATCTCAAGACCGCCAAGACGCTCGGCATCGCCATTCCGGTCTCGCTGCTCGGCCGCGCCGACGAGGTGATCGAATAAGGGAATAGCCCGCGCCCGCATCATTTGAGTTGGCGTCGACAGCGCCGCCATGGCATGTTCCCGCGAGAGCGCGGCCGAACCGCGCCTGCCGCGGCCGCCATTTGAGCGTGCCCAAATAAAAGGGGGGGGCGTCGATGCGTTTCGTCACGAGATTTGGCGTGGTCAGCGCGCTTGCTGCGTTGGCTTTCGTGCTGGCTTGGCCTGTTACCTCACTGGCCGCCGAAATGCGCGGTGTCACATCGACCGAAATCAAGATCGGCCAGACCATGCCCTATAGCGGGCCAGTGTCGGCGTTCGGTGCGCTCGGCAAGGGCGAGGTCGGCTATTTCAAGATGCTCAATGAGCGCGGCGGCATCAACGGCCGCAAGGTCAATTTGATTTCGCTCGACGACAGCTACGCGCCGCCGAAAACCGTCGAACAAACCCGCCGGCTGGTGGAGAGCGACGAGGTCGCCTTGATCTTCTCTTCAATCGGCACCGCCCACAACAGCGCGATCGCAAAATATTTGCAGGGCAAGAACATCCCGCAATTGTTCGTCGGCTCCGGCGCCTCGAAATTCGCCGACATCGCGCAATACCCGCAGGCGACCTTGGGCGTGCAGGGGCCGTTCCGCTACGAGGCGCGGCTTTATGCGCGCTATGGGCTTTCGAAAAATCCGGACGCCAAATTCGCGGTGATTTCGCAGAACGATGATTTCGGCCGCGACTATCTGTTGGGGTTGAAGGATGTGCTCGGCGACAAATACGACAGCCTCGTCACCGGTGCGACCTACGAGATTACCGAACCGACCATCGACTCGCAGATCGTCAAGTTGAAGGCCTCCGGCGCCGACGTCTTTGTCATTGCGGCAACGCCGAAATTCGCCGCGCAGTCGATCCGTAAAGCGTACGAGATCGGCTGGCGGCCGATGACGTTTTTGTCCAATGTCGCGGTGTGGGTGAACACGGTGATGGAGCCCGCCGGGCTGGAAGCCGGCGTCGGCATTCTCTCCACCGCCTATGTCAAGGATCCCGACGATCCCGCCTGGAAGGACGATGCCGGCGTCAAGGCGTGGCGGGAATTCATGACCAAATACGTCCCGGATGGCGACCAGCACGACGCCAATTATGTCAACTCCTACAACAGCGCGATGGCGTTGGAGGCCGTGCTGAAAGCCTGCGGCGACGATCTCTCGACCGAAAATATTTTAAAGCAGGCCTACGCCATCAAGGATCTGGAACTGCCGATGCTGCTTCCGGGCATCAAGGTCAACACCTCGCCGACCGATCACGTCCCGGTCGACCAGATGCAGTTCATGCGCTTCAACGGCAAGAGCTGGGAGCGCTTTGGCGAACTGCAGACTGGCAACTAATCTTTTCGGATACGCCCATGCAAATACGCCTTCAGACGACAGTCACTCCGTTCGACGATAGCTTTGTCAAATTTTTGCCGGTTGTCGAGAAAGCGATGATCGACCATGGCCTGGACCCCAGCGATTTCATCATCGCCAAGGACAGCACTCAATTTAATAGCTATCCGGGTCTAAGGCAGAGATTCCACGATTATACCGTGTCCGTGAGCGGCAAGGATTTCACGGTGACGCAGCCGACCGATTCAGCCTTCCTCAAATATTTCTACGACCGGTGTGTTGCACCGGAGGAGGTCGCACCGTCGCCCGAGCATAAGTTGCAAGGAATTATCGGGCGTCTTTTGCACTGGCTCAATGAACCCATCACGGGCACCGGTGCCGGCGAGTGAGAAGAGGTTAGTGCGGAGCGGTTGGCGGTCTTTGGTCGATCCCAGCTTCCTAATTGCCTCGCCCAGCATCTTTTTGGCGCAGGATTTGCTTCAATTAAAGCCAGCCAGTTCCCTTCGCCAAGCGCAGGAGCCGCTGATGTCAGGCCACTCGAACGCGCAGCCCGCCATTGCCATCGCGGGCGCGGATCCCAGGCTCTATAACCACGATCTCGCGCCGGTTGCGCCTGCGGGGCGAACCTGGGGCGTCTTCAGCATCTTCGCGATGTGGATGTCGGATGTGCATTCGGTCGGCGGCTACACCTTCGCGGCGAGCCTGTTCTTCCTGGGGCTCACGGGGTGGGAAGTGCTGCTGGCGATGGTGGTCGGCATCACCGCCGTTTATTTCCTGATGAACCTGATCGGGCGGCCCTCGCTGAAATACGGCACGCCTTTTCCGGTGGTGGCGCGGATGTCGTTCGGCGTCATGGGTGCCAACATCGCGGCCGGATTGCGCGGCATCGTCGGCATCGTGTGGTACGGCGTACAAACCTATTTTGCTTCGAAAGCCGTGCAGGCGCTGGTGCTGACATTTTATCCCGGCGCGGCGGCGCTGACCCATGGCGGCTTTCTCGGCCTGTCGCCACTCGGCTGGTTCTCGTTCCTGTTCATGTGGCTGTTCCAGCTACTGATCTTTTTGAATGGCATGGAGACGATCAGAAAATTCATCGATTTCTGCGGGCCCGTCGTCTACGTCGTGATGTTTGCGCTTGCGATGTGGATCCTGGCGCAGACCGGCACCTCCAGCCTGTCGCTCCAGCTCAGTCCGCGGGCGGAAGGTTCGGCGATTGGTCACATGGCGAATGCGGCGATGCTGATCGTCGCCTATTTCGCCGCGCTCTTGCTCAATTTCGGCGACTTCTCCCGTTTCGCGCGCAGCGAAAAGGCAATGAAGGCCGGCAATTTTCTGGGACTGCCGGTCAATTTCATCGTCTTCGCCATCATCACGGTGATCGTGACCGCGGGCACGGTAAAAGTGTTCGGCGAGGCGATCATGGACCCCGTCGCCATCGTTGAGCGCATCGGCAATCCCTGGGTGGTGGCGCTCGGCTCCATCACCTTCATCGTCGCCACCATGGGGATCAACATCGTCGCCAACTTTGTCTCGCCGGCCTACGACATTTCGAACCTCTATCCGGAGAAGATCGACTTCCGCCTCGGCGGGCTGATCACGTCGATCCTGTCGGTGATGGTGTGCCCGTGGATCTTCGTCTCGAGCCCGCAGGCCATCACGATCTTCGTCAGCATTTTTGGCGCCGCTCTCGGTCCGATGTTCGGTATCATGGTCGCCGATTATTATGTGGTGAAGCAGCAGCAAATCATCCTCGAAGACCTCTACACGATGTCGCCATCAGGCTCGCTCCATTTCGAGTCGGGGTGGAACCGCAAGGCGCTGATCGCGCTCGGTTGTGCCGGCTTCGTCTCGATCGGGCTGTCGCTGCTTGGCGCCTACGCGGTGATTCCAAACGTCGGGGATTGGGGCTGGCTGATCGGCGCTGCGTTGGGAGCGGTTTTGTACACGGCGCTGATGCGCCGTGTGGCGCCGTCGCTGTCGCGGCCGGGTGGTGCCGTTGCGTGACGGTACCGATTTAGCCTGGAAAATCCCCCCGCCACACCCCCAAAACCTTAAGATTTCTTAAGGGCTGTTTGTCCTAATGGTCAAAGCCGTGCGCGTTTGGTTTCGCGCGCGAGAGGATGTCGCATGGCCATAGCAACAGACGCCCCGACGATCGTTCCGGAGCAAGGCGCGATTCCCGCCGCGTTGTTCAACCTGTGCTTTGTTCTGTTCGTCATCCAAGCGACGTTCTTCCCGACGGCGTATTTCGCCCATTGGTGGATCTACGACGAAAACGGGCTGGGCATCCCGACCGATTTCGTCAATGTCTGGTCGGCCGGCCGGCTGGTGCTCGATGGCCATGCCGCGCAGGCCTACGACTGGGACATCCAGAAACAGGTCCAGGTCGCCATCCTCGGCCAGAGCTATCCCGGCAATTTTGCCTGGCACTATCCGCCGCCGTTCTTGTTTGTAGCAAGCCTGCTGGCGCATTTTCCTTATGCGGTGGCCTTCATCGGCTGGGGCGCGGCCAGTGCCGTGCCCTATCTCGCAGTGATGCGCGCGATCGTCGGGCGGCCGTTCGGCCTGCTGCTGGCGGCGGCGTTTCCGGTGGTGCTCACCAACACAATGGTCGGGCAGAATGGTTTTCTCACCGCGTCACTGATCGGCGCCACGCTCTATCTGATGCCGGCGCGGCCGATCCTGTCGGGCATATGCCTGGGGCTATTGAGCTACAAGCCGCAATACGGGCTGCTGTTTCCGCTGGTGCTGATCGCAACATCGCAGTGGACCGTGTTCGTCACGGCAGGCTGTGTGGCGGTCGCGATGGCGTTCGCTTCCTGGCTCGCCTTCGGCACCGAGAGCTGGCAGGCCTTCTTTCATTGGATGCCGATGTTTTCGCAAGCCTTCCTGACCGAGGGCAGGGCCCCCTGGTGGAAGTTGCAGAGCATCTTCGCGCTGGTCCGCTATTTCGGCGGCACCGAACAATTGGCATGGATCGTCCAATGGATCATGACCGGCTCGGTCGCGGCGGGGCTGGTACTGATGTGGCGCAGCCGTATCAGTCATTCGCTGAAGGCGGCAGCGCTCGCGGCCGGGACATTGCTGACCACGCCCTATCTGTTCATGTACGACATGATGGTGCTGGCGGTGCCGGTCGCCTTCCTGGTGCGCATCGGGCTTGCGACCGGCTTTCGCCGCTACGAGGTTGCGGCGCTGACTTGCGCGTTCGCATTGATCGTGAGCTTTACGTTCCTCGGGCTGCCGGTCGGGCTCGGCGCCACGCTGATCGTCGCCAGCCTGATCCTGCGCCGCGCCGGTCCCTGGTGGCGGCGCCAGCCGGCGCCAAGTCTGTTGGCCGCCGCGAGCGCCTAGCGTTTTTGCTGACCTGAATCGTCATATTTGCTTCTTGTCATCTGGCCTGAATAGTTGTTCAGTTCTTCAAAGCGATTTGTTCGAAATCGCTCAAAACAATGAACACTAGTGCTTCCCGGCCCGGATTTTGGCCCGTGAAGTACGTGCCCGGGACGAGAAACGCGCCATGGTTTATCGGCGGACCCATCAAGTTGTACGACGCCTTGCGGCGCGGCGCAGTGCCATTCTGGCGGCGGCGCGGGATGCCGCGGCCGAAGGCGGCATGGGCGCGGTGCAGATCGCACCGGTCGCGATCCGCGCCAATGTCGCCGCGGGCACTGTCTATCGCTATTTCCCCTCCAAAGCTGACCTGATCTCAGAGCTGATCGCCGACGTCTCGCGCGACGAGCTGGCCGCGATCCGCCGCGCCGCGGATGCAGCCCCCGGGCCGTCTTCGGCGCTGGCGGCCGCCGTCACGACGGTTGCCGTGCACGTGCTGTCGCAGCGCAAGCTCGCCTGGGGCATCCTGGCCGAACCGGTCGAAGTCGATGTCACCGCGACGCGGCTCGCAAGCCGCCGCGAGATCTCGGGCGAGGTCGCCGCGCGGATCGATGCCGCGGTCCGCGCCGGACATCTGCCGGCGCAGGACACTTCGTTGGCCGCGACCGCGCTGCTTGGCGCGCTGCATGAAGCGCTGGTCGGGCCACTGGCGCCGGACAATCTCGACGATCCAGCCAAACTGCGCGACGCCGTGCAAACCGTGACGCTGCTCGCGCTGCGCGCGGCCTCGTGGTGCAGGCGGTGCTGCCGGCGAAGGCGCTGGTGGGCGCGTAGCTGGCTTGCTGCGACGGCAAGCCAAAGTGTCTCACGTCGCCCTCGTGGATTTCACATATTCCGCCGTATTGGTCGCCTATAAAGCGCTCCTTGTTCAACTTAATCCCATGGAGCAACCCATGACGACAACATACGGATCGGCCAAATGGCAGGGCGGCATCAAGGACGGCAAGGGCGCAATCTCGACCAAGAGCGGCGCGCTGAAAGACTACCCCTACGGCTTCGCCAGCCGTTTCGAGGGCAAGCCGGGCTCGAACCCGGAAGAATTGATCGGAGCCGCGCATGCTGCCTGCTTCACCATGGCGCTGTCGCTGATCCTCGGCGAAGCCAAGCTCACCGCCGAGCAAATGGAGACAAGGGCCGACGTCGCGCTCGAGAAGCAGGGCGAGGGTTTTGCCATCACCTCGGTGCATCTCACGCTGAATGCGAAAATCCCAGGCGCCGACAACGCGAAACTCCAGGAATTGGCGGGCATGGCAAAAGCCGGATGCCCGGTATCGAAGCTGCTCAATACCAGGATCACGCTGGACGCGACGCTGCAGGGTTAGTCGTCATTCCGGGGCGCGAGTGAAACGAGCGAGCCCGGAATGACAGTGTAGGATTTGTCGCTGGCCCGCGCCTTCACATCTCCGCGTCGCCGTCCGGGCCGACGGAAGCGATACGCAGCATGTTGGTGGTGCCGGGCGCGCGCAGCGGCACGCCGGCAACGATGATGACGCGCTGGCCGGCCCGCGCAAAGCCGTCTCGAAAGGCGATTGAGCCGGCGCGGCTGACCATGTCGTCGAGGTCCTTGGCGTCTTCGGCGACCACGCAATGCACGCCCCACACCGCGGACAATTTGCGCCCGGTCGAGAGGTTGGGCGTGATCGCGACCACCGGCGGTTTTGGGCGCTCGCGCGCGACCCGCAGCGCGGTCGATCCTGAACTGGTCCAGCAGATGATCGCGCTTAGATCGAGCGTCTCCGCGATCTGCCGCGCGGCGTCGGCGATGGCGTCGCCGACGGTCGGCTCCGGTTCTGCCCGCTGCGCATTGAGCACGCCGCGATAGGTCGGGTCGCGCTCCACTTCCTCGCCGATGCGATTCATGGTCGAGACCGCTTCAACCGGGTATTTGCCGGCAGCGGATTCGGCCGACAGCATGATGGCGTCGGCGCCTTCGTATACCGCGGTCGCGACGTCGGAGACCTCGGCGCGCGTCGGCACCGGCGACTGAATCATCGATTCCAGCATCTGCGTTGCGACCACCACCGGCTTGCCGGCGCGCCGTGCCAAGCGCGTCATCTGTTTCTGTAGGCTCGGCACCCGCTCCAGCGGCAGTTCGACGCCGAGATCGCCGCGCGCCACCATCAAAGCGTCGGACGCCTCCAGGATTTCAGGGAGCCGATCGATCGCCTGCGGCTTTTCGATCTTGGACATGACCGCAGCCCGGCCGCGGATCATCTTCTTGGCCTCGACGACGTCCTCGGCGCGCTGCACGAAGGAGAGCGCGACCCAGTCGATCCCTGTCACCAGCGCCGCCTCGAGGTCGGCGCGGTCCTTCGGCGTCATCGCAGACACCGGCAGATCGGTGTCGGGCAGGCTGACGCCTTTGCGGTCCGACATTTTTCCGCCGATCACGACGCGGGTGACCGCGCGATCGGGCGAGGTCTCCTCCGCGATCAGGCGGACCTTGCCGTCATCGAGCAACAGCGCATGACCTGGTTTGAGCGCGGCGAGGATTTCCGGATGCGGAAGCTGGACGCGGGTCTTGTCGCCCGGCGTCTTGTCGGAATCGAGGATAAAAGTGTCGCCATTGTTGAGCTGGATCGCGCCTTCGGCGAACGCGCCCAGGCGAAGTTTCGGGCCCTGAAGATCGACCAGAATGCCGATCGGCCGGCCATAGCTCGACTCGACATTGCGGATGGTCTTGACCAGCTCGCGCATCTTGTCGTGCGAGGTATGGCTCATGTTGATGCGGAACACGTCGGCGCCGGCCTCGAACAGCCGGCGGATCATCGCGCTGTCCGAAGAAGCAGGACCAAGTGTTGCCAGGATCTTGATGCGGCGCAGGCGTCTCATGGCTTGGTCCCGGGCGCCGCGGCTGGCGGCAGACCAGACGCGCCCGGAGCCGTCCCGCCCGGTGGGTTGGGCAGGCCGGGCGCGGCGCCCGGCGAATTGGACAGGCCTGGCAGGTTTCCAGGTCCCCCCGGGCCGACCGTTCCAGGAATCCCCGGCACCCGCTGCGCGGGCTGCTCGTTGGATTCGGTCAGTTGCACCGTCCAGGCGCGCTGTTCGCCGGTATCGACCTCGAAGAAGCCGGTGCGGTCAAAACCGCGCGCCAGGCAATTCTCTGTGCCCTTGATGGTGAATTCCTTGTCGCGCGAGCACATGAAGGCTTGTCCCGACCATTCGCCGCCGTGGTCGTAATCGAGCGCATAGATGTAATAATACCGCGCGACCAGCGTGCCGCGCAGCAGCGTCTCGCAACTGCGCGAGGATACATTCCACCAGCCCTCGGTGGTCCAGCCCTCGGCATCCTTATAGCCGAGCGCAATGCCGACCCGGCTTGAGGTATTGTTGCAGAGACGAAAATCGGCCGCCGCCGAGCTGCTCCACAGGCACAGTAAAGCAAACGCCAGCGCCGGTATCAAACCGGCGGCAAGGGAATGGGGGATACGGTTGGGGCGATGGGAATTTTCGGGGATCATTCAGCCAAGCTATATCAATTCGTTGACGATTTCGCGTGAGCCGGCGGGACTGTCAACGGCCAAGCGGGCATTTTAAGGCATGGGCAGCCGAAATCCCGCCCGTCGGCGCGCTATTTGCGCTGCGATATGGCAAAATCTGTGACAACGCCCATTTAGTAGTCGATTATCCCTGTTGGGAAAATGACGAGAGTACGGCCATGGCCATTGACGACAAAACCAGAACGGAACTTGAAGCGGCCGTCTTCCGGCGCCTGGTTGCGCATCTGGGCTCCCGCACCGACGTCCAGAACATCGACCTGATGAATCTGGCCGGCTTCTGCCGCAACTGCCTGTCCAACTGGCTCAAGGAAGAGGCCGACGCCAAGGGCGCTGCGATGAGCAAGGACGAGAGCCGCGAGGCCGTCTACGGCATGCCCTACGAGACCTGGAAACAGACCTTTCAGGGCGCCGCCAGTCCCGAGCAGTTAGCCGCAATGAAGAAAGCCCATAGCGGGCACTGATTCTCCTTCCATTCCGTCATGGCCGGGCTTGTTGTCCCGGCCATCCACGTCTTGGACGCAGCAAGGACGCGGATGCCTGGGACGAGCCTGGGCATGACGAGTTCTGCTTAGGCAACAACACTTCCATCTTTTCTCCTGTGGGCGCGCTGTGGATGAGCGCGATGTTGCCTTGACGCAAGCCGTCGCACTCTTGAGGGTCATTCTCGGGATGCGGTGCGTGCAAAGCGTGCGGCGCTTCTCTTCACACCTCAACCGTCAGTTCCATTCAGGAGTAAGCGATGGCCACCACTGCTGCCGCCGTCAACGAAGCGCCCGCGACAAGATTCGCCAAGGACCAGCTCAAGGCCATCGTCGAGCGCATCGAGCGGCTGGAACAAGAAAAGAAGACGATCTCCGACGATATCCGCGACGTCTATGCCGAAGCCAAGGGCAACGGCTTCGACGTCAAGGCGCTGCGCACCATCGTGAGGTTGCGCAAGCAGGACGCCAACGAGCGCGCCGAACAGGAGACCATTTTGGAAACCTACATGCAGGCGCTGGGGATGTTGTGAGGTCGTTAGTGACGGTGTCATACGCGGGCTTGACCCGCGTATCCATCAAATTTCACAAAGGTTCATACGAAGCGGATGGATTGCCGGGTCAAGTGTTTAGCCCGGGGACATCACCGACGGGTGTTCGGGGACATGACCGACACATCATAGTGCATGGATTTGGCGATTCGGG
>WNFM01144898.1_pt1 | contig 11387 bp, 12 predicted proteins | sample 5400271 | NCBI WGS metagenome assembly WNFM01 (sample SAMN13153352, study PRJNA577476) | soil metagenome | isolation source: 60 cm saprolite on Douglas fir-dominated hillslope | place: USA:California | collected 2013-09-17 | reverse complement strand
CGTGCTCACCAGCGCGAGATCCTGGCTGCCATGCTGCATGCTCCAGCGCGTCGCCAATTTGCCGATGGTCGTCGTCTTGCCGGCGCCCGTGGCTCCGACCAGCGCGATGACGCCGCCATTGACCGGCTTAAGCTGGTCGACCACCCGCAGATAAGTCGCCAGCAACTCGACGGTGAGGTTGGACGAATCCTTCGAATCAGGGACCTTGGGCGTCCGCACGGCCAGCGCCACGGCGACGTCCGGCGCAATATCCATGGCCGTCAACTGTTCGAGAACGCGCGCCTGCAGGGGGTCCCTGGGACGCTTCTCGTGCCAGGACATGTGCGCGAGTTCGCCGCGCAGCATCTCGCGCAGCTCCTTCAGTTCGCGCTGCATCTCGTGATAGCCGCCGTCCGGCGCGCTCGTCGATTGCCGGGCCGGCGCAGCGGCGGTCGGCGCAACAGCGGCCGGCGCAGCGACGGTCGGCGCCTTCTGGTCGTCGTCCGACGGCATGACCAGGCGAAAGACTTCCTCCGAAGCCAGCATCTGATCGAACAGGCTCATCGGCGAAGATGGCGGCGAGAGTGTGGAAGACGCCTCGGGGCTGCGGGCTGCCGCAGGCGGCTGCACGGTCTCGGCGGCGGCCACGGAGGTGCGCTTCTGGGTCGCACCCGCGAACAGCGCCTCATCGTAGTCGACAGCCGCAATGACTTCGATTCCCTCGGCCACGCGTCGGCTCGACAAAATGACCGCATCCGGCCCCTGCTCGACCCGCACTTGGGCAAGCGCCGCGCGCATGCTCTCGGCCATGTACCGTTTTATCTTCATCTAGAACCTCCTTGAATCAAAGCAATTCATCAACGTCCGACCGCGGCAATGACGCGAATACGGCGATTTTCGGGAATCTCGTTGTAGGCAAGCACGGAAAGCGACGGTGTCGAATAGCGCATCAAGCGCGCCACCCAGGGCCGGATCTTCGGTGCGACCAACAGCACCGCGGGTTCGCCCGCCGCTTCCTGGCGTCGCGTGCTGTCGGCCAGCGCGCGCTGAATGCGGTCGGCCAATCCGGGCTCGAATCCCGGCGCTCCGTCGCTGCCGGCGGCGCTCGCCATCGAGTCCTGCAGCACCTGTTCGAGCCCGGGATCCAGCGTGATGACCGGCAGCTCTTCGCGTAGGCCTCCGATGCTCTGCACGATGCTGCGGCCGAGGGCGACGCGCACGGCGGCCACCAGCGCCTGCGGATCCTGCGTCTTCGGCGCGAGTTCGGCGAGCGCCTCGCACACGGTGCGCAGATTCCGGATCGGGACGCGCTCTTGCAGCAGTTGCTGCAGCACCTTGACCACGACGCTCATCGGCAGAAGCTTCGGTACCAGATCCTCGACCAGCTTCGGCGCGGTCTTGCCCAATCGATTGAGCAACTGCTGTACCTCCTCGTGGCCCAACAGCTCGTGAGAGTGGGATTGCAGGAGGTGGCTCAAATGGGTCGCGATCACGCTGCTCGCGTCGACCACCGTATAGCCTTGCGACTGGGCCTGCTCGCGGCGTGCCTTGTCGATCCAGACGGCATCCAGACCGAACGCCGGATCCTTGGTGGCGGAGCCCGGCATCGCGCCCGATACCTGGCCCGGGTTGATGGCCATTTCGCGATCCGGGAACACCTCGGACTCTCCCGCCGGCGCGCCCAGAATGGTGATGCGGTACGAATTGGGACCGAGCTCCAAGTTGTCCCGGATGTGCACCGCCTGCACCAGGAAACCGAGTTCCTCGGACAATTTCTTGCGCACGCCCTTGATGCGCCCCATCAATTCGCCGCCTTGATTGCGGTCGACCAGCGGAATCAATCGATAGCCGACCTCGAGGCCGATCAAATCGACGGCTTCGACGTCATCCCAGGACAGCTCCCGTTGTTCGAGCGGCGTGGCCGGCGCGGCAACCGGTGCGACCGCGGCTGCCGCCTTCTCGGCGGCGCGCTGCTTGCCGAGAAAGAATGCGCCGACTCCGCAGCCGGCCGCCATCGCCAGAAAAACCACATTGGGCATGCCCGGAATGATGCCGAGCAGCGCCAGGATCCCGGCGGTCACGCCGAGCGCGCGCGGATGGCCCAGGACCTGCGCCATGATCTGCTTGCCCATGTCGTGCGCCCGGGAGACGCGGGTCACCAGAATGGCGACCGCGACGGAGAGCAGCAGCGCCGGAATCTGCGCCACCAATCCGTCGCCGATCGTGAGCAGGGCGTAAGTGCGGCCCGCGTCCGCCAGCGACATCCCGTGTTGCGCCGCGCCGATGATCGTGCCGCCGAATAGATTGATGAAGACGATGAGAATGCCGGCGATCGCGTCGCCGCGCACGAACTTGCTGGCGCCGTCCATTGCGCCGTAGAAATCCGTCTCTTCGCGCACTTCCTGACGGCGCGCGATGGCCTCGGCCTGCGTGATGATGCCGGCGTTCAGATCCGCATCGATGGCCATCTGCCGGCCCGGCATGGCATCCAACGTGAATCGTGCGCTCACTTCCGAGATGCGGCCGGCGCCCTTGGTGATGACCACGAAATTGATGATCACCAACACCACGAATACGACCATGCCGACGGCGTAGTTGCCGCCCACCACGAACTGGCCGAACGCCGCGATGACGTGGCCGGCCGCGTGCGCGCCGGTGTGACCGTTCATCAGCACGATGCGCGTCGACGCCACATTGAGCCCCAGGCGAAGCAGGGTGGCGCCCAGCAGCACGGTCGGGAACGCCGCGAATTCGAGGGCGCGGTTCACATAGATGACGGCCAGCAGGATGATGAGCGACAGCGAGATGTTGAAGGTGAAAAAAATGTCGAGAAGAAACGCCGGCAGCGGCAGCACCATCATGGCGATGACCGCCATCACCACGACCGGCACGCCCAGGCCGTTGCGGGCAAATTCGCCGAATGTCGCCATCGTGGAGCGGCCGTTCATACGTCTGCGTACTCATCGCCGACGGTCGGATCGGGCCGCGCCATGCGGGCCGCAAGGGTCGGATTCAGGGTCCGGATCCTGAAGACGTAGGACAGCACTTGCGCGACGGCCACGTACAGACCGGCGGGAATTTCGCGATTCAGATCGGTCGATTTGTACAACGCCCGCGCGAGCTTCGGCGATTCGAACACCGGCACCCGGTGCTCCTCGGCGATGCGGCGTATGTTTGCCGCGACCAGGTCGGTGCCCTTGGCGAGCACGCGGGGTGCGCGCATGTTTTTCGGGTCGTACTTCAGCGCCACCGCGAAGTGCGTCGGGTTCACGATCACCACGTCCGCCGCCGGCACCTTGTGCATCATGCGGCGCCGGGCGAGCGTCTGCTGCAACTGACGGATCCGCTGCTTCGTTTCCGGGCGGCCGTCGGATTCCTTCGCTTCGTCCTTCAATTCCTGGCGCGTCATCTTCAGCGAGCGGTTGTATTGAAAGAGCTGCAGCGGCACATCGATCATCGCGATGACAGCCAGGGAGGAGCACAGCCATACGAAGGACCAGGCGAGCAGGCCGGCACCGTGGTTGATCGCGGCACGGGGCGCCATGTGGCCGAGAGCCATCACGTCCGGGAACAACCGGTAGATGACGCCGCCGCAGACGCCGCCCACCACCATGCACTTGAGCAACGCCTTGCCGAGTTCCGACACGCCGTGAAAGCCGAACAGCCGCTTCAAGCCCGACAGCGGACTCATCCGGGAGAAGTCCGGCATCAGCGCGGTGGGGCTGAAGTTCCATCCGCCCAACACCACCGCCGCCAGCAGCACCAGTGCGATCAAGGTGCCGAATAGGGGCAGGATGCCGATGAGCCCGCTCATCGCGGCTTCGCCCAAGGATGCCGTCATCGAATCCGGCGATTCGAGCCTAAGCGGATCGATGGTGAGGGAATCGTGCATGATATGGGACATGCGGCCCACCAGCGTCCCGCCGACGGCGACCAGAGCGGCGCTGCCGCCGATCATGGTTGCGAAATTCGTCAACTCTCTCGAACGGGGTACCTGGCCGCGCTCGCGCGCCTGATCCAAGCGTCGTTGCGACGGCTCTTCGGTTCGCTCCCCGCCCTGCTCGGCCTCGGCGGCCATCAGTGCGCTCCCGCCGCGGACACGCCGGGCGGAGATCCGCTGGGCGAACCGCCGACCAGGTCGATCACGGCGGCGAGCGCCGAGTCGATCAGGCTCCCGATGCCGGCCATGACGCCGTCCAATCCCACGATGAGCACGAAGAATCCGAACAGCATCGTGATGGTGAATCCGATGCCGAAGAGGTTCAGCTGCGGCGCCGCCCGCGTGATCACGCCCAGGGCCATGTTCACGATCACCAAGGCGATGACTGCCGGCAACGCAACCAACAGGCCCGTTTCGAATATGCGCGCGCCCCAGGTCGCGACCGACAGCAGGAAGCCCTTGTCGAAGTTCGCCGCGCCGATGGGCAGCGACTGAAAGCTGTTCGCGAGCGCACCCAGCAGCATCAAGTGGCCGTTGATCGCGAGATACGTGAGCAGCCCTGCGAACATGAACAGCTGTCCGACAACGGTGACGTTGCTGCCGCGCTGCGGATCGACCAAGGTCGCAAAACCCAAACCCATGGTCATCGAGATCGTCTGGCCGGCGAACGTGAGCGCGTCGAAGGCGAGTTGCATGACCAAGCCGATCGCGACCCCGATCAGTATCTCCTGCGCGGCCGTCAGCGCACCGGCACCGGAGAAGATCGACAGCCCCGACGGCACCGGCGCGAGCGGCGCCATCAGGAAGGCCAGAGCCAGGGTCAACACGATCTTGACGCGCCTCGGAATGGTGGATTCGCTGGCAATCGGTGCGGCCAGGACGAACCCGCCGATGCGCAAGGAGGGCCACCACAGTCGCGCGACCATTTGCGAGACGTCGGCTGCGCTGACGACGAGGGGTTGCATGGCCGTCATCAGCCGATCACATTCGGAATGTTGGTGTAAAGATCGCGCGTGAAGTCGATCAATACCCGAAGAATCCACGGTCCCACGGCGAACAGGGTGAGAACCATCAGGATCAGCTTCGGGATGAAGCTCAACGTCGCCTCGTTGATCTGCGTCGCCGCCTGCAGCATGCCGATGACGAGGCCGGCGATGAGTGCGATCAGCAATAGAGGCGCGGCGATCATCGAGGTCACCATCAGGGTGCTGTGCGCAAGATCCATGACGGTCTCGGGTGTCATTGATGGAAGCTCGCGGCCAAGGTGCCCATCAGCAAGGTCCAACCGTCGACCAGCACGAACAGCATGATCTTGAAGGGGAGCGAAATGAGGCTCGGGCTCAGCATCATCATGCCCATGGACATCAAGACGCTCGCGATCACCAGATCGATGACGAGGAAGGGGATGAACACCATGAAGCCGATTTGGAACGCGGTCTTGAGTTCGCTCGTGATGAAAGTGGGCAGCAGCACCGTGAGCGGTACTTCGGCCGCGCTGGCGTACTGCGTCCTGCCGGAGAGCTTGGTGAACAACTGCAGGTCGGTTTCCCGCGTCTGTGCCAGCATGAACTTCTTGAGCGGTCCCACCGTGCGGTCGATCGCCGTTTCAGCGGCTAGTTGCCCGTCCAAATACGGCTTGATTCCGCTGTTATAGGACTGTTCCAGCGTCGAGCTCATGACGAAGAAGGTCATGAATAGAGCCAGGCCCGTCAGCACCTGGTTCGACGGCGTGGTCGGCATGCCGATCGCCTGCCGCAGTATCGACAGCACGATGATAATGCGGGTGAACGCCGTCATCGCCAGCAAAATCGCCGGCAACAGCGTCAGCACCGTCATCAGGATCAGGACCTGGAACGTCAGCGAATACGATTGCGCGCCGTCGGCGGCGGTCTTGATCGCCACCGCCGGCAGCGACGCCTGCGCCCCCGCCACGCCCACGGGCAGCATCGCGCAGGCCGTCAGCGCAAGCATCCGGCGGAGGGTCGCGGAATTCATCATGCCGAGCTGCCGGGCCGCTTCATGAACTCACGCAGCCGATCGGCGAACACCGGCGCGGGCGGCGACTCCTTCAATGCGATGGGAGTACTCAACGGGGTCAGGGCCACCATCCCGCCCGCGCCGATGCCGACGAGGACCTGGCTGTCGCCGACGCGCAGCAGCAGCACCCGCTCCCGGGCGCCTAAGGTCAGTTCGTCGAGCACCGCGATTTGGCCGCGGCCGCCGCGCGGCGCCGACACCTTCAAGCGCTTCAACACCCAACTGATGGCGAAGATCAAACCAACGATCGCAACGAGGCTCAACGTGAGCTGCGCCAGGCTGCTCACGGATAAGGGCGAGCCCGATTGCGACAGGCCGTTCACTGCGCGTGCTCCATCCTTTCGGTGGCGCTCACCACATCGGTGAGCCGAATGCCGAATTTATCGTCGACCACGACGACTTCGCCGCGCGCAATGCGCACGCCGTTCACCAGAACGTCGAGCGGCTCGCCGGCCAACCGGTCGAGTTCGACGATGGCGCCGGGCGCGAGCTGCAATAGATCGCGAACGGACATCCGTGCCCGGCCAACCTCGAGCGCCAGCGTGACCGCGACATCGAGAATCAGGTTGAGGTTCATCTCTTGACCCGTGGCGCCGCCGCCGTTTGGCCCCAGATCGTTGAATTGCGCGCGCGCAACGTTTGCGGCTTTAAGATCGGGAATACTCATGCAGGACCTCCGGGAAGAATTTTGAGAGAATTGCGGCCCTCGGAAACGCCGAACCGGCCTCGGTACAGGGGAACGTCGCCGGCCAGCAGCGTGACCTGCTGCGGCGGCTCGATGGGGATGATGTCGCCCGGCGCGAGGCGCACCAGCTCCCGCAGGCTGATCTGGGCCTGCGCCAGAATCGCCCGCGTCTCGAGTTCCGAATCCATCAGCGCCGACGCCAGGGTCGGCGCCCAGACTTCCTGCTTGCGCACCGGCGCGCTGCCGCCGTCCGAGGCCAGCGATTCGCGGATCGGCGCCAACAGGGTCTCGGGCAGCAGCCAGTCGATACGGCCGCTGTGCGCGCCGCATTCCACCGTGAATTTCAGCACCATCATGAGTTCCTGCGGTCCCCCGAGCTGCATCAGCCGTGGGTTGGTCTCCTGCTTCACGAGTTCGAGCTCGAGCGGCGTCACGGGGCTCCATGCGGCCGTGAGATCAGCGGCGAAGGTGCGCAGCATCAACGCGAGGAAGCGCAGCGCAGCCGGTGCGATTGCCGCTCGCGGCTCGGTGATGGCGCGTCCCGAGCCGCCGAAAAATCCATCCAGCAGCGCGAGCAAGAGCGCAGGCTCGACGGTGATGAACGCCAACCCCGGCAGGGGCTTCAGGCGCACGACCGCGAGGCTTGAGGGCACCGGCAATGTAGCCTGCAACTCGCCGGCCTTCGAGGACTCGAGCGACGTGAACTGCACCGTCGCATCGCGCCCGAGCAGGGCGGACAGCGACAGCCCGACCCGATCCGCGAAACTCTTGCTGACGATCTCGAGCATGGGCAGCTGGGTACGGTTGATGCGCTGCGCCGAGAAATCGTAGGGCCGTACGTTCGAAGGTGCGCTCTTCTCCAGCAGCGCCGACACCTCCTCGTCCGAGATTGCGCTCTCGGCGCCCGAGTCGCCCGGCGCGGCCCCGGCCTCCGCCGTGGGCGCGGCGTCGGCCATCACTGCACCACGAAACTGGTGAACAGAAGATCCTCGACGTCGGCGCCGCCCTGCTTTTTCTGCACGGCACGGATCTCGGTCAGCGCTTCCTGGCGCAGCTTCTCCTTGCCCTCGCGCGACATCAACGATTGGTATTCTCGATTGCTCATGAGCAGCAGCAGGTTGTTGCGAATCAGCGGCATGTTCTTTTGGACGCTGTCGATGCCCTTCTGGTCCTTGCCCATGATCTCCATCGAGATCTGCAGGAAGCGTACGGCGGAGCCGTCTTCGAAATTGACGACGAGCGGGGGATCGATGGGGTAGAAGAGCGAAGCTTTGGCCTCCCCTTCACCGTGTTCCGAGGGCGGGGGTACCGGCACGATGGCCGTGATCTTGCCGTCCTTGTCCAATTTGAAATCGGGCAGGGGATGCAGTTTGGCGTTGATGGTGCCGCCGACGATGACGGCGCCCAAGGTCAGCACGAAGATGCCGAGCCCGTTGATCAGCATGCCCATCATTGCAGCGGATTTTTTCGCGGGCGGGGGAGTAGCTTCTCCGGCTTCGTCGGCCATAGTGTCAATTCCTAGCGCGGCGCGACTGCCGCCTCGAGGATTGAGCAAGTTCTATGCCACGCTATGCCTGGTGGGTTTTATTCAGTGTTTTCATAGCATTACGAATTAACTATGCCGCCCTACCCCGCCGGCCCACGCCACAACCTCGCCCGCGCGCCCCGCTGCCGGGTCTAAGCGACGGATATTTGACGCTGCCGCTTCCGGACCTGGCCGCTGCCCCTCACTGATTCACCGCAGAGTATGGCGCTTGGATATTCGAACAGCAGGGCCGCAACCCGAAGGATCCGTCCGCTCGACCCTCCCTGTTGAGTCCAGTATACTGGACTATTCGAAAAACGTCTCGTATAATAGACGCATGAATTTGTCGTCCATCTGTTACTTGATCGCGCACCAGCGGCGGGCTAAGGGGCTCACGCTCACGGCGCTCGCCTCGTCTGCTGGTGTCGGTCGCTCGGCCCTTGCAGCCCTCGAGGCCGGCAAGCTTCCGGAACTAGGCTTCGCCAAAGTGGCGCGTCTCTGTGATGCGGTTGGGCTCGTATTCGAAGCTCGCCCTCCGGAGCTTGATAGCCCGTTGATGCCGCACCGACATCTCACAGAGGCGGCCGGCCGTGATCTCACCAAAGCCGCTATTGAGGATGTCATCGTGCGCGGTGATATCGCAGCATGGCGCGGGCTGGTGCGCGCGATACGCGCTCGCCAACTGGGTGGTCTCGTCAATCGTGTACAGCAGGTCATCGCGGCTCTGAGTCGGGATGATCCCAAGGTCCGTGCTTTTGCAACGCTCTTCGCCGACGTTGTGCGAAGAGTGCCGTCCGACTCTGGCCATGCCTAAGGCGCGCAAGCCTCCAGACTGGGAGCGGTTACTCGCGGACGCCGCGCTGTTGCAAACGAAGCTTCCGGGGGCGGTGCTCGTGGGTGGCACGGCAGCAGCGGTGCATGCACATCATCGCATCTCGATGGACCACGATCACGTGATCAAAGACTTGTCGAAGCACTACGACACCGCGATTGCCGCTCTGGAATCGATTGTGGGCTGGCGCACGAAGCGCCGCATCAAGGGCAAGCTCGTTCTCGGTGAAATCGACGGCATCGATGCGGGATTGAGGAATCAGAGGCGCTCTGCGCCGCTTGAGACAGTTACGCTTGACCTGCCTGACGGGCGCAAACTCAAACTCCCGACAGTCGACGAGATGCTGAGGATCAAAGCCTATCTGGTGGTTCAGCGGAACGCGACGCGCGACTATCTGGACACCGCTGCACTCTCGCACCTGCTGGGTCTGCGCGAGAGCGCCCGGGCGTTGGACAGGATGAACGAGCTGTATCGCGAGTTTGCCGGCGAAGGCGGAGACATGCTGAGCACTGTCGTCGTCAAGCTCGCGAACCCTGATCCGTATGACCTCACGGAAGTCGACTTGACCGAATACAAGGGCATCGTTGCGCCTTGGCGCGACTGGCGTGCCGTCGAAGGTCAGTGTCGCTCGCTCGCGCTCGCCTTGCTGGAGCAACCATCCGAAACAAAGTGACCCCGGACATGTCAACGATCAAGTCGCGCAGCGTCCACTTCTTTTTTTGCTGGGCTTGTGTGGTATTTGCGGGCATGGGAGGAGCGCCCGCCGTCGGCGCCCCTATCGCAAATGCAACCACCCCGGTGGACTGGGTCAACACCTTCATCGGCACCGGTGGCGGCGGCGTGGATTACGGGGGCACTATGCCCTTCGTCACCACACCGTTTGGGATGACCAACTGGACCGCGCAGACGCGGCAAAATCGGATCAGCGTGAGCTCGTACGCCTACGAGGATTCCTATATTCAGGGCTTCATCGGCACGCATCAGCCGGCGATCTGGATGGGTGACTACGGCTATGTCACGCTCATGCCGGAAATCGGCTCCATCAACTATGCGCCGGAAGCGCGCCGGCTTGAGTTTAGGCATAAAGACGAAGTCAGCACGCCTTATTACTACTCGGTGAAGATGGGATCTGGCGCCGCGCACCGCATCGGCGCTGAAATGACCGCCACCGACCATGCGGGCTATCTGCGCTTTACCTATCCACGAGGTTCCAAGGCCGGCGTGCTGATCGAGGCGACGCGGCCGGGCATCCAAGGTTTCGTCAAAATCGATGCCGGCAAGAACGAAATCGCAGGTTACAACCCCGACCGCATGGACTCGAATCTGGGTCCGCTAAAACTTCCGAACTTCAAGGGGTATTTCGTAGTTCGCTTCAAGCAGCCTTTCGTGGCTACGACCGTCTATGAAGGCGTGTTGATGTGGCCGGGAAAGGATGAGGTCAAGGGCATCAACGTCGGCGCTTTCGTCACGTTCGACACCATGCAGAGCACAGTGGTCGACGCGGAGGTCGGCACGTCTTTCATCAGCATCGAGCAGGCACGGGCGAATCTTGACGCAGAAATGCCGGCCTGAAGTTTCGACAGCCTTCGCACCGCGCTCAAGTCAACTTGGAATCAGAAGCTGGGCATCGCATCCATCGAAGGCGCCACCGACGATGAGCGGCGTATCTTCTACTCCGGGCTGTATCACGCGCTGCTTTATCCAAAGTTGTTCTCCGAGCATGGTCGCTACTACAGCGCCTTCGACGACACGGTGCACGACGGCGCCTCATATACCGCCTACTCGATCTGGGACACCTTTCGCGCTGAAAACAGCTTGCTCACTTTGTTTGCACCCGAACGGATCGACGATATGGTACAGGCGCTGCTGCAAGACTACATCGAAGGCGGCTGGATGCCGAAATGGCCGAACCCTTCCTACACCAACATCATGATCGGTACCCACGCTGACTCGCTGGTCGCCGAAGCCATCGACAAGGGCTTCAAGGGATTCGACTATCAGCTAGCCTACGAAGCGGTGTACAAGGACGCGATGACCCCACCGGAAGGCGACACCACGCGCCGGTGGTTCGACCGCGAGCCGTACACGCCGTACGAGGCGCGTGCGGGGCTGACCTATGCAAAGGCGCACGGTTACATCCCGGCGGACAAGATATCCGAGTCCGCGTCCAGCACGCAGGAGGAGGCCTATGATGACTATGCCGTGGCGCAGGTAGCCAAAGCCGTGGGCAGGAGCGCCGACTATGCGTTCTTCATGAAGCGGTCGACGAACTACAAGAACCTGTTCAACCCGGTGCGCGGTTTCATGCAGGCAAAGAACTCCGACGGCGCTTGGGGCTCGCCGGAGGACGGCTGGACCGAAGGCGATCAGTGGGTCTATTTGTTCGCCG
>WNFM01324260.1_pt1 | contig 11391 bp, 9 predicted proteins | sample 5400271 | NCBI WGS metagenome assembly WNFM01 (sample SAMN13153352, study PRJNA577476) | soil metagenome | isolation source: 60 cm saprolite on Douglas fir-dominated hillslope | place: USA:California | collected 2013-09-17 | reverse complement strand
TGTGGTCATCTAATTTCATTTCAATACCTCTCCGTTAGATCTGTAGGCGACCAGTGCCCGAGTGTCAGCACCCAATTCTTGCGGAATAGTTTCCTATTCTTGCGCGGCTACCGGTTTAAGAAAACGCGGCCATCAGTATGGGCATTTCGCCTAATAATAACGGCGGGTGAGTCAAAAAATGGGCATTGCCACCTAAATTGCCGCTCTATTGCAAAAAATCCATAACCGGGGCTGAGTCGAATAAATTGGTACAGCCTGCAGCGGAGACTGGTCATTTCGTTTCAAGAAAATCTTCGAAAGTAAGACAGATGAAGAAGAGTGAAACCGGAACTAACTACTTGTATACCTTCTCTGGGCCAAGAATTAGATTTCGAGAACGCCTGGTTGGATTTTGGACGGACCTACACGACGATCAACGTTGGAAGTATGATGAGCTAGCCCCTGTCGAACTGCTTCAAAAAGCTGAGTTTCACTGTCAGACATTACTCGAGGACGAGCTGGCACGGGTTAATTGGTTTTGGAGACGCCGACCAAATGTATGTTCGATAGTCGCGTGGATTTCTTGGTTGATTGCGGTCATGGGAGCGTGGTTCTGGGTAACGTTCCCATTAGTTGGAGTTCCGATTCTAATCGCATCGATAGCATTGGTGCTGCTGACGATTGTGCGTTCTGTACGGTGGCGACGTGAGTATGAATTGAGCATCGATCGGCTTATCCGCACCTCCCACCATGGCAGGGCTGCTTTTGATTGCGATGTTGTCTCCTGATTAACGAAGGGGTAGTGCTGATGCCGCCTGATTCGGTCAAAATCCCGCATTTAGTTTGTATTGGAATACGGGTAATTAGCGCTTGCAATAGCCCCGGATCAATTGTCTCGTCCACGCTTAATTGTTCACCGAATCGCACTAGCGCGAGCTCTTCTTCCAAGGGCACCAGAGCTCGTTCCTCTTGAGCGAAACTCGCTCGAAGAAACTGACGTAATCATCCCACGGCCTGAATCACTTTGCTCGGCGCTACCATGGCTAAGGCCGCCACTGTATTCAGAACATTACACAAGAAGTGAGGATCCATGCTGAAGCCAGACAGAATCCCGTCAATGGCTGCGCTGCTATCCTCGCCGCTCGCAGCCAGTGGCAGCGCCCGTGCAGATTTGCGCGTGGGCGCACGTTTGAGCTGATTAACCGGTCATGTGCCGCTCCATTTCTCAGGAGTCTAACTTTGGTAGAAACTGGGATCGCATGAACTCGATGTATTTTTCTTCCGACGTCTCGCGCCTGGCCTTCACGATCGGCAAAATGTCATTAGTGGCGACATAACGCAGCCGAGTCGTCCCATCACTAGCGGCCTCAAATATAACCCGGGCGACATCTTGGTCGCTCGCCAGTCGCTGCGCTCTCAGCTTCGCAAAGATCGCATTCGCGCCGGCCACGAAAGCGTCGTAATCGGCCAAAGCCGCATTCTGAGCTGCCTCGTCGCTGCTCCTTTTTCCGAAATTGGTGCTCACGCCACCGGGCTCGACGATCTTCACCACAATATTGAAGGGAGCGAGTTCGTAGGACAGTGACTCTGAAAATCCCTCGAGAGCAAACTTCGAGGCGCAATACAGCGATATCATCGGCAGGGCAAAGATGCCGGCGCCCGAGCTAGTGTTAATGATCAAACCGTCTTTATTTTTCCGGAAGTGCGGTAGCATAGCGCGTATAACGTCCATTACACCAAAGACGTTAACTGAAAACTGCTCCATAACTTTGCCCCGCGCAGTCGCCTCAAACGGGCCGTAAAGTCCGAAACCGGCGTTGTTGATCAGTACGTCTATTCGCCCGAAGCGATCGATCCCGGCCTCAATGGCCTCCCTTATAGTCAGTTGGTCTTCGACATCGAGCCGGGTCACCAGCACTTCACGGAGTTTAGTGAGCTCTTCTTCCCGATCCGGTCGCCGCATGGTAGCAACAACATTCCAGCCGTTCTTCACAAAGACTTTTGCGCAGGCCTTACCCAAGCCGCTGGACGTCCCGGTGATTAAGACTGTTTTTTTCATATAAAAATCCCGACCTTGGTTCTGATCATCGCGTACCAGCCAATAGTTTATGGCTAGACTCCCTTATTAATGATTTTAATACAGTTTCGAGCATCGTTTCCGCTGCCTACTTATAGCTTCGTCTCCGGTCTTTAACGGAATACGCATGACTACCGTCGTCCCCTCTCCGACCGCGCTATGTGCCTCCAGCTGAAACGAACAGCCGAACAATCCTCTCAGCCGACGGCGTAAGAGGCCCAGTGCATGTACCGGCTGCCGGTCCGCAAAGAAAGTTTGTTCGACTTCCGTCGAAGGCACACCTTGCCCGTTATCGCGGACGCTCATCTCTAAACACGGTCCCATGGCGCGAACTGAAATGCGCAGCAGGCCAGGTCCAGAGGACGATCGAATCCCGTGCTGGATCGCATTTTCCACTAAAGGCTGGAAGCAAAAAGGCGGTACTAGCGCTTCCAACAGCTCCGGATCAATTGTCTGCTCGACAGTTAATTTCTTACCGTATCGCAGCGATTCGATTTCTAAAGAGGCGCGCACTAGCGCGAGCTCTTCTTGCAGGAGCACCAGGGTTCGTTCCGCCTGGTCGAAACTACCTCGGAGAAATTCCCGTAAGCGACCGGTAGCCTGAGGCACTTTACTCGGCGCTAGCATGGCCAAAGCCGCCACTGTATTCAGGGCATTGAATAAAAAATGAGGATTCATTCGTCTTTGCTGGGCGCGAGTCTCCGCCAAAGCCAGCTCTTGAGACTGCCTCTCATGCTCATGCAGGCGCCCAATAACAGCCACGATTAATGCTGTGCCTGAACCTTGCAGCACGCCCGCCATGCCCATCTCCTCGATTACGCCGCGCACGATAGATTCGTCCGCAGCGAATAAGGTCACGAACCAACTGCGCAGAAATGAAATCCCAGAAGCCAGACAGAATCCCGTCAACGGGTGTGCTGCAACCCTCGGGCGCCACTGATGGAGCAACCCCGCGGACAACCCTCCGCACAACAGATAGATGATCGTCGCCGGCAGCTGCACACTATGAATGGCAACGGCCAACCAGCCAACAAATAAACCTATCACCGTTCCTACCCACGGCCCCGATAACAGACCTGCTGCGCAGACCAACACGATGCGCTCATTCACAAAACCGGGCTGTGAGACGGCAATTTCATCTATCAATCCCAACACAGCAAAAATCCATAACGCTGTACCTCGTTCGCACCCGAATCGAAACAAACGCCTATGCCAGTGGAGACCCGGTACAAGGCTCAGCGTAACAGCGGCTGTTACCGATACACAAACTTCATTCAAAACAGAATTCATCTCTTCAAAATTAGCGACGCTAAGCGGACTTTAGGGTCCCAGGCAACTTGGAGTAGCCTGCTATGTAGAGGAGCGGATCTTTCTCCTGCAGAACCAGACTAGGGTTGCACAAACAAGTAAGGAAATCCCGAGTACAAAAAACGCGTCGTTGAAAGCCATGACGTACGCTTCGCGCCTCACCATATTTTTGATTTGCAACCAGGCCTGCAGATTCGCCGTGCTGTAATCATAGCCTTTACTCACAAAAGTATCCGTCAGAGTCTGAAGACGGGCCGCTACGACCGATCGCAATGGGTTAACCTGCTGCCCGATTTCAAAATCATAAAATTGCTCGCGACGAATAATGATCGTCTCAAGGATTGCGGTCCCAACGCTCCCTCCTAGATTGCGAGCAATACTAAAGATGGCAGACCCGTCTCCGATTTGCTTAGGTTCCAAGAACGAGGTAGCTAAAGACGACAGGGGTACGATAGTAAACGGTTGTCCGAGCGCTCGAACGACATTAGCGATGGCCAATTGCTCACCCGCATAATCGTGTGTCATGGAAGTATTTAGCCAGCAACTGAAAGCAAAGACGGCGGTCCCAAAGAAAACAAGTACGCGGAGATCCAGCCACTTCATCAGGCGGGGTACGAAAGGAAAAATCAAAACCTGGGGAAGACCGACCCAGATCATCGCTTGTCCAGTCTGGAGGGCATCGTATCCTTGAACGGTGAACAGATATTGGGGCAATACATAGACGGAGCCGTAGAGCGCGAACCCAAGTCCAAAGTTAGCTGCCGATGCGATGCCCAGGTTACGGGTGGCAGCAAGACGAAGATTAACGAAAGGTTTTTTCCGCACTAATTCAATCAGGACAAAGGCCGGAATGAAGATCGCAGCTAGGACAGTACAAAATTGGATGAACTGACTGCCAAACCAATCGTCACGCTGGCCTTCCTCCAACAATGCGATGAGCGATCCGAACCCAATTGCCATACAAGCGATGCCAAGCCAATCGCCATCACGTAATTCATTCAGCTGGAGCGAAGCCGGCCGGATGGCGAAAAAGATTGAACCGAGCGTCAGCACTCCCGGAAACAGATTGACGTAGAACACCCAGGGCCACCCATAGTTACTGGTTAACCATCCCCCAGCGCTCGGTCCGATGGCAGGAGCGAGGGTGGCGGCCATCCCAAACAGGACCAATCCGATCGGATGCTTGTTTTTAGGAAGTGTCGAGAGCGCAACCGTGAACGCCATCGGAATCAGAACACCACCGGTAAAACCCTGGCAGGCCCGAAACAGAATCATCTCACCAAGACCTCGAGCAAGGCCACAGCAGCACGAGAAAACCAGAAATAACGTGGTATTGATTAGCAAGTACCAGCGGAGGCTAAAGACCCTGGTCAGCCAGGCGGTTAGCGGAATAGTGACGATTTCCCCAATTAAGTAACTCGTCGCTAGCCACGAACCCTCGTCTGAAGTAACACCAAGTCCTCCGGTGATATCTCGTAGCGACGCATTGGTTATATGAATGTCGACTATCGCCATAAAGGCGCCAAGCATGGTTCCAACCACTCCGACCCAGGTCCGAAAGTCTGCTGATCGTTCTTCAGCGTAAGCCATATTACGAGGTCACTTTCTAATGCGAATTGTTCTCTTTCCGACTACCTGCTATTCTCCTATTGCCACTTCACTCGTATCTTTGGCCCGACTGAAAGGCCCGGAACAATCAGCTGCTCGTATCCGCGAACACTAGCTGCGTCGAAGACGATCTTTACGGGGACGCGCTGAACGATCTTGGTGAAATTACCGGTGGCGTTATCGGGAGGCAGTAGCGCATAGACCGCGCCCGTTCCGAACTGAAAACTGTCGACCTTCCCCTGAAACTTTCGGTTTGGTATCGCGTCGATACGGATCTCCACCGATTGGCCAGGACGAATCCTGCCTAGCTGGTTTTCTTTATAGTTGGCGAGAACCCATACGTTGGGTTCAGCTAATGAGAGCCCGACCTGACCGGCCTGCACGTGTTGACCAGTCTCAAACTTCTTCTGGGCGACCCGCCCATCGGCCGGTGCGAAGACCGTCGTATAAGACAGTTGTAGCTCTCCGTTCTGCACTGCAGCCGCCGCACTGTCGAGCTGTGCCATGGCAGCCTTTTCCAAAGCGTTTGTAACTTCCAGCTTGGCTTTGGCCACGTTAACCTCAGCCAAAGCCGCATCGTATAACGCCTCGTTTCCGTCCGACTGGTATTGAGCGTTGTCCAGGTCCTGCTTGGAAATTACCCCTTTGCCTTCGTAGAAGAGCTGCGAATTTCTCTGAAAGGTTCGCTTGGCATTTACCGACTGCGCCTTTGCCGCGTCCGCCTGGGCTTCTGCTTGTCTCCACTCCGCAGCGGCTTGGACCCGTTGCGCCTGACTCTGGCTAAGCTGAGCCCTAGCCCTTTCCAAATCTGCTCGGGCCTGAGAGAGTGCCACTTCGTAGTCTTTCGGATCTAACGTTGCAATCGGTTGCGCCTGTTTCAATAACTGGTTATCATCGACCAGTACTGCGGAGATTGTTCCGGCCACCCGAAAACTAACTGGATGTTCATGTCCGGTAACATACGCATCATCGGTTTCTTCGAACCGGCTCAAATAGTTGGAATAGGCCACTCCGCTAATAATGATGACGAGCGCGCCAACTAAAAATATCCAGTCTCTAATAGTTATCTTTCGTTTCCAAATAGATCCCTTTACCGACCGGTTGGTCGGCGCAGAAACGGTTTCAACTGCTTCCATAGTGCGTGATGAATTACTGATTTTTTCAGAGGACAGTTCATCTAACTGTAAACGGGTTAGTTCATATCTTGTGATCGGCTTTCAATACCTCTCCAGCACGTTCGCCGATAATGATGCAGGGAGCCATGGTGTTGCCGGTCGTTATGCGTGGCATAATAGACCCATCGGCAATACGAAGTCTGTCGACTCCATAGACTCGAAGGTTTCCGTCAACCACTGACATGGGACCTTGGCCCATCTTCGCGGTGCAGGTTTGATGCCAGTAGGTCATAGCGGAATTGCGAATAAACTCTTCCAGTTCCGCACCTTTCAGGTTGCCCGGCATCACTTCTCGTTTGATAAATGGTCGAAGTGGCATGGAGTTGCCCACTTCACGGCAGAGTTCTACGCAGGCTATCGCGGCCTTCAGATCATCTGGGTGAGACAAGAAATTGGCTTCGATCCGAATGGGATCTAGTGGATTGGGACCGGTCAGACGAAGACAACCTCGGCTTTTGGGCCGTACAACGCCTCCGAACAATGTCCATCCAGCCGCCGGTAAACCGTACCTAGCCATATTCTCCGGGCTCGCTTTTGGAACCTCACATTGGCAGGTCTGCAAATCCGGAGTATCCAGGCCAGAATCGCTCTTCCAAAAGTAAGTTGCCTCGCCCATGTTGTTCCGGGGCGGTAGCGCCTTTGGATATTCCCAGACGCAATCAAAACCGACGTGGTCTTGAAAGTTCTGGCCAACACCGGGTAGGTGCTGCACAATCGGGATTCCGTGACGCTGCAACTCGGCTCGATCTCCGATACCGGATTGCATCAACAGCTTAGGAGTATGGATTTTTCCGCCATAGGAGAACTCAACACCCGTCACTCGTTTGCCCCCAAGTGTTAGTCGCGTCACCGCCGCATAAGTCAGAACCGTCAAGTTAGGCCGATCCAGATACGGATAGACATAGGAGCGGAACACAGACTGCCGTTTTCCAAGGCGAGCGCGGATATCCGCGATGGAAGCACCACCATTACCTTCCATCATACGGCCATTCTGATTTTCAAAGGTTGGGATACCCAGCAATCGTGCTCCTTCCACAAATGCTGGAGCAATCGGGTTAGGATCAGGAGCTGGCTCTACAAAAACCGGGCCGCCCGTTCCCCGATATTTCGGGTCTGGAGCGCCATGCCAGTCTTCGATACGGCGATAAATGCTAAGTACCGATTCATAACTCCATGCTGGATCTCCCGCTTCTGCTGCAAAGAAATCCCAATCGTTCTTATGCCCGCGCGCCCAAACCATCACATTGATGCTCGACCCGCCGCCAAGGACCTTGCCCATGGACAAAGGAATCGAGCGACCGTTGACACCCGGATCGGGTTGGCTTTGGAAGCTCCAATCGCGATCACTCCCGAGAAACACTAACATTTGGATTTTCAGCTAACCGCCGCGCTACTACCGATCCGGAGGAGCCGGATCCGCAAACGATAAAGTCGTAATATGGCTTGAGCGCAGATCTAAGCCTCGTTTGATTTGCCTTTACCCGCTCGGCAAAATCCGGCCCTTGATCATCAGGTTCAGGATTCGCGCCAATGTTTGAATCAATTTTCATATAGTTTCTGTATTCCCTTGGAAAACCTCAGTTTTGAACGGCTTCGTCTGATTCTCTCAATCGAAGCGTTGGCATAAAATGGGTCCGATTACCGAAATCAACGATTAATTAGTTCTTGCCGCAGTGGTAGGACTGACCTACCAGTAACACGCTATGGAGCTGCGACAGCTTCAATATTTCGTCACTATTGCTGAGGAATTGAGTTTTCGACGCGCCGCCAAGCGCCTCCATCTTTCTCACCCGTCGCTCAGCCAGCAAATCGCTAATCTAGAGAGTGAGCTGGGCATGAAACTATTTAAACGGAGCTCGCGGCAAATCGAGCTAACAGAGGCGGGGCGAGTTTTTCTGTCCGGTATACGTCAAGCCTTGAGGAGCATTCGCAGGGCCGCAGCTCAGGCGCAGGAGGTTGCGAAGGGTGAAAGAGGCAGACTGGTGATCGGCAATATCGGTTTACTGACGCAAAGGTTTTTGCCGGGCGCGTTGGCCGCGTTTCGCGCACGGTATCCTTTGGTCGAGGTGACCGTCAGTCACATGAATTCCCACGCGCAGGCCGAGGCGTTGTTGGATGGATTAATTATGTTAGGAATAGGGTATTTGGACGAAGGTGTAGATGAAGACACTCGTCAGTTGCTGACGACCGAATTGTTGTTACGATCACCCTTCGGCATCATTTATTCAGGACATCGCCGCTTTCCGAAACACCACACCCCAGTGCTTACGGACTTTCGCGATGACAGGTTCCTAGCCTTTGCTCCCGAGGTTAGTCCTATACACGCAAACTTGATTCACGAGCTTTGTCAGGAGATCGCTGGATTTGAACCCCACGTTGAGGCGATCGCAAACTCCAAGGAGGATATCGTCAGCATGGTGACGGCAGGGCGAGGTGTTTGGTTAGCGCCCGCGATCGCCGTGACCTCCCATCCGCAAGGAATTGATTTCCAACTCTTGGAGACAACAAAGCGGAGGTTTGAAGTGTTCGTGATCTGGAACAAACAGGTAGAATTACCTGCAGCGGCACAACAATTCGTAAAAGTCTTGAAAGAGTTTACAAATTCGGCAAACGATGGGAACCAGGAGCGAGTGGTCAAGCCGCGCCCAGCTCCCGAGTTGAAAAGCAAAAGCAAATCGTGAGCCGTTCGGGTCTACCGAGAAATGTTAGAATTGAGCTCCTCGGCGGTAAATATCCGGACCACATCCGCAAACAACCCGGAATCGGGCGCTAAAGTGGCTTGGCTTTCGGTAACCAACGCGCTGAGCGATTTCGAATATAGGCAGGCGAGTTTTGCGGAGAAGCTGTTTTGCCCGTTGCATTCGCGTGCGAGTCACGAACTGGAAAGGGGTTTGTCCGGTTGCCTCTTTAAACAGGCGGGCAAAGTGAAACGCGCTCAAACCGGCAGCTCGAGAGATCGAACCCAGATCAAGAGATTCGCTTAGATTTGCATGGATATATTCAATTGCGCTACCTAGTTGATCGTTAGTCAGCCGTGGCGGACCACAGAGTGGATATCGAACTTCGGCATAATTGCGGAGAACCCGTGCACATGCGGCGTTCAGCACGGCTTCGATAAAGAGGTTCTCCGCTGGGTCCGAGATCGCTGGTACCGTGGTAAGAGCCGCGGTGATTTCATGCAGCAGAGGATCAGCTGTCGCAAATGTTGGTATGAACTCGAGTTGGCGGCTGATTCCGTTGGATAACGCCATCTCTACTAGATAGGCGGGTTCCACGATTAGATAGCTGTAAGACAAGAACCGGTGCTGATCGTTCAAGAACGGACGAAGCATGGTCGGTGCATCAGCGGGGAGGAAAGCAATGTCCCCTTCGGCCGTAATTTCCCGTCTGGTCCGTCCGTCTAAACTTCGATCGAATTTCATTGGCTCCTTGAAGTGGTGGAGGCACACGACATGTTGCTTTGGGTGGTGCAGCGGCAACGCATCCGCGCACTGCCACACATCAGAAAGCTTCGCCCGGAAATTCAAGAGTTTCACCTGGCCCCTAGGAAGCCCGATGGACTTCAATAGAGTCGGAGGGTTTACGAATTCGCTCGGCGGTGTTTCGGAACCATAGTCGAACGTCATAGCCGTATCGCGAACCCGCCATCGAGGTAAAGAGTGGTAGACATATCTTTTTCTTCGGTATCCGAAGGGAGTTACAGATAGGAAGTAGTAGACGCCAAATTTCAGGGCTCCCGTCGTTTTTGTCTCAGGCGCCGTAATTGATGTCCGAGAAGTGATTGTTCCGAAACTTTCGTCGCAGACGCGCTTCTCAATACGCACGCCGGCTAAGCACTGGACTCGCGATGCGTAATTCGGAAGGCTATTTAATGCCCAACCCCTCGAAAAGGTAAAAGTAGCTCTGAACGGAACCTCTACTCAGCAGGTTTTCTATTAACCGTCGACTGATTTTGGTGGAGCGATTCCCACAAAATTGCCTCACCGAACCGTCGACCCCTATCGAGAAAACCTTGGCGTCTTTGTGTCTTGGCGTGAGTTCCGCCCCAAAATTTGCCTGTCCGAAAACGGCGAGACAATGAATCCAAGGCGGTCGATACTGACCAACCGAATGAATTCGCAACAGCACTTCTATGAAGCACTCATCGCGAGGGATCGACGGTTCGACGGGGTCTTTTTTGTCGGAATCAAGACGACAGGGATTTATTGCCGTCCGGTCTGTCCCTCGCGTCGTCCGCAGCAGCGGCACTGCGAATTTTTTCGTTTGGCCGCGGCGGCTGAGGTTGCGGGCTACCGGCCCTGTTTGCGTTGCCGTCCTGAGTTAGCTCCGGGCAATGCTCCGATTGATACGGAACAAAGAGTGGTCGGTGCTGCATTGCGCTATCTCGACCGGGTTGAAGAGGCCGATCAGACGATTCCGGAGTTGGCCAGCACGTTCCATTTTTCCGATCGTCATTTCCGACGCCTATTAACCAAGCAACTGGGCGTGGCTCCGATTCAACTTATGCAGACTCGGCGATTGTTGCTTGCTAAGCAGCTGCTCACCGACACGAATCTCGGCATCAATGACGTTGCTTTGGCTAGCGGCTTCAAGAGCCTGCGTCGATTTAATAGTTTGTTCAAAGAGCGCTACCGTCTTTCCCCGACCAGGCTGCGAAACGGTTCAAAGAAAACTGTGACGTCGGGCTCCGAATGTACATTTCGCCTCAGTTACCGCCCGCCGTTTAGCTGGGAGACGATGCTGCGATACTTTCGCCGGCGATCTTATCGAGGAGCTGAGTTGGTGGGCGAGAACCAATTCTCCCGAACGGTCCGGATCGGTGCGTTCAGAGGATGGTTGGTGGTTGAAAACGATCCCCGCGCCCATTCGTTAAAGATCCAAGTTGCACCGGAATTGCTTCCCGCCTTGTTGACCTTAGTGAGCCGGCTGCGACGCTTATTTGATTTAGATGCTTCGCCCGATCGAATCGCAGCGACGCTTGGCCCGCTGGCGGCGAAGAATCCGGGAATCAGAGTGCCAGGTGCTTTTGAGGGCTTCGAGATCGCGTTGCGCGCGGTGCTCGGTCAACAAATCAGTGTGCCGGCGGCGACAACGATTGCCGGTCGCGTGATTGAACGATTCGGAGAGAAGATCGACACGCCTTTCCCGGATCTGAAATTTATGCCGCCGACCGCAGCTCAGATCGCTGCGGTGCCGCTCGGTGACCTGCGGAACCTCGGGTTAACTGAGGCACGAGCAGCGACG
>WNFM01033023.1_pt1 | contig 11391 bp, 12 predicted proteins | sample 5400271 | NCBI WGS metagenome assembly WNFM01 (sample SAMN13153352, study PRJNA577476) | soil metagenome | isolation source: 60 cm saprolite on Douglas fir-dominated hillslope | place: USA:California | collected 2013-09-17 | reverse complement strand
TGCTGGTTGGCGCCCATCAGGCTCAGGTCATAGAGCACCGGCGAGAGGTACATCAGCATCTGCAGCGCGACCTCGGTGAGATGCTTCACGTCGCGAAAGAAGACGGTGAAGGTCGCGAGCATGAGCGTGATCCCGCTGGTGAAGAGCGTCAGCAGAATGACCGCCACCGGCAGGAAGAGGAGCGCCCAGGAAAACGGCTGGTCGAGCGCGGCCATCAGGAAGAAGAGCGGCACCAGCGAGAGCGCGAAGTTGACCAGGTTGGATCCCACCACCGAAAGGGGGAACACCGCCTGCGGCATGCGCACCTTGCGGATCAGTTCCTGGTTTCCCAGGATCGAGTTGAGACCCTGCATCAGCGCGTTCGAGAAGAAGATCCACGGGAGCAGCGCCGCCAGCAGGAAGATGGAGAAGTTCTTCTGCTGCGTCGGCATGATGGTGGTGAAGACCACCGTGTAGACGATCATCAGCAGCAGCGGGTTCAGCATGGTCCAGAGCAGGCCGAAGATGCTGCGCTTGTAGCGGACCTTCAGCTCGCGGACGACCAGCAGGCGGACCAGCTGCCGGTAGTTGAAGAGCTCGCGCAATCCGCGTGCGGGCGGCATTCATGATCGGCGCTCCGCCAGGAAACGATCGAGCGCGGCCTCCAGCGGCAGGGGGACGTGCGGGCCCAGCAGCTTCTTCACTTTGTCGACGCGCAGCGAGCAGCGATGCGGCCGCGGCGCCGGCAGCTTCAACTCCGCCAGCCGCGTCGGCACGATCAGGTCGGGTGAGGCCCCCACTTTGCGCGCCAGCGCCCGGCAGAACTCCACGCGCGAGAGGGCCGTCGCGCCCGCGCAGTGGAAGACCCCCTGTTCGCCGCTGCGGTGGACGCCGATCACCATCTCCGCTGCGTTGTCGGCGAGCGTCGGCGAGACCACCTGGTCGCTGAAGGCCTTGACCTGCTTTCCCGCCAGCAGATCCTCCGTCACCGCCACCGCGAAGGTCCGTTTGGCATCTTTATACCCGCTATAAACGACTGCGACGCGGCACACCGCGCGATCGCTCGCCAGCAGCAGGGCCGCTTCCTCGCCGGCCCGCTTGGTGCGTGCGTAGGTGCCGCGCGGATTGGGCGCATCGTCTTCGAGGTAGCCGCCTTCTTTTTCACCGTCGAAGACGTAGTCGGTGGAGAGCGCGGTCAGGCGCGCGCCGATCTTGCGGCAGGCCATCGCGCAGGCGTCGACCGCGCGCACGTTGAGCACCCAGGCGTCGGCGGGATTCAACTCGCAGGCATCGACGTCGGTCATGGCGGCGGCGTGCAGAACACCCGAGGGGCGCAGCGATTCCACCAGGTCCTGCAGCAGGTACGGCTCGAGAAAATCCTGCTCGACGTACTCGACCGACGAGCCCGCTGTGAACCGGCGGGGTCCGCGCCCCACCGCCACCACGCGCTCGCCCGCCTGCCCGAGCCGCGCGACGAGACGGCTCCTAATTGCGCTCGTAATAGGTGCGGTACGCGCCGGTGCGAACGCGCTCCCACCAGCCGCGGTTCTGCACGTACCAGTCGACGGTGGTGGCGAGCCCCTCGGAAAACGGGACGCGCGGCTCCCACTCCAATTCCGCGCGGGCCTTCGAGGCGTCGATGGCGTAGCGGCGATCGTGCCCGGGGCGATCCTTCACGTGCTCGAGGAGCTCGCGGCCTTTGCCGAGGATCTCCAGCAGCCGGTGCACGATCTGGATGTTGGGCCACTCGTTGTCGGAGCCGAAGTTGTACACCTCGCCGGCCTTGCCCTTCTCGAGCGCGGCCAGCACGGCGCGGTTGTGGTCCTCGACGTGGATCCAGTCGCGCACCTGCATGCCGTCGCCGTAGACGGGGAGTTTCTTGCCCTCGAGCGCGTTGGCGATCATCAAAGGGATGAGCTTTTCGGGAAACTGGAATGGCCCGTAGTTGTTGGAGCAGCGCGTGACCACCGCATCCAGACCAAAGGTATGGCCGTACGCCAGCACCAGCAGATCGGCCGCGGCCTTCGAGGCGGAATAAGGGCTCGACGGCCGGAGCGCGGAAGTCTCGGTGAACTTTCCGGTCGCGCCCAAAGAGCCGTACACCTCGTCGGTGCTGATCTGCACGAAGCGCTTCACCTTCGCCTGCCGCGCGCAGTCGAGCAGCACCTGCGTGCCGGAGACGTTGGTCTCGACGAAGATGCCCGGACCCAGGATGCTGCGGTCGACGTGGCTCTCGGCGGCGAGGTTGAGGATGGCGTCGACGCCGTGGTTGCGGATCAGGTGCTCCACCAGCTCCGCGTTGGCGATGTCGCCGCGCACGAAGACGTGCTTCGGATCGTCGCGCAGGTCGTCGAGCGACTCCGCGTTGCCCGCGTAGGTGAGCTTGTCGAGGTTGACGACGGTCCAGTCGGGCCGCTCGCGCCGCAGCAGCCGGACCAGGTTGGAGCCGATGAACCCCGCTCCACCGGTCACCAGGACGGTACGGCTCATTTGAAGGTTTTCTCCGCTTCGGCGGCGTCGTCGGCGCGGCCCGCGACAAGCTCGTTCGCGGCGTGGAGCGAATCGAAGGTGCCCGCGTCGGTCCACCAGCCCGAGAGCCGGTCGCACTGCAGCGAGCCCGCGCGCAGATAATGGTTGTTGACGTCGGTGATTTCGAGTTCCCCGCGCCCGCTGGGCTTGAGCGTCCGGATCACCTCGAAGACGTTCGCGTCGTAGAAATAGACGCCCACGACCGCGAAGTTGCTCTTCGGCTCTTTGGGCTTCTCGACGATGCGCAGGACTTTCGAGCCATCGACCTCGGCGACGCCGTAGCGCTGCGGATCGTGGACCTGCTTGAGGAGAAGCCGCGCGCCGGAGCCCTGGGCGCGGAAGGCGGCGACGTAGGGAGCGATCGAATCCTGGAAGATGTTGTCGCCGAGGATCACGCAGATCAGATCCTGGCCTGCGAAGTTTCGCGCGAGGCCGAGCGCCTGCGCGATTCCGCCCGCCTCGTCCTGCACCTTGTAGGTGAAGCGGCAGCCGAAATCCTTGCCGCTGCCGAGGAGCGTGACCACGTCGCCCATGTGATCGACGCCGGTGACGATGCAGATCTCGTCGACGCCGGCCTCGATGAGCTTCTTCACCGGGTGGAAGATCATCGGCTCGCGGCCCACCGGGAGCAGGTGCTTGTTGGTCACCTTGGTCAGCGGGAACAGGCGCGAGCCGGTGCCGCCCGCGAGAATGACGCCCTTCATCGGCCTGCTCCTTTCCACGCCCTTGCAGCGGCGGCGTTGTGCCAGAAGTCAGAGGTAGTGTCGACTACGAGCTCGTCGCCGTATTCGGCGACGCGAGTGTGCCGCCGCCAGGGCTCGGGGACGCCCGGCGGCGGCCTAGCCGCGACGGAAGGCGGCCACGGCCAGAAGACCGCTGATCAGCGCCGGAATCGCTCCCGCGGTCCAGGGCGACAGGCTTCCGCCCAGCGAGAGCGCGTGGGCCACCACCGACGCGGCCCAGAGGAGCATGGTCAGCCCGATCCCCGCGGCCACCGCTCCCGCGAGCGGCATGCGGCGCCGGGGGCGCTGCAGCGAGAGCGCGATGCCCACCGCGGCCAGCGCCGCCGGAAGGATCTGCAGGGGCTGCGCGGCGCGCTCGGCCAGGGCCAGCTCGTACTCGCGCGCCCGCTGGCCCGCCTGCAGGCGCCTCGCCACCTGCTCGCGAAGTTGGCGCCAGGGGAGCTGCCGCGGGCGCCCGCTGCGCAGTTCCAGATCGGCGGCGGTCTCTGGGAAGATCTCGTCCATCACCTGCGCGCGGCGCTCGGCGATAGTTCCTCCCGGCTCGTCCGAGAGTCCGTAGGTGGTCTCGATCGCGTCGAGCAGCCGCCACCGTACGCCGCCGGCCGCAGGCTGATCCTGGGCGGGCTCGAGCCGTCGCGCGTCGATGCGCCGGGCGAGCCGGAAGGGCGGCGCGATCTCGAGCACCGTCGCGGGCTCCCAGCCGCCGTCGCGGGCCGGGCCGAGATGATAGATGCGCCCCTCCTTGCCGCGCAGCCAGGAAGAGCCGGTGTGGTAGGTGGCCCAGTCGCCCCAGCGGTTGAAGCGCTTGACCTGGATCTCCTCGGCGCGCGCGTCGGCGCTGACGACGACCTTCTCGCCCAGCCAGAAGAGCGCGACGCCCAGCGCCGCGGCGAAGGCCGCGATCGGCAGGGCGAGCCTGAGGGGATGAACGCCCAGCGAGAAGAGAGCGATCAGCTCTCCCCTGCGCGAGAGGAGCGTGATCAGCAGCGCAGCGGCGATGATGAGCGCGGCCGGCGCCAGCTGATAGGCCACCACCGCGGCCTTGTTCGCGTAGAGCTCGGCGACGGCCCTGCCCCAGGCGGTTCCCGAATAGCTGTGGGCGCGGTCGGCGAAATCGATCACCAGATAGAGCAGGACCACGCCGCCCAGGGTGGCGGTGAAGAGGCGCCCAAGCTGGCCGAGCACCAGGCGGTCGAGGTATCCGCCGAGGTCTTTCCCGCCCGAAGTCACTCGCGCCTCCTCATGTCCAATGAGCTGAGCACCCGGCTACAGCTCGGCGGCGGCGATGTCCGAGCGGAGCTGCATGCCGGCGAATCCGATATGTGCCGCCGCGCCGTACGCTCGCGCGCGCGCCTGCGCCGGGCCAGTGCCCAAAGCGGCGACAGTGAGGACGCGCCCGCCGCCGGTCATCATCTTTCCGCCCTGCAGGCGCGTGCCGGCGTGGAGGATCCAGAGGTCGTCGCCCTGCTCCACCGCGGAGAGGCCCTCGATCTCGTCGAGCGGCCGGGGCGTGCCGGGATAGCCGTGCGCCGCCAGCACCACCGCGACCGCCGTACGCGAATCCCACACCGGCTTCTGTCCGGCGATGCGCCCCTGCGTCGCGGCGAGCAGCAGCGGCAGCGGATCGCTGCGCAGCTTGATGAAGATGGCCTGCGCCTCCGGATCACCCAGGCGGCAGTTGAACTCGAGCACGCGCAGTCCTCGCGGCGTCAGCATGAGCCCCGCGTAAAGAGCGCCCACGAACGGCGTGCCCCGCCGCGCCAGCTCGCGCACGGTGGGCAGGAGCACTTCGCTGACGGTTTGATCGACCAGCTCCTGCGTCGCGTCGGCCGGCGGGCAGACCGCACCCATGCCGCCCGTGTTGGGGCCCTGGTCGCCGTCGAGCAGCCGCTTGTGATCGCGGGCGGGCGGCAGCGGCAGCACGGACTCGCCGTCGGACAAGGCGATGATGGAGATCTCGCGGCCCTCGAGGCGCTCCTCGATGAGCAGCTTCGCACCCGGACGCCACAGCTCTTCGACGGCGCGGGCAGCCTGCGCGCCGTCGTCGGCGACGATCACGCCCTTGCCGGCGGCGAGGCCGTCGAGCTTGACCACGCAGGCGCCGGCCGTGCGCGCGTGCTCGCGGGCTGCACCAGGATCTTCGAACACGGCCGCGTGCGCCGTGGGAACGCCAGCAGCAATCATGATCTCTTTTGCGAACGCTTTCGACGCCTCGATGCGCGCCGCCGCCGCGAGCGGACCGAAGCAGGCGACGCGCTCCTTCGCCATCCGGTCGGCGAATCCGTCGGCGAGCGGCGCCTCGGGCCCGACCACCACCAGATCCGGTTTTTCCGCGAGCGCTGCCTCGGCCAGCGCGTCGGTGCCGGGCCCCTGCGGCTGCACGCAGCGCGCCTCCTGCGCGATGCCGGGATTGCCGGGCACTGCGACGATCTCGCGCGCGTTGCCCCCGCGCCGCAGCGAGCGCACCAGCGCGTGCTCACGCGCCCCCGATCCGATGACGACGACCCTGGTCATGTCAGTGCCGGAAGTGGCGAACGGAGGTGAAGACCATCGCGAGGCCGAGGCGATCGGCCGCCGCGATCACTTCGTCGTCGCGGACCGAGCCGCCGGGCTGGGCCACCGCCGTCACGCCGGCTGCGGCAGCCGCCTCGACGCCGTCGGGAAAGGGGAAGAACGCGTCGGAACCCAGCGCCGCGCCGCGCGCCTTCTCGCCTGCGCGCTGGGCGGCGATGCGGACGGAGTCGACGCGATTGGTCTGCCCCATGCCGATGCCGACCGTCACTTCCCCGCGGGCCAGCACGATGGCGTTGGACTTGACGTGCTTGACCACGCTCCACGCGAAGGCGAGCGCAGCCAACTCGTCGGCGGTCGGCGCGCGCTTCGTCACTGTGCGCCAGGCGCGCGGCTCGGCCTGCGCCAGATCGCGCGACTGCACCAGCAGTCCACCCGGAACGCTGCGCAGCTCGCGGGGCTCGAGCGTCCAGCTCTCTCGCGCGAGGCCGAGCAGCGGCACCTCGAGCAGGCGCAGCGACTTCTTGCCCTTGAGCGCCTCGATCGCTCCCGTCTCGAAGCCCGGCGCGATCACCGCCTCGAGAAACGTCTCGGCCAGCGCCGCGCCCGTGGCCGCATCGACCGGCCGCGAGAGCGCGACGATGCCACCGAAGGCCGACACCGGATCGGCGTCGCGGGCGAGCTTGTACGCGTCGAGCACGGTAGCCGCACGGGCCACGCCGCAGGGATTCGTGTGCTTGACGATCACCACGGCAGCGGGCCCCTTCGCGCCGGCCGCGTGCTCTTTCAGCGCCTCGAGCGCGGACGAGCCGTCGAGGATGTTGTTGTACGAAAGCTCCTTGCCCTGCCAGCTCGCCGTAGAACGCCGCCCGCTGGTGCGGATTCTCTCCGTAGCGGAGCGTCTGCAGCCGGCGGAATTCGGGCAGCGGCGGCGACTCGGCGAAGCCTTCGCCCTCCTGCTGGCCGAGCTGCTCCGCGAGCCAGCCCGCGATCGCCGCATCGTAGGCTGCCGTGTGCGCGTACGCCCGCGCCTGCAGCCGCCGCCGCGTGCCTTCCTGGACATCCTTCTTCTGCTGCAGCTCCGCGAGCACGATCCCGTACTCGGCCGGGTCGACGACCACCGTCACCGATTCGGCATTCTTCGCTGCTGAGCGGATCATCGACGGCCCGCCGATGTCGATGTTCTCGATCACCTCGCCGAACGGCAGCCCCTTCTGCACCGCCTCGCGGAAGGGATAGAGGTTCACCGCCACCAGATCGATGGGCAGCACGCCCTGCGCTTTCATTTCGGCAACGTCGGAAGCGAGGCCGCGCCGCCCGAGCAGGCCGCCGTGGATCTTCGGATGCAACGTCTTGACGCGTCCGCCCAGCATCTCGGGAGCGCCGGTGAAGTCCTGCACCTGGGTGACCTTCACGCCCTCCTTCGCGAGCAGCGCCGCAGTTCCGCCCGTCGAGAGGATTTCGACGCCGAGCGAGGAAAGCCCGCGGGCAAACTCGACGATTCCGGTCTTGTCGGACACCGAAAGCAACGCGCGGGCAATGGGCATCCGCGGCTCCATACCACAGGCCGGCATGCGTCGATCTGCCGCGGCAGCGGTGCAAGGTTGTCGCGTATCCTCCAGACATGCGAGCACTCGCTGTGCGGCCGACGCTGCAGTTCGCGATGTTGGCTGCGTTCGTGCTGGTCGCCGAGAGCGCGGTGCTGGCCTCCCGCAGCTTCCCGCAGCATCCGGAGGCCTTCCGCCTCGCCGTCATCTTCGATCTCTGCACGGTGCTGCCGCTCGCGTACTGGGCGCTCCTGGTGCGGCGCGGCCTCTCGCGGCCTCGGACGGTGGGGCGCGTCGCCGTCCTGGCCATCGCATTCTGCGCGCTCCTCTTCGGGCGGGAGGTGCGCTTGCTGGCAGCACCGCTCGAGCTGGCGCTGATCTGGCTGGCGATCAGCTCGGTGCGCCGCGCATTGCGCGCCCGCAAGGCTACCGACGCCGCCAGCGCATTGCGCGTCGGGCTGTCGGATGCGCTCGGCGACACCGCGGTCGCGCGCGCCGTCGCCTCCGAGTTCGCGGTCGTCTGGTACGCGCTCTTCTCGTGGGGCCGCCCGACGCCCGCCGGCTTCACCGCGTACAAGCGGGCGGGCTGGATCGCGATCTACTGCGCGATCCTGCTGGCTACCGCGGCCGAGGGCATCCCGCTCCACTTCGTGCTCTCGCGCGGCTGGGCTCTCTTCAGCAATGCGATCCATCTCTACACGGCGCTCTGGCTGGTCGGCGATCTGCGGGCCATGGTGCTGCGGCCGATCACGGTCGAGAACGGTGTCCTGCGCCTGCGCATCGGGCTGAAGTGGGAGGCCGACATCCCGCTCGCGCAGATCGTCGCCGCCGAGCTGACCAGCAAGCCCGAAGGCCGCAAGCTCGGCGTGCTCGGCTCACCGAATCTCGTCTTGCGCCTGGAGCGGCCCGTCGAGCTGCACGGCCTCTTCGGGATCCGCCGCACCGCCCAGGTCCTCTCGCTGCAGGTCGACGATCCGGCGGATCTGGCCCGCGCGCTCACCCGTTAGTCCAGCGGCGGGCGCGGCACTGCGGATCCTCACTCGTCGTCGTCGGCGAGCGCTGCCTTGGCTGCGTCGATCTGCGCCTGCGTCTTCGGCTCGTCGTCCGCGATCACGCGCAGCTTGGTGAGCCCGCGCATCTCGAGCTGGCGGACGCGCTCGCGGGTCAGGTTCATGATCACGCCCACTTCCTCGAGCGTGATGCCCTGCCGGTCCGCCACGTCGAGCGCGCAGGTCTCGGCCAGCTCCCACAACTCCTTGTCCGGAAAGTTCATCTTCACCGAGCCGGTGCGCGGGTTGACGTCGACGTAGAGGTTGTACTTGCAGGAGACGTAGGGGCACGGGCGCTCGCCCTCGGCGCAGTCGCCGCGCACCTTGGGGCGGTTGGCGTCGAGCTCGGCCATCAGCGCCTGCAGCTCCGGATCGAGCCCGCCCAGCGCCTTCTGCTGGCGGAACATGCGCGCCATCTCCTTGCGGCTCATGGTGCGCGCGCGCTGGCGCGGCTTGTCGTCCATCTCGGGAACCTCGTCCGGCACGTTGGGCAGTGCGTTCCTCTTGGGCTCGCTCATAAGCTACCCCTTCCCGGGCTCTTCGCGTGCGGTGATTTCCGTGACGGTGCGTTCGATGTCCTTGACGAAGCCCTTGGCCTGCCTGCGGCCCTCCTCGAGCAGCCGCTCCAGTTGCTTGCGGCGCGAGGGTCCGAGCTCGGGCTTTTCCAGGAGCGACTTGTCGAGCGCGACGAACAATTCGTCGAGCGCGCGCTCGACGCCGTCGAGCTGGCCGCGGAAGAAGATGAACGAGCGCCGGATATCCTCCAGCGTCATCCCTTCGTCCATCAGCGACTTGATCAGGTGGATGCGGCGCACGGCGGCGGCGGGATAGAGCCCGCGCGAGCCGCGGTGCTTGCCCTTCTCGCCGACGCGCCTGCTGCGCGGCAGAAGCCCGAGCTGGACGTACTTGCGGAAGGTGGCCTGCGCGAGCTTGACGCCGCGGGGCGCGAAGAACTCGACGATCTGGCCGGCGCTGATGCCTTGCGCGTACTGCTGCTCGAGCGCGTCGAACTCGTCGGATTCGCGCTGCGGCATACCCACTCCGGGGAAGTGCTGCGCCGTCTCCACCCGCCACCCTCGATCCGCCGCGATGCTTTCAGTGGCATCGCGTGAATGCATTCGCAGGAGTAGCGTATCTTGAGTAGCTTGTCAACACGAGGGGCTACTCGCTCAAGTCGACGTCGAGGCGGTGCTCGGTGTTGTCCTTCACGATCACTTCAGCGGCGCGCCAGTGTTCCATCTTGGGAGAGCCGACGCGGATGGTGTGCTTTCCAGCCTGCAGCTCGAGGAGAAGCGGCGTCATTCCCCGCAGCAGACCGTCGACATAGACTTCAGATTCCACCGGACGCGAAGTCACGCGCAGATTGCCGTGGGCGGGCGCCGGCGCGCCCATGATGGCGCGCTCGAGCAGCCGCTCGCCGCGGGCGGCGCGGTGGATGAGCGCGACCGGCAGCACGATGAAGAGCAGGGCCGCGCCGGCCGCGATCACCTTCACCACCTTGCGGGACGGCGGCGGCACCGAGGCGAAGAGCCGCGGCTGGTCGAGGCGCATGGTCGCGACCGCGACACGCTGACCCGCGGGAACCGGAGTGCTGCGCTCCGCGCCGGGCGCAGTCTGGTGCGAGACCAGAGCTTCCGGCGCGTTCTCGTGGAGCCACTGGGACAGCTCGCGATCGGGATCGGTCGGCGGCGGGCACGCGTGGAGGAGCGAGGCGGCCATCTCGGAGGCGGTCGCGTAGCGATCAGCCGGCTTCTCGGCGGTGGCCTTGTCGATCACCGCGCGCAACTGCGCCCCGCAGCTGACGTCGGCCGCCTCGGCGACTACACGCCCCAGCGAAAAAACGTCCGCCTGCGGACCGACGGGACGGCCCATCGCCTGCTCGGGCGCCATGTACCCGCGCTTGCCCTTGGGCTGCACGCCGGGCTGCGTGGTCTCGGCGTTTCCCGCGGCGCGCGCGACACCGAAGTCGCCCAGGTAGACCGCGCCAGAGCGAGAGAGCAGCACGTTGTCCGGCGCCACATCGCGATGCACGACGTGCAGCGGCTGCCCGTCGCGGCCCTCCGCGATGTGGGCCGCGTGCAGCGCGTGCGCGACCTGCGCTCCGATATGCGCCGCGAGCGACTCCGGCAGGACTGCGTTGCGCCGCCGCGCGAGCTTGAGCACGGTCCGCAGAGAGGCGCCGTCGACGAACTAGAGCACGAAGACGGGGCCGTACTCCGTCGTCTCCAGGTAATCGATCGCCGCGACGATGCCGGGATGGTGCAGGAGCCCGACCACCCGCGCCTCGTCGGCCAGCATGGCGGCGATGCGCGCGTCCCCCCGCCGCTCCGGCGCCAGCACCTTGAGGACCGCCCCCAGACTTCGCCCATCCCTCCGAGCCCGAGCCGCTGCTCGAGGAGGTATCTGCCGCCGATGAGGTCGCCGGGCTGCAGTTGACAGGCCCTCCTGCGTACTTACTGTACCGCCGCACCGCGGCACTGGCATACCGCCGCGAAAACAATGTCGGGGACATGATGCACGCGCCTGGCGCGGCTTCGTGTCCCCAAGAGGGTCTAGGGAGAAGACCATGGCGAAGAAGATCATCGGAATCGACCTGGGCACGACCAACTCCGTGGTGGCGATCATGGAGGGCCGCGAGCCCAAGGTCATCGAAAACGAAGAGGGCAGCCGCATCACCCCGTCGGTGGTGGGCTTCTCCAAGGACGGCGAGATCCTCGTCGGCCAGGTTGCGCGCCGGCAGGCGATCACCAACCCGGAGAACACCGTCTACTCCATCAAGCGCTTCATGGGCCGCAAGTTCGAGGAGACCTCGAGCGAGCAGAAGCGCGTCCCGTACCACGTCGTCAAGGGCGACAACGGCGACGCGATGGTCGAGATCGGCAGCAAGAAGTGGAGCGCGCCTGAGATCAGCGCGAAGATCCTGCAGAAGCTGAAGCGCGCCGCCGAGAACTACCTGGGCGACACCGTCACCGAGGCGGTCATCACCGTCCCGGCGTACTTCAACGACGCCCAGCGGCAGGCCACCAAGGACGC
>WNFM01359802.1_pt2 | contig 11392 bp, 13 predicted proteins | sample 5400271 | NCBI WGS metagenome assembly WNFM01 (sample SAMN13153352, study PRJNA577476) | soil metagenome | isolation source: 60 cm saprolite on Douglas fir-dominated hillslope | place: USA:California | collected 2013-09-17 | reverse complement strand
CAGAAGGGAGCCGCCCCCGGTCAGCACGATGCCCTTGTCGACGATGTCGGCGGCGAGCTCGGGCGCGGTGTGCTCGAGCGCCACTTTGACCGCCTCGACAATGGCGCCGACCGGCTCGGCGAGGCTTTCGGCGATTTGCCGCTCGCTGATGACGATCTCCTTGGGCACGCCGTTCATGAGATCGCGCCCTTTGATTTCCATGACGCGGCCTTCGCCGTCTTCGGGCATGCAGGCCGAGCCGATCTCCTTCTTGATCCGCTCGGCGCTCGACTCGCCGACCAGCAGGTTATGGTTGCGGCGGATATAGGCGATGATCGCTTCGTCCATCTTGTCGCCGCCGACGCGCACCGAGCGCGAATAGACGATGCCGCCGAGGGACAGCACCGCCACCTCGGTGGTGCCGCCGCCGATATCGACGACCATCGAGCCGGTCGGCTCGGTCACCGGCAGGCCGGCGCCGATCGCCGCCGCCATCGGCTCCTCGATGAGGAAGACGCGGCGGGCGCCAGCGCTCTCCGCCGATTCCTGGATGGCGCGCCGTTCCACCGCCGTCGAGCCCGAGGGCACGCAGACGATGATCTGCGGACTGGCGAAACTGCGCCGGTTGTGCACCTTGCGGATGAAGTGCTTGATCATCTCCTCGGCGACTTCGAAATCGGCGATGACGCCGTCGCGCAAGGGGCGAATCGCCTGGATGTTGCCGGGCGTTCGCCCGAGCATCATCTTGGCCTCGTCACCGACGGCAAGGACTTGCTTCTTGCCCCTGACGCTGGCGATGGCGACGACCGAGGGCTCGTTGAGCACGATCCCCCGTCCCTTCACGTAGACCAGCGTGTTTGCCGTACCAAGGTCGATTGCCATATCGGCGGAGAGTAAGCCCAGCATTCTGCCTATCATTGTTTGTTCAATTCACGGGTTGTCGGCGCTGAGAGCGGATGCTGGGCCGGCCGATATCGGGGCGGCACCGCTGGCGCGGCGCCGTTCCGATCGTCAGGCTGACAGCGCTGCGGGTGCAGTCTTCGCCCTTTTGGTGAAAAGCTTGTTAAGTGCGTGCAGATAGGCGCGCGCCGAGGCGACCAGCGTGTCGGGATCGGCGCCCTGGCCGTTCACCGACTTGCCGTTCTCCTCGAGGCGCACGGTCACCTCGGCCTGCGCGTCGGTCCCCTCGGTCACCGCATGCACCTGATAGAGCTGCAGCCGCGTCACGTGGGGGACCAGCGCCTTGATCGCGTTGAAGGTGGCGTCGACCGGCCCATTGCCAGAGGTCTTCACCTTGTGCACGGCACCGTCGATGTCGAGCTCGAGCTCGGCGGTCTGCGGCCCCTTCGAGCCGGCGACGACCTGCAGCGAGACGAACTTGACGCGCTGATGGGCGCGCCCGACCTCGTCGTCGACCAGCGCGACGATGTCCTCGTCGAAGATCTCCTTCTTGCGGTCGGCGAGGTCCTTGAAGCGGCGGAAGGCGTCGTTGGCGGCGTTGTCGCCGACCTCGAAGCCGAGCTCCTTCAGCTTCATGCGGAAGGCATGGCGGCCGGAATGCTTGCCCATGACCAGGGTCGAGCGGTTGAGACCGACCGACTCGGGAGTCATGATCTCGTAGGTGCCGGCATGTTTCAGCATGCCGTCCTGGTGGATGCCGCTCTCATGCGCGAAGGCGTTGGCGCCGACCACCGCCTTGTTCGGCTGGACGACGAAGCCGGTGATCGTCGAGACCAGGCGCGAGGCGCGAGTGATGTACTCGCTCTTGACGCCGCTGGCATAGGGCATGACGTCGGCGCGCGTCTTCAGCGCCATGACGATCTCCTCCAGCGAGCAATTGCCGGCCCGCTCGCCGAGTCCATTGATCGTGCATTCGACCTGGCGCGCGCCGGCGCCGACCGCCGCCAGCGAGTTGGCGACGGCGAGGCCGAGATCGTTGTGGCAGTGCACCGAGACCACCGCCTTGTCGATATTCGGCACGCGCTCGAACAGCATGCGGATGAGGGCGGCGAACTCCTCCGGGACGGCATAGCCGACCGTATCCGGGATGTTGATCGTGCGAGCGCCCGCCTTGATCGCGCTCTCGACCGTGCGGCAGAGGAAATCGTGCTCGGTGCGCGAGCCGTCCTCGGGCGACCATTCGACGTCGTCGCACAGGTTGCGCGCATGGCTGATGCTGTCGATCACCGCCTGATGGACCTGCTCGGGTGTCATCTGCAGCTTGTATTTCATGTGCAACGGCGAGGTCGACAGGAAGCTGTGGATGCGCGGCCGCTTGGCGTGCTTGAGCGCCTCCCAGGCGCGATCGATATCCATCCGGCCGGCGCGCGCCAGGCCGCACACCGTCGAATTCTTGACGATCTTGGCGATCTCGCGCACGGCCTCGAAATCGCCGTTCGAGGCGATCGGGAAACCGGCCTCGATGACGTCGACGCCCATCTCCTCGAGCAAGGTCGCGATCTTGATCTTCTCGTCGAGATTCATCGAGGCGCCGGGCGACTGCTCGCCGTCGCGCAGCGTCGTGTCGAAGATGATGACGCGATCGGCCTTGCCGGTGGCGGCCTTGGCGGCGGCCTTCACGGTGGCGGCCTTTTCGGTCGATCGGGCGGTTCGTTTGGCGGGTGTCTTCTGCTTCATGGTGGCGCTCATGGGAGCGAATCCTCGGTTGATGAATGGAAATGCCGGCCGAGTTTCCCCTGAGCACGCGTCGCGCTGCGACGATTGCACTCAGGGGGCGCTAAGTCGAAGCGTCCCATCATCCCGCAGAATGGCGCCGAGCATGGCTTGCAGCGTGGCGACGCGACGACGCGCTGGCGTCCTCGCTCTTTCAGTCCACCCCGTCGCCCGACCCGTCATCGCCTGATCCCATCGAATACGGCATAGCGCCGGTCGTCCTGAGGCTATGGCGATCATCGTTAATTTACGGTTAATGGATGGGGTCGAAGATCGCCGCGGCCGCGCTATCTCTAACGCCTTTCGCCGCGGAATCGCAAGTTTTCTCTTAATAATTATGAACTCCCCCCGGTTCCGTCCGCCGCCCCCTTCGCCTATGATCGGCGCTCACGCCACAGCAAGAGGAAAGGAGCCGGATATGGGCAAGACGATCGAGCTCGCTGCCGCCGATGGCCATAAATTTGCCACCTACCGCGCCGACCCCAGCGGCAAGCCGCGCGGCGCCATCGTCGTCGTGCAGGAGATTTTCGGCGTCAACGGCCACATGCGGCGCGTCACCGACGGCTTTGCCGCCGCTGGTTATCTTGCGCTGTCGCCGGCGCTCTTCGACCGCACCCAGCGCGGCGTCGAGCTCGGTTATGACCCGACCGCCATCGCCGCCGGGCGCGAGCTGCGCGGCAAGGTCGGCGATGACGGGCCGCTCGCCGACGTCCAGGCGACGATCGATCTCGCCGCCAGCGGCGGCAAGGTCGCGGTGATTGGCTATTGCTGGGGCGGCACCCTGGCCTATCTCGCCGCGACTCGGCTCAAGGGCCTCGCCTGCGCGGTGGGCTATTACGGCGGCGGGATCGCCGCCGCTTCCAACGAGAAGACCGGCGTCCCGGTGATGCTGCATTTCGGCGACAGCGATCAGAGCATTCCGCTGAGCGACGTCGACAAGGTGCGCGCCGCCCACCCCGAGATCACCACCTATGTCTACAAGGCCGGGCACGGCTTCAACTGCGACGAGCGCGGCAGCTATGATGCGGCGAGCGCCAAGACCGCGCTCGACCGCACTCTGGCCTTCTTGAAGGACCATATCGGTTGAGTCTTGTCCTGAGCGACGAGGAGCGTGCCATGGCGGCGGGGTCGCGCGGCCCCGCAATCGCCATGGCGGCGCGGATTCTCGGCGAGACGGCGGCGATGCTTGGCGCCGAGCGCCTCGTCACGGTAAGCAGCTCGCATGTCGATGGCTGCCTCTATCACGGCGATAGCGGGACGCATTTCGCCGAGCGTCTGGCCAGCGAGGGCGGCCGCGTCGCCGTGCCGACGACGCTCAATGTCGGCGCCCTCGACCTCCTCCATCCCGGCCGCGTGCAGTTCGACCCCGGGACCGCCGAGATGGCGCGCCGCATGATGGTCGCCTACGAGGCGCTCGGCTGCACGCCGAGCTGGACCTGCGCGCCCTATCAGGCGGGCCATCGCCCGCGACAGGGCGAGCATGTCGCCTGGGGCGAATCGAACGCCGTCGTGTTCTGCAACTCGGTGCTCGGCGCACGCACCAACCGGCTCGGCGACTTCCTCGATATCTGCGCCGCTTTGTGTGCCCGCGCCCCCGATATCGGGCTGCATCGCGACGCGAATCGCCACGCCAGGCTGGTCGTCGATACCAGCGGACTGTCGGACGATCTCAAGCGACTCGACGCCTTCTATCCCGTGCTCGGCGCCTGGCTCGGCGCCGAGGCGGCCAGCGAGGTGGCCGCCATCACCGGCCTGACATCGCCGATCCCGGAGGATTGCCTCAAGGCGCTCGGCGCCGCCGCCGCCTCCTCGGGCGCGGTCGGCCTCTTCCACGTCGTCGGCGTGACGCCCGAGGCGCCCGACCTCACCGCTGCGACGGGCGGCCGAGAACCGCTGCGCACCATCACCCTCACCGCCGCGATGCTGCGCGCCGCGCGCGATCGCCTGTCGACCGCCGCCGCCGGCACCGACCGTATCGACGCGGTCGCCGTCGGCAGCCCGCATTTCTCCGCCGCCGAGTTCGCCGCCCTCGATCGTCTCACCGGCGGAAGGCGCTTCGCCGTTCCCTTCTACGCCTGTACCAGCCGCGCCGCGCTCGGCGAGATCGAGCGCAGCGGCGTGCTGGAACGCCTCGTCGAGGCCGGCGTCGAGATCGTCACCGATACCTGCGTCGTCGTCGCGCCGATCCTGCCGAAGGCGGGCGGCGTGCTGATGACCAATTCCGGCAAGTTCGCGCATTACGCGACGCCCAATACCGGCTTCGCCACGATCTATGGCAGCCTCGCCGATTGCGTCGCCTCGGCGCTGAGCGGCCGCATCACGCGCGACGAGTCGCTGTGGGCATAGCGACCGAGGCCATGTCATGCTGACCACCGGCAGCGTCCTCATCGACGGCGTCGCGGCGGGGCCGCTCCTCCGCCTCGTCGCGCCGATCAGCTTCTGGGGCGGCGTCGATCCCGCGACCTCGCGGCTCACCGATCCGCGCCATCCCCAGCATGGCGTCGCGATCGCCGGCACCGTGCTGGCGCTCGCCGCGACGCGCGGCTCCTCGTCGTCGAGCGCGATCATGCTGGAGCTCCTGGCACGCGGCATCGCACCCGCCGCGCTCCTCCTCGGCGAGCCCGACGCGATCCTGGCGCTCGGAATCATCGTCGGCCGCGAGATGGGATATCCCGCGATTCCCGTCCTCGCAGTCACGCCGGCGGCGCAGGCGCTGCTGCCCGCTGGCGTGCTGCGCATCACCGCAGGCGGCGGCATCAGCGCGGCGTGAGCCTCACCGCGCGGCGACGAATTCCAGCAACGCGGCGATCCGCCAGCGCGTCATGGGCGATCTGCCACTCGGTGAGATAGTCGACGGTCGCCTCGGGATCGCTCACCGTCAGCGTCAGCAGCGCGATGAACGGCGCCGCCGCCGGCTCCGCGATCTCGATCTCGGGATACATGGCGGCGAAATCCTCCGCCGTGGCGAAGATGATGCGATGGCGGCCGACGCGCAGCGTCAGGATGTCGTCGGTCGTGTGGATCGCGGCCGGTCCGAACAGACGCTCGTAAGCGTCGTGCAGCGGCGCCGTGTCGTCGACGACGACCGTGACGCCGAGCAGTCCGGTCGCGCCGTTTCCATGCGCCAGCCATTCCGGGCGACGCATCAGCTCGGGCGTCAGCGGCTCGCAGAGGAAGCTCGGCAGGGCCGGCGTCTCCCCGTCCGGCAGCGCGACGATCTTGAAGCGCGGCACCACCGTCCCCTCGGGCAATTCGAGCTGGCGCCCGAGATCGCGCGGCGCGTCGGGCTGAAGGCCGAGCCGCCCCATAGCCGCCGCCGCGGCGGCGGCGTCATCCGTCGCCCAGGCCAGCTTCATCGCGCCCTCGCGCGCGGCAAGAAACGCCGTGTATTCCGGGCTGACGCGCTCCGACCCGACGATGCCGAAGAGCTCGACATAGTCGCGCGGAAACATGATGCAGTAATTGCCGGTGCCGCGGCCGAGATGCTTGCCCCGCGGGCTCAAGGTGAAGCCGAGCCGCGTCCATCCCATGCGCGCGGCATCGAGATCGCGCACCGCGAGGAGGATGTGATCGATCCCGGTGATGCCGTTGCGGCTCATGTCCCGGTCCGCCGGCCGCGCCGCTCGGGAAAGAGCGCGAGCAGCCCGTCGGACGAGGCGGCGCAGATGCCGCGTTCGGTGATGAGCCCGGTCACCAGCCGCGCCGGCGTCACGTCGAAGGCGTAATTGGCGACCGCGCTGCCCTCGGGGGTCAGCCGCACCGTGGCGATCTCGCCATTGGCCAGGCGGCCGCTGATCTCGCTGACCTCGCTGCCGTGACGCTCCTCGATCGGGATCTCGCGGACGCCGTCATCGACCGTCCAGTCGATCGTCGGCGAGGGCAGCGCGACGTAGAACGGCACGCCGTTATCCTGCGCGGCGAGCGCCTTGAGATAGGTGCCGATCTTGTTGGCGACGTCGCCCCGCGCCGTCGTGCGGTCGGTGCCGGTGATGCAGAGATCGACCTTGCCGTGCTGCATGAGATGGCCGCCGGCATTGTCGACGATGACGGTGTGCGGAACGCCGTGCTGGCCGAGCTCCCAGGCGGTCAGGCTGGCGCCCTGATTGCGCGGCCGCGTCTCGTCGACCCAGACATGGACGGCGACGCCGTCGTCATGGGCGCGGAAGATCGGCGCCAGCGCGGTGCCCCAATCGACGGTGGCGAGCCAGCCGGCATTGCAATGGGTCAGCACGTTGACCGTCTCGCCGCGCCCCTTACGCTCCGCCGCTTCGCGGATGAGGGGGGCGCCATGCGTGCCGATCGCATGGTTGATGGCGACATCCTCGTCGCAAATCGCGGCGGCGCGTTGATAGGCGGCGGCCAGCCTCCGCTCGGGCGGCAGCGCGGCGAGGCTGCGCCGCATGTCGTCGAGCGCCCAGCGCAGATTGATCGCCGTCGGCCGTGTCGCGGCAAGGATGGCGCAGGCGGCATCGAGCGCGGCATCCGAGGCGCCGTCGCGCAAGGCGAGGCAGATGCCGTAGGCGGCGGTCGCGCCGATCAGCGGGGCGCCGCGCACGCGCATCGCGCGGATCGCCTCTGCCGCCTCGCCGAGCGTAGTCAGGCGGTCGGTGACTAGGGCGTGCGGCAGAAGCGTCTGGTCGATGATGCCGACCGACCAGCCATCGGGCTCGAGCCAGATCGAGCGCATGGGCGTGCCGCCGACCTTCATGGCGCCACCTTGACGACGAGCTTGCCGAAATTCTTGCCCTCGAGCAGCCCGAGGAAGGCTTGCGGCGCCGTCTCCAGCCCCGCGACGAAATCCTCGCGGTATTTGACTTTGCCCTCGCGAATCCACGCCGCCATGTCGCGCAGGAAATCGCCCTGCTTGGCGGCGAAATCCCAGACGATGAAGCCGCGCACGAGGAGGCGCTTGCGCAGGATGGTGGCGATGTCGGGGCCGGGCGAGGGTCCGGTGGCGTTGTACTGCGCGATGACGCCGCAGACCGGCACCCGCGCGAAATCATTGAGCAGCGGCCACACTGCCTGCTGCACGGCGCCGCCGACATTCTCGAAATAGACGTCGACGCCCCGGGGACAGGCGGCGACGAGCTGGGCGGCGAGGTCGGGGGCGCGGTGATCGATGCAGGCATCGAAGCCGAGTTCCTCGACGACGAAACGGCATTTCTCGGCGCCGCCGGCGACACCGACCGCGCGCGCCCCCTTGAGCTTGGCGATCTGGCCGACCGCCGAGCCGACGGCGCCCGAGGCGGCGGCGACGACGACGGTCTCGCCCGGAAGCGGCTTGCCGATCTCGAGGAGGCCGCAATAGGCCGTCATCCCCGGCATGCCGAGAATGCCGAGCGCGGTCGAGAGCGGCGCCGCCTTGGCGTCGAGCTTGCGCAAGCCCGCGCCATCCGAGAGGGCGTAATCCTGCCAGCCGGCATAGGCGAGGACGATGTCGCCGACGGCGAATTTGGCGTTGCGCGAGGCGACCACCTCGGAAACCGTGCCGCCGACCATCGGCTGACCCAGCTCGGCCGGCTTGGCATAGGATTTCGCGTCGTTCATGCGGCCGCGCATATAGGGGTCGAGCGAGAGGTAGAGCGTGCGCAGCAGCACCTGCCCCTCGCCCGGCTCCGGCACCGGGCGCTCGACGAGCTCGAAATTCTCCGTGCCCGGCTGCCCTTTCGGCCGGCTCTTGAGGAGGATCTGACGGTTCGTCGTGGAGGTCATGACCACTCTCTTCAAACTAGAGGAAACCCTGTTAATTACAGACAAAGAACAGGCGGACAGGTTTCATCGGCACAACAAATGAGGGTGTCCAATACGGGTCGATTGGGAAGCCCTCCCGTGCGGTTTGCAACCCACCAAAGTCCGATCAGTGCGGCCTCCAAGGGAGAAAAGTTATATTGGACATTATTATATCCAATTTGTCAGGTCGGCGCAAGCGGAAAATTCGCCGGCGCGCTTAAGCGGCGGCCGGAAAAATTCGCGCCGGCTTCCAGTTGCGGGTCTCCCATTCGGCATCCCAGGCATCGAGCTCGGCCTGAAGATCGACCCAAATATGGGCGCTCGTTCCAAGCGCCTTGCCGAGCCGCGCCGCAATCGCCGGCTCAAGTCGCGCTTTGCCATTCACGATGCGGCTCATATGTTTACGGCTGACGCCGATCGCCTCGGCCAGGCTCGACACCGAGATTTTGCGCTGCTCCAGGAAGAGCACCTTCAATATCTCGCCGGGCGTGCTCGGCCGCCGATTGCGACGGAGCTTGACCATCAGTGATAGTCCTCCAAATCCAAAATCGTCACGTCCTTGCCGTCGAAGGTGAAGGTGAGGCACCAGTTGCCTAAAACGTGCATCGTATATTCGCCCTTCCGATCGCCGGCCAGACTATGAAAATTCTTGAACCCGGCGCAATCTGCGATGTCCCGGATCCGATGCAGGTAATCTATTATCGCCAGGGCATTGCGATGATGCTCCCTACCGACGCGGCGCGTCTTACCATCGACCCAAAGCTCCCGCAGCCCCTTGTGCTTGATTTTTGTTATCGCCACGCATCGGCCTCGTCGTTACCTGATAGGTAACAACCTCGTCGGCATATCGTCAATGATTGAGGGCACTCAACGCTGACGGTGCGAATGCCGGAATCGACGCGAGGGGACCCGGCACCTATGCTACCTCTCCGGGGCTTCCTCGAGGATCATCATGCCCAATGCGATCGATTTCTATTTCGACTTCAGCTCGCCTTACGGCTATCTCGCCAGCACCAAGATCGAGGCGATCGCCGCGCGCCATGCCAGGCGGGTGAGCTGGCGGCCCTTCCTCATCGGCGCGCTCTACAAGCAGCTCGGCTACATGCCGCTCGAGCAGCCGGGCAAGCGCGCCTATCTCCTGCACGACGTGCCACGCAGCGCGCGCGCCATGGGCGTCACGCTGAGCTTTCCGCCGAGCTTCCCCGAGGCGCTGATCGCGCCGGCCCGCGCCACCTACTGGATCGCCGACCAGAATCCGGAAGCCGCCGGCGCCTTCGCCGCCGCCGCGTTCCGCGCCTATTGGAGCGAAGGCCGCAAAATCGCCGATCCGCAGGTCGTCGCCGAGATCGCCGCCGCGCAGGGCTTCGCCAAGGAGAATGTGCTCGCCGCGCTCAACGATCCCGTGGTCAAGGATCGCCTCAAGGCCGAGACCGACGCGGCGATCGCCAACCGCGTCTTCGGCTCGCCCTTCATCGTCATCGACGGCGAGGCCTTCTGGGGCGCCGACCGGCTCGACCAGGTGGAGAAATGGCTGGCGACGGGTGGGTGGTAGGAAGAGATAACCGCTGCTGGGTAGTGGGGCAATTTGAATGACCGCTCCCGGGTTCTTCTTATCGACAACCTGACCTGTCGCGATGTCGTCTATGTGCTTCGCGAGGGAGATCGCGTCGCGGAGGCCACCTAAGACGCCTCATTGTTATTCGTAACTCTAGCGCGGAGCTTAGTGACTAAGAATTCGACCACTTGCTCAACGTTCCATCGTAGGTCAGGGGGCGCTTGCTCACCTTTATCCAACGTCCATATCGCTCCAGCCGCCGCCATCAATTCGGCTGTCGCCTTGTCTAGCTCATCATCCGTGATCGTCATTCGGTCAGCCTCCTATGTTAGGAGAGACATTCAAACTATATCTCGAAGGGACCAATTTCAAACTACCCCGATTGATCCCTATCCGGCTTGGGGCATCGATACGCGCACCCAAGTCCTCCATAGACCAGTTTCTTCAAGAACCGCCCCATATGCGGGTCGCTCCGCGTCAACGGAACGTCGGCGAAAGGAAACCACTCGACGCTATTGAATTCATCCGCGTCGAACACGAGTGATTGCTGCCGGTCTCCGCGAAGAACGTACCATAGCGAGACATCCGTATGGCCAGCCGTCAAACCTACAGTCGTCGCGCATGTGACCATGATCGGCATGTCGGTGAGAAAGCTCGCACGAATGCCAAGCTCTTCCTCGGCCTCTCTTAGAACCGTTGCCCTGGGATGCTCGTCTGGTTCGACATGGCCTCCTGTCGGGAGCCATAGCTGTGCATTCTTGTGGTCAACCAAAAGAATGTGCTCTCCATCGATACAGGCAAAGTAAGACACAAGATGTTTCGGAGGGTTGGCCGGCTTTTGCAGCCGACATAGCGCGGCACCGGAATCGATCCATGCGAGCACGTTTGCAATCGTCTGCCGCTCGAGATCGTCCAGCGGATCGATTGCGGTAACTTCCGAACGTATCAGGTGGCGCATCGCAAGCCCCCTCAGAGTGACGTCGGGCGGATCTCGCGGGGCGGCGGAATGCGCTGCGCTTTCCCGCCCTACGCTTGCGTCTTCAGCACCCGTCCCGCCACCGCGTCGAGCTTGGCCAGCATGGCGGGATCGCGCTGCTCGGGCGCGGTGATGAGGGCGTGGTCGAGCGTGCGCTGGCAGCCCTGGCGGCACGGACCCTGGTGGCCGGCGAGGAGCGGCACCACCGTCTTGATCAGGGCGCGCGCCTTCTCGGCGTTCGCCATCAGGAGCTTGACGACCATCTCGACGGTGACGGCGTCGTGCTCGGGATGCCAGCAATCGTAATCCGTCACCATGGCGACGGTCGCGTAGCACATCTCCGCCTCGCGGGCGAGCTTGGCCTCCGGCATGTTGGTCATGCCGATGACGTCGCAGCCCCAGCTGCGATAGAGGCGACTCTCGGCCAGGGTGGAGAATTGCGGCCCCTCCATGACGATATAGGTGCCGCCGTGCCAGGG
>WNFM01220794.1_pt1 | contig 11392 bp, 11 predicted proteins | sample 5400271 | NCBI WGS metagenome assembly WNFM01 (sample SAMN13153352, study PRJNA577476) | soil metagenome | isolation source: 60 cm saprolite on Douglas fir-dominated hillslope | place: USA:California | collected 2013-09-17 | reverse complement strand
ACGATTGTCCATGGCCTTCTGGCATACCGGAGCTGTTCCAGTGGCACAGGCGGCACGAACGGCGCGATGCAGCGGAGCATCGCCAGCGCATTCTGGAGGTTGCGCGACACCTCTTCGCCGAGCATGGCGTCGACGCTGTCAGCATGCATCAAATTGCTATGGACGCTGGAATCGGGCAGGGGACACTCTATCGCCGGTACGCCCATAAGGGCGAACTCTGTATGGACTTGGTGCGCGAGCACTATGAGCGATTCGTGGAAGAGATCGCGTCGCTGTTGGCGCCAACAGCGGCATCTCCTGCGCTTGAACGGCTGGAAAGCGTTCTGGCAAAAATTGTCGCGTTGCTCGAAGAGCAAGGCGCCATGGTAGGACCCGGGGCCGGAACAGATATGCGAGATGGGCAGTGCAACGAATCCGATATCTCCCGGCACATTTCGTTCCAGCGAACGCCGTGGTACCGGTGGTTGCACGAACTGTTTGCGGGGCTACTCACTGAAGCAGTGGAACGCGGAGAGTTGGCCTCTCTTGATGTCCCCTACACAGCCGATGCCATGCTTGTCGCACTTCATCCCGCGTTTTATCGCTTCCAAAGGCAAGAGCGCGGCTTTTCTTCCGAGCGTATCTTGCAAGGGCTGCGCCACATCTACATCGACGGCCTGAAAGCGCCGTCCGCCACGGCAGGAAGAGCAGACGAAAAAACCGCTGTTTGAGAGCACGCTTGGCAGCAACGGGTCGAATCGCCTACTCCCACGCCGCCAGCTGCTCGCGGATAGAACCGAGACCGATGCCTGCGGCGGCAATATCGCCAAGCACCATCATGCCGCACTGCTCACCCAAGACTTTGCAGCTGACGGCAGCCCATTGTGTCCTGCCTGTCGAGACGGTGACGGGCGACGCGTTGCCGCCCTGCTTGATCAAGCCGATTACCAGGCCATTTCCTTCGAGCGCAGCGTGCGGGAATGCGCGCTCTGTGATACCCATGGCTTTCTCGTGACCGCCAAAAATGCCGTGAGCGGGTCGGGGGCAGCGTCGATGCTGACAACCACGTCACTGATACCTATTCCATCAGGGAGTCGCGGTAGCACCAATTAACGCATCTAGACAGCAACCAGTGCTGTATGTGAAAATGAGGCATGCCTCTCATTCGATTAGAAACGTACATCAATGCTCCGATAAAGCGTTGTTTTGATCTCTCGCTCAGCGTTGACCTGCATCGTCACTCTGTAGCAGATACGCACGAGCGTCCAGTGGCTGGTGTGACTTCAGGCGTAATGAAGCTTGGTGATACCGTGACCTGGGAGGCCATACACTTTGGCATCAAAGGGAATGATGCGTCCCAACCACAGCACGATGAGCGCGGCGCTCATGACGAGCGTAAAGCCGATGAACAGCCAACGAGGAAACCGCGCCAACATGTGCGCTGGCAAATGAGACACCTCGATGCCCACGAGGTTCAGGAAGAAGGCCACCGCGCTCAAAGTAAAGATGGCCACGTACACCAGGAACAGGGGATTGAAGGCGACCATCGTCGCGTACATCAGGTACTTGTAGACGAAGTAGAACAGCATGCCGCAAAGCCCCAACCGCCCGCGCAACGCGTTACGTTGGCTCAGCACGATGGCGATGGCAAAGAGTGGCAGGGCAAGAATCAGGTCGATCACATCCCAGACAACGCCCTCACGGGCCACCGAGGCCGGGTCGTAGCGGTAGAGGCCGCTGCCTTGATAGATGGCGTGTTCCCCGCGCACGGTCACGAAACTGACATGGGCTCCCGGCGTCTGGGAGAAGACGCCAGCGGCGGCGGCGACCAGGACCAGCACTGCGATCAGCGCTGAAAGCCAGATGCCAGCTTTTGCAGGTTTCATCACGATGCTCCATTCGACTGAGGGACCATCAGGCGCGAGAGGTCGTGTGCCCAGTTGCGAATGGCCTCCCAATTGCGCCAGTCCCCTTGGGCAGAGCTCACTGCCTCAGCAATGCTGCGGTCGATCCAGTCCATCGTGCTGTAATCCATTTTGCCTGCGAACAGGCCGATGCTGGCCGGTTCGAGAACCTTGCGCACGGGATCGAGATAGGCCAGCGCCCTCTGCCTCATCTCAGGGGTATCCGCTCGCAGAAAGCCGCTCACGAGAAAGTAAGCAGTCGGGATGTGGCTCAAGGTCTCGCGGTGCGCCTTGACAAACTCCACTGCCTCGGGCAGCCACTGCCCCATGCGAATGGCGCTGCCGATGACGACGGCATCATAGCTCTTCAGCTCATGCACTGCCCTGACGTATTTGACGTCCACGGTTGCCCCCGCGGTGCGCAGGACCTCGGCTACGAGCACGGCCACCTCGAAGGTCGAACCCGCGCGGGTGGCATACGTCACTAGAATCTTGTTCATCGTTCTTCCTCCTTTTCCGAGAGGATGAGACGCGGCGTGAGGAAGTTCTGAACGCTGCATGCCCCACCACCCCGTCACATCTCAGCTTGGTTGTATGCGATCTTGGTAATCTGACAACGAAACCAGGCGAAATCTCCGGAGACGAGATGCCAATTGCTTGAAGGAGGTATCACCACTCTATGCGACTCCTCCTCTATAGTGGAGTCTACAGCGGGAGACTCACAATGCCATCACGTTTGAGCGCTTGCTCATCACACTGCGCTCTCAATTCCTGTCACTTTCAAATAAGCGAATACCTGGTGTGATAATCAGCCAATCACTCGAAGCTCACCCGTGTCTGGTCGCGACATCGGCCGGCGAGGGCAACGCCTGGTCGAGGCACTTGGTGATAATCGGCATCTGTCTACGGCTTTGGCCTGATGGGTTGGCACAATGGCCAGGAGGATGGCCGAGATGTGCCTTCTATCGAAGCGGTGGAGCCTTTCCCGCGCTATCGTTCTTTCATAGCTGGGTGATCTCATAGCGTTTCTCCCCTCCTGTCCAGATGCAGGAAGCGTTCAAAGAGGTGAAAATGCCATATCGTTTGTACGAGCGCTGCCCACACCACCGAGGCGCCACCAACGATGAGGTAATCGAAGGCATCCAGCGCCTGGAGATTGAAGAAGGCACGCAGCGGCGCTACAGCCAGGACGCCTACGAGACAAACAAACAATCCTAGGACCAACAGCGTCGGGGGCCAGTTCCTGCACGGCCCATGCTGATCCAGTCGGGCTGGCGGCTGGACAAACAGCACCACGGCTAACCCGCACAGTACCGCAAACACCGTCAGCGCCGTCTGCGCCAGCGGTAAAGCCCCTTCTCGATAGGGATTTGCCGGTTCAGGGAGAGTCGCTACTGCGGGCAGCAGGACAGCGAGATAGACGCCTATGGCGACCAAGCAGAATGTTAAGGACGCAGGCAGCACAAAGCGCGCGAGGGAGCGGATCAAGTCTTGTTGGGATCGGTGACCGGGACGTGCCCAATAAGCCAGCGCCAGCGCTGGTACACCCACTGTCAAAAAGGTGAGGATGGATGTCTGCCTTGGTTGAAATGGGAAACCACCGATAAACGCGATGGAGATCAGCAACAAGGTCACCGATAGCACGCGCGTTAAGAAGAGCTGCAAAATGTCGCGCATGCCGTTACGAATGCGTTGCCCTTCGCGAAACGCCGCCGGAAGGGAACCAAACGCGTCTTTGAGCAACACCAGGTCCGCTACGCCGCGCGTGGCCTGGCTGCCACTCTGCATCGCAATGCCCAGGTTGGCCTGCTTGAGCGCCAGCACATCATTGACCCCGTCACCGATCATCGCCACGTAATGGTCACGACTGCGCAGCGCCTGGACCAGTCTCTCCTTTTGCTGGGGCGTGATGCGGCCAAAAATGGTGACCTCTTGCGCGACCTCGGCCAACTGCGCGGCATCCAATGTCTCCAGTTCTGCACCTGAGATTGCCTTACTCTCAGGTGCCAGTCCGACCTGCTTTGCCAGGGCTGCCACGGTCTGGGGATGGTCCCCGGAGATGACTTTGATCTGCACCCCCACCTCGTTCAAGCGCGCGAGCGTTTCGCGCGCTTCCGGGCGTAGGGTATCACGCAAGCTCACCGCGCCAAGAGGCATGAGCCCATACGGTAGACGCGCCTCACCTTCCGGCGCTTGGAGCAAGGTCGGCTCCGGATACCAGGCAAAGAGCAGGACACGCATGCCACGCTCTACCTGCTCCTCGAGGAAGGTTCCCAGGCGCGCATCCGCATGTAGGAACGGTTGGAGCATTTCTGGCGCGCCCAGCACATAGACGCCTCGCAATGCCTCGTCATCGACAACCAATGCACTCCACTTACGTGCCGATGAAAAGGGAATCTCTTCACGGACGTGGAGTCCAGGCTGTGCCTGCCCTGCACACGCGGCGCGAATCGCCGCGCTGGTGGCATTGCCGCTCGACGTGGTGGCGATATAGCTGCCGAGCACACGCCGCAGTTCGCCTTCCTCCATGCTATAGGGGTGCAGCGCCTCCACTGCAAGCGCATTGGCGGTCAGTGTCCCCGTTTTATCGGTACACAGCACATCGACATGGCTCAAGGATTCGATGGCATTGAATTTTTGCACCAACGCGCCTTTGCCCGCCATGCGCACGGCTCCCACCGCATAGGCTACGCTGATAGAGAGAAACAGGCCATTGGGCACGATTCCGATGATGACCATCGCCATACGCACTGTCTCTATCGTCGGAATAGTGCTCACGAGCGAGGCAGCGACGAGCAGCACCTCGAGGAAGATGGCGACCAGCAGCAAGGTGCGAATAATCAAGTTGATATCGCGCTGCAACGGCGTGTAGTTTGCGCGATATGCACGTGCTCCCGCGGTCAAGACTCCAGCGACGCTCTGGACACCCACGTGTTCCGCCCGGTAGCACGTCTGACCAGTGATGCAGAAGGTCCCGGAATAGAGCCAGTCGCCCTCGTTTTTAGCAACCAGGTCCGATTCGCCTGTCAGGAGCGATTCATCGACCTCGACACGACCGCCGCCAGTGATCGGGCCATCGACGACGATTTGATCACCGGCATGGAGTACCAGGACATCATCCACGACAATTTCCCCCGGATCAAGCTGTTGCTCTCGCCCATCACGCACGACTGTCGCCTTTGGACGCGTGAGCAGCGCGATGCGGTCCAGGGTGTACTTGGCTCGGGCCTCCTGGATGAGGCTAATCACCAGGTTAAACGAGATCACGCCCACAGAGACAAGCGCATCCAGATACTGTCCTACAAGCACCAGGGCGAAGCCGACGGAAAAGAGGATAATGTTGACGGTTGTCAACACATTCTCTCGGATTAACTGAATATAAGATCGACTTGTTGCAGGGGGAGGCATGCTGCCTATTCCCTGTGCCCGCCGTTCTGCCACCTCGTCTGCGGTCAGTCCCTGCATGAATTGGCGTTGACTTTGCACACTCACCTTGTTTTCCAGTCCCTTTCACCTTCCATGACCATACTCTATAGTGGAATATGCTCCATAGCCTTCACGGTGCAATCACAGTCACAGGTTTCACTCTCTCAAATCTGTCACAATCAACTGCTCAACATGAGCCAGCTTGATATGTGTATCATACACTAACAAGCGACGAGGCTGGCAGGGTAGAGCGAGGATGACACAAGATTCTTTGTGACGACATGGTGATTACCTTCGTGGTCTATGCGGTAGGATTAGCGCTGCTACGCCGGTTGTTCAGGCCTTTCAGGAGCAAGCAGAAGTAAAGTAGTGACGAATGATGCCGCATCTGATGAAAGCCACAGAACTGCTGCAATCTCCCCTGGCTTACCCATGCGTTGCATGGGATGCAGAGCAGCTATCTGCTGGTAGGGCTCAGGGGTGAGGCTGCGGCAACTCCTCGTTCCATCACCATGGGGTCTCGGTAAAAGACGATTCTTGTCACTTTATCGGCTACATATCGTGCTCCAACTGTGACATAATATCGACTCACTGTGACGAGTTTGTGATCGAACGAGTGTATACTTCCTCATTGGGAAACTGTAGACGATGTTTCCCTTACGGGATGTGAGATCATGAACTCTATCCCTGTTCCTTGTATACGCCGGGCGGTGTGCGTATGCAAGCTAATGCAATAAAGCAAAGATAGGAACGAACATGAAAGCGTTTGTCATGAAAGCTATCGGCCAGGTGGGCTTCCTGGAGAAACCCATTCCCCGTCCGGGTCCAAACGATGCGATCGTCAAAACGACCAATGCCCTCATTTGTACCTCGGACTCCCATACCGTCGGCGGTGCCATCGGTCCGCGAGAGAACCTGACCCTGGGACACGAAGCGGTGGGCATCGTCCATGAAGTAGGCAGCAACGTCAAACTCTTCAAGCCAGGTGATCGCGTCCTGGTTGGCGCCATTACCCCCGATTGGGGCGATCCCGCCTCGCAAGCTGGTCACTCCTCCCAATCTGGTGGGCCTCTGGGAGGATGGAAATTCTCCAATACGAAGGATGGCGTGTTTGCCGAGTACTTCCATGTGAACGAGGCAGATGCGAATATGGCCCGTATTCCTGCCAGCGTGCCCGATGAGATGGCGGTCTACTGTGCCGACATGCTCTCGACCGGGTTCATGGGCGCAGAGAATGGCAATATTCCTATCGGGGGAACGGTAGCCGTCTTCGCCGAGGGTCCGGTGGGACTGATGGCGACAGCCGGGGCGAAGTTGCGTGGGGCCGGGTTGATCATTGGCGTAGAAGCGGTCCCGCGCAGGCAGGATCTTGCGCGCACCTATGGTGCAGATGTGATTGCTGATTTCTCCCAAGAGGATGTGGTCCAGCGCATCCTTGACCTGACCGAAGGACAGGGTGTGGACACAGCGATCGAGGCGCTGGGAGCCGATATCACCTTCCAGAACGCGATCAAAGTAACGAAAGCCGGTGGCACGATCTCCAATGTTGGGTACCACGGTCACGGTGACTTTGTGCATATCCCTCGCGTCGAGTGGGGTGTCGGCATGGCGGAAAAGACCATTACGACCGGCCTGTGTCCTGGTGGCCGGTTGCGCATGGAACGCCTCCTGCGCGTGCTGGAGATGAAGCGGGTCGATCCCACGCTCATGACGACCCATACCTTCCCGTTTGACGAAATGGAGAAAGCGTTCGAGATCATGGACAAAAAGCTCGATGGTGTCCTCAAGCCGCTCATCGTCTTCTAGCCTGATCTCGCTTGCGGGTGCGATATCCTGGTCTCTGCTATTGTGATGTGATTGTGATACGAGCGCCCTTTTCGTGATGTCACTGTGAGCATTTCCATTTTATAATTAAACACAAGTACCCAGCAGAATAAGGGGAGTCCTCTCACCACATCTGAGCCGCAGGCGAGACGCGCAAGCATCGTTGGTGTGGCGTGGTCATCATGAATCGTGATGGAATGCCCAAAACCATGAGAAGAGGAACGAGATGGAAGCACAGGATAAACAGGGAGACAGCATGCCCCCGCCCGAAGTCATAGCAACACTGGTGGACCTCGCACGACTTGCACACCGTGTTGAGTTTACTGCACCAGAGGCGCCTGGCGCCATTGCTACGCTGCTCCTGGAGCGGCTCATAATGGTATGCAAGGCACAGCGTGGTGCAGTCCTCTTCACTCCCCAGCGTCCTGTGGAGCACAAGTCATCGATCGGGGCGAGCGCCCTAGCATTGAAAGACACGCCACAAACGAGGCTTCAGACTCCCACAGGTGTGGGTCAGACACTGCGCATCCTCGCACACCATGGCATGTATGAGGAGGAGGTGTTGGCTCTGCTGGAGGGATGCTCATCAGATGGCGCAGCTATCCAGTCAAGAGCTGAGGAGCCTTGCTGCCTGATCTGCAGGATCCCGATCTCGGCTCCCAGTAACCACTGGCAGGATGGTGGAGCAGCTCAGTCTATTCCCAGACCAGACCTGGCAGGAGCAAGCCCTGAACCCGCGATAAATCGGGGTTCTACGACACCGTTGCCCATGTATGGGCTGATCGTGCTGGTCTGGGTTGGCAATGACGAGAGGGCCCGCAATGCTGCGGAGTCGGCAAAGACCCTGCTGCCCTTTATCGTGGATGCTGCCGGGACGGTGATGACGCACCTGCTCCTGGTCGAACGGGTCCATGAACTCGAAGTCATGTCCGACCGCCAAGCGCTGCGTGACATGGAGTTGCTCAAAGCGGAACTGTTGGCGACGGTGAGCCATGAACTGCGCAGTCCTCTGGCATCCATTAAGGGCTACGCTGCCACGCTGCTCCGCCACGAGCGCCGCATCTCACGCGAAGAACGGCATGAATTCCTGCTGGCCATCACCCAGGCCAGTGATCGCCTGGCAGGCGTGATTGACCGCCTGCTGGAGATGTCTCAGTTGGAAACGGGCGATATCACCATCGAACTGACCGCTGTGAATCTCGCCTATCTGGTGCGCGAGGCTATCACAGCTCTCGAGCAACGCTTTGTTGAGCCTGAGCACCAGGAGAGGCAGTTTACGTTCACCTTGCAGCTTGAGGACGAACGTAGGGTGCCGACGCATGAAGAGCCAGTGATCTGGGCTGATCGGCACCGCTTACGCGAAGTCCTGGACAACCTTTTAGACAATGCCATCCACTATTCGCCAGAAGGCGGAGCCATTGAGGTCATCATACGCCCGGTCTTCACGCGAGGCCAAACCAACAGGCTACGCCCTATGACGAGAGGCGATGACGGGGATGACAGACAGGCGATGAGGCCGCTGGCAAAGCGGGAAGCGCAATCGATGGTGGAAATCTGTGTCCATGACCAGGGCATAGGCATTCCACCAGCCCATCTGGAGCGCGTCTTCGACCGTTTCCACCGTGTTGACACGCGCCTCACACGGGAAGTCAATGGAATCGGGTTAGGGCTGGCGATCTGCAAACGCATGGTCGAACTGCACGGTGGGACGATCTGGGCCGAGAGTGAGCTCGGCCAAGGAAGCACCTTCCACGTCTGGTTACCGAGGGATTCCCGCCATCTCTAGATTCATGCATCGAGATTCTCATATACGAAAAAGGATAGTGACCTATGCCAATAAGGAAAACGACTGTACTGACCGCTGATGATGATCCGCAGTTGCTGCGGCTGATCGCGCGCAACCTCGAGTTGGAAGACTACGACGTCCTGGTGGCAAGCGATGGCCAGCAGGCGCTGGAGCAGATCGAGCAGCATGTACCCGACCTGGTGCTGCTCGATGTGATGATGCCTAAGATGGATGGCTTCACGGTGTGCCAGCGCGTGCGTGAGTTCTCCGCCGTCCCTATCATCATTGTGACGGCGCGTGGCCAGGAGCAGGACAAGGTACGCGGGCTCGACCTGGGCGCGGACGATTACCTGACCAAGCCCTTCAGCATTGAAGAACTGCTGGCGCGGGTGCGGGCGGTATTGCGACGGGCGCAGTTCACAGCGAGCGAACAGGCGCATTCTATGAGCACGGCGGCGATCGGTGACCTGACGATCGAGTATGGGCAGCACCTGGTGAGGATGGGAGAGCGAGAGATCGAGCTAACACCGACGGAGTACCGCATCCTGGCCTACCTCGCGCAAAACGCTGGCCGCGTTGTGACTCAGTATCTGGGGGACAGAATACGTCGGTGAAGGGCACATGCTGCAGGTGAACATCAACCGGCTGCGGCGCAAGATCGAGCCCGATCCCATGCATCCGCGCTACATCCTCACCAAGGTGGGCATCGGCTATCTCCTGGCGGCCCGACCTGATGCACCGGCGACAAAATAGGGCATATCAAATCACCTCTGAATCGTCGCCAATGTGAGCGATCAGGCTCCGCGCACGCTTGGAGTGTTGCTCCATCCTCGATCAACTGAGCGACATTGCGACCGATTTGCGCCTGGGTTTCGCTCACCTCGCGGTGGTCCACCTCGTAGAGCGGTCCGCCCCACTTCACGGCATAATCGAGCCGAGAAACATGCACGAAGCTATCACCATGGGTTCTGGGCATGTTCGGATTGACGAGGGCGATGACAGAGCGTGCGTTACATGGTTGAAATGGTAAGCTGAGCACCTCTGGAGCAGGCAAGTGCCGGGTGATTTCCACGCCGAGTTCCTCCTCCTGAGTGAGCAGATCAGCAACCATCGGTGGCGTTGGAATGCGAACCTTGATGGTCAACACCCCTGGGCGATGGGCAATGACCTCAGCCTGCTCGGCATCCACATGCATTTCACACTCGATACACCTCATCTGGTGGACACATGTCTGATAGTCTGGGCTGGCGCACATGTGGGGTCGGCCATCAGCCCCAAGTATCTGTGCTATTGGATGTGGCAATCGGGATTGGCGGACCTCTTGCCGACGCGAGGCAGTCTATGTGGGGCTGAGCGGTGGGAGTATGGTGGTCACCCCCACCATCGGAGTCTACGACGACCCTAAACTGCCCACCGGCAGCGACAGAATGCTGGGACTGGTTGACTTTACGTTGTTTCCGCACCTGGATCACCCCGATATGCCGGATACTTCCCTGGCCAACATAGAAAGATGGGCCGCCGGGCTTCCAGTGCCGGCATACGCGATTGACGATCAGACCGCCATAAAAGTGACCGACGGCACGGTCGAAGTCATCTCCGAGGGGCACTGGAAACGGTTTGTGCCCTAATGGGGTGTTTGGGAACTGGTTCGTTCTTGCGCGCCAAACGAGCGAGGAGCAGCCAAATCATCGCCAACTGGATCAGTGTTTCTGGTGATTTACCCGAAGGTTCGCCCATTTTTTGGCCCAAGGGTGAGCCATGGTATGAAGGTTCGAACACCTGCTTTCCGTCTGGATCGACCATTCTGACCTTTGGAGGCATCGCGTCGTTTTTGGCCTTTCCAGTTTTCCTTCGTGCAAAGAGAATGGACTGGTATATTCTCGCTTCCTGCGAGAGGAACGGAACGATTGAAAGGAGTTCTGAGGATGAACGAACCCATCACAACACTCGACACCCGACACAGCGGACCAGACGGAGTGGTCACGCCATGGGAGGAGACGCGTCGGGTGCTGGAAACAGCCGAGCTGTTCTGGCTCTCAACAGTGCGGGCCGACGGTCACGACGGGGCCATCCACTTTACCGCTACCGACACCGCACAGAAGACTGTCAACCTGCGTGGAAACCCGCACGTCATTCTGACGACCGGCTGCAACCAGAGAGGGGGACTCACCGTGGTGGTTGAGGGCGACGCCGTGCGGATCACCGACCAGGACACGCTCGAACGCTTAGCCTCGGTGTGGGCGACCAAGTGGGATGGAAGCTGGCCATACCAGGTACGCAACGGTTATTTTTACCTCTACGATGAAGACGAACAACGGGTTCTCGTAGATGCGGGCCTCGTGTTCTCCGTCAAACCCAGGAAGGTCTTCGCAGTCGCCATAGGCCGCAGCCAGACCCGCCACCAGTTCTAACTACTCGCGTAGCCACGCGACATGCATTGGCCGCGTTCTGTCTCAACCGATGGAACGCGGCG
>WNFM01298058.1_pt1 | contig 11393 bp, 11 predicted proteins | sample 5400271 | NCBI WGS metagenome assembly WNFM01 (sample SAMN13153352, study PRJNA577476) | soil metagenome | isolation source: 60 cm saprolite on Douglas fir-dominated hillslope | place: USA:California | collected 2013-09-17 | reverse complement strand
CCAAGAACGGGCTCTCTGCGACCTGTTATCCCACCGGGGTATCGGCGGTGCCGGTCGAGGTGCTGGAGGCTTCCATCCCGATCGAATTCACCTGCAAGGAGCTGGTCCTTGGAACGGGCGGCAAGGGCCAGTTCAGCGGCGGGGATGGCCAGCGTGTTGGCTTTCGAATGCGGACCGGCAGAGAATGGCTGCTCAACGCCATACCGAGTCGATTGAACGCGCGCGCCGAAGGGTTGCTGGGCGGTGAGTCCGGCGCGGCCGGCGCGTTCCTGATCAACGGTGAGGCGGATCAGCCCTCGCGCAAGCGTGCCATGCAGCCCACGGACGAAGTTCTCATGCAGACGCCCGGTGGCGGCGGTTTTGGTGCGTTACCGGCCGGTGTTGCCACGGGTGCCGGAACTCATCGCAAGCCGGCGCGCACCTGACAAGATGAATTCCTGATCAGAGCCCACCAGGAACAGTGTTACGCCCGCGGCGCGCCACTGCGGGATCTCATCGACATCAGAGCAGAACATCCCGATGGCGGTGCCGGCTGATTTTGCCGCAGCGCAGACGCCCAGAACGGCGTCGATGACTTCAGGAGCCGATGTGTCCCTCTGCATGGCGACGGCCAGGTCGGCGCGACCAATGAAGATGCAGTCCACGCCTTCAACCGCGGCAATCGCCGCCGCCGGGCCCAGTGCGGCCAGGTCTTCAATCTGGACGATGACGGTGGTCTGCGCGCCGCTGTCCCGCAGGTGAGCCTGCATTCCCTTGGCGGCAAAATCCGCCGCCCGCGTGGAGCCGGAGTAACCGCGTCCGCCCTCGCCGTAGCGGCTGGCGTGGACGATGGCGGCGGCCTGATCCACCGACTTCACGTGCGGCACCAGCATGCCGGTCGCCCCGGCGTCGAGGGCATTGCGGATGTCGGCGGCCGTGTCGGCGGAAATACGCACGAGCGAAGGCTGGTCCGCGGCGCGTAGCGCCGCGACGCAGCCGTCAATCTCGATGCGGCCGAACGGCGCGTGCTCGGCGTCCAGGCAAATGACATCCAGCCGCGCGCGCGACAGCAGTTCGCAGACCACGGGCGAAGGCGTCTTGACGAAGGTGCCAATGACCAGGATCTGGTCCTTGAGCTGCGTGCGAAATGATTGGATGCGATCGCCCATCAGGCCAGGTCCCCCACTCTGAGGATATCTTAGCCGATTGCCTGTACGATCATGAAGATCGGGGGCAGCGGTCGCAGCAGAGGTTGAGAGCAGTTGAAGGCCTGGCATTTCACGACGTCATCGTCCCCGCAATTGCGCCAACGGCAGGCATGGTGCGATGTCATGCGCCGGTTGTGCCTGCCGATCGGCCGCCCGCCCGGCACGGGAAGCTTTCGCGGCTCGGTCTGGTGCATCGACTCGCCCTTAGGCATGCAGTTCGCACGGGTGGATGCTGAAGCGCATGAAATCCGTGGGCGCTATCTGAATCAACCGGCCGGCATCTGGCTCACGCTCCTGGTGGAAGGAAAGGCGCGCCTGAGCTACGAGGACCGGAATGTGGACCTCGCGCCGGGCGACATCGCCTATGGGCCCACCTTCGCGGACGCGACACTGCGATTCTCTGGGGATTTCCGCCAGCTGTTCGTCAACGTGCAGCGCCCGACTCTGGATCCGCGTGTCTTTGCGCCCCTGTCGCTGAAACTCGGATATCTGCGTGGGCGCTCCGGCATCAACAAAGTGCTGTCCGGAATGCTGCTCGCCCTCGCGGATGTCATCAACGAGGTTTCCTCCGAAGATCTCCGGCCGGTGGAGCTGGCGCTCACGGAATTCCTGATCACGGCCCTGGCCGGAGAGAAAGGCGTGTTCCGCCTCGGCGGGGTGGCCGGTGCCAGAGCGACCCGGTTGCACCGGATCTGCCAGGGCATCGAGGCGGTGCTGGGCAATCCGGGGCTCACACTCGGCATGGTGGCGGAGCGGGAGAGCGTCTCCACCCGCTATCTGCAGAAACTGTTTACGGAAGCCGGAAACAGCTTCAGTCATTACCTGCGGACGCGCCGGCTGGACCGCTGCCGCACGGACCTGATCAGCCCCATGCACGCGGACCTTTCCATCTCGGAGATCTGCTTTCGCTGGGGCTTTAACGGGTCGGCCCACTTCAGCCGGGCCTTTCACAACGAGTACGGCCTGTCGCCGCGTGATTACCGCCGCCTGGGCGGCAAGCTCAATCCACGGGGGAAGACGCAGTGAGCGGCTCGCCGCAATCCCGGCCTGAAAGGGTCAGCACGATCATCTCCGGGGCGCTGCTCGTCACGATGGATGCCCAGCGGCGCATCTTCAGGGACGGCTCGCTCGCGATACAGGGAGAGCGGATCGCCGCCGTGGGCCCACGAGCGGACCTTGCCAGCCGGTTCGAAGCCGAAGAAGTGATTGACGGGAGCCGGTTCGTCATCACACCCGGATTTGTCGATGCGCACATCCACATCACCGGAGATCCGCTGACGCGCGGCTATGTGCCCGACGACATCGACGACGCCTTCGGGGAGAAACTTGCGCGCTGGGTCATTCCGCGCTTCCTCGCCCACAGTGCCGATGATGAACGATTGTCCGCACAACTGGCGGCGGTGCAGATGCTGCGATCGGGCACGACCTGTTTCCTCGAGGCGGGGACCATCCGGCATCTCGATGCGGTCGTGGAAGGTCTCAACTCCTCCGGCATCCGCGGCCGTGTCGGCGTCTGGGTCGAGGGCCGCGACGCCGCGGCGGCTGCGCACGACGCGAGCGCGATCGACGCGGCAATCCGCACGCTCGAGGATGAGGTGCACCGCTATCCCGCCCACCGGGGGGCCCGGATTGCGGCCTGGCCCATTCTTGTCGGCCATGCGACCAATACCGACGAGGTGTGGAAAGCCGCGAAGTCCCTTGCAGACAGGCACAATCTGGGTGTTGCGGCCCACATGAGCCCCTTCAGGGCGGACACGGAGTGGTATCTCGAACATGTCGGGCGGCACCCGATCGAACACCTGGACCACCTCGGCGTACTCGGCGATCGACTCGCGCTGACGCACCTGACCCATCTGAGCAGCAATGAAGTGCAGCTGCTCGCGCAGTCACGCACTCACGCGATCTTCTGTCCGTCTGCCGCGCTCAGGGGCGCATTCGGCGTTACCGTGACCGGCCGCTTTCCGGAACTGCACGCCGCGGGTGTAAATATCGCCCTGGGCACGGATGGTGACCTGCCCGACCTGATGCGGCAGATGCCGCTCGCCTCGGCTGTCTTCAAGGACGCACGGCGCGATGCCCGGATATTCCCCGCGCACGAGGCGCTGAACATGGCCGTGGCGGGCGGTGCGCGACTGATGCGGCTGCACGAAGAAATTGGCTCCCTGGAGGCCGGGCGGAAAGCGGATTTGGTGCTTCACGATACGCATCGGCCGGAATGGCAGCCGCTGCTGAACCCCCTGCACCAGCTGGTCTGGTCGGCGGATGGGCGCGGCGTGCACAGTGTCTGGGTGGACGGTTTGCGCGTGGTGGACAACTATCGCTGCACGCTGCTTGACGAAGAGGAGATCTACCGCAAATCGCAGCGGGCCGCCCAGGAGCTGCTGCGGCGATCCGGAGTCCCGGCGCGCTGCGCGTGGCCGATGCTCTGAACTAGACACTAAAGCAGGGATATGGGAACTTTCGCGGGATGAGCTACCCCAATACGCTGATTTTCGTGGACCTGGCCTCTGACGATCCGGCCGCCGCGGGGGAATTCTATGCGCGGGTCTTCGGTTGGCAGAACGACCCCCGGCCGGCCGGCGTGTTTCATCGCATGGTGCCGGGTCAGCAATTCCTCAATCCAGACGGCCAGCCGAGCGAAATCGGCAATCTCCATCTCGGCATTTTCAATGTGAAGAATGCGCGGCCTCATCCCAAGAGCGCGGGAGTCGCGCCGCGCGAGCTCAGTCGCAATACGCGCAAGCCACGTATCTGGATACTGGTGAGTGCCGACGATTCGGTCGAGCGCATCATGGCCACCGCCGAGGAGCTGGGGGCGAAGGTGCTGTGGCGCAATCACTATTGGAAGGAATTCAACGGTTACAACCATGCCTTCCGCGACCCCTGGGGCAATGAGATCGTCCTGTGGGGCAAGGCGGGCAAGGATCCGGTAGTTCCGGACGATTACACGCGGGAATAGGACCCGCAGCCCAGTGAAAGCCGCGCGCTACAGCGGGCACGGCGGTCCTGAAGTCATCCGTTACGAGGACGTGGGCGGCCCGGAGATCGGTCCGGCGGATGTCATCGTCAGGGTTGCCGCCTGCGCCTTGAACCGCCTCGATGTGCTGCAGCGTTCTGGTGTTTTCACCCTGCCTGGCTTCCGGCTGCCGCACATCGCCGGGATGGACGTGGCCGGTGTCGTGGTCGAGTTAGGCAGCCAGGCCGGTGGCGTGGCCATCGGCGACCGAGTCGTCATTGATCCTTCGCTCACACAGGTGCAGGGCGATTCGCGATTTGCCGGTGTCGACGATCGCTACGGCAGGCTCGGCATCATCGGCGCGACCTTCGATGGGGGTTACGCGGAGTACTGCGCCGCGCCGGCCTCGCACCTCAGTGTGATTCCGGCGGCCTTTTCCCTTGAGGAAGCGGCCTGCATCCCGACGGCCTACCTGACGGCATGGCACGCGCTGATCGAGATCGGAAGACTGGCGCCGGGAGAGGCGGTGCTGATCAACGCGGCGGGAGGTGGCGTCTCGTCAGCGGCCATCCAGCTCGCCAAAAAAATCGGTGCGATGGTGCTGGCGACGGGCCGGTCGGATCGGCAGCTGGCGCACGCGGAGCGCCTGGGGGCGGATCACCTGCTCAACTCCCAGAGTGCCAGCATCGCCGAGTGGGCGCGCAGCGTGACCGGCGGTCGCGGAGTCGACATGGTTTTCGACCACCTGGGGCCGGCCCTGTGGGCGGCTTCGCTGGCCGCACTGCGGCCCCGGGGGCGGCTCGTGAATTGCGGCGCGACGAGCGGCCCTCTGGTCACGCTCGAGCTCGGCCAGCTGCACCTCCTGGGGCTGCAGATCCTGGGTTCCGACGCCTATGGGCACGAAGAATTCGAGCGGGTGCTGGCGCTCTACTGGCAGGGCGGCTTCCACACGATCATCGACTCGGAGTTCCCGCTGGCCGAAGCCGATCAGGCGCACCGGCGGATGGAGGAGGGCGAGCTGGCAGGCAAGATTCTGCTCAAGCCTTAAGGCCTGCAGCGGCCTGCAGCTGGCGCTGAAACTCGGCGCTGTCCCAGTAGTCGACGCGATGCACGATCCGGCCGTGCTCTACACGGAAGCGGAACATGCCCCTGATCTGGATCGGGCAGTCCACGGCGGCGCTGCCGCCCGAATCCTGGTACCTGGCCGACATCCGGTAGGCGACCGCCACCTGCGCGCCCTCGGCAATCGTCTGTTCTATCTCGTAGTGGAGATCACGAAATGTCCTGAGGAAGCCCTCGAGACGGGCGCGGTAGGCTGCGCGTCCCCTGACCGTTTCACCGAGCGTGGAGGTGTGTTCATTGACGAACCCATCGCCGACGTAGCTGGCGATGTCGTCGGGATCCCCGTGATTGAGCGCGCTGATGTAGATGCGGACAATCGTCGCCGGGTCAGTTACGGCCGGGCTCATGCCGGGTGTCGCCAACGTTCCTGCACCTTCTGATACACCTGCTGGTTGTGGGAGATTTCGATGCGATTGCCGTCGGGATCGCTGATCATGCACACGTAGCCGACCGGGGGCGGAATTCGCACCGGGGGCATGGCGAGGCAATCGGCCAGTTTGGCGCGGGCCGCGATCTCGTCCAGCGCCTGTTCCGTCGGCACCTCGATGCCGATGTGGGCGAAGGGCGCCAGTTGCGGCTGCTTCTTGCCCTGGTCGGCGTAGAACATCACCAGCACCAGCACGAAAGGGGGATCCGCCTGGCCGGCGTGGCCCATCCACGCGCTCTTGCCCATGGCGTCCTGGAAGCGCTCGACCAATACGAGGGGCGTGAATTTTTCGTACCAGGCGATCGATTGATCGATGTCGCACGAGGGCAGGGCCACGTGTGTCCATCGCGGGGTCTGGAGCTGGCTCAATTCCTTCACTCCTGCAGATCAGGCCGGGACGCAGCCCAGCGTGGCAAGCTATCGAATCAATGGCGCGCGGTCTTGCTCCGGTGCGCCCGAAATCTTGGCGGCGCCGTGTGGAGCTCGTCATACAATAGACCGAAATCCCTCGAAGGTCGCCCCTCGGTCATGAATCTGTACATCGCGAGTCGCGGGGGGCTGATGTGAACAGCGCAGCCCTGCCCACGCACGCCCGTGTCGTGATCGTCGGTGGCGGCATCATCGGCACCTCGGTGGCCTATCACCTCGCGCTGATGGGGTGGAAGGACATTGTCCTGCTGGAGCGTGACCGCCTGACCTCAGGCACCACCTGGCACGCGGCGGGCCTGATGGTGACCTTTGGGTCCACCTCGCAGACCTCAACCGAAATGCGCAAGTACACGCGCGACCTGTACGGCCGGCTCGAGGCCGAGACTGGGCAGGCTACGGGATTCTCGCCCATTGGTTTCATCGAAACGGCGACCGATCGGGACCGCTTGGAGGAGTATCGGCGGGTTTCCGCCTTCAACCGATACTGTGGAGTGGACGTGCAGGAGCTCTCGCCCCGGCAGGTGCAGGACCTGTTTCCGCTCGTGAGCATCGATGGGATGGAGGCCGGCTTCTACGTCAAGGAAGACGGCCGGGTGAATCCGGTCGATGTCACGATGGCGCTGGGCAAGGGCGCACGCCTGCGCGGCGTAAAGCTCCTGGAAGGCGTGCCCGCGCTCGGGGTGCTGCAGGAGCGGGGCCGCGTTCGCGCGGTGCGCACCGCGAGCGGCGATATTCAGACCGAGATCGTCGTGAACTGCGCCGGCATGTGGGCGCGGCAGTTCGGCGCCCTGGCCGGCGTCAACATTCCCAACCAGGCCGCCGAGCACTATTACCTCATTACCGAGGCGATCAAGGGGCTGCCCCCGCACATGCCGGTGCTGGAAGATCCGGGTGCCTACGGTTACTACCGCGAGGAGGGCGGTGGGCTCATGGTGGGCCTGTTCGAACCGGTATGCGCGCCGTGGAAGATCGAGGGCATTCCAGAGGACTTTTCCTTCGGCGAGCTGCCGCCGGACTGGGACCGGATGACCCCGTTTCTGGAGCGCGCCATGGCGCGCGTGCCGATCACGACCCAGGTCGGCATCAAGAAATTCTTCTGCGGACCGGAGAGCTTCACTCCGGACCTGCGCCCGCTGGTCGGCGAGGCGCCCGAACTGAAGGGCTACTTCGTGGCGGCCGGGCTGAATTCCGTGGGGGTGTTGACCGGCGGCGGACTGGGCCGCGTGCTGGCGCACTGGATCATCACAGGGACGCCGGACGTCGATGTCACAGCCTTTAACATCGATCGCGTGCACGGCTACCAGGCCAATCCCGAGTATCGCCGGCAGCGGACCATCGAATCACTCGGCATGGTGTACAAGTGCCACTACCCGACCCTGTCGCTCAAGTCCGCACGCGGTGCGCGCCAGTCACCCTTCCACGATCGCCTGGCCGCGGCGGGCGCCTGTTTCCGCCGAGCCCGATCCGGGGCCGCTGTCGTGGGGCCGCCAGGACTGGTTTGGCCACTGGCAGGCCGAGCATCGCGCGGCGCGGGAAAACGTCATCGTCATGGACATGTCCTTCATGGGGAAATTTCTGGTCCAGGGACGCGACGCCGGCCGCTGCCTGAACCGCATCTCGGGAAACAACGTCGACGGCGCCACCGGCGTCATCACCTACACGCAGTGGCTGAACGAGCAGGGTCTGCTCGAGGCCGACCTCACGGTCACCAAGCTCAGCGCCGAGGAATACCTGGTTGTCGTGACCGACACGATGGTGCGACACGCGGGAACCTGGATGAAGCGGCATCTGCCCGAGGATGCGCACGCCTGCGTCACCGATGTCACTTCCGCTTATGGTCAGCTCAACGTGCAGGGACCGCGCTCCCGCGAATTGCTGCAGTCGCTCACCACGACAGACCTGTCGAACGAAGGCTTCCCCTTCCGCAGTGCGCGCGAAATCGATATCGGCCTGGCGCGTGCCCTGTGCGTGCGCATCACTTATCTGGGCGAGCTCGGCTATGAACTCTACATCCCTGCCGAGCAGGCCCGGCAGGTCTACGACCGCCTGGTGGAAGCGGGACGGGCCTTTGGGCTGGTGCACGCGGGACTGCGGGCGCTGGGGAGCCTGCGCATGGAAAAGGCATATCGCGACTACGGGCACGACATCGACAACACCGACGATCCACTTGAAGCCGGACTCGGCTTTGCCCTTGATCTGTCCAAGCCGGGCGGTTTCATCGGCAAGGAGGCCCTGCTCGCGCGCAAGGCCGCAGGTCCCCCCGCGCGGCGGCTCGCGCAGGTGCTGCTCAAGGATCCGGAGCCACTCATGTTTCACGCCGAAATCGTGCGCCGTGACGGCCAGGCGGTGGGGTACCTCAGATCCGCTTCATACGGTCACACGCTCGGCGGCGCCGTGGGGCTCGCTATGATCGAGTCCAGGGAGCCGGTTAATGAAAGGTACCTCAACACCGGCACGTGGCAGGTGGAGATCGCCAGCCGGCTCTATCCGGCCATCGTTTCGCTGCGGCCGCTGTACGATCCGGCCAATCTGCGGATCAAGGGCTGATGAGCGGCGCCGATGTCGAATTCATGCGCGCCGCGCTGGGGCAGGCCGCCGTGGCGCGGGCTGCCGGCGAGGTGCCTGTGGGCGCCGTGCTGGTGCACGATGAGCGCGTCGTGGCTGAGGGTTCAAACCGGCCCATCAGCGGCTGCGATCCGACCGCCCACGCCGAGATCGAGGCGCTGCGGGCCGCAGGCCGCGCGCTGGGCCGCTACCGGCTCAACGATTCGGTGTTGTATGTCACGCTCGAGCCCTGCCTGATGTGCGCAGCCGCTATCGTGCACGCGCGTGTGAGGCGTGTCGTGTTCGGCGCCTGGGATCCGCGCGCCGGTGCCGCGGGCAGCATGCTCGACGCCTTTGCGCTGCCCGGGCTGAATCACCGGGTCGACGTATTCGGCGGGGTCCTGGAAGCAGAGTGCAGTGCCCTGCTAAGAGATTTTTTTGCCGATCGCCGCACCTGAGGCGGGCTCGGCGCCAACGGCCTGGATGACGCGCACCACCTGGCCGTCGCCGTACCACTCGAGCACGGCGAGGAAGCTGCGCACCTGCTCGACGAAGCGCACGGGTTCCCAGCCGCGCGCATAGCCGCGCTTGGCCTGGCCGTACCAGCGTTCCTGTGCGAGCCAGGGCAGGTAGCGACTGACGTCGGCCCAGGAATCCGGATCTTTGCCCTGCGTCTGGGCGAGAATGCGCGCGTCCTCGAGATGTCCGAAGCCGACGTTATAGGCGGCGAGCGCCAGCCAGGTGCGATCAGGCTCCGGTACGTGCGTCGGAATCATGCGCAGCACCTGCGCAAGGTAGGCGGCGCCACCGGCGATATTCTGCATGGTGTTGGTGCGATCGCTGACACCCATGGCCCGCGCGGTCTGGGCGGTCAGCATCATGATGCCCGCAGCGCCGTCGGCGCTGGTAGCCTGGTCGCTCCAGTGCGACTCCTGGTAGCCCACCGCGGCGAGCAGCCGCCAGTCCAGGCTGTTCGCGGTGGCGGCCTGTTCGAACCAGGCGCGCAATTCGGGCAGGCGCGTACCGATGTCGTCCTGGAACCGCCGCGCCTCCAGGTACTCGAAACCACCGGCCTCGGCTTCGGCATCGCTGACGAGCCGGCGCAGCAACCCTGAATCGCGCGCGCTGACAAAGAACCGGTTCACCGCGTCGCGTAGTTCCAGGTCCGGACGACGCACCAGCCACTGCACCGGCCTCGGATCGGGAAGCGTGAAGGCGATCGCGACGTCCGGATACAGATGGCGCGCGAACTCAAATTCATTCTTATCGACGATGGCGTAGTCGGCATCGCCGCTGCTCAGCCAGTCGAGCGGATCCGCCTGCTCCCGCGGCAGTTCGGTCCAGGCAAGGTAGGTCGCGCCGCTGGCGCGCAGGTCACGCAGCAGCTGCAGCTGCGGGCTGTCGGAGCGCACGACGACGCGCGCCCCATTCAGGGCCGCGATGTTGTGGCTCGCGGGCCTGCCGCGCCGCTGCACGACCAGCTCCTGGATCTCCTGGTAGGTGGCGGTCGCGAGTCCGACGCGCTTCCAGTTCTCGTCGGCCGTGAGCTGCGCGGCCGCGATGTCGGCGCGGCCTTCCGCGAGCAGCTCGCGCAGGCTCCCGCGGTCACGGGCCGGCACGATGATGAGCTGGATGCCCAGACTGTCGGCGAAGGCGCGCGCCAGCCGGTATTCGAAGCCCTGGGGGCCCTGGGAGCCGAGATAGTAAGTCGTCGGCTGGTTGAGCGTTGCCACCCGCAACTCGCCGCGCGCGCGCAATTGCGCCAGCCCCGTAGGACCGGGCTCGCACCCTGGCGTTGCGATCGCCACGGCCAGGACCATCACCATGACGCGCATTGCTGATCTCATGAATCCGGCAATTCGGCTAGAATAACAGCTCGCCGGTTCGCGCAGTCCGGAGAGGTACCGAAGTGGTCACAACGGCGCCGACTCGAAATCGGATGGTCGGGTAATTCCGGCACGTGGGTTCGAATCCCACCCTCTCCGCCATTTAATCAGTTTTTGCCTGCGCGGCCGGATGCCTGGTCGGCATTCAGCACTGTTCTGCAGCCAGGCCAGCCCTCCAGCCCATCAGTGCTCGCTCACCACAACCCAGCGCCGGCCCCCGATTTCCAGCATTTTCCAGGCCGGATCGAACATCTGGTAATGCCCTGAGCGCAGCTCGTCCAGCAATCTGGCATCCGAGCAGTTCCTGCACGGTGTGGAATTGGTGGGCGTTATCACAAGAGGTGTCCAGTGAGTGTCTTGCTCCCGGAAGGCATGTAGAAATCCGGAATAAAACGTCACGACCTCCGGGTGCCGGTCGTTGTCCAGGTCAATGAACAGCACGGGGCAGGGCGCCTTGGCGGTGCATTCTGCCGAACGGATGAGGAGATTCCCGTTCGCGTCAAGCTTTGGGACAGGCTGCGAGTCCGGATCAACTTCCGGGCCCGTATAGCGTGGAAAATAAGTAATTATGCCCGAGGCAATCGTGGTCCGCAGCTCCTCATCGATGGCGCTTCCTCTCGGAAAGGTCTCGAAGACCAGAGCATCGCCATCCACCTTGGGTGTGGCGATATCGTGCCAGGGATAGGGCCGCTGAGCGGCGAGGGTCGAAGTGGCCAGAGTCCGAAGTACCACATTACCGTTGCGAGCCGACGCGAGGCTTTGCAATTGTTCGATGCCGTAGACGCCGCTCTCAAATCTCAGCGTGCGGAGGGTCTCTGCTGTAATGGCGCGAGGATCGGGCC
>WNFM01017007.1_pt2 | contig 11393 bp, 7 predicted proteins | sample 5400271 | NCBI WGS metagenome assembly WNFM01 (sample SAMN13153352, study PRJNA577476) | soil metagenome | isolation source: 60 cm saprolite on Douglas fir-dominated hillslope | place: USA:California | collected 2013-09-17 | reverse complement strand
GCAGGCCGGCGGCTTCTACGCGTCCCAGGGCCTCAATGTCGAAATTCTCAACATGAACGGCGGCAGCCGCGGCGCCCAGGAACTCCAATCCGGCCGCATCGACGCTATGCATGTAGGGCTATCCTCGGTGGTCAAGCTCAACCAGGACGGCGGTGATCTGCGCACCATCGCGTCACTCAGCAATGTGATCCGCTTCACTTTCTTCGCAGCTCCGGGCGTGAAGACCGCAGCCGACCTCAAGGGCGGCGTGATCGGCGTCAGCGCGTTCGGTTCGGAAAGCGATTCCACCGTCACGCTGGCGCTCGCCCGCCTCGGCATGCGCCGGGACGACGTCATTCTCAAGGAATATGGCGGCGGCATGCGACGCCTGGAGGCGCTCAAATCGGGCGAGATCAAGGGCACCGCCATCAACGAGCCGGTGGCTAGCCTCGCCCACGAGGCGGGCCTCACCGCGATGGTCGACCTCGTAGCCGAGAAGATTCCGTGGCTGTTCAGCAGCATTGTGGTGAAGGCCAGCTATCTCGAGGGCCATCGCGATGTGCTGACGCGGTTTCTGAAAGCCTCGATCGAGGGCAACTATCTGGCGCTGACCGATGAGAGGCGTGCCAAGGACGTGCTGGCCCGAGAGGCCGGGATCGTCGACCCAAAAATCATCGACACGAGCTACAACGACTTCAAGCAACAATCGCCCGTCAATCTCGAGCCGTCACGGGCCGGCGCGCAGAATATCATCGACCACTTCCCGGCACTGAAAAGCCGGAATGTCGATGATTACATCGACGAAGGCATTCTCGACGGCTTGAAGAAGGAAGGTTTCTTCGCCGAAATCGAGCGCAAATACGCGAAGTAGTAGGATGGGTTGAGCCGAAGCGAAACCCATCTCAACGGCTATGCGGGGCGGCTCGCTCCATGATGGTTTCGCAAGAGCTCAACCCATCCTACGCACGCTGGACAACAACAGCGCCAAAGCGCAGCATATAACGCTTATGGATGAGAGGGCGCATATGGCGCCTCTCCGTCAGGGAGGAAATCATGAAGACAACCCATCGCCGAGGGCGTACCCCCTCGCTCGATCTGGTTGCCGGCAACGGTCTGATCGATCGCCGCGCTTTGCTCGGAAAGGGCATTGCGGTCGCGGGCGCCATGGGCGCGGCCGGAACCATCACGGGGGCCGCCGCCGAGCCGCTCAAGGACGAGCAGTGGAGCCTCGAATTCGGCTCGATCATGCCGTCGGTGCAGACAGCGTCGAAATATGAAAAAGACGTCGCGCGCTCGCTCAGCAATCCACAGGGCGAATTCCGCAACTCGCATGCGCGCACGCCCCACCAACTGCTCAGCGGCACCGTCACGCCGAACGGCTTGCACTTTTCCATCAACCACTGCGGCGTGCCGGACATTGACCCCGCCAAGCACAAGCTCGTCATTCACGGCATGGTGCGTCAGCCGCTGGAATTCACCCTGGGGTCGCTGTCGCGCTATCCCTTGGTCACCCGCATGGCGTTCGTGGAATGCGCCGGCAATTCGGCGCCGATGTTCTCGAACCAGCCTCTGCAGGTTACCGCCGGGGCCATCCACGGGCTGGTGTCCAACTCCGAATGGGCGGGCGTTAAGCTGTCGACGCTGCTCGACGAGGCCGGCATCGATCCGCGCGCCAAATGGCTCATCGCGGAAGGCGCCGATGCGCAATTCCTGGATCGTAGCATCCCGGTCAAGAAGGCTTATGACGATGCGATGGTCGCAATCTACCAGAACGGCGAGCGCCTGATGCCGGGCAACGGCTATCCGATGCGCCTGCTGGTGCCCGGCTATCAGGGCAACATGAATGTCAAGTTCCTGCGCCGCATCAAGGCGATCGAGCAGCCGGCCTATACGTTCTTCGAGACCAAGAACTATTCGCAGATCCTGCCGGGCGGCAAGACGTGGCGGTTTCACTTCCTGATGGAGGTGAAGAGCTTCATCACCCACCCGTCGTTCGGCCACAGCCTCAAGGAGCCGGGCTTCTACACCATCTCGGGTGTTGCCTATTCAGGCACCGGACGCATTGCCAAAGTCATGGTTTCGGCCGATGGCGGCAAGAGCTGGGGCGAGGCCGCGCTCCAGGAGCCGGTCCTCGACAAGGCGTTCACCCGCTTCCAGATGCCGTGGCGCTGGGACGGCCAACCGGCAATCCTGCAAAGCCGCGCCTGGGACGAGGCCGGCAACGTGCAGCCGCTGCGAGCCGAATTCGTTGCGGCGCGGGGCGAGACCAAGCAACCCCTCGCCACCCCCCTGGCCTTCCCAAACCAGCACTACAACAGCATCACCAGCTGGGCCGTCGACAGCAAAGGGGAGATCAAGCATGTCTATGCGTAAGCCGTTGTTTGCCCTCGCCGCCGTGCTCGCGTTCGGCGCCGGTGCCGCCTTTGCGCAAAGTCCTGGTGTCCAATCGCCGAATCTCGGCAAGCCCCTTTCCGAGGCAGACATCAAGGCATGGGATATCTCCGTGTTGCCAGACGGGACCAACCTGCCGGCCGGCAGCGGCACATCGGCGCAAGGGGCAAAAATCTACGCCGAGAAATGCGTGGCTTGCCACGCCGAAGGCGGCAAGGGCGGCGGCGCACCGGGCGCCGGACCGCTGGTCGGCGGTGCGCCGCTCACCAACGGCATCGACACGGCGAAGACCATCGCCAACTACTATGCATACGCCACCACGGTGTTCGACTATATCCGGAGAGCGATGCCGTACAACGCGCCACGCTCGCTCGCCGACAACGAGGTCTACGCGCTCACCGCCTACATTCTCGCTCTCAACAAGCTGATCGGCGAGAACGACGTGATGGACGCAAAGACCTTGCCGCAAGTGAAGATGCCGAACCGGGACAATTTCATACTGCCGTATCCGGATCGGATTTAGAGCGGACTTCGATTAGGTCGAAACCACTATGCCGTCATCGCCCGGCTTGACCGGGCGATCTAGTAAACCCCGACTGTGGATACTGGATTGCCCGGTCAAGCCGGGCAATGACACTGGTAGGATAAGCCGACCAGAAAAAAAGGGACTTCGGGTTCATGTCGCTGAAAAGCAACCTGCTCGCGGGCGTCGCGCTGGCCCTGGTGCTCGCGACCGCGGGCGCGGCGGCGGAAATTCCCGTCCTGGCATCACGCCACGACGCAGCCTACGGCCGCTGGGGCTTCGACGATTCCGGCGTCGATCCGCAGGCCAATCCCGGCGACAGCTTCTTCGATTTCGCCAACGGGGCATGGGATGCCCGCACCGTGATCCCGGCCGACAAATCGCGCTTCGGCATGTTCGATGCACTCACCGACAAGACGCAAGAGCAGGTTCGTGCGATCGTCGAGGAGGCGGCCCAATCAGGTGCGTCTCCCGACACCGACGCAGGCAAGATCGGCGCACTCTACAATGCGTTCATGGATGAGGAACGAATCGAGCGGCTCGATCTCGCCCCGATCGCCGGCGATCTCGCCGAAATCCGCGACGCCAAGACCAAGACCGACATCGCGGCCCTGATGGGACGCTCGAAGAACGGCTTCGGCGGCAGCCTGTTCAACATCACGGTGAACGAGGACGAGAAGGATCCGGACCACAACGCGCTGCACGCCTCGCAAGGCGGATTGGGCCTTCCGGATCGCGACTACTATCTGCGGGACTCCTTCCGGGACAAGAAGGCCAAGTACCGCGACTACGTCGCGCGCTTGCTCGACATGGTCGGCTGGGCGGATGCGCAGCAGCGCGCCGACGACGTCGTCGCGCTCGAAACCAGGATCGCGGAAGCGAGCTGGAGTCGGGCCGAGAGCCGCGACCGCGACAAGACCTATAACCTGTTGACGCCGGCGGAGCTCGACGCCCTTGCACCGGACTTTCCATGGTCCGTCTGGCTTGCGGCAGCAGATGTAGGCGTGGCGCGCGTCATCATCGTCCGCCAGAAGGCCGCCTTCCCTAAGCTTGCGAAGATTTTCGCCGACGCTCCGCTCGAGACCCTGCAGGCATGGAAAGCATTCCACGTCGTCGACCAGACCGCACCGTTCCTGTCTGCACGATTTGTCACCGCGCGGTTCGAGTTCCGCGGCAAGGAGCTTATCGGCCAGCCGGAAGAGCGGCAGCGCTGGCGGCGCGCCACGCAGCTGGTCGGCAGCTCGCTCGGCGAAGCCGTCGGCAAGGAATATGTCGCCCGCTATTTCCCGCGGGACTCCAAGGCCAGGATGGAGGAAATAATCGGAGAGCTGAAGCGCGCGCTGCGCCACCGGATCGAAAGTCTTGCCTGGATGACGCCGGAGACCAAAGCCAAGGCGCTCGAAAAGCTCGACCTCTTCGGCGTCAAGATCGGTTATCCCGATAAATGGCGCGACTATACGGCGCTTAAAATCGACCCCACAGATCTGATCGGCAACGTCCGCCGGGCAACCGCGTTCCGATGGGCCTATGCGGTCGCAAAGCTCGACAAGCCGGTGGACCCGGATGAGTGGGGAGTAACACCCCAAACCGTGAACGCCTACTACTCCCCCACCCGCAACGAAATCGTATTCCCAGCCGGCATTCTGCAACCGCCATTCTTCGATCCGAATGCCGATATGGCGATCAACTATGGCGGCATCGGCGGCGTGATCGGCCACGAGGTGACCCATGGCTTCGACGATCAAGGCCGCAAGTCCGATGGCCACGGCGTGCTCACCGACTGGTGGCAGCCGAGCGACGCCGTTAAATTTCAGGCGGAGGCCGCCAAGTACGGCGCCCAGTTCGACACCTATGCGGTCGCGCCCGGCGTGAACGTGAAGGGTGCCCAGACCATGGGCGAGAACATCGCCGCCCTTGGCGGCATCCTGCTGGCGCTCGACGCCTATCGGGCCTCCCTGCGTGGCGCCCCCGCCCCGGTTCTCGACGGCTATACCGGCGATCAACGCGTCTTCCTCGGCTGGGCGCAGGTTTGGCGCGCCAAATCCCGCCCAGACGCGCTCAAGCAGCAGACCACCAGCGACAGCCATTCGCCGGCGCGTTTTCGCGTCGACGGTCCGCTGCGCAACGTCGATGCCTGGTACGACGCCTTCGGGGTGAAGCCGGGCGCCAAGCTCTTCCTCAAGCCGGAAGACCGCGTCCACATCTGGTGAACCACCTCCGTACCCTCCGCATGTGGGGGAGGGTAGGGAGGGGGTCGGTTCATCATCGCTTCGAAGGAGCACGCTGATGTTGAAGCTCGCATCCGCCATCCACCGCGATCGGATCGCGTCCAGGATTCTGAACTCCAGCGCCGCCGCATTGTGCGCGAGCGTCGCGCTATGGGCGGCGGCGCCCAGCGCCCGCGCCCAGACCCCGGCAAACGACAAAATTCCCGATCTGGCGTCGGTCAGCTTTGCCTGGCTTGCCGCCGGCGTCCATTGGTTTGACCCGCCAGCGGGGTTGGGGCGCGGGCCTGTCCGGCAGGATCCCGCCTACGCGTACCCATGGCAATCTGGACGGCCCCGGACAGGTGACGCCGGACATCGGCAACGTCAAGGACCCGGTTCTCAAGCCCTGGGCGGCGAAACAGATGCAGGAGTCGAACGAGGAGGTGCTGACCGGCAAGCGGGGGCTTCCCTTCGCGGCGCAGTCGGTCTGCTATCCGGGCGGCGTCCCCGGGCAATTGCTGACCCCGGCCGAACCGTTCTATTTCATCCAAAAGCCGGAAGAGGTTTGGATGATCTGGCAGCGCGACCATATGGTGCGCCGCATCTACCTGATCGATAAGCATTCAGAAGACGTGAAGCCATCGTGGTTCGGCGAATCGATCGGCCATTACGAGAGCGACGGCACTTTGGTCATCGACACCATCGGGCTGTCCGCCCCGAACAGCTATCTTGACTGGTACCGCACCCCGCACACTGAAAAGGAACATGTGGTCGAGCGTTTCCGGCTGATCAACGGCGGCAACGGGCTGGAAGTCCTGGTGACGGTCGAGGACCCCGACACCTTCAATGAGCCGCTTCATATGATCCAGCGCTGGCGCAAGGTGCCGAACCAAATGCGGGAAACGGTGTGCGCCGAGAACAACGGCGATCACTTCGGCAAGAACCTGTTTCCGATCCCGCAGGCGGATAAACCGGATTTTTGATTCGCTGCGGTTTGGTGTCGCGTTTCTCCCTCACCCCGTCCGCGTCACTTCGAGCATGCGCCTGGGCAACAGCCGTTTGGACAAGACCACGTAGTGCACGGTCCTGGTGTGGAGAACGCGATGGCAAACGACGATCCGAAATCCTCTGACATGGGGAATGCGATCAACGACGCGGAAGCGGCGCGGGCGGGCGCTACGTCTATTTCGGATCTCCGGCCGCAGGTCGCCTACACCGACCTGCGGGAGTGGATCGAGGAGGCGCGAAAGCTTGGCGAGATCCGCGAGGTCAAGGGGCTCACCTGGCAGGCCGACATCGGCATGGCGGCGGAGGTTGTGCTGCACGACGAGAACGCTCCCTGTGTGGTCTTCGAGGATATTCCGGGCACCCTCGCCGGGAGCAAGGTGCTGGTCAATTTTTTCGGCGGCCGGCGGCAGCGGATGACGCTCGGCTTGCCGCTCCACTTCTCGAAGCTCGAACTCAGCGAGGCGTTTCGCGAACACTACATGGCCGACCTCAAGCGCATTGCGCCGCGCTACGTCAACGACGGCCCGGTGTTCGAGAACGTGATCACCGGCGATAAGGTCGACATCACCATCTTTCCGACGCCGAAATGGCACCCGGACGACGGCGGTCGCTATATCGGCACCGGGAGCTTCAACGTGACGCGCGATCCCGACGAGGGCTGGATCAATTGCGGCACCTACCGGGTCATGATCCACGACCGGCAGACCGTCGGCTTCTACATATCGCCCGGCAAGCACGGCCGCATCCAGCGCGACAAATACGAGGCGCGGAAGGAAGCGATGCCGGTCGCAATCGTGGTCGGCTGCGACCCCATGTCGTTCCTGATGACGTCGAGCGAGGTGCCTTACGGCGTCTGCGAATACGACGTGATCGGCGGCATTCGCGGCGCTCCGGTCGATCTCGTGAAGGCGCCGATCACCGGACTGCCGGTTCCGGCCAATGCGGAGATCGTCATCGAGGGCTTCGTCCAGCCCGGTAACGTCAAGCCGGAAGGGCCGTTCGGCGAGTGGATGGGTTATTACGGCAGCGATGTCCGCGACGAGCCCGTGATGGACATCAAGGCGATCTATCATCGCAACAATCCGATCCTACTCGGCTGTGCGCCGCAGCGCCCGCCGCGATCGTGCGCGAGAACATCGTCAAGGCCGGCGTTCCCGACGTTGCCGCCGTCTGGGCGCACGAGATCGGCACCGCGCGCCTGCTGCTCGGCGTCGCCATCCGGCAGCGCTATCCGGGCCATGCCGCGCAGGCCGGCCACATCGCCGCCATGTGCCACTCCGGCGCCTATGCGGGTCGCTACGTCATCGTCACCGACGACGATATCGACGTATCCAATCTGGAGGAGCTGATCTGGGCCATGCTGACGCGCTCCGACCCGGCGACCTCGATCGACATCATTCACAACGCCTGGAGCACGCCGCTTGACGTGCGCATCGAGCCGGAGCGCAAGGCCAAGGGGGATTTCACCAACAGCCGGGCCATTATCGACGCGTGTCGGCCTTGGCATTGGCGCGACAAGTTCCCCAAGGTCAACGCGCCGTCGCCGGAAGCGGCGCGGTTGGCGCGGCAGCGCTTCGGGTATTTGTTGAAGTAGGCCCTTCGGATTTTATCAAGCGACCTGCGGGGGCCGGATGCGCATTCCAGTGGTCTGTCGCCAACGCTTGTATCCGTCATTCCGGGGCGCGCTCCTGAGCACTTGTCGAAGGATGCGCGAGCCCGGAATCTATAACCCCGATGCTCTCCGCTCCATTCCGACTTGTGGTTATGGATTCCGGGCTCGCGGGCAAGAGCCCGCGCCCCGGAATGACCCCGATGGGGACGCAACCTTCGACAAGCGTTCTGGAGCGCGCTCCTCAGGATGAGTTTGGATTTTGTCAGGTATTCATTCCCCGATTGCCGCTCGGCGCTGCTCGGTGATCGCGACCCAGACCATGCCGAACGACCGAACCGTCGGCCAATCAGGCAGAAATCATTTTTTTGCTTTTTTTGCTTTTCGTTTCCAGTTCTCCGCTTCTTTTGGGCTCACCGCTCGTTTGGCGCTGTCCGCCCGGACGGTCCCGTATTCGCGATAGAGCTCTGCGAAATCGTGCGCTAGTTCGTAACAAAGGGTCAGTTTCCGGGTCGCTTCGACCCAGCGGGCGTTGACGAAGCCGCAGCTTTGCATTTCCAGCGTAAAGGGCGCCGGCCATGCCCATTGGTTTGACGAATGCTCGGCCACGGTTTCCAACAACCGGATGGTGCGAAACGATTGGGCGGCGACCTCAAGCCCGCGCGTGGGTTCGCCATAAACCACATCAATCTTGGTTTTTGGCTGATCAGGATGGCGCAGATGCGGTTTGAGCACCAAGCTCCAGGAATTCGCCGCTTTGGCGTAATCCTTCGCGCAGCTGTCCTGCCGGTCCTCAGGCAGCTTCGTCTCGTTGGCAAGATCCTTGAATATCTCCTTGTTGAAACCGACCGTCAAGCATACGATCTGGTAGGCGCGCACTTGGTTGAGGCCGTGCTCGTCATAGTAGGGAACCGTCTCCCCTTCCTTCCGATCGCGGCGGTCGGCCATGAACCAGCCCTTCGCCGCCTCGGTGAGGACGCGGTTCGAAACGCCGGACCCTATCCGGACCAGTCGCCAGACAGCGGAAGAATCAGCTGCGTCTTCTTCCCGTCCAAGGACTGGTAACCCCATTTCGGAAATGGCTGCATGGGCCATTTCGTGCAGCAGCACGAACAGCATGTTGCCGGCCACGAATTCAGCCATTCCCCTGCGATATTCCAGAGAAAGGTTCTTGAACCGTGGATTATTGCCGAGCGCGACCGCCGCAGCCTCGACTCTCGCCTGAAACTGCTCTTCGTCGGACAGTGTCGGTTGCGCAAAAACCGGCTCGGGCGCAAACATGTGGACGAAAGGTAGAAGAAGCAAAGTATACCGCCACCTGCGGAGCCGCGATTTCATTGGCCACCTTTCGTCGTAGTGCGTTCGTTTTAACGGATGGGGGCGCTTCCCTAGGCCGCGTGGCCCAGGGGCAGGATTGTGCCGCGTAGCGCCGCACACGGCAACCTCCAACGCCGATCCCGGAAAAGCGATGCTCTCTCATTTTGAGGACGCCGGCGTCCGGTTTGTGCGGCCTCATTTTTTGCGCCGAGAATTTTTTGCGCCGAGAATTCTCGCGCACCGTGAATGGTCTCGGCGCCGCGGGCGAAAGCACGCCGGGCTCCAGGTCATGTGGGAAGCATTTGCCAATCCGACACGCCCAGACTCCGCCGCCGGAGGCTACCGGAACGAACTCCGCCTCCCAGTCATGAACTCTTGTTAATTTTTGTATGAACAGATGAACAATGAACAGTTGTTAAGCTAATGAAAAATAAGTTGTTTTTTAAAAGTGCTTGTTGACGCAAGGCGGCCGCTCCAGTATTTTAGGGACAAGGGCGATCGTGTCACAAATACCTTGGGGGGACTTTGGCACTCGCCCGGATAACGCACAGGAGACTGTAACATGCGTATCATGGGACATGCACTTGCCGGCATGGCACTTGCAGTTACCGGCATGCTGGTAGTTGGCGTTGCAGATCCGACTTCTGCTGCCGCGCGCACAAAAGGCCCAAAAGACTGTAGAGGCACGCATCAAGCTCTTCAGAATGGTGAATGTGTCAGTACCACATTCGTAAATCCGGATCGGGTCACACAACCTTGCAACGGCTCGAATTGCTACCGCAGCAGCAGGAAACATAAGAAGACACATTGAGCCTGCTCCGCCGGCGCTTGAGGTCGTCGTGGATCACTTCGGCGGCCTCGTTCTTGGCAAGATAAGCGGCCCTGAGCTAAGCTCGGGGCTTATTGAGTGAGCAGCTCAAGGCGGCTGGTCGAGGCCGCTGACGCGAACCCTCTTTCGGTGGCCAGTTCACAGAAACAATTCCAGAGACCGCACGCACCGGAAAATGGCTTAAACTCATTTTCGAGAACGCGGCTTCACTTCCACCGCCGCTTCTTTATTCGAAGGTGGCAAGAAGAACGTCGCAGTCTCAACCTTCAGGGCGCGCGCCAGCTTCTCCAACTGAGTCCCTGGAATCCCATTGGGAACAGGGTGTCTCTTGTGGGTCAATCGCAAACAGATTATTCGTTGCGGCGCTGGCCGGCGGTTCGCCGATCTCGGCCGATAGATTCCGCCGCTCATGCTGAAGCACGTTCATAAGGAGAAAACAATGCGTACAGCAATCCTCGCGGCCATCGCGGCGATATGTGTTGGCTTGATTGCAGGCTCGACGGTTTCGGCAGCGCCGGCTTATGGCGCTTCAATAGGCGCCGCCGCCGCGGGTCTCGATTTGAGACAGGATGCCTACGTATACCGTCCATACGGTCGGTACTACGGATACGGTCCGTACTACGGATACGGTGGGTACCGTGGGTACTACGGATATGGTGGGTATTACGGATACGGTGGGTACCGGCCGTGCTTCCAAACTTGTCCCGGCAGATCTGGATAAGAAAAAGGCGGCCGTGCTGCGGAATAGAACTCAGCCGGTTGCTGTGAATCGAAAAAGGCTTCAAGGCTGGGCGAAATGCCCGAACTCCTCGCCGCGCCGAGGCAACTCAGCAGGAGCCAGCTCCGTAAAACAAGCTCGTCTCTGAATGAATTGCTGTTCGCGCGGTGGCGTCCCATCGGCGTGGGGATATTTCCAGTGGACGACTTCGGGGGGTAGCAATAAGCGCCATGTTCTGGCCAGCCGCATTTCTCGTTGGCGGCGACGGGCCAATGGCTGCGGAGGTCGCCCAGCTCAAGGGCCAGGTGGTCGCGATCGAGCAAGCGTCAATCCAGAAGAAGCGTGGCATTCAATTCCAGCAAGCCGCCGCGCAATAAGAAGGCGTTAGCGGCGAGCGCTCGAAGGCCCCTTAGGCGTGCCGGCGATGGCGTGGCTTCACCAACGAACGGTGCGGCAGCTGTGTCGGTTGCGCATGGTAATACGGGCTCTCGACGCAGATGCCGCCGATGCCGGACATTGTTGTCCTGCACTGCTCCCAACTCGCGTAATAGCAGGACAGCGCATTCGAGTCCTTGCCGCCACCGAGCGCGCACCACGGATAAGAATAGGGCGACTGCGCGTTGCTAGCTTGCGTTTCGCCCAGCAGCGCAGCGGCAATGACAAAAAGCGTGAGGATTGACATACGCATCGCTGTCTCTCTCCCTGTCGTCGTTTTTGCTTGCCTCGCATATTAGCACCATCCGTTTGTTTTCGTCCGCTGCTTTTAATCGCTGGCCTCTGGCATGGGCGGGTCTCGGCGGCGCCCTTTGGTC
>WNFM01200428.1_pt4 | contig 11395 bp, 8 predicted proteins | sample 5400271 | NCBI WGS metagenome assembly WNFM01 (sample SAMN13153352, study PRJNA577476) | soil metagenome | isolation source: 60 cm saprolite on Douglas fir-dominated hillslope | place: USA:California | collected 2013-09-17 | reverse complement strand
GTTGCCGACCACACCCGAACGCGCGGAAAACTAATTACTAACCACTAATCACTCCAACGTCACCAAATCACCCGCAGTCCCAACTGCAGCTGCCTTGGCTCCCCGACGCCGCTCTGCACGGTGCCGTCGAAGTTGAAGATGAGGTTGGTCACCTCGGGGCGATGCAGGTTCTTGCTGTTGAACACGTTGAAGATGTCGATGGCCGGCTCGATGTGTGCGCCGCTGACCGCGATGGGCTTGGAAAAGCGTAGGTCGAGCGACGAAAACTGGTTGTCTTTGCGACCGAGGTTACGCGTGGTCACCGAGCCGTCGGGGTTGATGCGGTCCTGCGGCGTCTGCGCCACCGCATCGAATCGCGAATTGCCGAACGAGTCCTTGCCGCAGAACGCGACACTGACGACGCACGATAGCGACTGCGGCTGCGCGGACCGATACGAGTAGCGCACGCTGGCATCGATGCCCAGTGGCGCATTCCACAGCAGCCACGAGTTCACGCGGTGACGCTGATCGCGATCGGAGTAGCCGTACTCGGCGGCCAGGTCCGTGATCTTCGCGTAGCGGAACGTGAAGGGGTCGCGCTCGTTGTCGTCATCGGACTTGTCCTTCGAGTAGGTGTAGTTGATCTCGAACTGGAAGTTGTTCGAAGGCCGCTTGTGGATGCCGAGGGTGACTCCGTTGTAGAGGCTGCGCGCGCTGGACTCGACGACAGTCAGCGTCCCGATGCCGTTGGCGCCACCGGCGCCGAGGCCCGCGCCCCAGGGCGAGCCGAGGAGTGGATCGTTGCGATTGGTGAAGCGCGTGATGTGCTCGCCCTTGGCATAGTTGTACTTCACCAGGAAGCCGTAGTCCTTGATCACTTCCTCTTCCCACGACAGGCTGGCCGAATCCGATCGCGGGTTCTGGAAGTTCCGGTCGAAGACGAAAACGTCAGGATCGAATGGCGCGCCGATCTGTGAGGGTGGGATGATGTTCGGGTAGGCGGGCACTGGACCGAGGATGCCCGTCAGCGCACTGTTGCGGAAGATGGTCTGGCCGAGGGAACCGTTCGTGGAGCGCGAGGACGCCAGGTTCAGCCCCGGCACGCGGCCGTAGTAGATGCCGGCATTGGCGCGCAAGACCCGCTTGCCGTCGCCGGTCGGATCCCAGGCGATACCGAGGCGCGGCTGCCACATCTTCCAATCGCTGGGAATCTTGCCGTTCGACGGAAACTCCTGCCCCTTCGACGTCTTTCCATAGAAGCCCGCGTAGAACACCTGATCCGCCGGCGTGATCGGGTCGGGCTCGATCTCCGCTTCCCATCGCAGGCCGTATTGCACGGTGAGGTGAGGCGTGGCCTGCCAGGAGTCCTGGACGAAGACCGCGGGCTCGGTCTGCGGAATGCTCTGCGTCCCGGCCTGCTCAACCGTGGTGGTGCCGACGCCGGCCTGCTGGAGGTAGAGCAGCACAGGGCCGGTGATCGACGTTCCGGCCGGGCAGACGCCGACTTGGGATGATGAGCCGTCGGAGCACTCTACGTAGTGCGAGTTCTTCACGTAGTTGAGGAAGCCGTCGGTGGAGTCGAAGATGTAGCGCCCGTTGGCGAAGCCGAGGAAGGTCTGCACCGAGTTCACGCGGTTGAACTCGACCCCTGCCTTCATGTCGTGCGCACCGCGCAGGTAGCTGACGTTGTCGTTGAACTGCACGCGCGTGTCGTAGTACTTGACCGGGATGAAGAACGGTTCGCCGAAGCGGTAGCTCTTCGCGAAGTCGAAGGCCGTATCGGGCAGCGGGCGGTTCTGGCCCGTGACATTCGGTCCGGTGTAGGTGCGTGGGCGGTTCTCCTTCGCCACCTGGAATCGGAACTCGTTGAGCAGTGATGACTGCAGGGTCGTGGTCAATCCGCCGACCAGGGCGTTCGACGAGTCTTTCTCGATGGCGTTGGCGCTCGTGCCCCACGAGTCGACGTCAAACGTGCCGTTGTTCTGGCGCGACCAGGTGTAGTTATAGCGGAGGTTGGCCAGGTTCTTCGGCGAGATACTCCAGTCGCCTTTCAGCAGGAGGACTCGCGCGTCGTTCGTGTGGTCGATCGGTCCGTTCTCGTTCGGGCTTCCGAGCGCCGCAAAGGCGTCGACGACACGCTGCTCGATGCGATTCGGGTCGGTCTGCTTCGTGATGTTCGCCTTCTGGTAGTCGAGGGCACCGAAATAGAAGAGGGTGTCCTTTTGCAGCGGCCCGCCAACCGTGAAGCCAGCTTGTGTCTGCTTCGAGGGGAACTTCGGCGCCTCGGAACCGTCGGGATTCTTCGCGTTCGAGCTCAGTGAGTCGTTCTTGAACGTGAGGTGCGCGGTGCCGTTATTGTCGTTCGTCCCCGACTTGGTGATGACGTTGACGAAGCCGGACATGGAGCGGCCGAACTCGGCGTTCGCCCCATCGCCCACGACGACCATCTCCTTCACCGCATCGAGGTTGAAGGTGAATGCCGGCCGCTGTCCTCCGCGCTGTTCGCCGAAGAACGGGTTGTTGAAGTCGGCGCCGTCGACGGACACGTTGTTGGAGATGCCCTTCTGGCCGTTGATCGACAACTCGTCGCCGTCCGGTCCCTGCACGATGGTCACGCCCGGCGTGAGTTTCGTGAACTCGAGAAAGTTGCGGCCGTTGTTCGGCAGGTTCTCCACCGACTTCTGGTCGATGCGCGTGGCCCCTTCTGTGCGGGCTGTTTCGATGAGGGGCGGCGCGGCGGTGACGACGATCTGTTCCGCAGCCGTGGCCTGTTTCAGGTTGATCGGTACCGTGAGTGTCTGTCCGACGCCGAGGTCGAGACCTCGCTGAACGACCGTGGCAAAGCCCTGGAGTTGAGCCCGCACCTCGTAGGGGCCGAGGGGCAGCAGCACGCCGCGGTAGCGTCCGGCGCTGTCGGAAACGACGACGCTTTGGAAGTTCGTCGACGTGTTCTTCAGCGTGATCGTGACGCCGGGAAGCACGCCGCCGGTGGCATCGAAGACCGTGCCTTCAATGGCGCCGGTGGTGGCGGAAGACTGAGCGAAGAGGGGAAGCGTGAGCACTCCGAGGGCAAGGAGGACGAAGATCCAGCGGGGCATTTTGAGATCTCCTATTGTTCGCGTCACCGATTTTGTTCGGGCAATTATGGACCGATTCTAAAGACCGAGAGCAACTACTCGACTCCTTTGAAGCGGGTCTCCCACCAGGCGTCATGGACTCTCCACGTACCGTTCGCGTCGCTCACCATGTCGTACCGCCAGGTGAGCTTCGTTCCGTCGGCGGTCTTCCCCCGCAGCCAGAGCGAGGCGGCGTGATCATTCCAGAATCCGCTCGTCAGCTTTGCGGGACGGGGCTGGGTATCCTGCCAGACCTTCCAATTGGATTTCGACTCAGCAATCGCCGTGAACGTGGTCAAAGACGTCAGCTTTGCCTGATCCTCCGCGTAGATGGCGTCGATGTAAGCGAGGGCTGCCAGCACGGGCGGATCGGTCTGGGTCAGAGGCTTACCGTTCTTCTCCGAGACCGTGTCGTCGCGCGCCCCTGCCTTCCTGAGAAGCTCGACGACGTCCATCTTCTCGGCCCGCAACGCCGAGAGCAGGGCGGTGTTGCTGCGTTTGGGATCGCTGCTATCGGGACGTACGCCATGCTCGAGCAGCAGTTTCACGACGTCGGAATGCCCCGCCTCGGCCTGAGTGATCAACACCGTATCGCCTTCATCCCCTGGCGTTTGGGCGTTGACGTTGGCTTTGTGGGCGATGAGCCATGCAGCGGTCTTCGCGTCAGCGGCGAACGCGAGGGCCGTGCGTCCGTCTCCATCCACTGCGTCAACGTACAACCCCTTCTTCTCGACGAGATCCGTCAATGTCGCGAGGTCACCGTCGCGGGCGGCGGCATGCATGGCGTGCATCTGTTCCTGGGTCGGCTGCTTCACGTCGAGAGAGCTGCCCCCCTCGCGGTCTCGGAGATAGACGAGTCCCAGAGCAACGGCGCTCAGGACGATGGCGATGGGAACGAGACGTTTCAACGTGATTACCTCGTCGCCAACCCGTGCTGCTCCTGCAATGCGGCGAATGTCTGCAAGCCTTCGCTCAGCGCACGAATGCCGTCGATACACGCGGCGGCGGCGGAGAGCGTCGTGATGCAGGGAATCCCGTGCTGCAGGGCGGTGCGGCGGATGTAGGTGTCGTCGATGAAGGCATTGCGGCCGAGGGGGGTGTTGATGACCAGCGTCACCTCGCCGTTGATCATTCGGTCGACGATGTTCGGCCGCTCCGGCTCATGAACCTTGAATGCCGAGCCGGCCTCCACCTCATTCTGCTCGAGGAACTCGCGCGTTCCGGACGTGGCGATGACGCGGAAGCCGAGGCGCTGCAGATCGCGTGCGAGCTGCACGATCGTTGGACGCTTGTCGTTGTCGTTCACGGAGATGAAGGCGGTGCCTCCTCGCGGCAGTTCCACGCCCGCACCGAGGAGGGCCTTGGCATACGCCTCACCGAACGTCGGCGAGGAACCCATCACCTCGCCCGTCGACTTCATCTCCGGACCGAGCACGGTGTCCTCGCGCGGGAACCGGTTGAAGGGAAAGACAGGCGCCTTGACGAAGTAGCCCTCGACGCGCGGCTCGCTCGTGAGCCCCAGCTCGCGCAGCGTCTTGCCGGCCATCACCTTCGCCGCCAGCTTGGCGAAGGGAACGCCGGTGGCCTTGGACACATATGGCACGGTGCGCGAGGCGCGAGGGTTAACCTCGAGCACGTAGAGATCGCCCTGGTAGATGGCGTATTGCACGTTCATGAGGCCGATGACATTGAGCGCTCGCGAGAGCTCGATGGTGCGCCGGCGGATGCGGTCCTGATCGCGCTGCGTGATGATGTACGGCGGGATGACGCAGGTGGAGTCACCGGAATGGATGCCGGCCTCCTCGATGTGCTGCATGACGCCGGCGATCACCACGTCCTGACCATCGCTGATGGCGTCGACGTCGATCTCCACGGCATCCTCGAGGAAGCGGTCGATGAGAATCGGATGGCCGGGCGCGGCCTCCATGGCATAGCCGGTGTACTCGCGGAGCGAGACGTCGTCATACACGATGGCCATGGCGCGTCCGCCGAGCACGTAGGAGGGGCGGACCACCACGGGGAAGCCAATGGCATGGGCGACGTCGACGGCTTCATTCTCCGACATGGCCGTGCCGTGATCGGGCATCAGAATCTCGTACTGCTTCGCCAGCGCCCCGAAGCGCTCGCGGTCCTCGGCGATGTCGATCGAATCAACCGAAGTCCCCCACATGGGGACGCCTGCCGCGGCCAGCGCCTTCGCCAGCTTGAGGGGCGTCTGCCCGCCGAACTGCACGATGACTCCCTCGGGCTTCTCGACTTCCACGATCTCGAGGACGTCCTCGAGCGTGAGCGGCTCGAAGTAGAGCCGGTCGGATGTGTCGTAGTCCGTCGATACCGTCTCGGGATTGCAGTTGACCATGATGGTCTCGAAGCCGATCTCACGCAGTGCGAACGAGGCGTGCACGCAGCAGGTATCGAACTCGATGCCCTGGCCGATGCGATTCGGGCCCGAGCCGGTCTCGTACGTCGAGTACATATACGGGGTCGAGGCCTCGAACTCCGCGGCGCACGTGTCGACGCGTTTGTACACGGGACGGATGCCATCGGCGTGGCGGGCGTCGCGGATGGCCTTCTCGGTCGTACCTTCGATCGTGGCGATCTGCGCGTCGGAGAACCCGTTGCGCTTCAACTCGAGCATGCGCACGCTGTGTGAAGCGGCGAGCTCCTCGAGCTCGATGAGCTTGCGGATCTCGCGGAGGAACCACGGGTCGATGTCGGAGCACTCATAGATCTGGCCCACGGTCATACCGGCGCGGAAGGCGTCGCCCACCGCGACGATGCGCTCCGGGGTCGGCGTGCGCAGAAGATCCTCGAGCTTCTCCCGGGGGGTGTTTCTCGTGACCAGACCGGAGACGCCAATCTCCAGTGAGCGCAGGCCCTTCTGCAAGGCCTCGTTGAAGGTGCGGCCGATGGCCATCGACTCGCCGACGGACTGCATCGAGAGACCGAGCGTCTGCGGCGTGTTGCGAAACTTCTCGAAGGCAAAGCGCGGGATCTTGACCACCACATAGTCGATGGAGGGCTCGAACGATGCCGGCGTCTTCCGGGTGATGTCGTTCGGGATCTCGTCGAGCGTGTAGCCGGCAGCGAGCTTTGCGGCGAACTTGGCGATGGGAAAGCCGGTAGCCTTCGAGGCCAGTGCCGACGATCGGGAGACGCGCGGATTCATCTCGATGACCAGACGCCGCCCCGTGGTGGGATGAACCGCGAACTGAATGTTCGAGCCGCCCGTCTCCACGCCGATGGCGCGGATGATCCGCTTGGCCTCATCACGCATGGCCTGATAGGCGGCGTTCGTCAGCGTCTGCTGCGGCGCCACGGTGATGGAGTCACCCGTGTGCACACCCATGGGATCGAAGTTCTCGATCGAGCAGACGATGATGACGTTGTCTGCCTTGTCGCGCATCACCTCGAGCTCGAATTCCTTCCAGCCGATCACCGACTCCTCGACGAGGACCCGATGTACGGGCGAGAGCTCCAGCCCGCGTCCGGCGATGGAGCGCAGCTCTTCCACGTTGTAGGCGATCCCGCCGCCGGCACCGCCCAGCGTGAAGGATGGGCGGACGACCAGCGGATAGCCGTTCGTGAGGGCGAAGTGCTCGGCCTCCTCGACCGTGCCGGCATAGCCTGACAGCGGCACTTCGACGCCGATCTCGATCATCCGGTTCTTGAAGAGCTGGCGGTCCTCGGCAGTCTTGATGGCCTCGTAGTTTGCGCCGATCAGCTCGACTCCGAAGCGCTGGAGCGTGCCGCGCTCCCAGAGGGCCGTGGCCATGTTGATGCCCGTCTGCCCCCCCACCGTGGGCAGGATGGCGTCCGGGCGCTCGCGCTCGATGATGCGCTCGATGGACTCAGGCGTCAGCGGCTCGATGTAGGTGCGGTCCGCGAACTCGGCGTCCGTCATGATCGTGGCCGGATTCGAGTTGACGAGGATGATGCGGTAGCCCTCTTCCTTGAGAGCTTTACAGGCCTGGGTGCCGGAGTAGTCGAACTCGCAGGCCTGACCGATGATGATCGGCCCGGAGCCGATGATCAGGATGGACTTGATGTCGGTGCGCTTGGGCATCGGGGCCGCATAATACAGTGCCCCGTGCGGCGTGCCGAGTACAGGTAAGCTGACACTAAATTCATGCGACATTTCATCGAGTGGGATCAGATCGAAGTCCGGGTCGACGGCGGGCGGCTGAACGCCCTCCTGGCGCCCATGCGCGTCGCGCCGATCGAGCGGATCGGCCTCCGGTTCTTCAACGGCCTGCTGCGGGTCGAGGGCACGGTCCGTAAGTTCATCTCCGTCCCCTTTTCCGTCGAGATCAGCGAGCTGCTCCCCCGGGGAACGACCGTTCGCGTGCCGCTGAAGAACGCGACCGCTGCCGGCTTTCCGTTGCCCATGTTGCTTTTCCGGCTCTTCAGGGAGAAGCTCCCGAAGGAGCTCGTCACCCTCGAGGAACCGGCCACCCTCGTCGTCTCGTTGGATCGCTTCTTGCCACCGTTCGTCCAGACGGACATCCAGAAGATCTGGATCATCGACGGGGGTCTGATCGTAACGCTCGGAGCCGGCGGAGCCGACCTCCCGGACGCACCAGCAGAATTGGAGATACGAAATGGAGCCGACCCCGGAGGACGTGCCCTCATCGATGGCTGACATGAGCGACGAGGACGCCGAGAAGGCCCTCGCCGAGCAGGCCGAAGTCGCCCGCAGCTATACCGACACACGGGCTGCCCGCTTCTACGATCGCAGTCGCAGCCGCATCCAGAAATTCGTCGATCGCAAAGGCAACGTGATCGGCATGGCCGCCGACTTCCTCCTTCTCGTTCCCGACGTCTTCATTCTACTGTGGAGACTCTTGCGCGACAGCCGTGTCTCCGGCAAGAACAAGGTCCTCGTCGGCAGCGCCGTGGCGTACTACATTTTTCCCTTCGACCTGATCCCCGAGGCCATCGTCGGACCGATCGGCTACCTCGATGACCTGATCTTCGGCGTCTACGTCCTCAACCGCATGATGATCGACACCGACGCCGCGATCCTGCGCGAGCACTGGAGCGGCTCGGAGGACATCCTGCAGACGATCCAGCGCGTCATGGCCGCCGCCGACGAGCTCGTATCCAAGCAAGTGATCGAGCGGATCAAGAAGCTGCTGCGGGCGGTGGGGTGAGGTTCACCCGGTTCACCGCTGAGGGTTCCCAAAGTTTACCCCGAGCGTCGGAGGTGGGCGGGTGGGAGCGAGGGGTCAAGTCGGGGCGCCGGGAGTTGTCGCCTCGCAGCCTCGGCGGCAATCGCTTCCCTCGACAAGCGCGCACCAGATGCGACACGGTCACCTCCGTCAACTCCCGCTCTTTTCAGCTGCAGGTAGCGCGGCGCGCCTGTCGCTCGTGAGCTTGGGCGCATTCGCCGGGGAAGGAGCGAGCTGGGACATGAGAGTATCCAGGAAGGCGGGGAAGGTCAGGAATGAAGATCCCTGGAAGTTCTTCAGGACCTCATTCATTCGTACGGTGTCAATGCCCAACACATCTGCCGCACCCTTCAATGCAATCTGTCGCGCCCTCACCTCTTGTTCAGTCTGGGCAGGCAGGAGAGACGCCTTCCACACGCTATTGATGGCCTCTTGGATCTCCTTCGACAAACCGATTTCTTGAATCTCCACACGCTGTATCGCTAGCCCGTACTCACCGGCCTTCGTCTGAAGTTCGCGGCTAAGATCTGCGCCAAGTGAACTCGGCGAGTCGATGGAAGGAGTTGGATGCTGAGTTCGGTCGTCGGGCTGGACATGCAGATAGCTTGTCGCTTTCGTGGATACGAGCAAGGCCACGCTGCTGTTCGAGGCTAACGTTCGAAGCGTGCTTTCGGTGAGCGTGTGAAGCCACGCCTCTGCAGCCTCGAGTATACCGACCTGTTCGTGCAATTCGCCGACATGCAAGGCAGGGTCGATGTTAAAAACGTATTTTGCGAGGTCTCCAACTTTCCACCAAACTGCGACCTTCATGCGCACTTGAATCGACTCACGGGTAAGAATCGCTGGGTCTTCCCATGTCAGCATCCGAAAAGTAATGGGAACTCGCGCCTTCAACTCTTCGCCACGAATAGGGTAGATGAACTTTGTACCCCCCGTGCCACCCTGGATGATCTCGCTGACCCGCTTGTATCTCAGGATGATCAGGGCCTCATTAGGCTCCCAAAGCAAGAGCCTGACGGCCCCGCCGAACATGGCCACATCGTTTTTATGATCACGAATCGCGTAGTACCTAGCAAGGCTGATTTGCGAGAAGGACACCACCATCGTAATAACTAGCAATCCCAGACCGATCCAGAAAGTCATTTTCCCCCTCAGACGGCGGCGACGAAAAGATGGTCACCTCTCTCTTCTTAACCAAGGAGTGTCGGAAGGGCGAATTCTCCTACCCTGCTTGTGCGACTAGAGTTCCGAAGGTCGGCTGCTCTGACGTTTGGCTGGGCCGGAAGTACCTGCAAGCCATTGATCGGCGCCCTTACGCACAACTGCTCGCTGAACTCCGCGCATTCTTCAATGTGAGGCCGCCACCCTCCGCCCCTTCGCCGCCGCCATTTGCTTTCGGAACGCCCGGCTACCCGTCGATCCCGTGGAACGTGGCGAGCCTCCGCCAACAGTTTCCTGAAGGCGGAATGGGTAGCGCCATGGTCCGAGGCTTCTTAAACGAACTCGTCGTGGCTTCCCTTCGCGTCTTCGCGTGAGCCGCTCCGAGTGTGGCGCGAAGGGCAGGGGCTTCGAGCAACAACTCCCGGCGCCGCGATTTGATCCTTCGCCCCCGCCGACCCCCGCCCTCGCTCAGGATGAAGTCAACGCCCTTTCGCCGCCACCGCCACCTGCTTCCGGAACGCCTGAATCTTCTCCAGCATCGCCGGTTCCTTCACCTCGGGTAGCAGGCGGTCGACGATGTAGAGCGCCTCGGCCCACTTCTTTTCCAGAGCCAACGACACGGCCCGGTTGAACTCCCGCGCCTGCTGCTGCCGGAGGTCACTGGCCTCCACGGTCGACAGGACTTGCTCGATCTGCGCCTTCATCGTCGGGTCGTGGACCTGGCCGATGATCTGCGCGAGCGTCTCGGAGCCCTCGGCTGTCTTCCCCTGCCGGACTAGCTCGATGGCGGCGTTTGCATCCATCAGCAGCAGCGCGTCCTGGACACGCTGGCGACTGTCAGTGGCCTCGGCGAGGGGGCCGTTGATCAGCTTCACCGCCTCGGCGCGCTGATTGGTCCGAAGGTAGAGCAACGCCAGATTCGCCGCGGCGTCGACGTTGTCCGGATCGAGCTCACGGGCCTTCCCCAGCGCCGCGATGCCGGCGTTGGGATCACCGTCGCCGACCAGGTAGGTCATACCGAGGCCCGCGTAGGCATGCCCTGCGTCGGGATTGATTGCTACCGCTCTCGTGTACAGCGCCCGCGCGCGGGCCACGTCGTCCGCGGCCGGCGAAGAATGATCGAGCAAACCGTCGGCGACGACCGCGTATGGCAACCACTCGCCAGCGCCGAGCTCCACGGCGCGCGCGTAGAGCTGATGCGCCTCCGCGAGCTTCCCCTCCAGCAGCTTCGATAGACCGAGTGACGCTGTGGCCGCGGCATTCTTCGGATTCAGGCGCAACGCCTCGCCGAGAAACGCGTCGCCATCGGGCCGGGAAGGTGCGCCGCAGTGCACGAGTAGATCGCCGAGGTACTCCAACTCCTCGTCGCGTGCGAGCATCACGGGCATGGGAGGCACCTGCGTGTTGCGCAACTCAGCCGAGGTGAAGCGCAAGTACGAGAAGGCATACTGTCCGAGGTAACGGCGCAACTCCCGCTCCATCTCCTCATTCGTCACACCGAACGCGGTATGAAATGCGTCAGCTGGCGGCTTACCGGAGCCGATCAGAGCGAGGAATTTACCAATCTGCTTGTAGTGCTCCGCTTTGCCGATGACAAGATCGTGCATCAACGCCCACGACTCGGCATAGAAGACGCCGCGCCGGCTGCCCTCGTTGTACTCGATGGACTGCTCGTTGATGGCGAAGAGCCTGTCGAGATGGATGAGAGGCTCCGAGCGGAGGAGCGCGAGGTTGTCTTCGCGCGGGAGGCCGACTTTGACGGCGTCGCCATCCGTCTCGAAGGTCGAATAGAACTCCGCCAAACCCTCTGCGAACCACAGCGGCACGGCCCCTGAGACGGTGTTGCGGAGAAAGTGATGGGTCAGCTCGTGCTGGATGACGAGGGTCGCCGCATCCCTCCGACCGGCGAGCATAAGGACGTAGTTCCCCTCATTTCGAGGAACGAAGAGTCCCGCGGTGTTCTCGGCG
>WNFM01343646.1_pt1 | contig 11398 bp, 10 predicted proteins | sample 5400271 | NCBI WGS metagenome assembly WNFM01 (sample SAMN13153352, study PRJNA577476) | soil metagenome | isolation source: 60 cm saprolite on Douglas fir-dominated hillslope | place: USA:California | collected 2013-09-17 | reverse complement strand
TGCGACCAGCCGTCGGAGGTCAAGCCACGCAGCGGGAAGATGTTGAAGAACGAACCGCCGGCGAAAAGGATGATCAACAGGATTGCGAACAGGAATCCGGGGATGGCGAACCCGACGATGATCGCCGCCGAGGTCCAGGTATCGAACTCCGAGCCGTCCTGCACTGCCTTGCGGATGCCGAGCGGGATCGAGATCAGATAGGTCAGGAGCGTCATCCAGATGCCGAGCGAGATCGAGACCGGCAGCTTCTCCTTGATCAATTGCAGCACGCTGACATCGCGGAAGTAGCTTTTGCCGAAATCGAATCTGGCAAAATTCCACACCATCAATGCAAAACGTTCCGGCGCCGGCTTGTCGAAGCCGAACTGCTTTTCCAGGCTCTTGATAAAGTCGGGATCGAGACCCTGGGCGCCGCGATATTTGGAACTGACGACGTCGGCGGAGGCGCCAACCTGCTGGCCGCGCGCGCCGAAATCGCCGCCGGAGGAGCCCGAAATCCGGGAAGTGCCGCCGGTGTCGGCGCCGCTTAGCTGGGCGATCACGCGCTCCACCGGCCCGCCCGGCGCAAACTGCACCACGACAAAGGAGACGAACAGGATTCCCAACAACGTCGGGATCATCAGAAGAATGCGGCGGGCGATGTAGGCGCTCATGAATTATTTCGCCTGCTCGGCCTTGGCCGCTTTGTTCGGATCCGACCACCAGTTTTCCGGCGCGCCGACACCTTGCGCATAACGCGCCGGCTTCGCCGGATGATCAAACAGATCCCAATAGGCGACCCTATGGCTGGTTTGATACCATTGCGGCACCCAATAGCGCCCGGCCCTAAACACCCGATCGAAGGCGCGGCACGCGACCGTCAGTTCGGCGCGGGTGTTGGCGCCGATGATCTTTTCGATCAGCGCATCGATGACCGGGCTAGCGATGCCGGCGAGGTTGTACGACCCCTTGGTCGCCGCCGATTGCGACGTGAAGAACGGGCGCATGCCGTCGCCCGGGGTCGCCGACATGCTGAAGCGTTCGATGGTCATGTCGAAATCGAAATCTTCCAGCCGGGCGCGGTATTGCACGGCGTCGACCATCCGTAAGGTGGCCTCGATCCCGAGCGTGCCGAGATTCTTCAGGTAAGGTCCGTGGTGCGGCTGGATCGACAACTCGTCGATTAGAAATTCGATTTTGAAAACCTCGCCATTCGGCAACAACCGCTTGGCGTCCTTGATGGGAAGGCCGGCGTCCTGCAACAGTTGCTGCGCTTTACGCAGCAACGTCCGGTCCTGGCCCGAGCCGTCCGACACTGGCGGCACGAAGGGAGAGCCGAACACCTCGTCCGGCACCTGGCCGCGAAACGGTTCGAGCAGCGCAAGCTCTTCCGGCGACGGTGGCCCGCTCACCATCATGTCCGAATTCTGGAACGGTGAATGGGTGCGCGCATAGGCGCCGTACATGATGGTCTTGTTGGTCCATTCGAAATCGAACGCCTGGATCAGCGCTTCGCGCACCCGCGGATCTCTGAATTTTTCGCGGCGGGTATTGATGAACCAGCCCTGCGCGCCAGACGGCGTTTCGTCGGGCAACGTTTCCAATTTGACGCGACCATCCTTGACGGCGGAAAAGTCATAACGCGTCGCCCATATCCGTGACGTAAGCTCTTCACGGAACAAATAGTTCTTTCCGGTAAATCCTTCGAACGCGACATCGCGGTCTCGGTAGAATTCGTAGCGCACGATGTCGAAGTTATAGCTGCCACGCGAGACCGGAAGGTCGGCACCCCACCAGTCCTTCACGCGTTCGTATTCGATGTAGCGATTGACCTCGTACTTGCCGACCTTGTACGGCCCCGAACCAAGCGGCGTGTCCAGGGTCGATTCGTCGAACGGCCGCGTCGCATAATAGCTTTTGGAGAAGATCGGCAGGCTCGCGACATAGAGCGGCACATCGCGCGCACGCTTGGGCGCAAAGGTGACGACCACCGTCGCAGCATCAGGCGCTTCGGCCTTCATCATGTCGCGCAGCTGAACCACGATCAGCGGATGACCCTTTTCCTTCAGCGTGTTCAGGGAAAAAGCGACGTCGTGCGCGGTGAGATTGGAGCCGTCGTGAAACCGGGCCTCCGGCCGCATCGTAAAGCGGTAGGTGAGTTTGTCTGGCGAAATCCACACGGATTTCGCCGCCAGACCATACATCGCATCGGGCTCGTCGTTCGCCCGCGCCATCAGCGTCACAAAAGTGATGTCCATGCCCTGCGCGCCTTCGCCTTTCAGGACATAGGCATTGAGCGAGTTGAAGGTCTGGTACGACTGATTGTAGGCGCGCACCGAGGGAATCAGCGAAAACATCCCGCCCTTTGGCGCCGCCGGATTGACGTAGTCGAAATGCTGAAAATCGGCCGGATATTTCAGATCACCGAACGCTGATATGCCATGCGCCTCGGTGGCGATATCGGACGCTCGCGCCGGCCGCAGCAATGGTGCGCTCAGCGCGCCAATTCCAAGACCGAGCGCGTGCCGGCGGGAGAGAAGCACCATGCGCGGAAAATCCGTCAAGATCGCTTGCCGATCCTGGAGGCCTTGTCGGCATCGTACCACCACAATGACGGCAGACCGGAACGGCCGTATTTCGGTAGCGGATCGGCGTGACTGAAGCGGTCCCAGCGCGCATAGCGCGAAAAGCCATAAGTGAATTGCGGCACGACGTAGAAATTCCACAGCAGCACGCGATCGAGCGCATGGGTCGCGGCCACCAAGTTGGCGCGATCCTTGGCGAAGATGACCTTGTCGATCAGCGCATCGATGGCGGGATTCTTGATGCCGATGGTGTTTTTCGAGCCAGGCACGTCCGCGGTTTGCGATCCCCAGTACTCCCGCTGCTCGTTGCCTGGCGACAGCGACTCTCCCCAGAGGTCGGTAATGATATCGAAATCGAAACTGCGCAGCCGGTTTTCATACTGCGCGTCATCGACGACGCGGATCGATGTGGTCACGCCAATGCGTTCCAGAGATGGCTTGTAGAACAGCGCCATCCGCTCGTTCGCGGGATCCTGAACCAGAATTTCAACGGTGACGGGCTTGCCCGCGGCGTCCACCAGCTTGCGGTCACGGATCTCGTGGCCCGCTTCTTTCAGAAGCCTCATGCTCTCACGCAAATTTGCCCGCACCGCTTCCGGATTGCCGCCGACCGGGTTTTGATAGGGGGTCGTGAAGACTTCGGCCGGCACCTTGTCGCGTACCGTCTCCAGAATCTCCAGTTCCTGCCCAGCCGGCAGGCCCGACGACGCCAGCTCTGTTCCCTCGAAATAGCTGTTGATGCGCTTGTATTGCCCATAGAATAGTTGCTTGTTCATCTCCTCGAAATCGTAGGCGTAGTTGAATGCCCGGCGCAGCCGCGCGTCCTTGAACTGGTCGCGGCGCAGGTTGAAAACAAAACCCTGCATCCGGCCAGAATCGTTGACCGGGAATTCTTCCCTGACCACGCGCTTTTCGGTGACCGCGGGAAAGTCATAGGCGGTCGCCCATTGCTTGGCCGAATTCTCGGTGATCCAGTCCGCCTGGTCGGCCTTGAAGGCTTCCAGCGCGACAGTGTTGTCGCGGAAAAATTCATAGCGCATCTCGTCGAAATTATTCTCGCCGATCCGTACCGGCAGCTTCTCGCCCCAATAATCCTTTACTCGCTCCAGCACGACCGATCGGCCGGCGACAAATTCCTTGATACGGTAGGGCCCGGACCCGACGGGCGGCTCCAGCGTGGTCGCCGAGATGTCGCGCTTGCGGCCCTGGCTGTCGGTGCCTTCCCAATAATGCTTGGGCAATACCGGCAATTCGCCGACGATGGTCGGCAATTCGCGGTTTCCCGGAGCATCGAAGGTGAACTTGATATCGCGCTCGCCGATCTTCTCGTATTTGACGACGTGACGATAATACGAGGCGTACATCGGGCTATTTTTCTTCAGGACCTCGATCGAGAAAATCACGTCCTCCGGTGTCACCGGCTGGCCGTCATGCCAGCGCGCCTCCTTGCGAAGACGATAGGTCACCCAGGAGAAATCGTCGGGGTGGGAGGCGCCTTCCGCCAGCAGGCCATATTCGGTGGTGACCTCATCCTGCGACCGCGTCATCAGCTCTTCGTAGATCAGGGCGGCGGCCGGTGCGATCGAGCCTTTGACGCCGGCAACCGCGATGTTGAAATTGTCGAAGGTGCCGAGCGAGATCATGCGGGCGACGCCGCCCTTGGGCGCGTCCGGATTGACGTATTCGAAGCGCTTGAAGTCGGCTGGATATTTGATGTCGCCGAACAGCGACAGCGCGTGGCGCCAGGCCGGTTCGCCGGTCGCCGTCTGCGCATTCGCCGGGAAGCCGATTGTAGCTCCGAACGCCGGGGCGATCGCGGCAAGGGTTCCAGTCTGAAGAAGCTGTCGTCGGGTAATTGCCAAATGAAGATTCCTGTGGGTACCGCGCTATTGAGGACACAATATAAGGCAAGGGTTCGACAGGTTAAGTTGCTTTTTCCTCATGATACTAGCCCGCGCCCGATACCGGTGCGGCGAAACGTCCCGATAACGCAGGGGTGACGCGGGAACAGCAAAACGGCCAGGCAAAGGCCCGGCCGCTGGTCAAAGTCCATGTGGGCCGTTACTTCGACGCGGTCGGTAGCGGAACCGGATTATCCGCAAGCGTGTGCAGATAGGCGATCACGTCGCCGCGCTCGCTGTCCTTCGGAATACCGGCAAAACCCATCGCGGTGCCCGGAACAAAACCTTTGGGATTGGCGATGAACTGGTTCAGGTCTTCGTCGGTCCAGGTGCCGCCTTTGGACTTCATGGCCGCCGAGAAATTGAAACCGCGGCCCTCGCCCTTCTTGTCGCTGACGATCCCGTAAAGGTTCGGACCGACGCGGTTGGGGCCGCCCTTCTCGAAGGTGTGGCAGGCGCCGCACTTTTTCGCGGCAGCGGCACCCTTTTCGGCGGAGGCGGTCTGCAGAAGCTTCTCGATCGGCACGGACGGCGCCGGCGCGGCTTCCTTGCCGCCCGCAGGCGCCTCTTCCTTGACGGCGATTTCGAAACCCGGCTTTTCCAGCGCCTTGGGGGCGAACAACGCCTGGGCGGTGAAGCTCGTCACCAACAGAACAAGGCAGGTGCCGAGGATCGCACCGAGAACTTTATTGAGTTCGAAGGAGTCCATTTCGGATCAGGCTCCAGGCCGGAAGGTCGACTTTAGGCCGGAGGGAAACGGCCGCGGATGCGTCAGGAGTCAGGCTTTCGCACCGCACCCCGAGCCACGATCAGATATCGGTTTGCCCGTGCTCTGGCAACCCGTATAAATGCGCCGGCTTTCACCCAATCCCCATCATTTCCGGCCTGTTATCAACCGGCTCCAGACCGCACGCTGATGCTAGAACCCCGTACTTTGGTGCTGATTCCCGCCCGCATGGCTGCCTCGCGGCTGCCCGGCAAGCCGCTATTGGATATTGCCGGCCTGCCGATGATCGTCCATGTGCTGCGCCGGGCCGAGGCCGCCAAAATCGGCCGCGTGGCGGTCGCGACCGACACGGCGGAGATTGCGGCTGCGGTCACAGCCCATGGCGGCGAAGCGGTCATGACGCGCGCCGATCACCCCACAGGCTCGGACCGGATCTACGAGGCGCTTGGCAAGCTCGATCCCAAGGGCGAGACCGAAATCGTCGTCAACCTGCAGGGCGACTTCCCGACCATTTTGCCGGCCAACATCCAAAGCGTGCTCGGCCCGCTCGCCGATCCTGCGGTCGACATCGCAACGCTGGCGGCGGAAATCCATACCGAGGAGGAAGCCAACAACCCGAACGTGGTGAAGGCGATCGGCTCGCCCTTGGGTTCGGGACGGCTGCGCGCGCTTTACTTTTCGCGTGCCACCGCGCCCTGGGGCGACGGGCCGCGCTATCACCATATCGGCCTCTATGCCTATCGGCGCGCGGCGCTGGAGCGTTTTGTTGCGCTTGCCCCCTCTCCCCTGGAGCAACAGGAAAAACTCGAGCAGCTGCGGGCGCTGGAGGCCGGCATGCGTATCGACATCACCCTCGTCGAGACGGTGCCGCGCGGCGTCGATACGCCGGCCGATCTGGAAACCGCCCGTCAGCTACTGGCCAAAACCTAACCGGCTGGTAAAAGGCGCGCCATGACCAACGAAATAACCAAGCAGAAAATCGCATTCCAGGGTGAGCCGGGCGCGAATTCCCATATCGCGATCGTCGAAGCCTACCCCGACGCCGAGCCCCTGGCCTGCCCGACCTTCGAGGACGCGCTCGCCGCGATCTCGTCAGGCGAAGCAGATCTCGGCATGATCCCGATCGAGAACTCGGTCGCCGGCCGCGTCGCCGATATCCATCATCTGTTGCCGCAGTCCGGCCTGTTCATCGTCGGCGAATGGTTCTTGCCGATCCGCCATCAATTGATGGCGCCGCGCGGCGCGAAGCTTAGCGATATCAAGACCGTCGAAAGCCACGTCCACGCGCTCGGGCAATGCCGGCGCATCATCCGCAAACTTAACATTAAGCCGATCGTGTCGGCCGATACCGCAGGCAGCGCCCGCATCGTCGCCGAGCACGGCGACAAATCCCGCGCGGCGATTGCCTCGAAGCTGGCGGCTGACATCTACGGCCTCGATATCCTTTCGGCGGATGTCGAGGACGAGACCCACAACACCACCCGCTTCGTGGTGCTGGCGCGCGAGGCGGAGTGGGCAAGCCAGGGATCGGGACCGCTGGTCACCACTTTTGTTTTCCGGGTGCGCAATTTGCCCGCCGCGCTCTACAAGGCGCTGGGCGGTTTTGCCACCAACGGCGTCAACATGACCAAACTCGAAAGCTACATGGTCGACGGCAATTTCTTCGCGACGCAGTTTTACGCCGACGTCGACGGCCATCCCGAGGACAGGGGCCTTGCGTTCGCGCTGGAGGAATTAAAATTCTTCTCGCGCGAATTCAGGATTGTCGGGGTTTATCCGGGCCATCCTTTCCGCGCGACGTTCAGCGAGAAGCAGGAGTGAGGCGCACCATGTGCCCGCATCGTCATGGCCAGGCTCGTCCCGGCCATCCACGTCTTGTCTTGTCGAGGCCGCAAGGACGTGGATGCCCGGCACAAGGCCGGGCATGACAGTGAGAGGGTTGTCCCGGACGCGGTGCAGCACTTTCGTCGCTACTTCTCAAAACTGCGGACCGCCATCGAGCCTTCATCCATGCGGATGATATGACCCCGTTTGTGGTCCTCGGTGACGTAGAGGTCCCAACGAGTTAGGCCACCGTGATTGGGCACCGTGCCGAATTCCATCGTTCCCGTGCAATCGGCATCGATTGTGTAAGTCCCCTGCAGTTGTTCGCGGCCAATCTTGCCGCCCCGGCTGGATGATTGCTTTCCCGTCAGCTTGCCGGCGCCGTCGAAAACGAAGATGCCGTAATGCACCCGCTGGATGCCGGGCTCCGCGGCTTCGATAAAGCCGCGACCGGTAAACACGAACTGGCCTTGCAGCGTGCTGGTGTTGCATTGGGCCTGGGCTGCCGGCACGCCGCCCAGTAGCCCGAGCGACAGAAGAAATGCCCTGAACATTTGCCCCCTCCGAGTCGTCCCTGCGAAAGCAGGGACCCATACCGCGTGATCTATCGATAAGGCAGTGTGGTCGAGACTTTTCGTAAAACTAACGCCGGTGGTTATGGGTCCCTGCTTTCGCAGGGACGACGAATTATTACGCCGCGACCTTCTCGCCTAACCCGAATGCGTCTGCCAACAGACTATAAGATTTCTTGCGGGCGTCGTGATCATACACCGCGGTGATGATCATCAGTTCATCGGCCTGGCTTGCCGTGATCATCGGCTGCAGCTTTTGCATCAATGTCGCGGGGCTGCCGACGAACAGCCGCGAGCGGTTGCGGGCGATCGAGGCGCGTTCGCTCTCGGTGTAGGGATAGGCCAGCGCCTCCTCGACGCTCGGCAGTGGCTGGTACTGGCCGCGATCCCGGAGCAGACGATTGAGATCCATCGACGATGCGAGCCGCTCGGCTTCCGCATCGGTCTCGGCCGCGACCACGGCCACCGCCAAGATGCCGTGCGGCGTCGCGCGCCAGCCCGACGGCTGAAAGCGCGCGCGGTAGTGGGTCAGCGCGTCGACCGCGTCATAGGAGGCAAAATGATGCGCGAACGCAAAGCCCATGCCGACTTGCGCGGCAAGCTCGGAGCTATAATCGCTGGAGCCGAGCAGCCAGATCGGCGGCAGCGGGGTGTCGTCCGGCATCGCCACCACCTTGTTGAAGGGATGGTTTTGTGGAAAATCGCGGGTCTCCCACAATATCAATTCGTGTAGCCGTTCGAGAAAATCATCGCCCTCGCGGCGGTCGAGCCGGCTGCGCAGCGCATAGGCGGTGGCGCCATCGGTGCCGGGCGCGCGGCCCAAGCCCAGATCGATACGGCCGGGAAACAAGGCCTCCAGCATCTTGAAGCGCTCGGCCACGACCAGCGGCGCATGGTTGGGCAGCATGACGCCACCGGAGCCGACCCGAATGCGGTTCGTCACCGCCGCGATCTGGCCGATCATCAGGTCGGGGGCGGGGCTTGCCACCGATGCCAGATTATGGTGCTCGGCCAGCCAGTAGCGGACATAGCCCAGTTGATCCGCGTGGCGCGCCAGATCGATACTGTTGCGCAGCGCGGCGGCCGGTTTGGTGCCGGTGGTGACGACGGAGAGGTCGAGGATTGAGAGCGGAATCATCGGGGTAAGTTAGTGCACGATGGCGGGCCTACAATGATGCCTATCATGCAGATCAGCCCCGCGCAGGCGCGTTCCGGCGCTGGCACATCCGATGATGGCAAGTGGGAGGTGATTTTGATGAGAGCCATTTTTCGTGCTCTGCCCACAACGGGTCAAGACCGCTCCAGCCATTTCTGATGAATTTTCTCGCATTCTGACGTTGATCTCCGTCTCAAGAAGCAAGATTTCGCTCACGTTCTTTGCCCACTCTCGTAATATCCGTATAAAAATTCCTAGATTTTTTCCATTTATTGGGCCACTTCCCATATAGGATGGGCTATTTGATCCGTCCCATTTGGCCTATTTTAGCGCTCTATAGCTGGACCTGATGCCCGACCGGGAATGAGTGGAGTTTGTGGTGCCATGACCGAGGTTACGCCGCCCGCGCCGGATGGACACCGCGCGCTCAAAACTCCTGATATCTCGTTCGAGTTCTTCCCGCCGAAGACCGAGCGAATGCCGAGCAAATGGCTGATCGCGAACACGAGGTCCGCGCGGTTCATGGTGTAGAAGTGAAAGGTATCGACGCCGTGTTTTGCCAATTTTTGCACTTGGCCGGCCGCGCATCTGACCTGCGTGGGGGCCGCGCGCGGCGAGATCGACGACATCGTCGGCCGCTATCACGAGGTCGGCGTCCGCCACATCGTCGCCCTTCGCGGCGATCCACCCGGCGGCATCGGCACGCCTTACAGCACGCATCCGGACGGCTATCGCAGTTCGGCCGATCTCGTCGCCGGTATCAAGCGGCAGCATGGCGACATCGAAATTTCGGTCTCTGCCTATCCCGAGAAGCATCCCGAGAGTCGCGATTTCGATGCCGACATCGATTTCCTGAAGGCAAAAGTCGATGCCGGCGCGACCCGCGCCATCACCCAGGTGTTCTTCGACAACGACCTGTATTTTCGCTATCTCGACCGGGTCCGCGCCCGCGGCATCGATATTCCGATCGTGCCCGGCATCATGCCGATGCACAATTTCAAGCAGGCCCGCAATTTTGTCACGCGCGCCGGCACCAGCGTGCCGGACTGGCTCGCGGCAAAATTCGAAGGCCTCGACGATGACGCCGAGACGCGCAAGCTGGTGGCCGCCACCGTCGCGGCCGGCCAGGTGCAAAAATTGGCAAAACACGGCGTCGATACCTTTCACTTCTACACCATGAACCGCGCGGACCTCGTGTTCGCGATCAGCCATTTGCTCGGCATTCGCCCGAATGGCGCACAGAAAGCTGCCTGATCCGATGCGCGTACCTGTTTCCCCCAAACGAACCGCCCTGCTCGCCGCCGCCCGCGAGCGCATCCTGGTGCTCGACGGCGCCATGGGCACCATGATCCAGGGCCTGCAATACGACGAGGCCGCGTTTCGCGGTGCGCGTTTTGCGGAGTTCCATCGCGACCTCCGCGGCAACAATGATCTCTTGATCCTGACCCAGCCGAGGGCGATCGAGGACATCCATGCCGATTATCTGCGCGCCGGCGCCGACATCGTCGCCACCAATACGTTTTCCTCGACCTCGATCGCGCAGGCCGATTACGATCTCTCCGGCATTGCCTACGAGATGAATCTCGAGGGTGCGAAACTTGCGCGCGCCGCCGCGGAACGGGTCAGCGCCGAGGATGGCAGGCCGCGCTTCGTTGCGGGGGCGATCGGCCCGACTAACCGCACCGCGTCGATCTCGCCTGACGTGTCCAACCCCGGATTCCGCGCCGTCACTTTTGATGATTTGCGCGCGGCTTACGGCGAGCAGATCAAGGGCTTGCTCGACGGCGGCGCCGATCTGCTGCTGGTCGAGACCATTTTTGACACGCTCAACGCCAAGGCGGCGCTCTACGCGATCGCCGAAATCACGGAAGCGCGCGGCATCGACGTGCCCGTGATGATTTCGGGCACCATCACCGACAAATCCGGCCGGCTGCTGTCGGGCCAATTGCCCGAAGCGTTCTGGAATTCGGTCCGCCACGCCAGGCCGATCACGGTCGGCTTCAACTGCGCGCTCGGCGCCGAGGATTTGCGCGCGCACATCGCCGACATCGGCCGGGTCGCGGACGTGCTGGTGTGCGCCTATCCCAATGCCGGCTTGCCCAACGAATTCGGTCAGTACGACGAGAGCCCGGAATATATGGCGCGCCTGATCGGCGAATTCGCGCGTGACGGCCTCGTCAATATCGTCGGCGGCTGCTGCGGCACCACGCCGGACCATATCGCGGCGATTGCCGCCGCCGTCGCGCCGCACAAGCCCCGCGTGGTTCCCGTGATCGAGCCGCGGCTGCGGCTCTCCGGCCTCGAGCCATTCGAGCTGACGCCCGCGATACCCTTTGTGAACATCGGCGAACGCACCAACGTCACGGGCTCCGCAAGATTCCGCAAGCTGATCACCGCGGGGGATTACACCGCCGCGCTGCAGGTGGCGCGCGACCAGGTCGAGAACGGCGCCCAGATCATCGACGTCAACATGGATGAAGGGCTGCTCGATTCCGAAAAGGCGATGGTGACGTTCCTCAACCTCGTCGCCGCCGAGCCCGATATCGCCCGCGTCCCTGTCATGGTGGACTCCTCGAAATTCGCCGTGATCGAAGCCGGCCTGAAATGCGTTCAGGGCAAGCCGGTGGTGAATTCGATCTCGATGAAGGAAGGCG
>WNFM01206042.1_pt1 | contig 11398 bp, 6 predicted proteins | sample 5400271 | NCBI WGS metagenome assembly WNFM01 (sample SAMN13153352, study PRJNA577476) | soil metagenome | isolation source: 60 cm saprolite on Douglas fir-dominated hillslope | place: USA:California | collected 2013-09-17 | reverse complement strand
CCACACCCCGCCCGAACTGATCGTACCTGCGCGCCGCGCTTTCCTGACCGGAACGTCCAAGGTCGCCCTGTCCGCCGCCGCCATCCTGCTGCTCGCCGGCAAGGATACGCTCGCCCAATCGATGGGTGGCCCGATGGCCGCCGATGTCGGCATCCTGAACGTCGCACTGGGTCTCGAGTACGAAGCGATCAATGCGTACCAGCTGGGCGCGCAAAGCGGCCTTCTGCAAAAGCCGGTGCTCGACATCGCCGTCAAGTTCCAGGGCGACCACAAGGGCCATCGCGACGCGCTGATCGCCACGATCCAGAAGATGGGCGGCAAGCCGGTCGACGAGAAAAAGCTCGACGACTACGCCAAGGCGTTGAAGGCCGACACGCTGAAGAGCCAGGCCGACGTTCTGGATCTCGCCGCACGTCTCGAAATGGGCGCGACCAATGCGTATCTCGGCGTCATCCCCTCGTTCAAGGACGCGCAGCTCGCCAAGGTCGCCGGCCGCCTGGCCGCGGACGAAACGATGCACTGGACCATACTCAACAACGCCCTCGGCCGCCCGCTTCCCGCGGACGCGTTGCCGTTTGGCGCGTAACGCACGCAGCGCGGCCGAAGCCTCGAGCAGGCACGAAGCCGCGCGCGCCGTTGGACCATGTTCACTCGTCGCGCATTCTGGCTGATCGCCGCCAGCTTGGCACCCGCGCTCGCGTCGGCGCAGGTGGGCGACGCCATCCGCGGCAAGCAGCTCTACGAATCGCGCTGCATCGCTTGCCATTCGATCGACGCGAATCGCGTGGGTCCCGCCCACCAAGGTGTCGTCGGCCGAAAAGCGGGCAGCGTGGCCGATTACGACTATTCGCCCGCGGTGAAAGCGTCGTCGATCGTGTGGACGAGCGTCACGCTCGACCGCTGGCTCAAGGACCCGGAGATGACCATTCCGGGCCAGAAGATGGGCTACTCGGTGCCGGACGCACAGGACCGCGCGGACCTCATTGCCTGGCTTGCGAAGAATTCGGGACCCTGAATCACGCTACCGCACCCGATTGCAGCGCGGCGATCCGCTGCTCGATGGGCGGGTGCGTCGCGAACAGCGCCATGAATCCCGCCTTGTCGGTGATGCCGAATCCGGTCATGGCCTGTGGCAGCGTGCCGGGTTCGAGGCCGCCCAGCCGCTTCAGCGCATTGACCATCGGCGCAGGCGACCCCAGGAACTTCGCGGAGCCCGCATCCGCGCGGAATTCGCGCTGCCGGGAGAACCACGCCACGATGATCGAGGCGATGATCCCGAACACGATCTGGCACACGATGACGGTGATGAAATAGCCGGGACCGGTGCCGCGCTCGGATTTGAACACCGCGCGGTCGACGAGCGTCAGCGTCACCATGTCGCCATTCGTGACGTGCGCGATCTCGTGACCCAGCACCGCCTCGACTTCTTCCTTGTTCATCGATTGCAGCAGCCCGGTGGAGACCGCGACCAGCGCCGAATTTTTGAAGGCGCCGGTCGCAAACGCGTTGGCAGCGCCGTCGTAGATTGCGACCTCGGGCATCTCGATGCCGGCCTTCTGCGCCAGCCTGCGGACGGTTTCCACCAACCACGCCTCGGCCTCGTTCGCCGGTTGCTCGATGACGTGCGCGCCCGTCGACCATTTCGCCATCGTCTTCGACATCAGCAGCGAAATGATCGCGCCACCGAAGCCGATGACTGCGGAGAACGCGAGCAGTCCGCCGTAGCTCACGCCCGATTCGGCCGCCATCCGGTCGAGTCCCAGCAGCCGTAGCACAATCGACAGGACTACCAGGACCGCAATATTGGTGAGCAGAAAAAGAGCGATGCGTTTCATGACTGGATCCGGATAGGTTTCTAAAAGTCAACCTGCGGCGGGCTTCGTCCACGAATCGCGAAGCGTCACCGCGCGGTTGAAGATGGGCTTGCCCGGCGCGTGATCGACGATATCCGCCACGAAGTAGCCGTGCCGCTCGAACTGCACGCGCTCCTCCGGCGCCGCGCTGGCCAGCGCCGGCTCGACCAGCGCCGTGATGACGCGCTTCGACGCCGGGTTCAAGTCGTCCAGGTAATTGCGCTCGGCGACTTCGGCCGCATCGTCGTCGTCGCCCGCCACGACGTGAAACGCGGGGAGAGGGACATCGGGCGCGGCCGCGCCGGCGCGGCTGCCCCACGGATTTTTCGCCCCGGGAAACGGGACCTGGAACAACCGGTCATACAGCCGCACTTCCGCGGGCACGGCGTGCAACGCGGACAGCCAATGGATGTTGCCCTTGACCTTGCGCGTATCGGCACCCGGCGTGCCGCTTCGCGTTTCGGGGTCATACGTGCAATGCACCGCGGTGACATTGCCGGCCGCATCCTTTTCGGCGCCGACGCAACGGACGATGTAGCCATAACGCAGCCGAACCTCGGCGCCCGGCGTCAGCCGGAAATACCCTTTGGGCGGAGCTTCCGCATAGTCGTCGCGTTCGATCCAGAGCTCTCGCGTCAGCGGCAGCGCGCGCCGGCCAAGCTCGGGCTGCTGCGGATGGTTGGGCGCGAAGCAGTCCTCGCTGCGACCTTGAGGATAGTTGTCGATCACGAGCTTCACCGGGTCGAGCACCGCAATGCGCCGCTGTGCGCGCGCGTTCAAGTCGTCGCGCATGCAGTCTTCCAGCACGCTCATGTCGATCCAGGAGTCGGTCTTCGACACGCCGATCCTCTCCGCGAGCAGGTGAAAGCCCTCCGCAGTGAAGCCGCGGCGGCGTGCGCCGACCAGCGTGGGCATGCGCGGGTCGTCCCAGCCGTCGACGTGGTTCTTTTCCACGAGCTCGACCAGGCGGCGCTTGGACAGCACGACATAGGTGAGGTTCAGGCGCGCGAATTCGTACTGCTGCGGCAGCGGACGCTCGAGCTGACCACCGTCCGCGAGCTTTTCGATGACCCAGTCGTAGAGCGGGCGATGGTCCTGGAACTCGAGCGTGCAGATCGAGTGCGTGATCCGCTCGAGCGCATCGGAGATCGAGTGCGTGTAGTCGTAGAGCGGATAGATGCACCAGGCGTCGCCGGTTCGATGGTGCGACGCGTGGCGAATCCGGTAGATCGCCGGGTCGCGCAGGTTCACGTTCGCGCTGCCCATGTCGATCTTGAGGCGCAGCACATGCGCGCCATCCGCAAACTCGCCCGCGCGCATGCGCCGGAAGAGATCCAGGTTCTCGGCGACCGAACGGCTGCGGTAGGGGCTGTCGCTGCCGGCCTCCGTCAGCGTGCCCCGCGTCGCACGCATTTGCTCGGCCGACTGGCTGTCGACGTAGGCCAAGCCCTGCGTGATGAACCACTCGGCGAAGCGATACAGCGCATCGTAGTAATCGGACGCGTGATAACGGTGGCCACCCCAGTCGTAGCCCAGCCATTTGACCGTGTCCGCAATCGTGTCCTCGAACTCGACGTCCTCCTTCAGAGGGTTGGTGTCGTCGTAGCGCAGGTGGCACGTGCCGCGGTTCTCGGCGGCAAGTCCGAAATTGAGAATGATCGACTTGGCGTGCCCGTAATGCAGGTAGCCGTTGGGCTCGGGCGGGAATCGAGTGATGACGCGGCCGCCATACTTGCCGGTGCGGTTGTCCTCGGCGACGATGACGCGCAGGAAGTTCGACGCGAGCGCCGGAGAATCCATCGGCGTCGACGACGCCGATGGATTGCCGCCTCCGGTGGCCGATTGCGATGCAACATTCATTGTAATTTGTTCATGAACAATTCATGTCGGTTCGTCATTCTAACCGGCAGCCGCGGGCCCCGTCATCGCGCACGCCAGTGGGGAAAAGGCGACTACCCCCGGAAGCCGCGCCCCACAAGGCTTTGCAACGAGGTCACCGGCATCGCCGACGCATGTTTTCCACAATTCCTGTGGATAGAAGTGTGCATATCTTGTAAATTGGTGAGCTAAGTAGTGCAGGGGCAGGGAAAAACGTTGTGATGCCTAAAATCACACCGTCTTTTTCCATTCTCAATTCAATGCTTTGCAAATTTTACGCTGTGGCCGCACCAAGCCATCTCGGCGCCGAAAATCCCCGCGAATGACATTGTTGTTACACCGACGCACCAGCCCTGTGTCTTGGACAAAACAGTTGCTGCGACTGCGTTGTCGAATCGCTGACCTCGACGATGAATGAATCGCTCTTTCCAGAACGTGGTCCTGGCGACACGGCTTCGGGAGGCTTCGAATTTGCGCCCGCCCCAGTGCTCCCGGTTTCGTTGCTCGTTTCATCGGCGCGCCTCATCATCGAGCGGCACATGGGGCTCGTCTGGGTCAGCGGCGAAGTCTCGAACTGGAAGCGCGCCGTATCGGGCCATTGCTATTTCGACCTGAAGGACGCGCAGGCGCAGGTGCGCTGCGTGCTGTTCCGCCAGAAAGCGCAGCAAGTGCCTTTCGCCCTGCGCGACGGCCTGCAAGTTGAGGTGTGCGCGACGCCCTCGATCTACGAGGCGCGCGGTGAATTCCAGCTCAATGTCGAGAACGTCCGCCTCGCAGGCGTCGGCGCGCTGTACGAAAAATTCGCGCAGTTGAAGGCCAAGCTCGAGGCGGCCGGCTGGTTCGCGGAAGGGCGCAAGCGCCCTCTTCCAGCCTATCCGCGCGCCATCGGCATCGTGACGTCGACGCGGGCCGCCGCGCTGCGCGACGTCCTGGCGACGCTGCGCCGCCGCTGGCCCGCGGCACGCGTCATCGTCTATCCGACCGCCGTACAGGGCAATGGCGCGGCGGCAGACATTGCGCGGGCGATACGCGTCGCGAATGAACGCGCGGAAGTCGATGTGCTGATCGTCGGGCGGGGCGGTGGTTCGATCGAGGACCTGTGGGCGTTCAATGAGGAGGTGGTGGCGCGCGCCGTGTTTGGGTCCGCGCTGGTGATCGTCTCCGGCGTCGGCCACGAAACCGATTTCACGATCTGCGATTTCGTCGCCGACGTGCGCGCGCCCACGCCGACGGCCGCCGCGGCCGCGGTCACGCCGGACCGCGTCGCGATCGCCCATCGCGTCGAGCAGGTCGTTCGCCGCGCCGCGCGCGCGGGCGAGCACCTGCTGGCAGTGCGCGTCCAGAGGCTCGATGCAGCCGCGCGCCGGCTCGTCCATCCCGCAACACGCATCGCGCAGGAGAGGGAACGCCTGCAGGAATTCTCGCGCCGGATTACGCGCGCATGGCAGATGCACGCAGCACTGCGCGTGGCGCTCGCGGCGACGCTGCAGGCTCGCCTGTTGCGCGAATTGCGCGCGCCGCCCGCAGAGGTGCTGCGCCTCGACCAGGCGCACACCGGCTGGCAACGCGCGATCCGCGATCGCGCTCTGCGGACCTCGGACAGGTTGGCCCGGCTGGCCCAGAATTTGGCGCACTTGAACCCGCAGGGCGTGCTCGAACGCGGCTATGCGATCGTGGCCGCCAGCGACGGCACGATCGTGCAGGATGCGCGTCAGCTGGACGCGGGCGACGCGGTCGCGCTCACCTTTGCGCAAGGCGGCGCGGACGCCACGATCACGCAGCGCCGGCCTTAGCAAGCGCTGTCAGGCCTCGTCCGGGTCCGGATCGTCGACCGCCGGCGCGTGCCTCAATCGCGCGGCAACTTCGGCGGGCGCCTGCGCCGCGATGACCGGCGTGTCGGTCCGCACGTCGGCGTTCTGCGCGCGATGGCGCAGCGCGTGGTCGATCAGAACGAGGGCGAGCATCGCTTCGGCAATCGGCGTTGCGCGGATGCCGACACAAGGATCGTGCCGCCCGTGCGTATTCACCGTCACCGGGCGGCCCGTCTTGTCGATCGAGTGACGGTCGAGGCGAATCGACGACGTCGGCTTGACGGCGATTGCGACCGTCACGTCTTGTCCGGTGGAAATGCCGCCCAGGATGCCGCCCGCGTGGTTGGTCAGAAAGCCCTCGGGTGACATCTCGTCCGAATGTTCGGTGCCGCGCTGCGCGACGGACGCGAATCCGGATCCGATCTCAACACCCTTCACGGCGTTGATGCTCATCATCGCCGCCGCGAGGTCCGCATCGAGCTTGCCGTAGACAGGCTCGCCCCAACCCACCGGGACGCCGCTCGCGCTGACTTCGATACGCGCGCCGCACGAATCGCCGGACTTGCGCAGGCCGTCCATGAACGCCTCGAGTTCGGGCACGGCGGACACGCTGGCGACGAAGAATGGGTTTGCGTCGACATGTTCCCAGCCCTCGAACGCGATGACGTTGGGGCCAAGTTGCGTGAGATGGCCGCGAATGCGAACACCGTAGCGCTCGGCCAGCCATTTCCGGGCGATGGCGCCGGCGGCAACGCGCACCGCGGTCTCGCGCGCCGACTGCCGGCCGCCGCCGCGGTAATCACGAATGCCGTATTTCTGCCAATACGTGTAATCGGCGTGGCCCGGCCGGAACGTGTCGGCGATGTTCGCGTAATCCTTGCTGCGCGAATCCTGGTTGCGGATGAGCAGCGCGATCGGCGTGCCGGTCGTGCGGCCCTCGAAAACTCCGGAGAGGATTTCGACGGTGTCCGGCTCGCGTCGTTGCGTGACATGCCGCGAAGTTCCCGGACGGCGGCGGTCGAGTTCATGCTGGATGTCGGCCTCGGCAAGGGTGAGACCCGGCGGGCAGCCGTCGACGACGCAGCCGATCGCGGGCCCATGCGATTCGCCGAAGGACGTGACGCAGAACAGCGTGCCGAACGTGTTCCCGGACATGGGTAAAAGTGAGATGAGCTCACTATGAAAAAAAACGGTTTCGAGTTTAGCACGCGGGTTGCGGCGCACCTGCGTGCCGAGTTGGCGGGAGGGCGCGAGACATGCGTGCGAAAATAAAGCGATGCCCTCCGCGATGCTGGTCGACGCGACGTGGCCCGCGTCGATGCGGCCGGCGACGGATTCAGCGCGCTGACGATTCGCGGTCGGCCGATGTCGCTGGGGGGATCGGCGCCAAGTATCCGATCAAAAGCAGCAGCGCGCCGACGCCCATGAATGCAATGACGCCCGGCAAGCCGGACAGCGCGGCCAGGTCGACCAGGAACAGCTTTCCGACGACGACCGCGAGCAACGCGGCCCCGGCCATCCACAGCGGCCGGATCGAACGCCGGCGGGCGATGACCATCAGCGGCAGCGCTGTAGCGGTCCACGTCAGCGTCAGCGCGGCCTGCAAAGGCTTCGACGCAACCAGCGCGGACCACCGCCACGGCACGTCGGCCCAGTGATGCATCGTACGGAACACGATGCCGTTGACGAAGACGAAGAGCGCCAACCCGAACCAGCCATACAGCGTGCGTTCATCGAGGCGTCCGATGCGCCGCGCCCACGACCACAATGCCGCGAGGGCGGCGATGAGCGTCACGTCGAGAGGATTGCCGACCGGGACATAGGGCAGTGGTGCCGCGGACCCGGGCGACACCACGTTGACGATCGCGAACCAGACGGCGAGCAGTGCCGCGACGGTGGTGCCGGCGTTGGTCTCGTACGCGTCGCGATAGTCGGCGAACGGCCAGCGCGGCGAATTTGCACAACGCGCCATCAGGCCAAGATACGCGATAGCCGTCCACGCCGCCGCGCAGGCCATCCACACGGTCCCATCGGGCATGTATCGGCCGACCCATTCGCTCGACTCCCATGCGATCCACGCCACCAGCGCGATAGCCGACGCCGTGTGGAGAAACGGCAAGACACCGGATTCGATTTGTCGCTTGACCGCGTCGGATGAGCCCTCGTCTTGCCGCGCCTCCGCCGCGCGCAGCGCGAACCAGTGCGTGATCCACGCCACGGGCCAGACGAGCCAACCCCACGCAACGAGGGTCGTGTGCGCGCGCTGCCAATCCTTCAACGCGACCACCGCCATCACTGGCAACAACGCGGCGCCGAACCATGCGAGGCGCGGCCAGCGCAGCAGCCTGCACAAAGCCAGCGCCGCGGCCGTGCTGACCGCGACGAAGCCCAGCACGGCGTTGCCTTCCTCGGCGCGCGGCAGGTGCCGATGAAGCTCGAAGGCGCCGCCGCCCAACCACCAGACGAGACCCCAGGCGAAGATCAACGCCGACAGCGCATGCTCGCTGTCGCCGATCCGGTCGCCCGCGCGATCCGCAACCCGCGACGTCGCAAAGCCCGCCAGCGCAATCAGCGTTGTCCCGAGAAAGGTGGCGTTGACGAACAATATTTCGCCGTCGCTGACGCCGCCCCGCACGAGTGCCGCGGCCGCGCAGACCTGCAGTATCAGGGCGAATGCGCGGGCCAGTCCCTGTCGTTGTTCGCAGCCGATCCAGTACACCGCCGCGGCTTCCAGCGCCCACCACGCGGACGTCCATTGGGGATCCGCGGCAAACGGGATCGCAATCGTGGCGAAAATGACCGCCAGCACGAGGAACGCACGCGACAGCAGCGCGAACCCCGGTTCGGGCTGCTTGCGCAAAATGGCGCACAGCGCGCCGTACGCGGCGGCAATGGCGAAGGCGCTCCACGCCACGCCATAGCGCGTGTCGCGAATTAGCGCGGCCTGCAGCGCGAAGCCGACGAGCGGAACCCCGAACACCAGCAGCGCATCGACCGGAGCGCGCATCGCCAGCGGCGCCCGCTTCGCGTAGAGGACTGCGATGGCCACATAGAAGCCGAAGAAGAGGATGAGGAACGGTTCGACCGTCGCGAAATAGTCGGGCGTGTAGTACTCATGCCCCCAGAACAAGCCGAGAGCAAACGTGAAGACGAAGCCCAGCACGTTCAGTGCGCGCCATACACGCAGCCACGCCACGGCAAAGACCGCGGCATTGAGCACGACGAAGTAGCCGAACAGCAACTCCGGTTCGGCCACGTGCGCGTCGACAAGAAAGGGCGCAAGGAAGCCGCCGGCGATTGCCAATCCGGCGAGTGGCTGCGAATCGTTGCGGATCGCCAGCACCACGGTCAGCGCCGCCGTGACCGCGAGCAGCGCGAACGCGGCGGTCGCCGGCAGGACATCGTAGAACCGGAACGCGGCAAACGCGGTGAGGTAAAGAATGCCGGCACCCGCGCCCTGCAATGACAGTCCGTAGCCTGGGCGCGCTTGCTGCAGCCTGATGCCAAGCGCGATCAACGCGACGCCCAGCATTGCAACACCCAGCAAGCGAACCTCGATCGGGATCGCGAAGTTTTGCGCAAAATACTTGAGCAGGAACCCGACACCGAAGAACAACACGACGACGCCGATTCGCGTGAGTGCATTGCCGCCGGTGAACCACGCCCACAGCGGATTCGGCGCGGCGGGAGTTCGCGGTGGCGGAGGCACGCTGCGGGCCGCCATTGCCGGCGCCGCGAATTCCGGCGCCTGCGCGGTGCCGTCGCTGCCCAGTATCCAGCCCTCCGGCAAATGCGGCGCCGCGGCCGGCGGTGTCGCAGGCGCGTCGATGCGCGTTGGCGGCGGGACGCTGGCGGACATCGTCACCGAAGTTCTATCGGATGGGGGCGCCGCGGCCGGCATCTCGACGGGCCCCGGCACCGCATCCGTCATTGGCAGATCGTTCACGCTCGAATCGTGACCGCCGAGCCGAGCCTCGATACGGCGGAGACGTTCTTCCATGCCGGCCAGGCGCGCGGTGATCGCGCGCGAAAGCGGGTCGTTATCTGCCACTTGCTGCGCAGCCACAGTGGCGGCACGCGGACTGGACGCCGTCGCGGCGCCTGTGGGCTGCCGCGCTGCTGCCTGGCGCTCCATCGTCTGGGCCTTGGAGCGAATGGCGAGCGCGATGATCAGACCGACAAAGGCGCCTGCGACGCCCCCTTCATACCCGTGCAACGCGATGAAGCCGAGGATGAATCCGATCACGATGCCCAGAAACCACATGGCAGTTCCTTTCGGGGATATTTCGGTCGGAGATGCGTTCGCTGCGCCGCCCGTCAACGCGCGTCGCCGCGCAGCGTCAGCACTTCGGCGTGGAGCGCCTCCGGCGTGGCCTGCAACGGCGGCAACGGCGGCGCGACGACCAGCGCGATCCGCGAGAAGATCCCGCGCCAGCGGCGCATGGCCTTGCCTTCGTAGGATCGGCTGAAAAAACTTCCCCAAAGTCCGCGCAGCGCCATCGGCACGACTGGCACCGGCGTGTCCTTCACCATCCGCTCGATGCCCGAACGGAACGGATACATCTCGCCGTTATCGGTGAGCTTGCCTTCGGGGAAAATGCCGACGATCTCGCCGTCGCGCAGCGCATTGGCGGCAGACGCGAACGCCGCTTCCTTGATGGCGGCGTCTTCCCTGCCCGGCGCGACGGGAATCGCGTTCATCGTGCGGAACACCCAGTTGAGGAGCGGCACACGGAAGATCCGGTAGTCCATGATGAAGCGCACCGGCCGCCGAACGCACGCCGCGATGACGATGGCGTCGACGTAGCTCACGTGGTTGCAGACCAGGATGCACGGCCCTTGTTCCGGCACGTTATCCAGTCCCTCCTTGTGCACGCGGTACATTGTGTGAACTAAAAGCCACGCCAGGAACCGCATCAGGAATTCCGGGACCAGACGGTAGATGTACAGCGCGACAAAGGCGTTGAGGATGCCGGTGGCAAGGAACAGCCCGGGGATCGAAACGCCGGCGGCCAGCAATCCAATCGCAAGCCCCGCGGACACGACCATGAACAAGGCGTTGAGGATGTTGTTGGCGGCGATGATCCGCGATCGGTGCGTGGCTTCCGAGCGTTCCTGGATCAGCGCATACAGCGGAACGATGTAAAAGCCGCCGAAGAGGCCGATCAGCAAAAGGTCCGCCGTGACGCGCCAATGGGCGGGATGCGACAGGAACGCTCCGACGCCTTCGAGTCCGGTGCCATGCATGGCGCGCGTGGTGAACCACAAGTCGACGGCGAACACCGTGAGGCCGATCGATCCGAACGGGACCAGTCCCAATTCGACGCGGCGCCCCGACAACCGCTCGCACAGCAGCGAACCCACACCGATGCCGATGGAAAAGGTTGCCAGCAGGAACGTGACGACGTGCTCGTCGCCGCCCAGCACGTCCTTCGCGAAATTCGGGAATTGCGTCAGGAACGTCGCGCCGTAGAACCAAAACCAGGAAATGCCGAGCATCGACAGCCAGACGACGCGGTTGCCATACGCGAACTTGAGATTCTTTGCGGTCTCGGTGAACGGATTCCAGTTGACGGTCAGGTCCGGCACCGCCGACGGCGTCAGCGGAATCGCGCGGCTGACGAGCCAGCCCGCCACAGCGACTGCAATGGCCGCGGCGCCGGCCAGCACCGGTCCGTTGGGTCCCACGGCCACCAGCAGGCCGCCGACGATCGTGCCGATCAGGATCGCGACGAACGTTCCCATTTCCACGAGGCCGTTGCCGCCGACCAGCTCCTCGGATTTCAAGTGCTGCGGCAGGATCGCGTATTTCACCGGACCGAACAGCGTGGAATGCACGCCCATCAACGCCAGCGC
>WNFM01300729.1_pt1 | contig 11401 bp, 12 predicted proteins | sample 5400271 | NCBI WGS metagenome assembly WNFM01 (sample SAMN13153352, study PRJNA577476) | soil metagenome | isolation source: 60 cm saprolite on Douglas fir-dominated hillslope | place: USA:California | collected 2013-09-17 | reverse complement strand
CGACCTGCCGGGCGTGCGCGACATGAGGCTCGAGTCCTGGGAGGTCGCGGCCTACGAGAAGCTCTTCGACCGGCGCAACGGTGAGTCGACCGAAGACAGCGAGGAGCTGTGGATGCTGTACGTGCGCGCCGCGGCCCTCCGCGTCAAGATCGACGAAGAGGCAACGCTTCTAGCAGCATCGACTGCCGCCGGCGTGCACGCGGAGTCGGAGCTCCTCGGCCACGCCAAGCAGAGCCTCGACACCGCCAAGGAGTTGGACGAGGAGTTCGGCGACATCCTCCGCGAGGCCGTCTACTACTCGAACCCGAAGATGCTCCGCCAGCTCTACCGCTCGCGATTCCGCCTTCTCCGCGGCTTCAGCGGTCTCTGGCTGATCTACGACCGCGGCCAGGCCGCTGTCGTGTGACGCTGGGAGAGTGCGCAGGGAGTCACCGCTATCTTTGGTGATTCGGGACATCCGACCGGGTGTGCGCCCCTACGGTTCGTGCCCTGAACCTCGCTGCCCGTGACACCGAACACACCTCATCGCGTGCTTCCTTCGCGGCTTCGCGTGAGCCAGTCTCCTACAAGACCGGCGCCGAGAGCAGTTGCTTCAAGAGACAACTCCTGGCGCCGCCGTCTGACCCCTTCGCTCCCACCTAACCATCCCCCTTCGCTCAGGGTAGACGTTAGGCAGGGTAAACTCCACGCCGCCATGAAGATCTACCGCTTCCTCCATCAAGGTCGCCCTGCCATCGGAGTCGCCGAAGGTGATGCCGTCGCGCGCTACGACGGTGTTGCCGCCATCAGTCTCGGAGCGCGCATCGACGAGACGCCTACGGCCATCGGGAGCCTCAGTCTGCTCCCCCCGGTCACGCCGTCGAAGATCGTCGCCGTGGGACGCAACTACGCCGAGCATGCCAAGGAGCTCGGCAACGACGCTCCTTCCGAGCCGATCCTCTTCCTCAAGCCGCCCTCCGCGTTGCTGCCGCCAAACGGCACCATCCTCCGTCCGCCGCAGTCCCAGCGTGTCGATTTCGAAGGCGAGTTGGCCATCGTCATCGCCCGTGAGGCGAAGAACGTCGGCCGCGCGCAGTGGCGTGACTACGTTCTCGGCTTCACCTGCGCCGACGACGTGACTGCTCGCGATTTGCAGAAGAAGGATGTCCAGTTCACGCGCGGAAAGAGCTTCGATACCTTCCTGCCGCTCGGTCCTTGCATCGAGACCGACCTCGATCCGTCGTCGCTCTCCCTCACCACACGCGTGAACGGCGAGACCCGGCAGAACGGCAACACCTCGCAGATGATCTTCGCCTGCGACGTGCTCGTCGAGTTCATCACCTCCGTGATGACCCTGCTGCCTGGCGACGTCATCATCACCGGCACACCCGCCGGCGTCGGCCCGCTAGTCAGCGGGGACGTCGTTGAGGTGACGATCGAGGGGATCGGAACGTTGCGGAACCAGGTGCGTTGAGCGCGGTCAGTGGGATGGGTCCAGAAGGTAGGGAGGAAAGCGAATGTTGAATGTCGAATGTTGAATTGAAACTGTTGAATGAGAGCCTTGACCCGGAGGTCGCCGAATTCCGTTCAACATGCTCCATTCGACATTCTCCATTTAACATTCCGCCTTCAGCCTCACTCTTCGCTCTTCACCATTCTCGAAAATGCGTGACCGCCTCCTGCAACGTTTCCCGCATCTGTCGAAGCTGCCTCCTGCCGGCGTGTACGTCGTCGGTGGCGCGGTCCGCGACTTCCTGCTGAGTCTCGATCCCGCGGACGCCGACCTTGCCTGCGTCGACGCTCTGGCATGCGCACGTCGCCTCGGCCGTAAGGTGATCACCCTCGGCAAGGACCATCTCAGTGCCTACCGGGTCGTGGACGGTGAGCACGTGTACGACTTCGCGCCTCTCCTCGACGGCAGCATCGACCGCGATCTGGCCAGACGCGACTTCACCATCAACGCCATGGCCATCGATCTCGCTGGCGGTGCATTGCTCGATCCCTTCGACGGTCGCGGTGACCTGCGGCGGCAACTCGTGCGCATGGTGACTCCGAAGAACTTCGACGATGACCCCTTGCGCCTGTTGAAGGCCGTCAGGATGGCCATTCGCTTCGAGTTCGACATCGATAGGGCCACCCTCGCCGCCATCCGGGAGCGGGCACCTTCCGTGATCAGCGTTGCCGCCGAGCGTCTGGGCACCGAGCTCGAGATGATCTTCCGTTCAGGTGCGTTTCGCCGTGCCCTGGAGCTCCTTCATCACACGGCGCTCGACTTGCCGTTGTTCGGCGAACCGCTCGATCGAGCCCTGTATCACACCGATGACTTGGAGCCTGCCGCGGCCTACGCCTTGATCGTCCGTGACGTGCACGCCGCGGCGGAACGCTTCCGCTGGAGTGATGCGCTGCTCCGCGACGTGGCGATGCTGCAGCGTCTGCTCCACCATCCTTCGCTCTTCGCCCTCTACGAGGCCGGCCACGATCTGGCTCACCAGGTCCCCGCCATGCTGCGTGCCCTCGACCGCGACGATCGCGTCGAGATGCCCGACTTCTCCACCAGGGCGCTGTTGACCGGCGACGAGATCGGCGAGATCCTCGCCGAGCGCCCCGGTCCCAGGATCGGCCAGCTCAAGCGCGAGCTGCTCGAGGCGCAGTTGCGCGGAGAGGTGCGGACGCGGGAGGAGGCGGAGAAGTGGTTAGTGGGTAGTGGTTAGGAGAGACGGTGCAGTTCAGTTCCTAGGAGGGCTGTTGTCGTCAGAGCCTCTCCCCGGCGCTCGCAACTAGCATCGAGCAACCAGCAACTAGCAACTGCCTCGCCCTTTCCGCCGTTCGGGTTGGTGAAGCGGGTGGTGCGGGGGAAGAGGCCCTCGCGCTCAATGATCTGGTCACCCGTGTTCGTGTGGACTTCGCCGACGCGGCAGGAGGCTGCCAGCTCACGAACGTTCGCCCGAGGGGTAGTCATGTGGATCTCGCCGGCGTTCATGTCGACGTTGACGTTGCCGAATGCGCCGTCGAAGTGCACCTCGCCGAATCGGGTCTGCACCTCGACGTCGGCGCCGGACGGGACCTCGATGGTCATCTCGAACACCGACTTGTTGCGCGCGCCCCAACCAGTGGCGTTGGTACCGAAGCGGCGGCGGATGATGGCCTGGTCGCCCTTGATGACGACCTCGGGCATGATGTCGTCGACGATGCGCTGGTTTTGTTCGCGCCGGGTCCAGCCCTCGTAATCGCGGCGCACGTCGCCACGTATGGCGAGAGCGGTGGCGGAGCCGTTGCGGAAGTGGAACTCACCGGCGGGAATGTCGAGCACCACGCGGCGAACGGCGCCGAGCGGCATCGACGACTGGAACGGGTGCGTCACCGCCTGGTCGGCCAGGGCTGCCGTCGCCATCGCGCCTGCGGCGAACGCAATCACCAGTGTGAGTCTTCGCATGATCGTCTCCTTCGTTTGGAGACTTGAACGCAGGAGCGGCGAAAAGGTTATCGGGTTCACCCGGAGCGGGGGCGGCGGTCGGGCGTGAGCGAAGCGCCGGGTCGTGGCGTCGGGAGTTGACGCTCGAGGTAACTCCCTCCCGGTGCTGATGACGCGAGAAAGAGTCGGGCACCCAAAAAAATCGCGGGACCCCGAAGGGCCCCGCGAGTACGACTCCCCAAATTCGTTGGTGCTTACTTCTTCTTCGCGGGCTTCTTTGCGGCTTTCTTCTTGGCTGGTGCCTTCTTAGTGGCCATTTCGCTCACCACCTTTCATGCCGTACGGGACCTCCCGGTCGCGCCTACTTGGCAAAAAACGGCCGGACTTTTCCGGCCAAATTGAATCCGATGAAATGGGGGAGGGGATGGGGAAGAGATACCTGCTGGTGATCCAGTTTTTGGCGATCATCATTTGCTGTCGTAAATATGCGATCGTTAAATCATATTGTCAAGCATTTGTTTATCGAAATCGTAATGAACACGAGTTGTTCCACGATGTTTCACGGTGCGCCGGACCCCTCCGCGGTGCCGAACGCGGACGATTCATCGCTCCTGCGACTCGCTTCGCGCCGCTCGCGCGAGGCATTCCAGCGCTTCGCCGCGAGATGCTCGAGAGGTCGCGAAGTCAGGCCTCACGCGAAGTGCGAAGTTGCTCACGCGGAGGCGCGGAGACCCGGAGCGTCACGGCTCACGCGAAGACGCGAAGACGCGAAGAAAACCTCAGGTTGAACCGAGGGCCGCGCGATACGCCGCGCGCGTGAGCTCCGCGCAGCGACGCCACGTCAGCGCGTGCGCTCGCTCCACACCCGACCGTGCCAGCGTCACTCGCAGCGACTCCTCGTCGAGCAGCCGCCCCATCGCATGCGCAAGCGCTTCGGTGTCGCTTGCGTCGACGTGCAGCGCAGCGTCGCCGGTCACCTCGACGAGCGAGCGAGCGGTCGAGGTGATCACCGCCGTGCCGCAGGCCATCGCCTCCGCGGCCGGGAGTCCGAACCCTTCCTCGAGGCTCGGCTGCAGCACGGCCACGGCCCCGCGCATGAGTGCCGCCAGTTCGGCCTGCGTCTCGATGAACCCGGCGACCACGACGCCGTCCACGCCCCCGTAGCGCGCGAAGTCGGCGCCTGCCAGCACGAGCCGCACCTCGTCGCGCCGCGCGCCCGAAAAGGCTTCGACGAGTCGCGCTACATTCTTGTGCGGTTTATCGTTGCCGGCGAAGAGGAAGTAGCGGCCCGACGCTCGCGGGCCTTCGGGACGGAACACTTCGTGGTCGATGCCATTCGGTGTAACCGAGACCCGGTTGCCTCCCAGCTCCGCCGCCACCTCCCACGCTACGGACTCGCTGACCGTGAGGATCCGGCGTGCACGGCGGACGGCCCTCCGCAACATCGTGCGGGCATAGAGCGGCGCGAACGGATTGGACTGCGGCTGGTGAAGGTGGATCAGGTCGTGGATGGTAACGACGAGCGGGACGCGCGTCATGGGGACGACGTAGTGCGGGGCGTGAAAGAGGGCGAGCCGGGCTCGCTCGGCTGCGCGGCCCACTACGATCAGTTCGCGCAGCGAGTAGTGCGGCGCTTCGAGGACGATGTGCTCGAAGCCCTCCGGAATGAGCGGATGCGCCGCGGAAGGAGCGAAGACGACGTAGCGCTCCTCGCTCTCACCCAGCTCCGCCAGACCGCGTAGCAGTTCGCGGAGGTAGGTCCCAATGCCGAAGTCGGCGAGCTTGCGGGCGTCGATGCCGATTCTCATCCTCGATCGGCCTCCTCGAGGAGCCGCGTCATCGTCGCCGCGCTGGTCTCCCATCGGTAGTGGCTTGCACGTTCGGCCGCGCGAGCCCCCAGTTCGCGGCGAAGACTGGTATCGCGGAGGAGTCGAGCGAGGGCGTCGTGCAAGCCCCGCACATCGCCGGGATCGACGAGCAGCGCCGCATCGCCCGCGTAGTCGGGAATGGCTCCCGTACGCGTGGCTACGACCGCAGCGCCGCATGCCATTGCCTCCAGGGGCGGAATGCCGAACCCTTCGTGACGCGAGGGGTAGACGAATGCTCGTGCGCCGCGGTAGAGGGCACGCAACTGCTGACGATCGACGTAGCCCGTCACTTCCACGCCGGACCGATGTGCCAGCCGCCTTCCCCACCCTGCGTCGCCGCACAAGATCAGCCGCAGCCGCGGCGCAGGCAACGCCTCCCATGCGGCCAGCAGATCCGCCAGCCCCTTGCGTGGCTCGAGCGTGCCGACGAACAGGATGTAGTCATCCTCGCCGACTGCTCCCGGTGAGAAGAACTCGTCGACGCCGTTGGGCACGATGGTGATGCGGCTCCGCGGCACGCCGAAGCCGCGGACCGCTTCCTCAGCCGCCGCCTGCGACACTGCTGCCACGCGCGCCGCCAGGGCCAGACTGCGGCCGATGAAGAGATTGAACGAAGCGATGGTCTTCAGCCGGTGACGTCCCGGCATGGTGATGGAGGTGAAGTCGTGGAGCGTCACGACCGCCGGAATGCGAAGCGTCAGCGGAATGGTTCCGTGCGGTCCCCACAGCACCCCTTCCGTCGCCGCCCTCGGCAGGACCAGCTGCTGCCAGAGAATTCCGTTCGGCGCGGGGTCGACACGGAAGCGACAGCGCTCCAGCCCTTCCTGATCCCAGATGGCCGCGTGCGTCGCGATCAGCGGCGACGGTTCCACGCCCAGACGTCGCGCGATCTCCGCCGTGTGAACGCCGATCCCCGTACGCCGTCCGACGAGCGGCCGTCCGTCGATGGTCACTTGCACGCGAGCAGTGTACCGATTGGCGGTGCCCGTCTCGAAGGCAGAAGGCGAAGTGATTGGCGGTTGTTGGCTTCGCGATTGAGCATCCCACACATGCAACAATCCCTCACCGCGTCCTTCTCCCGGGAGGGAGAGGGCGATCGAGCCGCGTGACTTGCACGTGCATCTTCTTCGTTGGTCAACGTGACGAGGCAGGTCGCGCAGGCGAAGGCGCTGGCCGCGATCACCGCTGCCTCTGCCCTCTGACCTAGAACCGACTGGAGGCGCGCCGCAGGACTGCCAGTGTCTGTGCAGCCGCGTGGTCCCAACGCAGCTCTGCGACACGCTTGTGTCCGCGAGCGATCAACTCGGCGCGAAGAGGGGCCTCGCTGGTCACTCGCGCGATCAGCGAGGCCAGCGTCTTCGCGTCGCGCGGCTCGAAGTAGAGCGTAGCGTCCGCGCCGACTTCGGGCAGCGACGACGAGCGGGCGGCGATGGTCGGCACACCGTGCGCCATCGCCTCCAGCAGCGGAAAGCCGAATCCCTCGTAGATGGAGGGGAAGACGAACAGCTCCGCGCGCGCATAGACCGCGGCGAGCTGGCCGGGCTCGAGGTAGTCGAGGTGGTGGATGCCGGGGCGGCGCAGGCGTGGCACGATGGCCTCTGCCTTCCAGCCGATCTTGCCGACGACCACGAGCGCCCCGTCGTAGGCGTTGCGCGCCTTCAGCGCTTCGAAGGCATCGAGGAGGACGCCGAGGTTCTTGCGGGGCTCGACGGTCGACACGAAGAGGAGATAGCGAGGAGGCAGGTTCTCGGGTGCTGCCATTGCAGACGACCCCTCGGCGAGCGGCGCGACACCGGAGAGCACGGTCACGATGCGGCGTGGATCGGCCTGGTAGTAATGCAGCAAGTCGCGGCGGGTCGATTCGGAGACACAGATCACCGCGTCGGACAGCGCCAGCTCGCGCTGCATGTGACGCTCCAGGTTGTGCAGCGTCTCGTTCTGCAGGAGCTCGGGAAAGCGCTTGTAGGTGAGATCGTGTACCGTGACGACGCGCCTCCGTGCCACGGCCGCGTGCAGTCGAGGGAGGAAGTAGTTCGCACCGAACGTCACGTCGCAGTCGACGAGTTTCATCCACGCGACGTACGCCGCAGCACTGGCGGCGCGGGTCAAACGCGAGATCCTTCCGCGTCCGCGCAGGTCGAACGTGCAGAAGTGAGCACTCACCGGCAGGTCGCAATGAAGGCGCGGGCCGAGGTCGGTGATGCGGGCATCGCCGAAGAGGTAAAGCTCCACGTCCTCATGCTGAGCCAGGGCGTGCAGAAGGTGATGGAGATACCAGCCGATGCCGGTGAGCGGTTCGTAAAATGGGCGGATGTCGACCCCGATCCGAAGCTTCCGCGGCTGTCGAGTTGCCGCGCCAAGCAGACGTCGTCCACGATCGAGAACGGCCTGGCTCAAAGGTTGAAGGATGTCGGCAAGCATGGGGCCGGCGGATGGTATATCAGTGATTAGTGGATAGTGGTTGGTGGTTAGGAAAAGCGAACGATGCACGTGGTGTAGCTGCGAACTAACCACTAACAACTGAAAATGCGTAAGCCGCTCATCATCCTCCTCGCGTTCGCCGCCCTCATCGCGGGAATCGCGATCTACTTCGTGGCCACGACCCCGGCGACGTCGGCAGGCGTGCGGTTTCCCCTCTCGGCAGCTGACCGCGCCCTGATCGCGAGCCTTCCGGCCGACGCGGACTCCTTCGCCCTCATTCCGACCGCCGCGGTCTTCGAAGGCAAGCTGCGCGCGAACCCGATTACAGGTCCGCCGCTCGAGGATTGGGCGGCTCATCAGATGCTACCCGCGCCATGGATGGTGGGCCCGGCCAACCTCCTCGCCTGGCGTGAGGGGAAGCAGACTCGGTACTTCGTGCGGCTCGACCCCGTCCGCGCCCTGGTCGTGCGCCTCTATCTCACCCTTCGCGGTGACTCTGGCGGGACGCTCTTGATCAATGCTCCTCCCGGCGACGGTCTGCCGGCAGACGACCTTGCGCGCATCGTCGCCCTGGCCGACACACTCCCGGCCGGCGACGCCCTGATCGTGCAGCGCCAGTCGGGCCACTCGTATCCCCCCATCGGCCGCCCTTCCGTAACGAGCCTGCAGATCTCGGGCAATGACGTCGTGCTCACCTCGCACGCCAAGAACGAGTCGGCCGAGCCTGCCGGGCCGTTGCAGGCACGGCTGGCGCGCGCGGCGATGGTGACCTTTGCCTTCGCCTCGCCTCCGCGTGCTATGGGCGATCTCAATCGCCTGCTCGGCGCGAGGGTCTCCGGTCTGCTCGACGGTGGCGGCAGCCTGGCAATCTATGACGTTCAGACCAGCAGGCTCCTCCCACGTCCGCTCGCCGTGATTGTCCTGCCGGCCGACGCCGCGCGCCGGGCCGCGCTGGAGGCCTTCGTCCACAACGCAGCGCCTGCCGAGGCCGTCGGGGTGCATGTTCGGACAGGGGAGCGCGACGGCCAGCTCCTGCTTTCGTTTGACGACTCGATCGACCTATATATAAAGGATGCGACGGATGCCGTGGCGTGGCCCTCAGCCCGCTGGGCGATACGGATGGACCCCCGCCGCCTGGTGCCGGTACTCGAACATCTCCATGACGACATTGGCCTGCGGATCGCCGCCTCCCACATTTACCAGTCGGTTCGCGACCTCGACAGGTGGGTCGGCGCCCTGAAGGAGGCCGGGAGCATAGAGGCCATCGACACCCTCGACGGGCAGATGGAGCAGTTGCAAGTAAGGATCTCCGCTCCACAGTGACGTTCGCCGGCGTGGCACGTCGAAACCAAGGCTAAACCACAGAGACACTGAGGACACGGAGGAAGGCGGTCTTTCAAGAAACCGGTTCTCTCCGTGATCTCAGTGTCCCTGTGGTGATCGTCTCTCCCACGTCGTTTCCAGCGACAGGATGCCGGGCTTCGTTCCTGTGCGTGCAACTACCCGAAATACTTGGCAAGTGCTTGAGGTTAAACGCGGAATCGTCATGTCCCAAGACCTCATCACCTTCGACGAAATCGACAAAGACGGCCCGCAGCAGCGCGCGCGCACGTATGACATCCCCGTGTCCGATCTCCAGGGAGACGACGTCCTGGCCCTTGGTCCGGTCTCGATTGATGTCACGGTAGCCAAAGGGGATGGCCCGGCGGAGTATCTGGCGGATGGGACCGTCACGTTCACAGCCGATCTCACCTGCGCCCGCTGCGTGGACCCTTACCCGTTTGCGAATCACGCCTCCTTTCATCTAAGATTCGCCCCTCGTCCGCAGGGTCCGACCCAGGAAACCGAAGAGGTGGAGCTGACGTCGGGGGACGATCTCGATGTCGAGTTCTACACGGAGCGGCAGATCCCCCTGCGGGAGCTGGCCACCGAACAGATTCAGCTCACGATTCCCATGAAGCCCCTCTGCGACGAGCGCTGCCTCGGCCTCTGTCCGCAGTGCGGCAAGAATCGCAACCGCGAGGACTGCCAGTGCCAGACGTTGATCAGCGATGAGCGGTGGGGTGCACTGAAGGACTTTCGCGAGGGGCTGTTGAAGAAGCGAGAGAGTTAGTTGTCGGGTTGTCAGGCCGCCGAGCGTTCCACTCGGCGATCTGGCAACCAGACAACCCGATTACCAATCATCCAGGAGCAGAACGATGCCGAATCCCAAAAGACGCCATTCCAAGACCCGCACGCGCACGCGCCGGGCCCACGACTTCCTCGAGCCGAAGTCGCTTTCGACCTGTCCGCAGTGCCACGAGGCCAAGATGCCACACCGTGTCTGCCCCAAGTGCGGGTATTACAAGGGCCGTGAAGTCATGGCCGTCAAGGACTCCCTCTAGTCGGTAGACGACGGGGTCGGACGGAGACGGAACCAGCCCGGCCGTCATCCGCATCGCTGTGGACGCGATGGGGGGTGACTTCGCGCCGACGGAGATCGTCAAAGGCGCGCTCCTCGCGGCCAAAGAGTATCCGGTAGAGATCCTCCTCGTTGGCAAGGAGGAGGTCGTTCGCAAGGAGCTCGCCGCCGCGGCAACCGAGCTGCCACGCAACATCGAGGTAGTCGACGCTCGCGAGGTCATCGAGATGGATGACGCCGCGATCGCTCCGTTGCGCAAGAAGCGCAATTCCTCGGTCCGCGTCTGCGCCAACCTCGTCGCCGAGGGGCGCGCGGACGCCTTTCTCTCCGCGGGCAACACCGGCGCCACCTGGACTTCAGCCCGCATGGTCATGGGGATGATCGAAGGCGTCAGCCGCCCCGCGCTGGCTGCCATCCTGCCAAACATCAAGGGGTACAGCCTGCTGCTCGACGTCGGCGCAAACGTCGACACCAAGCCGAATCACCTCCGCGAGTTCGCCGTCATGGGCCACTTCTACGCGCAGATGGTCTTCGGCATCGCCGAACCGCGCGTCGGGCTCATGTCGATCGGCGAGGAAGAGGGGAAGGGCAACGAGTTGACGAAGGAGACGTTCCGCGTCATGAAGGAGACAGGGCTCAACTTCATGGGCAACGCGGAGGGTCGCGACGTCTTCAACGGCAACGCCGACGTCGTGGTCTGCGACGGTTTCATCGGCAATGTCGTGTTGAAAGCCTCCGAGGCTCTCGGTGAGTTCGTCACCCGGACGTTGAAGGTAGAGCTCAACCGCACGTTTGGCCGCAAGGTCGGCGCGTTCCTGGCCCGGCAGGCGTTCAACGACCTGAAGAAGCGCATGGACTACTCCGAGTACGGCGGTGCCCCCCTCCTCGGCGTGAAGGGCGGCTGTATCGTCTGCCACGGCCGCTCCAACGCCAAAGCCATCAAGAACGCCGTCCGCGTGGCCCGCGAGTTCGCCATGAACCACATCGACAAGAAGATCCAGGAGAGCGTTCGCGACCTGCACAAGCGCGAGCACGACTCGCGGATCCTCGCCGCGAATGGCGGTCCTGCTTCCTCGAGTACGGTCTGAGCACTAACGTGGAAGAGCGGCTCGTGGCGGAACCAGCTGTCAGGGCTCGCAACGCTGCTTGAACCCTCTCCCTCCGGGAGCATAGGCACTAAGGAACCTCTGCACAAGCCATGAACATCACGAAAGAAGGGTGCGTACCGCCCCTCATCCGCCCTTCGGGCACCTTGTATGTTGTGGGAGAAGAAGTGGGGAAGCCGTTGGCACCTGAAGCCTTGAGCTTGTGGAGAAGATA
>WNFM01343659.1_pt3 | contig 11403 bp, 13 predicted proteins | sample 5400271 | NCBI WGS metagenome assembly WNFM01 (sample SAMN13153352, study PRJNA577476) | soil metagenome | isolation source: 60 cm saprolite on Douglas fir-dominated hillslope | place: USA:California | collected 2013-09-17 | reverse complement strand
AGCGCATCGCCAGGATCACGCTCGACGAGAAGACGGTGGTGCGCCGCAATGCCGATATCGAGCATGAGCGCGCCGTCGCCATCTTCGACCTCCTCGAGGAGAATAGCTTCGTCCCGGTCGCCGGCTATCCCGGGCCTTATCACCTCGATCTCGGCATCGAGGACAATCGCCTCATCCTCGACATTCGTGGCACCGACGACGTCTCCCATGAACGCATTGCCCTGTCGCTTACGCCGTTTCGCGGCATCGTCAAGGACTACTTCCTCATCTGCGAAAGCTATTTCGCCGCGATCAAGCGCTCCAGCCCGGCGCAGATCGAGGCGATCGACATGGGGCGGCGTGGCCTTCACAACGAAGGGTCGGAGCTGCTGCGCGAGCGCCTCGCCGACAAGGTCGCCATCGACCTCAGCACGGCGCGCCGGCTCTTCACGCTGGTCTGCGTGCTGCATATCCGCGGGTAGCGGCGAGCGGTGTCGGCGCCAGAGCTTCCGCGACGGTCGCCGAGCAGCGTCCTCTTCGCCTGTACCTGGAACGCGATCCGCTCGCCGATGGCGGCGGCGCTTCTCCTGCACTATCGCGGCGGCCGTCTCTATGTCGATTCAGCGGGGGTGCGCGCTCACGAGGTCGATGGTTTCGCCGTTGCCGTGATGGACGAGATCGGCATCGATATCAGCCAACATCAAGCAAAATCCTTCGAGGATCTCGAGGACACGTCCTTCGACCTCGTGATTTCGCTGTCCCCCGAGGCGCAGCACAGTGCCGTCGAGCTCACCCGGACCATGGATTGCGACGTCGAATTCTGGCCGATCCTTGACCCGACCGTGGTCGAAGGCGATCGCGAAACCCGGCTGGCGGCGTTTCGCACCGTGCGCGATCATCTTTTGCAGCGCATCCGCGAGCGCTTTCCGCTGGCGCCGTCCGGCTCGGTCTGAGGCGGGCGCGTCTGCGGGCAGGACAGGGTGCGACGAAAGTGCTTGACCCGGGGCGGCGCGGCTAGGATGTATTGGGCGATTTTGTCTTGGGCTATTTGTTGGGCAATCGCTGCAGGAAGATTACAGGAGCAGGATGGCGAAGGAAGATCTCATAGAGTTCTCCGGCACGGTCACCGAGCTGCTGCCGAACGCGATGTTTCGCGTCAAGCTCGACAATAACCACGAGGTGCTTGCGCACACCTCGGGCAAGATGCGCAAGAACCGCATTCGCGTGCTTGCCGGCGACAAGGTTAATGTCGAGATGACGCCCTACGACCTGACCAAAGGCCGTATCACCTTCCGCTTCAAGTAGAAGCGGGCGCGGCATGTCCCCGCCGAAGCGGCCGGCCGCGCCTTCCCATCGCCTTGTCCTCGCCTCGGCATCGCCGCGCCGCCTCGAGCTGTTGCGGCAGGTCGCGCTCGATCCCGACGACATCGACCCCGCCGCGCTCGACGAGACGCCGCTCAAGGACGAGCTGCCGGCGCAGCATGCGATCCGCCTCGCGGCGGCCAAGGCACGCGCGGTCGCGACGCGCCATCCCGGCGCCTTCGTGCTCGGCGCCGATACCGTCGTTGCCTGCGGGCGCCGCATCCTGCCCAAGGCCGAGGATGCGGCAACGGCGCGACGCTGCCTGACCTTGCTCTCCGGCCGGCGCCATCGCGTCCATGGCGGCATCGCCCTGGTGACCCCCGAGGGCAAGCTCGCCACCCGTCATGTCCAGACAATCGTCGCCTTCAAGCGGCTTACCGCGGCCGAAATCGCCGCTTATGTCGCCGGCGGCGAATGGCACGGCAAGGCTGGCGGTTACGCCATTCAGGGCCTGGCCGCCCTCTTCGTGCGCCAGATCGGCGGCTCCTATTCCAACGTGGTCGGCCTGCCGCTCTTCGAGACGGCGTCGCTGCTCGCCGGCCAGGGCTTCGCGCGCGCCCGGTGAGGCGATAGGATGAGCCGGGATCTGCTCATCGCCGCCGGACCCGGCGAGCTGCGCGGCCTCCTGATCGAGTCCGGGCGTGCCTGCGAGCTGCGCATCATGCGCGACGAGGGGGGCGGCCGCGTCGGTGACATCCATCTCGGCCGCGTCGTCAAGATTCTTCCCGCCTTGCCGGCCGCGCTCGTCGAGATCGGCCTCGAGCGTCCGGCCTTTCTCTCCGCCGAGGACGCGGCCGGCGTGGTGCCGGCCGACAAGCGCGCTTCCGGCATTGCCGCCTGGCTGACGGAGGGGCAGAGCGTGCTCGTCCAGGTCACCCGCGAGGCGCAAGGCGACAAGGCGGTATCGGTCAGGATGCGGCCGCGCCTCGTCGGCCGTTTGCTCACCCTCACCCCGATGCGGCCCAAGCTCGTCATGCCGCGCACCGCCGGGTCGGAGGCGCGGGAGAGGATGGCGGCGGCGATCGAGGGGTGCCTGCGGGAAGGCGAAGGCGCGATCCTCGGGACCGGCACCTCCGCCGTCGCGCCCGAGACGTTGCGGGCCGAGCTGACGGCGTTGCAGGCGAACTGGACGTCGCTGCAGCTGCGCGCCCGCCAGGCGACGCCGCCGACCCGGCTCGCCGGGGACGCCGGGGGCGCGGCGGGCCTCGTCGGTCCGCTCCTTGATGCCTTCGCCGAGTTGCCGCCGGAGCGCATCGTCATCGACGATCGCGCAACGCTGGCGACGGCGCGTCTCTTGCTCGCGCGCCGGGCGCCGGATCCGCGCCCGCTCCTGGAGCTCCACGAGGGCAGCGAGGATATCTTCGAGCGTCACGGCGTCGCCGACGAGCTGGCCGCGGCGCTGAGCACGCGCGTCGCCCTGCCGGGCGGCGGCGCGCTGATCATCGAGACGGCGACGGCGATGACCGTCATCGACGTCGATGGCGGCGACGCCATGACAGGTCGCGGCGACCCCCGCGCGGCGGTGCTCGGCGTCAATCTCGCGGCGGCCGAGAGCGCGGCGCGGCAGATCCGCCTGCGCAACCTCGTCGGCGCCATCGTCATCGATTTCGTCTCGATGGCGCGGCGCGGCGATCGCGAGCGTGTCGGCGCCGCGCTGCAACAGGCCCTCGCCGACGATCCTGCCCAGCCGCAGATCCTCGGCTGGACCCGCCTCGGCCATCTCGAGCTGACGCGCCGTCGCCGCCACAAGCCACTCGCCGAGATCCTCTTCGAGCGTCCGGCGGATGGCGCGCCGGTGAAATCGGCGCTGACGACGGCGCTCGAGGCATTGCGCGCGGCCGCCCGCCAGGCGGCGCATTTCCCGGCCCGGGCGCCGGCGCTCATCGTCCATCCCGCGGTCGCCGCCGCGCTGGCCGGCCCGGCCGCTTCGGGCCGGCGCGAGCTCGAGGCTTCACTCGCCCGCAAGGTCGCGATCGTCAGCGATCCGGCGCGCGGCCGCGAGACCTTCGACATTCGCTATGACTGAGCCTATCTAGGGGATATGACGGAGAAAGACGAAGCATCGCGGGCGCCGGGGCGTGCCTGCCCGATCTGCGGCAAGCCGGCGGCGCCGGGAAGCGGGGCATTCTGCTCGAAGCGCTGCGCCGATATCGATCTCGGGCGTTGGCTCAAAGGCGTCTACCGGGTGCCGACGAACGAGGCGCCCGAGGACGAGAAGGACGGCGGAAACGACGCCGTCTAGCGGCGTCGCTCGGGCTGGACAGCCGCCGGGCAATTTGTCTATAAGCCTGCTCCCGCACCGTGCGGCGCCCAGGTAGCTCAGTTGGTAGAGCAGCGGACTGAAAATCCGCGTGTCGGCGGTTCAATTCCGTCCCTGGGCACCATTCTCTATTTCTCGGCGCCGGGTTTACGCCGCTCTGATGATCGCAATGGCCTGAGAAATCGAGAGTTTCTGACATTTTGGCCTAATAGAGCGTAGATCGGCGCGCGTGGTCCGGCGTCAGCCCGTCGAGAAGCTCCTCCTCGGTCCGCTGACAGCGGATGACCGACCCTTTCGAGAGGCGCCGGATCGGCGGCAGCGCCGTATCGCAACGTCCGGGAATGCGCAGCGCGCAACGCGCGAAGAAGCTGCAAGTATCAGGTCGCAAAAGATCCGACGCGCCTGCCGCCTCCTGCAAATGCGCCTCGCTGATGCCGTCGAGCCAACCGGTACGAAGCTCCGGCACGGAGGAAATCAGGAGGTCGGAATAGGGGTGAAACGGTTGTTCGCGTAGCGCGTTCCGGCTACCGAACTCCATCATCTGCCCGGCATGGAGAATTATGATCTCGTCGCAGATCGCCCGCACGATCGAGAGATCGTGACTGATGAACATATAGGCTGCGCCGAGCTCGCGCTGCAGCTCGTTGAGAAGATCGAGGATCGCCGCGCCGACAACGGTATCGAGCGACGAGGTAACCTCGTCGCATAGAATGAGCGCGGGATCGGCGGCCAGGGCGCGGGCGAGGTTGACGCGCTGCTTCTGGCCGCCGGACAGCTCACCCGGGAAGCGCTCGGCGATATTGGCGGGAAGTCGGACCATATCGAGCAGGGCGGTCACGCGGCGTCGGCGCGCCTCGCCGTAGAGACCGTGATAGAATTCGAGCGGGCGTCCCAGAATGCGCGCCACGTTGCGCGATGGATTGAGCGCCGTATCCGCCATTTGGAAGACGATTTGGACCTGGCGAAGCTGGTCGCGCGTTCGCGCGCTCAGGCTTCGCGGGAGCAACTCGCCGCGCAAGCGAACCGCTCCCTTGGCGGCGGGCAGCAGCCCGGCGACGACGCGCGCAAGCGTGCTCTTGCCGCATCCAGACTCGCCGACGATCCCGAGCGTCGATCCCGGTCGAATGGAAAAGCTGATGTCGCGCAGCACCGGCACGAGCGGGATGCCGTCGCTGTCGACTGGTCCGTACCCGGCAATGACGTTCTCTACCTCAAGCACGGGCGCGATGCTCGCCGTGCCGCAGGGCTGCACGGGCGCGTTGCCGCGGGCGACGGGTTCGGCGGCCGCCAGCAGACTCTTGGTATAGTCGTTCGACGGTGCGGCGATGACGCGCTCTGTCCCGCCGACCTCGCGGATTTCTCCCTCGCGGAGCACGATGATGCGATCCGCCATTTGCGCTACCACCGCAAGATCGTGCGAAACGTAGAGCGCCGTCGCGCCGCGCTCGCGCACGACCTTCTTGAAGGCACGCAGGACTTCGATCTGAGTCGTCACGTCGAGCGCCGTGGTCGGCTCGTCGAAGATGAGCAGATTTGGATCGGTGATGAGAGCCATGGCGGCAAGCAGCCGCTGCAACTGGCCGCCCGAGACCTGGTGCGGATAGCGTTCGCCGATATAGTCCGGATCGGGAAGCGCCAAGGCCCGGAACAGGCTCCTGGCCTTGGCGCGGGCTTCGGCGATCGGCATGGTCTGATGAATGTGGGCGCTCTCGACAACCTGCGTCATCAGCGGCTTCGCAGGGTTGAAAGCCGCCGCGGCGCTTTGCGGAACGTAGGCAACCTCGCGACCATGCAAGTCGGCGAGCGCCGCGGGCGACAGGGAGAGCACGTCCGCGATCTCGCCGAGCCGTATTTTCCCGCCGGCGATGCGGCAGCCGCCGCGCGCATAGCCCATGAGCGAGAGGGCGATGGTCGTCTTGCCGGAGCCGGACTCGCCGATGAGGGCGACGACTTCTCCCGGCGCGATGGAGAAGCTCACGTCTTTGACGATGAGGACCTCCTCGCCGCGATCGTCACGCGTCGTGACCCGCAACCCCTCGACGTCGACGAGCGGCCTCATGTCAGCGGTTCTCCGACGCGAGCCTACGGCCCGGCATGTTGTCGACCAGGAGGTTGACGCCGATCGTCAGGGTGGCGATCGCTGCGGCCGGCATCACCACGGCCGGCGCGCCTTCGCTCAAGCCGGTTATATTCTCGCGCACCAAGGAGCCCCAATCGGCAAAGGGCGGCTGAATGCCGAGCCCGAGAAAGCTGAGGCTGCTGAGCAGCAGCACGGCGAAAACGAAGCGCAGCCCAAAATCGGTCAGGACCGGACCGATGACATTCGGCAGGATCTCCTCGCGTACGAGATAGGCGCTGCCCTCGCCGCGCGCACGCGCCACCGCGACATAATCCATCGCATTGATGTTGACCGAGAGCGACCGCCAGATGCGGAATGCGCCCGGCGTGTAAATCACCGCGGTCGTTCCGATCAGCACGGGGATCGACGAGCCGAGCGCCGCGATGGCCACCAGCCCGAACATCATGCTCGGGATCGATATCAGCGCGTCGAAGGAGCGGCTGAGCAACGAGTCGAGCCAACGCCCCGAGACGGCGGCCAGCATGCCGAGCATCCCGCCGGCCAGAATGGCGATGGCCGTGGCCGCGAAGGCTATGCCGATCGTGTAGCGCGCGCCGAAGATGATTCGGCTCAGAACATCGCGGCCGAGATAATCCGTGCCCAGAGGGAAGGCGCGGCTGATGGGCGCGTAGCTATCCGCAGCCACGACGTCACCAACCTCATAGGGCGCGAGCATCGGCCCGAAGAGTGCCGCTATGAGCCAGATGCTCAAGATCACGGCACCGACGATGGCCGCCAATTCCAGCCGAACCTTGCCGCGTCCACCGCCGCTCATCGAAAGCGCAGCTTCGGGTTGGAGACGATGCCGGCGATATCGGCGATGGTGACGAGGATCAGATAGCCGGCGCAGAACATCATCGCGCAGGCTTGGACGAGGGGCATGTCTCGCGTCGCCACCCCGTCGACGAGAAGATGGGCGAGACCGGGGTAGTTGAAGATCGTCTCGACGATGACGACGCCGCCGAGAAGATGGGAGAGGCTCAGGGCGACCGCATTAGCACGATTCGAGCCGGTCTGGCGCCCTTCAGCATGGCCATCTCGACATAGGACGAGCGCAGCGCGTCGAGCACGGCGGCGCGACTCATGCGCACCATCTGCGCGATGACGACGCAGCTCAGGCTGAGGACGGGCAGGGTGAAGCTGCGCGAGAACTGGCTGAGCGATGCGATGGACGGCGATGTCGACAAGGCCGGTAGCCAGTGCAGATGAACGGCGAAGGCAATGACGGCGAGCGTGGCGATGAAGAATTCGGGAACGGAGACCGCGGACAGGGTCAGAAGACTGGTCAACCGATCGTAGGCGGTGCCGCGCCAAATCGCCGCGGAGATGCCGAGCGACAAGGCGATGGGCACGCAGAAAGCGGCTGTGACACCCGCGAGCAGCAGGGAATTCGAGAGCCGGCTTCCGATCAAACGGGCGACGGGCACGTCATTGACGAGAGAGCGGCCGGGATCGCCGGTCAGCAATCCGTAGAGCCAGGTGAAGTAGCGGAGATAGGCGGGCTGCTCGAGATGCAGGGCGGCGCGCAGGCCGGCGACCGCTTCGAGAGGAACACCGCGACGGAGACGAACGCGAGCGTGAGGAGGGCGATCGCAAGCCGCTTCGCGATCAAGGCCGGGATGAGCCAGCTCACCGCCACAGCACCGGCGATCAGGCGAGGCGAAGCGGAGGCGGCGATCCCGTCATGCGTCGAGCCATACGCTTTCCGCGAAGTTGTAGCCCATGAGGTTGCCGGTCGGAATCGGGCGCAAGCCCTTCAGCTTGGACGAATGACCGTCGAGGAAGGTCGCGAAGACCGGGATGCCGATGCCCGATCCCTCATGCACCAGCGTCTGCATGTCGCCATACATCTGCTTGCGCTTCGCCTCGTCCGTCTCCGAGCGGCTCGCGGCGAGAAGCTGATCGAACTTCTCGTTCTTCCACGCGCTTTCGTTCCACGCGGCATCCGATTGGAAGAACAGGGTGAAGAGGATATCGGCGCTGGGACGCGGATTGATGTTTCCGAAGCCGATAGGCTGCTTCATCCAATAGTTCGACCAGTAGCCGTCCGCGGGCACGCGCTTCACGTCGAGGTTAAGGCCGATTTTCCCGCCGGCCTGTTGCAGGAACTGCCCCATCTCGACCGAGTTGGTCGCCGCCGGCGAGACGGTGATCGGCAGCGTCGTCGTGCCGATCCCGGTTTTCTGGAAATGGAATTTTGCCTTGTCGGGATCATAGGGGCGCTGCGGCAGGTCGGGATTGTAATAGCGGTTGCTCGGGTCGATCGGATGGTCGTTGCCGATGACCGCGAAATCCCGATACACCGCGCTGCGGATCTGCTGGCGATCGAAGAGATACTTGAGAGCGAGCACGAAATCCGGATTGCCCGCCGGCGTGCTATCCAACCGCACGACCAGGTCGGTATAGCCTCCCGCCTTCGTCTCGAAGAGCTTGAAGCCATCCGCGGATTGAATCTGCTTCGCCGACCGCGGGTTGATGCCGCCGACAAGCTGCACGTCGCCCGATAGCAACGCGTTGATGCGCGCCGCTTCATCCGTGATGCCGAAAAACTCGATCTCATCGAGATACGGCTTGCCTTCCCTGAAGTACTCGTCATTGCGCACGGCGATCGACCGGATGCCCGGCTGGAACTCCTTGCACTTGAACGGACCCGTACCGTTGGCAGTCGCGAAGTCGGTTGTCCCGTCGCGGATGATCAGGAGATGCGATATGCCGAACACGACGGGCAGATCGGCGTTCGGCGCGGCCAGGCGGAGTTGGACCTCATGAGTGCCGGTCGCCTTGATCTCGACGATCTGCTCGACCAGGGTGCGTGCCTTGGAGCCGACGGCCGGATCCTTGTGCCGCGCGAGCGAATAGACGACATCGGCCGATGTGAGCGGCTTTCCATCGTGGAAGCGGACGTCCTTGCGCAGCTTGATCGTCCACAGCGTCGCCTTGTCGTTTTCGATCGACTCCGCGAGATCGAGCTGCGGCGCCAGGCGCTCGTCGAGTACCGTGAGACCGTTGTAGAAGGTCGTGTGGCGGGAATAATCCGTCGAGTTGGATCCTTTGGCGGGATCGAGCGTGTCGGTGGTAGAGCTCGCAAAACCTGCGACACGGTTTGCGCGAGCGCTTGCGTCGTCGTGGTGACGACGGCACCCGCCGTCAAGGCGGTCATTCCGGCTGCGGCGAACCAGCCCATCAGCTCTCGCCGCGTGGCGCCGCGTCGGAGCGCATCTGCCACAAAAGCGGTCTCTGCGCCGGTGAGGGTCTGGATAGCACCATTCTTGCGTCGTGTCATAGCTTCGTCTCCTTGCACCGTCGCACGTTGAGCTTCAATTCAGCTTGTCCTTGAGCCGGTAGTAGGCGCCGATGAACGGCAGGAACCAGGGCGGGCCGAAATGGCCTGGGATCGCCGGCCAGTCGAGGTCGCGGAACGGGTTGGCCTCCGGCCTGCCGTTCATCACCTCCGCCATGACTTGCCCCATATGGACGGACATCTGCGTCCCGTGACCGCTATAGCCCATCGAGTAGAGCAGGCCCTCATATTCGCCGGCGCGGGGTAGGCGATCGGCGGTCATGTCGACCAGGCCGCCCCAGCAATAATCGATTCGCGTATCGCGCAGTTGAGGGAAGAGCGACACCATGCCGTTCTGGAGAATCTTGCCGCTCTTCATGTCCGAGCGCGGATTCGACATGGCGAAACGCGCGCGTCCTCCGAACAGCAGACGATTGTCGGGTGAGATGCGAAAATAATGTCCGATGGTTCTCGTCGTTGTCGCCGTGCGCCGGGTCGGCATCAGATCGCCGATCACGTTCTCGGACAGTCGTTCGGTCGCGACGATGAAGCTCCCGACCGGAATGATCCGGCGCCGGAAGTGGAAGAAGGGCCCCTTCACCGATGTTCCGGTGGCGAGAAGAACTTGATCGGCGAGGACGGCGCCGCGGCCGCTCACCACCTCGTACTGGCGTCCGCCGATGCGGCGGAGCTTCGTCACGGGCGCGCCCTCGTAGATCCTGGCGCCGCGGCGTGCGGCGGCGCCAGCCAGACCGGCGGCGAACTTTCCCATATGCATGCTGGCGCTCTTCGCGTAGACGAGCCCGCCATGGAATGCATCGGAGCCGATCTCGGTCTTGAGGCTCGAGGCGGGTACGAGCATCGTGTCGGGGTCGACCTCGCGCGACATCAATTCATAGCTCCGCGCGAGCTTCTCGAAGTGGTCTGGCTTCGCCGCCAGCTTGATCTTGCCGGTGCGCTTGAAATCGCAGTCGATGCTCTCCTCTTTCATCACCCGCTCGACGGTATCGACGGCCGCGTCGAAGGCGCGATAGAGCGACTTCGCCAGCGGCAGACCGAGCCGTTCGGCGGTCGCCGCGAAATCCGCCGACAAGCCGTTGTTGCAGTGGCCGCCATTGCGGCCCGACGCTTCGCCGCCGACCCGTCCCGCCTCGAGCAGCACGACCCTCGCACCTTTCCCCGCGAGAGCCAGCGCCGCCGAGAGGCCGGTGAAACCGCCACCGATCACGGCGACATCGGCGCGCCCCTCTACCGGCCCTGCGGCATCCCCTTGGAAGGGAGCGGCGGTATCGAGCCAGTAAGACGCGAGCTTCATGGCCTTGCGCTCATGGGGCCCAGCGATCATCGCTCACAGGCCGAGCAGTCCCGGCAGACCGCCGATATCCTTGATCTCCTGATATCCGTATGCCGGATTCGGCACGTCATGCCCGCGATTGACGAAGGCCCATGCGCCGATCCGCAGGTCGCGCGCCGACATGAGATCGTAGCGCAGGCTCGACGACACGTGCAGGAGGTCGGCGGGACCGCAGCCCAACTGATCCATCATGTATTCGAAGGCGCGGAGGCGCGGCTTGTACGCCTGCGCCTGCTCGGCGGTGTAGACCGCATGGAACGGCGCGCCGAGCTTCGCCACATTCGAGTGGATCTGATTGTTGGATGCGTTGGAGAGAATGACGAGCGGGTAGTGCTTCGCCACCTTCGCCAGCGGCTCCGCGACATCCGCATGCGGGCCCCAACTCGGAATGGCCTGGTAGATCTGCTCGGCCTCCTTCTCGCGAAACTCGACGCGCCACAGCTTGCAGGTTCTCTGCAGCGCGTTGCCGATGACGTCGGCATAGGGTTTCCAGGCGCCGAGAATCTCATCGAAGCGATAGGACGCGAAATCGGCGATGAACGAGTCGATCTTGTCGGCGGCGATCCTGTCGGCGAAGAATTCGCGAGTCATGTCGGATATGCGAAACCGCGTCAGGGTTCCGTAGCAGTCGAAGGTCACGTATTTCGGTCTGAAGCTCGTCATGAAATGGAGTCCTCTCGTCGTCCGTCATCGGTGTGCAGCGTGGGCGGCGGCGGGCCGGTCATTGGCCGCCGACCGGAAGCGTGAGACCAGGAAGGGGGAGATCGGCGTCGCGGTGCGGCCGGTGTCGATCAACTCGGCCATGACGTCGCCAACGCCTGGACCGAGCTGGAAGCCGTGCCCGCAGAATCCGAAGGCGTAGTAGAGACCGGCAACTTTGGCGCTCGGACCCATGACGGGCAGACCGTCGGCGACATAACCTTCGACGCCGCTCCAGGTGCGGATCACGTTCAGCCGTCCGCTGGCGGGGAGCAGACGGCGGAGCTGCAGCGCCTGCCGTCGCAGATTGGCGGGATCGGCATGAGCACGGCAGGTCTCGAGCGAGGCCG
>WNFM01212642.1_pt2 | contig 11403 bp, 12 predicted proteins | sample 5400271 | NCBI WGS metagenome assembly WNFM01 (sample SAMN13153352, study PRJNA577476) | soil metagenome | isolation source: 60 cm saprolite on Douglas fir-dominated hillslope | place: USA:California | collected 2013-09-17 | reverse complement strand
TAGCCGTCAAGTGAGACGCCCATCGAATAGGTCACGCTGCGCATCAGAAGTCCTCCTCGGTAACGGGTTCGACAGTACGACCGCCGGACGCCGCAGAACCCAAAATGAACTCGTAGAGATCGGGGTCGTGACGTCGGCTGGTCGGCGGAGTATGACCAGGGCATGCGGTATGCACAACGGGGCGGGTACACGCCCGCCGAGCAGCAGCGGCGTGAGCGGCGGCCCTGGCGGCCGCCGGGCGGTTCGCCCACGGCGACAGCATCAACGACATCGCGAACGACCTGCGGGTGACGCCAGGGTCGGTGCGGCGGTGGCACCGGGCCTGGCGGGACGGCGGCACCGGGGCGCTGCGGTCCAAGGGGCCGGTGTCGCGGGAGAAGCTGAGCCCGCAGCAGTGGGCCCGGATGGAGGCTGAGCTGCGGGGGGCCCGCTGGCGCACGGGTTCGCCGGGGACCAGCGCTGGACGCTGGGCTGAGCGGTCCGGGGTGAGTTGGTCGCGGAGGATGGCCTGCGTGAGCCGGTGCATCTGCAGGCCACGGTGATCGACGCGGGCCAGCGACTGCCGGGCCAGATGCGCCAGGGTCTGTCGCCAGGCCAGCGGGTCGGCGACCCGGGCCGCCAAGTCGCCAGGCAATTCAGGGGCGGCCGCGGTGAACAGCTGGGCCGGGATCGGCTCTGGGGCCAAGAACGCGCACACGCTGGCCAGCTCGGCGGCGGCCGGATCGTCGCGCACGGTGCAGATCTGGCTGATCTGCACGGCTGCTGTCGCAGGTGTTCCCTGTCCCGGCTCGCCTCACCAGGAACCCTCAAGTGCATGCTTTCTAGCCGCCCCAAGAAACGATCACGCAATTCAAGCGGTGGATTGACGCTAGGTGGGCCTGGGTGTGAGGCTCAGCCGCAGGTGGCGGAGCCTGGTGCGATCGGTGATGAGCCTGAGTTCGGCGATCTTTCCATGTTCCACGGTGAACCCGAGCACGCCCAGGGGCTGGTCTCAGGTGCCGTAGAGCACTCCGGGGGTGCCATTGACGGTGGTGCCGCGGTCACGTGCGCTGCCCGCCGCCATGCGCCCTGCGCCGCGGCAGGGCGGCGCCGAGGGAGTCGCCCAGCGTCCACAGGGAGGCGCTTACCAGCACGAGGTCCTTGAGCAGGAACTGGCCGGGCAGCACCGACAGCACCGGAAATCCGGACGCCGCGGTCACTCCGGGCGTGGTGAACAGGAAGCTCAGCGTGCTGAGGAACAGCAGCACGCCCATCGCACTGCCGATGACCGAGATCCGCGGCGACAGCGGCCGGATGGCGATGAGCAGCGCGGCGACGATCTCCAGGCTGCCGAGTATGGCGGCGAAAGTGCGCACGCTGAGGATGCTGTAGAGCCAGCTGAAGATCGGGCTGTGCGCGATCAGCGGCTGTATGGCGGCGGCTTCGTATCCGGTGTACTTCTGAGCGCCGATCCAGGCGATCACGACGACCAGGGCGTACCTGACCAGATACCGGCCGACGGTGGCCACTGGGTGTTCCGTCGTCACGGCTGTGGTGGCAGGGGGCTGTGTGATTTGATGCATTGTCACTCCTTTCGCATGGTTCATCGGGTCGTTAAAGGCCTGATCTGTCCCGGTTCAGACTGCATGGCGGACAGTGCGGTGACCCGCGCTGGGAGCGCCGGGACCAGCGGTGCAGTGCCGCTGCGGCGCTCATGGAGTCTCCGGGCTGCCGGCTGGCGCGAAGAAGTGCGTCTTAGGCCGCTCGAGCCGCTGGCCGCGGAGGAACAGGTCGACCTTTTCGTTGTAGAAGGCCACCAGGCCTGCAATGGGCTGGAGCTGGCGGGTCGGGAAGTCGTAGGCCCACGCCAGATCGGGGTGCACCGTGTCGCTGGCGCGGACCGACCAGTACCGGCTGGTGGTGCCCTTGTACGGGCAGCTGGTGACGGTGCCGCTGGGGATCAGGCGGTCGAAGTTGATCTCCGTCGGGTTGATGTAGTACCTGGTGGGCAGCCCGGTCTCGAACACCATGACCGGTGCGGGCGACTCGGCGAGGACAACCCCGTCCATCTCGACGCGCACCGGGCGGGTCGAGCGCAGGGCGTCGACCCGTACGTAGGGGTTGCGCGGGTGCACAAACACCTGCTCGTCTTCCTCGAACCAGGCATCCAGCGCCGCCCAGTCGAATCGGACTGTGCCGGCCAGCCCCGGGAGCGGCGAGTCGGTGAGCAGCCGGGCCGCGCCAGGCCGCCGGACCCGCCCGGCCTGCAGCGTGTGCGCCTCGGACCTGCCGCGCCTGCTTTGCTGGGTGTGGCCTTCGGGGACGAGCAGATCACGGCGCACGTCCGCGACGGGGATGTAGTACTGGGGGTAGTACGGCCACTCCCACACATACAACGCCCCGGTGGTATCGAGCACCTTCTCGCCAGCCAGGAACGCGCGGATGCGGCGCGGTACCGGCTCGACATGGTTGACGGCGGTGATCGCCGCCGGATAGTCGTTCACTGCGGAACCCCCCTCGGATTGGCTGTGGCTCCCCGAGGCTGTTAGCGGGCGGGACCGCCCGGTGTCTTACCTCGCTGACGGCAGCCATGGGCCTGCGGGTTGCTGACGCCGGCCTGGCCTGGCCGTTGCCGGAGCCGGGACAGTCGCTCGCAGGGCCGTCCCAGGCATGTACTTGACGTTTCAGGAATGATTCCCAGCCGGGCCAGGCCCCGCACGGTCTGATACCAGGCCGGTGTGCGCAAGGCCGGGATCCGGGAAGCCCCGGCGGCGCGCCTTCTGCGATTTTCCCGATCCAGGGGGCCCCGCCGCGACGGCAAGAGCGCATGTGGCCGAGAAGCCACGGATGCGATCCATGATGCGGCCGCCCGGGCGGCACCTGGACCTTGCCGGTCAGAGCCCGCCGGTGACGGGGATGTCGCTGCCGGTGACGTACGATGCCTCCGGCGAGACCAGCCACGACACGGTCTCCGCGATCTCGTCGGGCCGGCCCTTGCGGCCCAGCGGGCTGTGCTCGGCCGCCGCCTCGAAGGTCTCTGCCGATGCCAGCTGCGTGTCGATGACGCCGGGTGAGACGCTGTTGACCCGGATTCCCTCGGCGGCGACCTCGTTGGACAGGCCGCGGGCGAAGGTCACCAGGGCGCCCTTGGTCGCCTCGGTCGGGACGGCTCCCATCGCCCAGGCGGGGGCCTGGGCGAAGATCCCCGCGATGTTGACGATGCACCCGCCCCGGCCGCCGTGCGCGGTCGACATCGCCTGGACGGCGTGCTTGGCGCACAGCATCGGCCCTACGACGTTGACCTGCATCAGCCGGGTCAGCTCATCGGCCTCCCGCTCGTCGACGCGCTTGAGCCCGCCGCCGGTTCCGGCGTTGTTGACCAGCGCGGTCAGCGGCCCCATGTGCTGCTGGGCCCGGTCGAACATGGCCGTGATGTCATCCTCGGAGGCGACGTCGGCGCGCACGGCCTCGGCCCGGCCGCCCTTCGCCCGGATGGCCGACACCACCGACTCGGCCCCGTCGGCGTCGGCCGCGTAGTTGACGATCACGCCGTAGCCGTCGCCGGCCAGCTTCCCGGCGATCGCGGCGCCGATGCCCCGGCTGGCGCCGGTGACGATCACCGTGCCCTTGTCCTGGTACGTCGCTGTCATCTCCTCGCCCCCGTCCTGAAGATCGCATGTCGGTGAGCCGGACGCGGCGGCGTGGTGCGCACGGGTCTCAGATCTGGAACGGCGCCCGGCAAGCTGCGGCGCGTCACCTGAATAACCCCTCTACCCGAGGCTACCCGCCCCGGCCGGGTGCCGTCAGGGCACCACCAGCCAGCCGATCGCTCCGGGAGCAGCTTTCACGCCGCACAGGCATGCCCCTTGCTGGGGCAGCGCATCCGGCGTGTCTCGGGTTGCGCCGCGCCAGATGGCCGGCAGGCGGCCAAACCGCACTGCGGCCCTGGATCGCAGTCCGAGCTGATCGGGGGCGTCGGGTACTTCCTGATGGTCCAGCGCCCCACCGGCATCAACAAGCGGATCCTGGACTTCCTGGCCGCGTAGCCCTGCACCGCCAAGGCGCTACCACCCGGTTCTCAGACGTCGCCGGGCCCAGCTCACCGCTACCGCCTCGCCGCCCGGCCAGCGGTTGCCGTCCGGGTCGGCGAAGAAGGCGAACGAGCCCCATGGGCACTCCTGCTGTCACGTGGCCGCCGGTGCCTGGCAATACGCCGTCCGCGCGCGGAGGAGGCGATGCTGGCCGCGTTTTGTCGGCGGGCATGGCGCGGCGACGATGGAGACGCTGATCTCGATCGGGGTCACGGCCGCGTACCTGTGGTCGCTGTACGCGCTGTTTATCGGCGGCGCGGGCCGGCCGGGCCTGCACATGAGCTTCGCGGTGCTGGCGCGCGGGTCCGGCGCGCACGACATCTACCTGGAGGTGGCGTCGGCGCTGACCGTGTTCATCCTGGCCGGCCGGTACTTCGAGGCCCGCGCGAAACGGCGCGGGCGCCGCGGTGCGGGCGCTGCTGTCGCTGGGCGCCAAGGACGTGGCAGTGGTCCGCGGCGGAGGCGAGGTACGGATACCGGTGGAGCAGCTGGCCGTGGGCGACCGTTTCGTGGTCCGCCCGGGCGAGAAGATCGCGGCCGACGGCGTGGTGGAATCCGGCAGCTCCGCCGTCGACACCTCGATGCTCACCGGGGAGCCCGTCCCGGCCGAGGTCACCGCCGGGGACGCGGTGACCGGCGCCTGCGTGAACGTCAGCGGCCGGCTGGTGGTCCGCGCCGCCAGGGTCGGCGCCGACGCCCAGCTGGCGCAGATCGCCCGCCTGGTTCTCCAGGCCCAGGCGGGCAAGGCGCCGGCGGCCGGCTGGTGGAGTACTCGACCAGTACTGCCGTAAACCCCGAGCAGGCCCGAGCGGCCACCGCCGACCTCGGCTTCCCCCGTGCCGTGGTGCGGGCATCCGGAGCCGACGATCTCACCGTGCGGACCGGGGACATGTCCAACGACGAGGAAGCCGAGATCCAGAAGGCCGTCGCCGAGCTGGGCGGCGAGACCACGAAGGTCCGGGACGAGTTGATCGGCCCCAGCCTCGGGGATGAACTGTGGAGCAAGGCCCTGATCGCGCTGGGCGTGGCACTGGCCGTGCGACTGGCGTACCTTTCGGCCCGGTTCCGCCCGACCTTCGGTGCGGCCGCGGCGATGGCGCACGATGTGATCATCCTGATCGGCAGCTTCGCCTGGCTCGGCAAGCCGATTGACAGGGTGTTCCTGGCTGCGCTGCTCACCGTCATCGGCTACTCGGTCAACGACACCGTGGTGGTCTTCGACTGGGTGAGGGAGACGTGGGCCGCCAGCACGCGGAAGGTGCCTTTCGCGCAGGTGGTCAACCGGGCCATACTGCAAACGGTGCCCCGCACGCTGAATACCGGCCTCGGCGCCGTGCTCATCTTGAGCGCGCTCACGGTGCTCGGCGGCGACTCGCTGACCGACTTCGCCCTCGCCCTGCTCATCGGCATTGCCGTGGGCACGTACTCCTCGATGTTCACCGCGTCTCCCATCGCCATCGAGCTGCAGGTGCACAGCAGGGCCCCGCCGCTGCGGCCCGCCGACAAGAGCGGCGCCAGGGTCACCTCCACCCGTGCTCGCGCCGCCCCGGCGAGGTCGGTGCGGCGCCAGGACCGCGGCGACCGGATCTAAGGGCCACGGAGGGGACGCGCCTAGAGCTCGATGCCGGAGCCCATGATGACGGTGCGCTCGCGGGGAAGGTGGAAGTACTCGGCGGCGTCGGCATCGTGGCCAGGAAGAGGCGCTTGCGCCAGCGGCTCATGCCGGGCGTAGTGCCCCGGCGCAGCTCGATGGTCGACAGGAAGTAGGACAGCTTGGCGTCGTCCAGGGGGCTTTCGATGTCGGGTTTGCGATCAGCGGCAGGAGGCCGGGGACGTTGGGCTCGTCCATGTAGCCGAAGCGCGCGGTGACGTGAATGATCCGGTCGTCTTTGTAGCCGAGGTCGTCGATATCGAGCCGTTCGGCGTCCGGGACGTGCGGTACCGGCACGGTCTCGATGCCGAGGATGAGGACGTGCTCGTGCAGGATCTGGTTGTGCTCGACGTTCGCGCGCATGGCCAGCGGCGCTGTCTCCGAAGACAACTCCCAGAGCACCAACCGCCAGAGTCGCCCGGGCGGTAGTGCGCCGCATCATGCTCCGTTTATTCGCCCCATCACCGGCGGACGCCCATCCGACCGCCGAACCGCCGCTCGCCGGCCCGCTGCGCGCCTGGGCCAGCGGGATCTATCCCGACGAAGCCGCCTGCGACCTGCTCATCAGCCAGGCCACCTGGCTCGCTCGCAGCGATTTCCGGGACCAGTTCGTGCACCCAGGCACCAGCCTCGGCGGCACCGAACTGGCCTGCATCGACTGGTCCGCGGCGGTCGACGCGCTCAACGAAGGCAACCTGCCCTGCTCCGCCGGGGAGGAACGGATCCTTCGCCTGGCAGCAAGCCTCGGCGACGGCCTGCCGGTCAACCTTCGCGATGCCACCACCGGCATCGACACCTGCAACGCCGGACTGCTCAGCCAGGCAGTCCTTCACGCCAACGGACAGCGGCCAGCCGCCAGTCCCTGGTAACCCAGACGTGATCTCCATAGTTCAGAGAAGCGCTGCTGAAGATCTCGGTGGTGATCTCCGACCTGTTCGGGGCCAGCGGGCGGCGGTTCCTGGACGCCCTGGTCGCCGGGGAGCGCAGCCCCCGGGCGCTGGCCGCGCTCGGCCACCCCCAGCTGAAGGCCACCCCACAGCAGCTGGCCGCCGCGCTCACCGGCCGGTTCCGCGACATCCACGCCTTCGAGATCGCCACGCACCTGCGGCTCATCGATGCGATCAACGACGAGATCACCCGCCTGGACGCGGCGATCGAGCAGCAGCTGGCGTCCATCCCCGGGGTGGCGCCAGCCTGCACCGCGTGCGGGCTGGCCGGCGGCGGGCACGCGCCCGGCTGCGCCAGCAAGGACACGGCCGTCCTGGGCCTGGTGGAACGCCTCGATGAGATCACCGGAGTCGGCGCCCGCAACGCCCAGGTCCTCATCGCCGAGCTCGGCACCGACATGTCGGTGTTCCCCACCCCGGGCACGCCGCCGCGTGGGCCCGCCTGACCCCGCGCACCCTCCAGTCCGGCAACAGCGCCCGGCCCGGCCGCACCGGCAAGGGCAACCCGTACCTGCGCGGCGCGCTCGGCCAGTGCGTCATGGCCGCGTCCCGGACCGACACCCGCCTCGGCGAGCAATACCGGCGCATAGCCAGACGCCGCGGCAAGCAGAAAGGCATCGTCGCGGTCTCCCGGACCATCTGCGAGATCGCCTGCGTCCTCATCAGCGACCGCGCCGCCCGCTTCACCGACCTCGGCGCCGGCCACTACAACGCCCAGAACCCCATACGCCAGACCCGCTCCAGAATCCGCGAGATCGAACGGCTCAACCCCGGCATGAAGGTCACCCTCACCCCGATCGAGCCGACCGGCACGGCTGCCTGACCGCACCACTGAACGTAACCACGTCATCACCCATCACCGCCAGGGGTGTCACCGGCACAGACCGTATTCCCCCAGCTCGGGCACACCCCCGGCGGCCACGCCGTGTCGCGCACATCGCCGAATACGGGCGGCTCGCCAAGCCTCATGCGCTGGTAATGCTGCGGGCTCAGATCAGCCGGTTGTGTGCCCGGGTGGGCCCGGAACACCGATCCGTGGGTGTCCCAATAGATGGTTCCGTCTGGATCTGGCCGTTGCTTACGGCGCGGTGGTCGGTGATGCGCATCGGGCGCAGTTGAGGGCGTCGTACAGCGGCAGGGCTTATGGCCATGAGCCGAGTCCACCCAGCCAACCCCGACTCCAGGGCCTTGTCGCCGACGACGCCGGGCCAGCCGCGCGCCGATCTCCCGCAGCCAGGCCGAGATGCGCCGCGCCTTGTCCGGCTGCCCGACGGCGACGAGCTCGGCCGCCTCGGCGGCGTCGCGAGTCCCCTTGGGGCACGGGGTCACCGCCTTTGCCTGGGTGGTGCGGGCCGGGGGCGTCTATCGGTGGCGTTGGCCTTGTAACGGTGGACTTTCCTGGTGAAGGGCCTGCGTCCAGGTGTCACCCAGGGGGAGGCCTTCACCCTCCCCCTGGGCCAATGAGGGCTCTCGCCTAGGGCGCCGTTGTCGCGCTGGAGATGTCGTTGTTGCCGAAATTCGCCGGGCAGTCCGCTAGCGGCCATGGTGCCGGGAACACGTGGTGGCCGGCGTTGAAGGATGCCTGCCGCCAGGCGTCCATGGCCGGGCAGTCGGCCGTGTTCGGCACGTCGGTCCACACGCCGGCTCCGTAGGTGCGGGTGCCGATGGCGTAGACGTAATCCCCGAGGAACTCGTTGTAGAGGATCCGGCCCTGGGTCGTGCCTCGCGCGTCGCCGCTGGGGCCCACGAACTCCGTCGTCCACCCCGTCGGGGCGCCGTTCGCACCGATCGCAGACGACAGCAGCGTGCCGTGTTCGAGGCGCGGATTGGCCGTGGTGGTGGCGAACGGCGTGGTGAACGCGTTGTAGGCGACATACACCCGGGACCCGTCGGGGGCGATGCCTGGCGCGGAGTACAGCGCCCGGTCGCCCGGCCGGGAGATTGTCGCCGGTGCGGACCAGGTCTGGCCGCCGTCGGTCGAGTACGACAGCAGGACGACCTCGTGGTTCAGGCCGAGCCGGCCGTCGGTCCACGCGTCCACGATCTCGTTCGTGGCGCCCGCGCCGGTGGGGGCGCCGTTGGCGATGTCGATGCTGGGCATGGCCATCAGGTCGATCCGGGCGCCCGCCGGCCCCTCCATGGTGCAGCGGCCTTCGACCGGGTCCACGAAGAAGCAGCCGGCGTTCACCGGCATGAAGTCGACCGGCCGGCCCCAGTTGTCGCCGCCCGTCCTCGATGTCACCAGGGTCTGCGCGGCGTTGTTCGACGTCGCGGAGAAGTGCGTGATGAAGTCGTAGACGACGCCGTGGCTGTCTGTACGGACGGTGCAGCCCTGGTGATTGCCCTGGACAGTGGTGGGCGGCGCGACCTGGTGCGCCTTCCAGGTGAGGCCGCCGTCATCGGACACCGCCACCGTCGGGACCTGGGCGAAGTTGTTGCCCTTGCTCAGGCTGAGGAAGTCGGTGTAGCACACGTACACGTGGCCGAAGAACTGGCTGCTGGCCGCGTTGTCCGCCCAGACCTGCTCCTTGTCCAGGCCTGAGGCGGCGGGGATGTGCGCGGGCACGAAGAACGGCCTGGACCAGTTCGCCTGGTCGGCCACGCGGGCCGGCGTCAGGTTGTCGATGTGCGAGACCGTGATCGCGGTAGCGGCGTTGATGCCGCCCTGGGAGATCTTGGTGTCGGTCAGGTTCGTGGCCAGGTTGGCGTAGTACAGCCGGGTGCCGTTGGCGTACGAGAACGTCCCGTTCACGGGCACCGGGCCGAACGCCACACCCGGATCGCTCCGCGACCGCAGGCCGTTCTCGAAGAAGTTCGGGACCGTGTGGATCGGCCCCACGTGCGGCGTGCACGGCTCGACCGTCGGACTGCAGTCGGCGGCGGTGAGCCCCCGGTACGTGGGCTGGATCCAGCTGTGGCCGCTGTTGAAGGAGAAGTAGACCCCACCCAGGCCGACCCCGAGGTTGAAGGTTCCCAGCGGGAACGAGCACGCGCCCGCCGTGGTGGCAGCCTTCTGCGAGCAGGGCTGCATGTCCACCAGGTCGTTCGCACCCGCGGCCAGGATATTCGGCGAGGTAGGGTCGACGGCCAGCGCGGGCTCGTTCTGGGCGTTCTGCGGGTGATTGCCGGTCGGGCTTCCCACACTAACCAGGGCACCCGTGGCCGTAGGCGCCGCGCTTGCGGCNCCCACCGCCGTGAGCACGAGCAACCGTCGCCTTTTTCGTCGGTTCATCGCGCCTCCTTCGGAGGTCTGCCGATCGTTCGCGGCGGTCGTCATTGACGGTCGGACAGAACGCAGAGCGGAGGGCAGACCGCGATTGACGATGAGCCCGGGGCTGAGGTGTTCAGGGCCATTCCCAGGGCTCCCTTTGGTCCGTGCAACAAACGAGTCTGGCAACGGTTCCCCGGACACGCAAGCAGTAAGTCAGATTCATTAACATTGAGCACCCCTGCGGCACCTCAGCACGGTCTCCTTCCGCGTCAACGACCAGCAGGGCGAGCGCGGCAACGGCGCACGCGTCTTCGCCGGGTTGCGGCTGGATCCCTTCTTCGAGGCCACGCCGAGACAGGAGGGAACGCGGATGAGCCGGCGGATCGCGGCGGGCGCGCTCGCCGACCACGAGACGAGCAGCACCTGAATGAGTACGGCAGCGAAGGTTTCTTCATCCTGAGCATCGTGGGCGTACGTTTCCGATGGACCTGCTCGTGCCGTCCGGACCTATTCCTCGTGCCTTGCCGCACGTTCCCAGGCCCGCTCGAACTCTTCTCGGGAGATCTCGTTCGACGCGAACTGGGGGTCAGCAAGATCGAATGGAGGGTTCATCGGCCAGTCGGCGGCGCAGCTTGCATGCTCGCTCAGCCACCCGCCCAGGTCCACCTCGGCATCGGCTAGCCGAAAGTAGACGCGGCTCTTGCCCAGCAACTTGCCGAACGCGGGGTCTTGGCACTGCTGCTTCCGCTTGCTGTAAAGCTCCGCGAGCGGCCCGCTGATGGCATCAGCGATGTCGAGTTCATCCAGCGACCACGACTCGACTGCCCGGACGGTCGTGGGGTCGTCGATGACCTCGACTTCGGCGAATGTCGTCGTGATCGCCGCTGCAGACGCAGCTGTGATCCACCACCACAGGGCGCCCATCCCGTAGTCATGCCGCACTAGGTAGGGCTCGCGGCTTGGCTGATCCCTCGTCACGCGTCGATTCTCGCCCACGGGGCGGCGCGTCATCGAACCGTTCACCGGTTCGCGGCATGAGCGGACTCAGCAGCCCCACGTCCGGTACGAAGACCAATCGCCCCGGATCGGCGCCTCATGCGTCACCACGGTGGCCCTTTCGAATCTCGCGTCGAGAGGATGCACGGCGGCTGCCGCACGTCGACCCTGCACACACCGTTCCTCCTCGGGAATCGGAGCCCGTGCACTCAACTGGCTACCCGCTGCGGAGGGAAGCCGAAGTTCCCGAAGGGTTCGACCGACTTGGCTGCGGAAAGGCTTGGAAACAATCTTGGCCGGGGTGTCGGATCGACCCTAGTGCGTTCGTGGAGAAGGTGAGTGGCAGCCGTCCGGGCTGCCCGTGAGCAGAGGAGCTTGAGATGGCGCTGTACCTGATCGCCTTCAACGACGAGTGGGTGCCCGACCTCTCGTTGGAGGAGCTGCGCGAGAGGGGCACATCCGGCAGGGCGTTGATCGAGGAGATGACGGTCGCCGGTGTCTTCGTCTTCAGCGACGGCGGTCTGGACG
>WNFM01144124.1_pt3 | contig 11408 bp, 13 predicted proteins | sample 5400271 | NCBI WGS metagenome assembly WNFM01 (sample SAMN13153352, study PRJNA577476) | soil metagenome | isolation source: 60 cm saprolite on Douglas fir-dominated hillslope | place: USA:California | collected 2013-09-17 | reverse complement strand
TAGCCGCTCTCGAACTGCGCGAATTTCCTGAGTAGGCAATGGGCGAAACTCTGGACTGACTCCCTCCGGTTGGATTGTGATCTTTTCAGCCGGGACGCCTAGCAAATTATATAAATCATTTGCCGCCGATTGTGAAACTGTCAGGATATGGTCAGCCTCGCGGACTGCCGCCCGGATATTGCCCGCGTAGTAGCGCAAACTGTCGGGAGTCTGAAACTGCGGAGAATGCAAAAAGTTGAGATCGTGGACCGTTATTATCTTGAAGTGCGTGCCAAAACGCGGCGGAACAAAATCCGGGCTGTGCAGCACATCCAGCCTGAGCGGCGTGATTTCGGCAGCCAGCGCAGTTCGCTCGAAGCGATGATGTGCTGGCGTATAGACGTTTATCCGCTTGAAATTGTGGGCGGGCACAAGATTAGCAGTCGTGGTTCGTCGTGCAGCGTGGAGAATGTAGTATTCGTTTGCCTGGTCGAGCAGGGCGAGGGCTTCGATCAAGCAGCGTGTGTATTCGCTGATCCCGCCTGCGCGGTAGCCGTTGAGTCGAGCGTCAATGCCAATTCGCATTGCGCTAGTATAGCGACGCGATCCGTTTCAGCCAAAGGGAGCATCAACTCGTAAACAGTATCGCCCGTGGCTGAAGTCCACTGGCTGAGAAACACGAAGCCGCCTATAAGGCGGCTGGTTAGATTTAAATAGCCTGTTTGAACAGGCTTCAAATACTTCAGCCCGGTGATTTATCGCCGGGTGAGGGCGCAGCGTTAGCTTATCTTCCCGGCGGATCGATGCTATACGGAAAGTAGATTGTACCCAAATCTGCGAAAGCCCCGGCGAAACGCGCCAACTGTGGCCCGAGGTACACAACAGCGCTCGGGAACATCGGCTGGCTCTTCCTGCCGTCGACCCTGATAAATTTCACCCGTCCATGCAGCGCACAATACGGATAGGCAGCGATGGCTTGCCACCACTGCGTATCGGTGCGAGCCGGGACCAGCGCTACAGCGGAGGTCACGTCACCTGATTCATACTCATGCGTAAGTTTCTCGATCCAGGAGCCTATGGCTCGACCATATGGTGGATTAAGCCAGACTCTGCCAATCCAGCGCCGCGACAAGCTATTGTCTTCGGGAGTGAACTGTAGCCGTGCCGGAACCGAATTTTCGAAGTTTGCGTTGCTACAGGGATCGAGGTCTATCGCGCCGAGTGCCGACAAAGCGTGGTCAACGATGTTTTGAGGCGTTTGCCACTGATTGCGTGCGGAGGAATAAGAGACTAGCCTGCCAGCTTGTTTTCGCTTCGGTGCCCGATTTGCCTGTCCTGGTATGGTTCCTTCAAATAGTGGTAGTTGCATTCCAATATCCCCAACTGACTCAACAGGCCATTCTTCTAGGCTTAACCCTTTCAGGTGCATCCAAAACAGAACCACTGTTCCATAGATCACTTTATTGTACATCAATTATGTTAAGAAAGGTATGTATTGTGAGAATTTCGGAATAAACAGGTTTGTGACGAAAGCTAAATTGCCCTGTTGGCAGGCCAAATGTAAACAAAACCGGGGCCATATGGCCCCGGTTGCAAAGTTTGAATGTTACAGATTGAAGGTCGCGCTGTCTATTTGCTGTTCTGCGCCGTAATGCTACGAGTCGGTGTCACGTTGATTCTCTTGGGCAGGGCGGATTCATCTTTAGGCAGTGTCAGCGTCAACACGCCATTGTTGAACTCTGCCTTCGCCTTGTCCGCATTGACCGGAACGGGCAGCGTCAGCGAACGGACAAAACTGGTCTGGCGGCGTTCACGGACGTGATACTCACCTTCCTGCTTGTCGTTCTCCTCCTCGACCTGCCCACGCAAGGAAAGGACATTACCTTCCACGCGAATATCCACGTTTTCAGGTTTGATACCCGGCAATTCGGCTTTCACGACAAAGTTGCTGTCATTCTCGATCAGGTCGAGTGATGGCTGCGTATTGCGGGAATCGCCATTACGCGGAAAGACAAACGAATCATCAAAGAGGCGGTCCATTGCTTCACTCATCGAAATGAGGTCCCGAACTGGATTCCAACGAACTAAGTTGCTCATCTTTACTACCCTCCACGCTTTGAACGTGTGCATTCCGTTTTAAGCAACTTAATTATGCGACGCCAACGTAAAAAGACTATTAGCGAAAGATCAATGTTTTATCAGAAATATCTATATGACCGGGATACTGACTTCAATCCGTTCCTGGTGACGGAAACATAGATTTTAGCCATCTGCGTCGTATGGCGACCCACCATACAGGAGTCAGGCCAATTAACGTGACCACGGCATCGAAGCTCTGGCTCCCCCGACTGTAGCTTGATTGAACAAATATGCCGTTCCAGGCTAACCCGACTAATGCATATAACGTCAAAAGCGGCGCGGCCCACATGAACGCGTAGTGTTTTTCACGCACCAGGCCAATGAGCAGGCTGCTCAGCAGTAGAATCCAGACAGCGGCGATTGCCATCCGGATCCCAGGTGCAAAAGGCAGACTCAGGCTGGCAATTACCGCACCATTATCCATGGTGCCGACGATAGTGTAAACGTTTGCGGCAACTAGCCCGGCAAGCAGGATCAAGAGCCAGATCGGCGCTTTCATCTGAGCTAGAACGCGAGATATTGAACGGGGTTTACCGGGACGCCACCGGGCCGAATCTCGAAGTGGAGGTGTGGTCCCGTCGAGTTACCTGTCGTACCAACTGCCCCGATTGGTGTGCCCGCGCTGACTTGCTGCCCGCATCGGACGTTGATGCTGCTCAGATGTCCATACAGCGTAAATAAACTGCCATGCGCCAGCACGATGCTATTGCCATAGCCCCAATTGCTCCAGCCTGCAAAGATGACCGTGCCAGTAGCTGCTGCGAAAACAGTAGTCCCTGTAGGCGCTTGCAGATCAATCCCTGTGTGACCGGGAAAGAATCCGCGTACCACGGTATAGCGTGCCAGCGGAACGCGCAGCGGGCCACCACCAACATTCGGCTCGAAACCGCATGAGCCAGGGCCGCCCCCGAAAGACACGTCACCCGACGTATTGCTGCCCAATCCCTGATTAGACGCGACCCAATTTGTGACTTTGCCCGTTTTATCATGGGTTTGCACAGGTGGATTCCAGTACAGCGGTTTTTCGTCGCTGACGCCGCCCGCTACCATCACGACGTACTCAGGCGGCAGACTCGCGTCCGGTTTCGCATTTTGAAGCCTGTTATATTCTGAATCGATAATTGCATAGGGTGAGACTTTGTATTTTGCAGCGATGGACTGGATCGTTTCATCGCTTTTGGTCTTGTACAGCACACCATCGACGGGCAGGATAATCAGTTTGTCGCCGGGGTTCAACAGATTGATGTACTTGTCGTCGTTGGCCCAGGCAATTGTTTCTTTCGCAAGACCAAACCGCGCCGAAATCTTGTCGAGTGTGTCACCGGGTCGGATCGTGTATTCAATGTTTCCCGCGCGAGGCCGGACCGGCGCAATTGTATAGGCGGTCTGCTGCCGGATTAAGCGATCTGTGGGCGGGGCAGTGTCGGCGGGTTTCATCAGCACTTCAGCGATCACATCACCCGGCACTGCGACATCAGCGATCTCAGGTGGCAAAGTTGGGCTTAATGTCGGTACATCCGTCGGTTCTATCGTTGTCTCGACTACGACATTCACCTGAGTCGGCGGTGCAGGAGGCGTGTTGTTATTCTGTTGAAGATAAAGCATACCAGCGGCAATGGTGATGAGCAGCGCCGCACCCGATAGCGTCCAATTTATCCAGGGATTTCCACGTCGATTAATGCGATCTGTATTGCGCGGGTTAGTCTTCGGCATTTCAGATCGCCGGAATACGCCTGTGGGTGAGGTGTCCTCTGGATCGAAAGGCGGTTCTTGCATGACCGCCATTTCATCCAAAGGCTGCTCGTAGTCTGTATCGTAATGTTCTGACATCAGGTAGCCCTTGCGATTCTTGGGGAACGGCGGAATGGTATCCCGCCCTGCCTGATATCGCAATCGCTCCCGGTGAGAATTTTTTACGACACTGTAATGAGTCATTAATGAATTTCACATAAAGGTGTTGTACTATAGTATTTAGTTGTTAAGGTATTTTGTGGAGCACTTTCCAAGCGGTTTTAGTGGTAGTATCGAGATGTAATGGTATAGCTCCGGGGCTGATGGGCGGGTGAAATTCACCCGCCCGCCTTTTTGTCTGGTGGGCACAATTTTTAATAAATTTCTTATATTTGATGACTATGATGTAAGGTCAGAAAGTTGCACCTTCTATCGTCAAATATCTGTGCAATTTTGGAGGTGGATCATGCCACTGTATGAATATCAATGTAAGGATTGCGGAGTACGTTTCGAGCGCACGCAGTCGTTCCACGATGCGGCGCTAACACAGTGCCCGGAATGTGAAGGCGAGGTTCACCGTGTCATCGGTGCGACGGGCATCATCTTCAAGGGTTCCGGCTTTTATATCAACGACAGCCGCAAATCAAGCGATAAGGTCAAAGCTAGCAACGACAGCTAACAATCTCTTCTAGTCTGCGCGTGGGCTATGCAAGGCGTGGATAGGCATCTTCAAAGATTTTCCCTTGAACGACATCAGGCCGAGATACTTGCATTCAAATTCTCGTTCGATCTCTTCGTAAACGGCTTCAGTTAATAGAATCTGATCCCGCTCGGCCTTTGCCATCAGGCGGGCCGCAGTGTTGACCGTATCTCCAAGAATATTGAATTCGCGCCGTCCACGTGGCTCGCCGATCTCGGCTGCGAACACCGAGCCACGCGCAAGTCCGATCTGGCACGCCACCTCGGTTTGTATGCCACCAACCACTGGTGCGGCAAAATTCCTGATAATCTCCCGAATGGCGAACGCGGCTCCGGCGGCACGCTCCGCGTCATTGGTGTGTGCATTTGGCACGCCAAAATAGATCATCATGTCCGATCCAGAAAGATGGCAGGTTACTTTCTTGAGCACGCCACCACGGGCTTCTACGGCAGCATTGATCAGCGCAAATAGGTGTGATAACCCACCGACCAGTTGGACTTCTTCTCCTGCGTAAAGACTGTCAACCGCCTCTGGCAGCCCTCGCAGCATGACAAACACAATCGTCGGCTGCGGGAAGTCCGGCGGAATCTGGCGATCTGCGGCATGTTCCACCAAGAGATCGAGCACTGGCTGTGGGAGGTAGCTTGCCAGCGGTTCGACCATCGCCGTCATTTCCTCGATGCTTGCCAGAATCCCCTCAAGGCTGCGATCCATCAGGACGGAACCTGCCTGACGGCGGCTGCCCGTGGTCAGGTCATATTCACCCAGATCATGTGCAAGCAGATCGTCAATCACGTAAAAGTGATCATCCGCTATTTGCTCGAAGCGGAATTCGTCCTTAACGCGCTCATGCGCCTCAGGCGAAAGTGAGACACAACCAACGCGCCCGGCTCCTTCGGCCCGCTTGGTGCGCTGTACAGTTCCGCCTAGCAGGACGTGTTCCATACGCCGTGGCGTACCAATGTTCGCAGCCAGGTAGCGCCCGGTATGCATCCCGATCCGCATTCCGAGCGAATAAGTTCCCTGGTCAGTTTCTATGTTGGCGAAGCGCTCCATGGCTCGCTGCATCCGCAGCCCCGCCCGGACAGCCTGAGCCGTCTCGTTGCCGCGCCGGTCACGCGGAAATTGTGCCAGCATTGCGTCGCCCGTAAATTCCAGCAGGTTCCCGCCGGATTTACTGATAATACGAATCATCTCCGCAAAATAGTCGTTGAGTACCTCAAGCAATATTCTCGCTCCGGCTTTTCCGTTGATTGCGTTCGCTTCCAGGAGCGGCGTAAAGCCCGCCAGATCGGTAAAGATGAGCGTGCCTTCCTGCCAACCGTATGTTTCCTCACCAGGACGCGGTAGTTCGTCGGAGAGAATGCGTGGCATGTAGTCATACAGGATGCGCCGCAACGTGCGCAGATGTTCAAAGACTTTGGTAAGCGTGGCGGGTGATGGGTCTACCCAGGCCAGTGCATAAAGATCGGCTGGCAGAAGTGTGCGCAGCCGGGGTTCGAGTGTTGCCAGTGGGGATAGGATTGATGTCATAATGGGGATTGTACAGGATTAGCCAATTGCTGCAAGCAAAAATGATGTCTAAAATCATCTCAATTCATGCCTTCAGGGGCGGGACGGGAAAATCGAATATTACGGCGAATCTGGCGGCACTGCTGGCGACGGAAGGCTGTCGCGTTGGGATAATTGATACCGATATACAATCGCCGGGTATTCATGTCTTATTCGATCTGGACGAGCACCCTCCCCGGCGCTCACTCAACGACTATCTGCGCGGCAAATGCCAGCTTCAGGATACGACCTACAACGTCACACCGCAGCTAAAAATGGATGTTCCGGGTCAATTGATGGTTATTCCAAAAGGTCAGCTTTTTTTGATCCCCTCAAGCGTTCACGTTGACGAGATTTCCCGTGTATTGCGCGAAGGTTACGATGTCCATCTGTTGAACGAGGGAATGCGTAAACTCATCCGCGAATTGGCCTTAGATGTGTTGCTGATTGACACGCATCCTGGCCTGAACGAAGAAACGCTGCTGTCTATCGCTGTGTCGGATGCGTTGGTGATAGTTCTGCGACCTGATCAACAGGACTATCAGGGGACAGGGGTTACGATTGATGTGGCCCGTAAACTCGCCATGCCGCATCTAATGCTCATCGTCAATCAGGTGCCCACGATTTTTGATTTTGCCGCTGTCAAAGCGCAAATGGAAAGTACCTATGATTGTGAGGTTGCAGCGGTGCTGCCACACTCCAATGAAATGCTGTCATTAGGCAGTGCGGGACTTTTTGTGCAGCACTATCCTGATCATCCGATCACGCAATCGCTGCGGCAGGTTGCAGTGCGGCTGATGCAATAGCGCTACAAACCTATTCGGCCTGCTTTTCGGGGACAGGTTCAGGCGCATGTTTAATGAACCGCACCTGCGCGACCCGCATACCGTCCATCGCCTCTACGCGCAGATCGTGATTGCCGAAAGGCACTATATCGCCCTGGACCGGGATGCGATCTAACCGCTCGGCAACGTAGCCACCCACTGTTGTCGATATGACTTTGCCGCCGGGTTCGCCAAACCGCTCGATAGCGTCGCTCATCGACATGAGACCATCAATCACCGTCGCATCCGGCGGCGGCTCAACGTGACCCGGCTCTTCCACGTCGAATTCATCGTCCACCTCACCCACCAGTTCTTCGATGATATCTTCCATCGTCGCGATACCTGCCATGCCCCCGAACTCGTCAATGACGACAACCATCTGCATTTTCGAGCGCTGCATCTGCTCAAGTACACGGTCTACACCCGTGGTTTGCGGCACAAACAGCGGCGTCCGAATAATAGTCTTGAGATCGAATGAATGACTATCGCTGGTGAGAAGCTCTGGTCGCTGACCGATGGCATCCAGCAGATCTTTTGTATGCAAAATACCGACGACAGTATCCACAGTGCCCTGATATACGGGATAGCGCGAATAATGTAGCGACGAGATATAACGCAGCAGGTCATGCAGCGGCATGTCGGCAGCCACCGCATCCACTTCTGTTCGAGGGCGCATCACCTCTTTAATCTGCACATCATTGAAGTCGAACACGCGTTGAAGCAATTGCTCTTCACTCGGTTCGAGCAAGCCTGCCTCGCGGCTGGAATGCACCAACATTTCCAGTTCTTCAGGCGAATGAACATTAGTGTGAGCACTTGTAGAACTGAACCCTAACAATCGCACCACCCAGTTGCCGACATTGTTCATAAGCGTGATGACGGGGCGAAAGACCGCGCGGAACCAGCGTGTAGGGCGTACGACGAAGAGCGCAGTCGCTTCCGGGCGTTGTAACGCGATGGACTTCGGTACCAGTTCGCCCAGCACAATATGAACAATAGTCACCAGCCCGAATGCGACGGCGGCTGTGATGCCTCTGCCAACTGTGTGAGCAAGCGGCTCTGGTAGGAAGCTCTCTAATAGACGGCTGACAGATGGCTCGCCAATCCAGCCCAGGGCCAGACTCGCCAGCGTAATGCCGAGTTGAGTCGCGGCGATATAGCTGTCTAAATGTTCAATTGCTTTTTGGGCGACCTGGGCTGCTTTGTTGCCTTCCTGTGCCAGTTGTCCAATACGGGTACGGCGAGCACTGACAAGCGAAAACTCCGCCGCCACGAAAAACCCGTTCATCATCACGAGCAGGAAGACCGCGATGATACCTAACCACATATCCATAATCGATCCTCACGCACAGGAAACCAGCGTATGTGCGGCGTGAGTATAACATACGCTCACCAACCCCAATTGCAATTGCACAGCAAACACGGGACCGTTCATCCTCTTTTGCCTCGATGAGAACGTATGTGCTGTTCATTTGGCATGGATGTTGCTTCATTGAGCTATGTATAGTTGATTAACTATATAGATAGGAGAGACAGAAATGTCGAATAGACCAGGAACGACGAGCGGTGTTTGGGATCAAGTTGCCGGTAAGTGGAAGGAACTACGCGGTGAAGTCCGCAAAGCGTGGGGCAAGTTGACCGACGACGATCTGGAAAGGATCGCGGGTCAGCGGGATGTGCTGGTAGGCCGTCTCCAGGAGCGTTATGGAATTGCTAAGGAAGAGGCCAACCGCCAGGTCGATCAGTGGGCGAAGAGCCTCAGGTTCTAGACTTGTCCCCTGTACAAGTAGACAACACTCCCCACCTAGCGTGGGGAGTGTTCGTTTGTAGTGGCAGGCCGGGAGCGTTCAATTATTTCCTGCTTATAGCGCCAATAATTTTGCGTCAAACTCACTTTAAGGGTGTGCGGATTTTCAAGTCGGCGGCTTTCAAGCCGGATAGTGCGCAGACGTTCCGCCGCCAATGCCTTTACGTCATCGAGACTCGGTGGCTCATACACTAATTTACCGTCAACAAATATGGGCACATGCAAGGTTTCTACGCTGTCGAAGTCGGAATATACCTTCTGCTGAATCGGATTTGTCGGATTGACTCCTAAAATACGCGTTCCCGGCGTGATGATCTCGTCGGGTAGCGCGATGATATCACCACTGATAAAGCCATTGCGCAATAGTCGCACCACACGCTTGAGTCCGGGATTTGTTTCTTTGGCAGGCTGCGCCGAAATTTTTACGCGTGGCGTCCATTCAACGTGATTGTTGTTTTGTTCCTCAACGGCCACCAATTTGTAGACACCGCCGAGCGACGATTCCTCGCCCCCCGTGACCAGATCGGTGCCAACACCGAAGACCAGGCGGTCAATTACGGCTTCGGCGGAAATAGATGGGACATCGAAACCAACCTGCAAACTGATTTCACGTCGATAGCCTTCGTCCTTGACACTGCGCCGGATTTCATTGTGAATCAGCGCGATCTTACGTTCATTCAATTCACTGCTTAGCACGATACGCAGATGAGGCAATCCGGCCTTCTCAAACATCACGTGGGCCACTATAGACCACCAGACCAGATCGCCCGAATCGATTCGCACTCCACGGGCGTCGCGACCCATTGCCTCCATCTCGTGCGCTATTTGAATCGCATTGACCAGTCCAGCGTATATGTCGTATGTATCGACCAGGAACAATGCGGACTTTGGAAATATTTCTGCATATCTGTGAAACGCTGAGATTTCGTCCGGGAAGAACATCACATAACTGTGGGCATGGGTGCCGCTGACCGGGATGCCAAAATAGTAGCCTGCCGCGACGTTACTTGACGCGTCAACGCCTCCAATAAAAGCGGCGCGTGAGGCGGTCAGCGCACCATCCGGCCCCTGAGCGCGACGCAGGCCAAATTCAAGCACCTGCTTGTCTTCGGCATTGAATTTGACGTGGGATGCCTTTGTCGCGATCAGCGTTGGGAAATTAACAAGGTTCAGCAGAGTTGATTCGATGATCTGTGCTTCTTCCAATGCCGCCGTTACACGCATTCCGTAGACACTAGGCAGCAGCACTTCACCCTCGCGGACCGATTCCAGCGATCCCGTGAAGCGGAAGTTCCGTAAATGGTCGAGGAACTCCTTGTCAAACGTGTTCAGCGTTTCCAGGTAAGCAATCTGCTCATCGGTGAAGTGCAAGTTAAGTAAATAGTCGATAACCGTGTGCAACCCAACATGGACGGCATATTGCCCGCCGAAGGGTGCATGACGGTAAAAGTATTCAAACGCAACCGTCTGCCGATGCTGGTTTGTCTTGAAATAGGCAGCCAACATAGTTAACTCGTACAGGTCGGTCAATATGGCATTGATCAGTGGATTCTGATAGGAGTCCATCAGGCGACTACTCCATCGTGGCAAAAGACATTCCCTTAATCATAACGCGAGAAAGCCCGAAAAGAATTCAGCCTTTCAAGATCAGAGATTGTGGATATAATAAACGGGTGTAAGACGGGGTGTGGCGCAGTTGGTAGCGCGCTGCGTTTGGGACGCAGAGGTCCCCGGTTCGAGTCCGGGCACCCCGACAGTGTGATATTTACCCGCTATCCAAAGCAAGTATGATGGATAGCGGGTATTTTTTCAAACCGTCGGATCGATTTGCTAGAAGCTCGGATACCACGAACACCATTCGCTGTTGACACGATACCAGCCCAGTTCATGAGTTACAGGAACGGGTTTAATTGAAGCACATACCAACGTGTCCTGGCGGAACTGGCGTTGTGTCACATTGATGTCCTTGTTTGAACAGATGCTGCATACTTCCAGAAAGTTGCCGATAGCATCTACAGGCGGTTCCGTGCCAATATCGCCAATGATATTGGCAGCGCCGGTGCTGCTGGGTGTGCCTACGATGACTGGTTGCGGTACGCCGACAGGCGCGGTGCTCACCGGAATGCACAACACCTGTCCGACATAAATCAGATTGGCATCGGCGATATTATTGGCGGCTTGTAGTGCAGCGATTGTGACCCCATATCGCAGGGAAAGTTGGTAGAGATCGTCGCCGGGCACGACGGTATAAGTGGAAGTACACGTCACCGAGTCTTGTGCATAGATTGCAAATTTGGTCGATAGCAAACTGATGGCAAGCAGAATGACTACGACTCCGGTTAGTATGGGATAGAACGCCGTTTTGCGAGAAGTTCTGTGAAGCATAGTTGATCTCCCGACTTTACCCACTTGAAGGTATCATACAACAAGTGACGATCACGCACAACGCGCGGATTAACTGGCTGGCTGTCAGGGGATTGTTACGGTTTTGTCGGAGGATGGCTGATGCCGACGGTCTTTGTGTTGGGCTTGTCCACAGACCGGGGCAAGGATTTGAACTGAGCGCCCAGATCGGTCAAATCTTTCAGGAGTTGCGGCAGCAGGGCATCAGTGTCTTTGTCCGCATCGTGCATCAGAATGATGAGACCCTGGTTGGCCTCAATGGAGCGCAGCGTCG
>WNFM01143967.1_pt1 | contig 11408 bp, 11 predicted proteins | sample 5400271 | NCBI WGS metagenome assembly WNFM01 (sample SAMN13153352, study PRJNA577476) | soil metagenome | isolation source: 60 cm saprolite on Douglas fir-dominated hillslope | place: USA:California | collected 2013-09-17 | reverse complement strand
CTTGCCGACCGGTATCATGTGATCGCACCCGATTACCCGGGGTTTGGCTACAGTGCTTCGCCGCCGGTTGATCAATTCGACTATACCTTCGATCATCTTGCTGACGTCATCGATGGTTTCGTCACTCAACTCGGCCTGAAGAAATACAGCCTCTACGTACAAGACTACGGCGCTCCGGTCGGTTATCGACTCGCCGTACGCCATCCGGAACGAGTCCAAGCTCTCATCGTGCAAAATGGAAACGCTTATGTCGATGGCATCGACAATGACTTCTGGACTCCGATCAAAAAATTCTGGGCAGACAAAAGCCCCGAGAATGCTGCTGCTTTGCGGCAGGCGCTAACGCTTGACGCGATCAAATGGCAGTATACGCACGGTGTCCGCCAACCCGAAAAAATCGACCCGGACACTTGGACCATCGACCAGGCGCTGCTGAGCAAACCAGGAGAGGAAGCCATCCAGCTGGCGCTCTTCTACTCCTACGGATCAAATCCGGACGCGTATCCCAAGTGGCACGAGTTTTTCCGGAAATACCAACCCCCAACGCTCATTGTCTGGGGTAAGAACGATGAAATTTTTCCGGCGGCCGGAGCCCAGGCTTATCTCCGTGACCTGCCCAAAGCAGAATTACATCTTCTGGATACAGGACATTTCGCGCTGGAAGAAGATGGCGCCGTGATAGCTAATCTAATGCGGACATTCCTCCAGAAGCATGTGAAAGGAGCGTAACGCCAACGAGCCCCGCGGCCGCGGGGTCGGGAACGAGCGTGAGCGCCGGGAACGGAATGTCTGCTCTCGGCGTTTTCGGCCTTCGCAAGAAAAAACCAAGAAAAATCTCACGCAAAGCAGACTCCACCCCGTCTCCCCCTTTAGCTACGTCGGCCAAGGACGCAAAGGCGCAAAGGTTAAGAAAGGGAGAGACCGGGACGGGAAAGTGAAAGGTACAAAAAGGGTGTCGCAACGTCGAGTCGGAGGGGCGTTGCATTCCGCGTTGTAGCTCCAACGGGGGTCGACGCCGGAAATGCTTTGCAGAGCTTCCGCGCTTGGCGAGACGCGACGCCCTTTTAGCGCGTGTTAAACGGATTGAGTTCGAGAAGGGCCGATAGATCGTACCTCGTGCGCGGGTGGCGCGTCATAAGGACGTTCAATACTCCACGGGTCGAACAAGCCCTGAGCCCTGGGCGTCGCACCTATCCGAGTGCGGTAGCTGCAACGATCTCAGGCGTCGACATCCGCTGGAGTTAACAACGCGGAATGCAACGCCCCTCCGACTCGGCGCTGCGACGCTCGTTCGGCGTCCTTCACCTGCTCTTCTCTTTGCGCCTTTGCGCCTTTGCTTGAGATTTTTCTTTCGTCTTCTCTTTTGCGATCTTTGCGATCTTTCGCGGCTATTCCTTCTCCTCCGGGGGCACGAGAATTTTCATCGCCTTTCCTTCGCGCGCATCCTGAATTGCGTCAGGCATCCCACTCACGGAGATATCGTGCGATATCAATTTTGAAAGATCCAAGATCCGGGATTCCAAGACGGCGATCGATCGGGAAAACATATTTCGACCGACAAAGCTTCCCACTATGGTCAGTTCTTTCCGAGTAATGTCATATTGCGGGATCGCTGGCGCCGCATGACTATTCACTCCGAAAAGCGAGACCGAGCCAGTACGAGCGGCTACCTTCAGACAGGTAGCAAACTGGTTTCCCACCGCATCCACCACGGCATCGGCAAACTCAGCGGAGGTCACATCCGCGACATAATCAATAAGGTCTGTCTCCTGCGGATTAACCGTTTGAGTGATGCCGGCCGAACGAGCGAAACTCAAACGCTCACTGGCGACGTCCGCAATTATGACTTTCGCACCAGCGGCTTTAAACAACATCGCGTGCAAGATCCCGGCTGGACCAGCTCCAATGACCACACCAACCTGTCCAGGTTGGATTCGGATCCGCTCGGTCGAGCCTAGAACGCATGATAATAGCTCGCCCCAGACTGCCTCTTTCAGCGGGACGTCTTCCCGAATCGGATGAAGGGCCTTCTGTGGCGCTTTAACGAACCGGGTAAAGCCGCCATCCAGGGAAATACCGATGGTGGTTCCGTTNTCGACAAGCTAAACAGACGCCACACTTCAAATTCGGATCCACCACTACTCGGGTGCCAAACTCGGGATCCTTTGGCGATAACTCGAGCCACGATCTCATGCCCGAGAATGACTCCTTCGGTCCCAACCGACTAGACGAACGCGCCAGAATGGAAGTAGTACAGGAGTTCAAGTAGAATTCGGAAGTGGTCTGGCGTGGAGTACCCCTCCGGCGGCCTCAGAAGCGAATTCCACAACTCTCCGCCCAAGTGTGACGGATCTCACGAGGTAAAGTCGAAACTTGCGATTCCTACCGAAGTTAGTGTGCACAGTTTTCGCTGATTGGGTAACCCGAATTTCCGACGCTTCCTCTCAACCGCCCTGGGAAAATCTTCTAAGGTAACTTCGAACAAATTATTGTTTTAACCTTAAGTGCATACATTTCTGTTGACTCGCGCCCGACATTTACGCAGAGAGTATGGTATGACCACTGGCAAGGATCTGAGCGTCTGCCTCATCGGTACAGGCTACATGGGCAAGTGTCACGCGCTAGCGTGGAACGCAGTAGCGCCGACGTTCGAGGATGTCCCGCGACCTCGTCTCGAACTGCTGGTCGAAGTGAACGAGCAACTCGCGGCAAGGCGTGCCAATGAGCTTGGTTTTGCGCGATCGACCGGCGACTGGCGATCCGCTGTGGCGGATCCAAATGTCGACGTGGTCTCGATTGCGTCGCCAACATGGTTTCACGCAGAAATGGCGATCGCGGCGTTGGCGAGCGGCAAGCATGTCTGGTGCGAAAAACCGATGTCGCTAAAGCTTTCCGATTCCGAAAAGATGGCAGACGCCGCCGCTAAGGCCGGAACAAAAGTCGTCCTTGGCTACAATTACATTCAGAATCCCGCCATTCGCCTCATGAAGAAACTGATCCAGGAGGGCGAGATCGGTGAAGTGAATCACGTTCGCGTCGAGATGGACGAGGATTACATGGCCGACCCAGACACCCCGTATAATTCCTTCTTTAGCGGCCCGCAGGCGGGTGGCGCGCTAGAGGAATTCGGGGTCCATCCGCTAAGCCTGTTGCAAGTGCTCGTTGGCGATGTCGCCGCAGCCTGCGCTGATCAGTGGAAACCTTACGCTACGCGGCACGACGCGGACGGCGTCAACCAGCCTGTCGCGACGCACGATATTGCCGGAGCTCTTCTGCGACTGGACAACGGTAGTGCAGGGGTCTTCGCCGTCAATCGCGCCGCATGGGGCCGAAAGGGACGGTTGGTCATTCAGCTCTATGGGTCACGCGGGTCGATATACTATGACCAAGAGCGACTCAATGAAATGCGACTCTACACTTTGTCTGGCGATCCAGCTCTCCATGGCTATCGCAAAATCCTCAGCGGGCCTCTGCACCCGCCCTATCAAAAGTTCGTGCCAACCCCTGGGCACGGCCTCGGTTTCAACGATCTGAAGGTCATTGAGTGCCGTGAGCTTCTCAGAGCGATCGCGGGCGAGCCTGCGCATGTCATCGATTTTAACAAGGGACTGCGAATTGAAAGGTCGATCGATGCTCTAGCGAGGAGCGTGAAGAGTCGGGCCTGGGAGCAGGTTATCCAATAGCGCGCCGTCTGTTAGTGGCAGCGCTATGACGGGACCAGGCGACATCGGGTTCAAAAGAACCGCACAAGCATGACGGCCAAAAGAACTAGGCCAGCACCGACGGCGCGACCGACGGTCAGCGATTGCTGCGGCAGGCCCAAGGCCCCATACTGATCGAGGACGAGCGAGCAGGCAATAATCCCGGCGAGAAAGCAAGTGAACATCATCGCCGCGCCCAGCCGTGGTGCAACGACCGTCATCATACCGAGGATAACGGCCCCCAAGATGCCTCCGGTCCACAATAGCGGCGGTAGCGAGGCGAACAGCCGGAGAGACGGCGGCGGCAACCTCCAGATGAGCGCGAAGGTCGCGAGAGTCAGTGAGGTGATGCCGGCTGAAATCGACGCAGCCCAGAGTATGGTCGCGCCTCGTTGAGCGAACTGAGAGTTGAGCCCCGCTTGTATCGGCTGAAGAGCTCCAGCAAAAACTGCGAAAAGCATGAGGATGATGCGCACGGTTGTTTTTCTCAGGTGAAGATTCTGGTCGGGCGACAATTTCAATCGCCGAACTGATTCATGGTTGTTTCGAATGATCGGCGCGCCGCTTCTTCAAGAGTCCGCTTCCGGTGTTCCCGCGAGATGATCTCGACAGAATAGACCCCCCGATATCCCGCGGCGCTCAGCGCGGCGATGAACTCGCGGGGCCGCAAAGCACCCTCTCCGCAGAGTCGGCGATAATGAACAGTGTCCTCCCAAAGAGAGCCATGTGGTTCAGCGTCCGCGTCATCCAATTCGACCGAGACAATGCGCTTCGTCGGTACGATCGCGACGTCGGCGTAGGCCATGCCGCCGCGCGCTACGTGCCACAGATCGAGGAGAAGGCCGCCGTTGGACGCGCCGGCGCTTTCGACGAGACTGAGAGCGCGAGAGAAATTATTGATTTGGCTGAAGGGCATCATTTCCAGGCCGATCGCTGCACCGTATTCAGCGGCTTCCCGGCAAAGCAACGCAAACTCATCGATGACGCGTGATAACTGGTAGATCGCCCCATCAATCTCTGGTGCGACTTTGATATGGCGGGCATCGAGGATCGCCGCAGCCTTGAGTAGGTCACGCCTGATCGCATCGGAGGCTTGTCGACGTGCGCCGTCAGCGAACCAGTCGACCAGGAACTCGAGCTCTACATGCCTCATTCCGTTGTGCTCGAGCATTGACTTGATCTCATGCAGATCGTGCTTTCCAATAGTCGCCATAAGGTCGGCGCGGAGGAGCCCGATTCCTCTGTAACCGGCGCTGGCGGCTGCCTCGATGCGATCGCGAAGCGGGAATGGACTGACCTCGGATTTTGCGAAGGGATTTGTATCGCCTGCGAGCGTCCAGTAACCTGCTATCAGGTCGATTTCTACGTTCATGGCGATGTCACTGCGACGATCGAGCCGCGGCTCGCGCGCGACTCAAGAAGCTCATGACCTTTTGGAATTTCACTAAGGGCCAATTGATGCGGATCGCCAACAGCGATGGTCCCGTCGCGCAACGCTGAAAAGACGCGGTCGCTCGACAGGACAAGGTCTTCGCGGGTGGCGATGTAGTGCTGGACTCCTGGATTTGCGAGGGTCACCGATTTCTTATTCAGCAACCGAATGTCGAATGGCTCTGGAATTCCTGAAGCAGAACCGAAGGCGAAACAAAGGCCACGCTCTCGCGCCACGGAAAGAGATCCAACAAACGTCGTCCTGCCAACGCCGTCGTAAATAACGGTTGGGCCCAAGTCGGCGGCTATTCCACGAACCTCTTCCACCCATCCTTCCTTTGCATACGAGAATACATAATCGCATCCGTTCATTCTGGCGTTCTCAAACTTATCCGGAGAACCGACGGTTCCGATTACAGTCGCTCCTTTGCGCTTTGCCCATTGGCAGAGAAACGACCCGACGCCTCCGGCGGCTGCATGAACCATAACTACATCGTTCGCGGTGACCGCATGTGCGCGGTGCAGGAGATATTCCGCCGTCATTCCCTTCAGTAGCGAAGCTGCCGCATTAACATCCGAGACGTCCGGCGGAAGCAGGATCGCACGGTCCGCGGGAAGAAGCCGAAGGTCGGCGTAAGCGCCCGCGACGAGCGCGTAGCCAACACGATCTCCAGGCTTGAATCCACCTACGGCGGAGCCAATTTGTTCGACAACGCCAACCCCTTCGAAACCATTGATGAATGGCCTTCTCGGCATGGGCAGGTCGCCGCGCCGATAGTAGACGTCTAGGAAGTTGAGTCCGATGAAGGTTTGGTGAACGAGCAGCTCGTCCGGGCCGGGGGCTCCGACTCGAGTGCGACCGATCCGTAGCCACACGTTCTAAATCCGCCGTCATGACTCCTTCTCAAGCTGCTCGGCTACCTGGTGTTCTATCTCGCCGGTCGGGCCCGGATCGCGTTTCGAAATAAGGTCGAGTTCCACGGCTAACTCATCCAGTTCTTCTCCACCGGCCATCATCTGTAGCAGGTCTTCGCGACGGGTTTCCTCTCGCTTGAACGTGCCATAACTGCACCCACGATTGAGGACAGTAAAGGTGTCGCCCACGGCCCATGCATGATGGACATTGTGGGTTATAAAAATCACTCCAATTCCCTTAAGCTTGGATTGAACAATATATTTCAGCACGACCGCCGCTTCCTTCACCCCCAGAGCAGAGGTCGGCTCATCGAGGATCAGAACTTTCGCTCCGAAATAAACCGCTCGAGCAATCGCCACAGCCTGTCGCTCGCCCCCAGAGAGTGTTCCCACCGGTTGATCCGCATCTCGAATCCTAATCCCGATCTTTCTTAGCTCTGCTGCTGTGATGGTGGCGGCGGTTTTCAAATCAAATAGCTGGATTGGACCAAAGCTTTTCTTCGGTTCACGGCCCAAGAAAAAATTTCGGGTAATGCTCATCAGTGACAGCATCGCTAGATCTTGGAAGACGGTTGCGATGCCCAGGTCAAGGGCTTGCCGCGGCGAATCGAGATCGATCGTTCTTCCTTCAAAAAGGAACCGTCCACGAGTTTGGGAGTGGACACCGGAAAGAATCTTGATGAGCGTCGATTTACCCGCACCGTTATCGCCCAAAAGACAGTGGACTTCGCCCGGATAGAGCTGAAACGAGATATCCTCCAAAGCGATAACGTTGCCGAACAGCTTCCAGATTCCTTCAAGTTTGATAAGCGGATCCATACAGATTTCGATCGGTTATCGACTCTGCAATGCTCGTTGCCGCAGATAGTTGTTTAATAGAACGGCGGCAAGGAGCATGCCGCCGAGTACGGCGCGAAACCAATCGGTGCTGATCTGTGTAAAAACGATGCCTTGTTGTACCATGCCAAGGATCAGCGCGCCGATCGCCGCCCCATAAACTGAACCGTAACCACCGCTCAACAAACAGCCGCCGATCACCGCCGAGGCGATGGCTTCTAGTTCTTTCTGTTCGCCTCGCAGGACATCCGCGGATCCAGTATCCAACACTTGAATAATCGAAAGCAAAGTCGCCGCGACTGCGGTTAGCATGAACAAGGTGATCTTAACTCGAGCAACCGGAACACCTACGTTACGGGCCGCCGATGGGTCACCTCCGCAAGCGAAAATCCAGTTCCCGAATGGAGTTCGAAAGAGCATCCAGCCAAGCACCAGGGTGAAACCAATCCACCAGTAGATCGATATCGGCAGAGTAAACGGCCGGCCGGAGAAGATGGCAGCGAAAGGATCATCCTCGGCGTACGCTCGCAACCCGGAAGCTCGAGTGACATTCGTGATCAACAACGTAAATCCAATAGTGAGTCCGCGCAGAAGAAACATCGAAGCTAGCGTGATGATAAAAGAGGGCAATCGGGTAGTTACCACTAACCATCCATTTACGTAACCAACAATCATTGAAAACAGGAACGCGAGAACGATCGCTACCCAAACCGGAAGTCCGAACAGTGTGACTGGGATGGCAATGATCATTCCGGAGGCGCCGATCATTGAGCCGACGGAGAGATCAAACTCTCCCGCGATCATCAATAACGAAACCGCCACCGCCAGAATCCCAACCTGGGCTGACACTTCTAAGTAATTAACCGTGCCGCTGACAGACAAAAAGCCTTCGCCGGCCACAAAAGCGAAGAAGACGAAAATCCCGACCGCAGCGACAAATACCCCGAGTTCAGGGCGACTCAATAGTTTTTGAAGATTCACGCTGACTCTCCCAGAAAGCCGGAGCCAGAGGCATTACTCCGGCCCGCCAAACATTTTAGCGAATACCCTTCTTGGCCAGATCGATAACCTGCCCGGCGTTTTCCGCGGTAACGAATCCTGGGCCGGTCAGCAGATTTTCGTTTGCCGGAAGGAGACCGTACCTGATGTAGTTATCGAGTACGATCACCGGCAAATAGCCTTGGAGGTACTGCTGCTGATCGATGGCAAAATCCATCTGTTTCTTTTCCAATGCCTGAAGCACCGTCGGGGATAAGTCAAAGGTGGCCAGCTTCACTTTTCCGATCATGCCGGCGCTAGTCAGTGCTTGCAGAGCGGGTTCAGCCGCGACAGGGCCGAGCGCCAAGATGCCTTCCACGTCCGGATTCTTCTGTAGATAGGCAGCGACGGCGTTCCTGGATTCCGTAAAGTCCATTTTCACCGCTAAGACTTCGGCGGACTCGCCCAAGCCTTCGGAAAACCCCCTCGCCCGCAGATCCAGAGCAACGTTACCGACTTCTTGGTTGATAACGAACGCTTTCCTCACCCCTTCGGCTTTCATCCGTTCGCCTGCCTTCTTCCCCGCGTACTCCTCCTCCTGACCAATATGCGTCAAGCAACCTAAGCTTTTGGACACGTCGGACCCAGAATTCATCGAGATCACTGGAATTTTGGCGGCCACCGCCGCCTTGATCGATTTGCCCAGTGCATCCGCGTCTGGAATGGAGACAACCAGTCCGTCAGGTTTGGAAGCGACGGCGGCATCAATCAACTGTGACATCGCCACCATGTCGAACTTCTCCGGCGCCCTATATTCCACATTGGCGCCGGTCTCTTTAGCGGCGAGTTGGACCCCATTTTTTACCACGACCCAAAACGAATCGGACACTTGCCCATGAGTAACCACGATGATGTGGGGCTTCTTTTGGGCCAGTACCGGCATTGGCAGAGCTGCGATGAGGGCGCAGGCTACGACGATAAGCAGACGAGTTAATTTTGACATAGCAGGATCTAATAGGGGGAAACGAAATAAAGTGTATACATTATAGGTAACACACCTCCGCTTCGCAACTCTAATTTGAAGGCAGAACGAAATTTCTTGAAAAGAAAGTTCAGCGCTTTGCCACGTCAGATGGCAAGCCTCTATCGCCCCGCGGAGCGGCTTTTCGAAAGAGGCGTTCAGCAGGATAACCCCTCAATGTCAGCATGCGTTTAGTGCATACATTTATTTCGCACGAAAAGTTCGTCTCCACGTGCGGGGCAAGCGGGCGGATGGAATTGTCCGCTGCTCTACCTACTCCTGCCGAATAACCGCCGATGAAATGTTCACTCAGTGCCCAACAGCGTGTCGTTAGGGGACTAGAGGCCTTCTTGCACGGAGACAAGATTCCCGGTTTGCGCCGAACTTTGCGCCGTTTCGGATAGAACGAGGGATCGAAGACCGTCCACAATCGTTACTGAGAACGGTTCGCCGGCCCGCGCTTTAACCACAAAGTCCTCTAGTAAGCGTTCGTAAGCCGCGGCGTAACGTTCCGGGAAGAAATCGAAAAGACGGCTCCGGGTCTCGCCCTGGTTCGTAAACGTTGACAGTTCGATCGGTCGAGGATCCTCGAGCGCCACTTTCCCTTTGGAGCCGAAGACCTCGATTCTTTGCTCAAAGCCATAGGGACAATGCCTTGAATTTATGGACAATGCCTTGAATTTATGACTGTGCAGGTTTCACCCTTCGGTCCAATCAAGTGAACGGTCACGCTATCATAGTCGGAAAGAGAACGTATTTCTTCGGAGAGCAGCGCGCTCCCGTGAGCAAATACCTTGGAAAATTCAAATCCTGCCAAGGAGCGCGCTGTATCGAAATCATGGATGGTCATGTCACGAAAGATCCCGCCCGACTGACTGAGGTAAAGCGGCGACGGCGGCGCTGGATCACGCGAAATAATCAGGATCTGCTCGACCGTACCGACTTGTCCGGCTGCCACGGCCTGACGAAGCGCGTGGTGAGATGGATCAAACCTGCGATTAAATCCCATCATTACCTGGTTCGCGCGTTTACCGAGTAGTCGGACACAGCTGGATGCTCGAGCTAAATCGAGGTCAATGGGTTTTTCACAGAAGACATACTTCCCTGCCTCCACCGCGCGGAGGACAAAATAAACATGTGTGTCGGTCGGAGAACAGATATAGACGGCTTCGACGCCAGGAAAATCGATGGCTTCCTCGAACTCCGAGGCCACGTGGCATCCTGCCATTTCAGCGACAACTTTTGCGCGCTCCTTGTCTTGCTCGAGTACGCAGAGAAGACGAGCCCGGGGATTTCTTACGATATTTCTCGAATGCAGCTGGCCGATTCGTCCCGCTCCGATCAATGCGATTCCTAATGGCGCCATGCTATGAAAACAGTCTCGTTAAAGCGATTGTGCTATTTAAGCCGAACTTCCTGTCCTCCTTGAGCAGACGATGCATAGCAGGCAGCGATCAATTTTAGAACGTTGCCAGCGTGAGCCGTTGGGATTTCAACGGGTCGTGCACCAACCGCGGCTGCGACGAAACTCTCCATTTCGCGGCGGAAGTAATCTAAATTGCCAATTTCCGCTAGTTCCGGAGTGTACGCGGTCTTCTCCGAGGCCCAGGCGACTGGAAACGAAGTCTCATTCCAGACCGTCCAACCTGCGTTGAAGCGGCCTTTGGCCTCCTTTAAAAAGAGTTTACAGGTTGCCGGCAGCGGCCTGACATGCAGCACACCTTCGTTACCATAAAAAGAGAGGGTCCAACTTTCCACCCAGGGCAGAGGATCCCATGAGCAAAAGTCGAAGCTCACAATTTGGCTCGGGTACTCGAACAGCGCGATGCCCGCGTCCTCGCGCGATTCAGGACCAAACAGGCCGGCAAACTTCGGAACCTTAGCGTTCACCGAAACAGGCATCCCCAGGTGATGAATGAGTAGATCGATCAGGTGACAGCCAATAACAAAAAACGCCCCGCCGATGTCATCCGGCTGGTTAAGGTGCGAGGTTGCCGCTTCGTCAAGAGAACAGCCCCCGTGTACTCTGACCTGTAGAACCTTTCCTAGGATACCCGTGTCAAGCACCTCGTCCGCGACCCGAACCGCCTCCGAGAACCGATAGCAATATCCCACCTGGCAAACGCCATTCGTTTCCTCCACGACACGGACGAGGGCTTCTAAATCTTCTTGGCTCTTTCCCCCCGGTTTTTCGATCAGCACTGCTTTGCCGGCACGTAGTGCTGCCGTCGCCAGCGGCACCATCGAATTGCTGTGACTATGTACTAAGACGAATTTGACGTTGCCGTCCTCTAGAATTGATTCCAGCGGCCGAATCGGAATCTCGAACTTCTGCGTGAACGGTTCAATCACCGGGTCATCATCCCACGCGCCCAAAATAGGAATCGATTTTTCCAGCAAAGCACGTGTTCGGCCGGATGTATGCGGATGAGTCACTCCGAGTAAAGCGGCTCCTGGCTTAGCGGCTACAGAGGTCATAAACTTGGTTTCAACAAGAGGCGGACTCTCGCGCTTTCATTCAAAGG